>Ga0105158_1000091_pt1 | contig 39505 bp, 32 predicted proteins | sample LHCtaG_FD_81567 | JGI IMG/M metagenome (GOLD analysis project Ga0105158, IMG submission 81567) | Hot spring microbial communities from Little Hot Creek, USA to study Microbial Dark Matter (Phase II) - LHC4sed_matched | ecosystem: Environmental > Aquatic > Thermal springs > Hot (42-90C) >...
AACGCTGAAAGCAGAGTCATTACCACCACAATTGTAAAGGTTCTGCCACTGTAGAGTTCCGTCCATGTTCAGTCTTAGAACCCAGACATCTCGGTTGCTGACTCCAAAGGACTGCGTGTACCCAGCTACAATATAGCCGTTACCGGCAAAGGCAACGCCCCGAACATTATCAGGTTCCAACCCACCGTAAGTATATTGCCATATCTGTTCTCCCGTCGATGAATTTAGTCTTAGAGCCCAGAAGTCGTAGTCACCGGCGCCGAACGAAGACGTGTCTCCCACCACCACTATGTGTCTATCATCTCCTGCCTGGTCGAACACGACACCATAAGCTATATCTGTCCCTGAGCCACCACAGGTTTTCTGCCACACTATTCCCCCCGTGGAATTAAGCTTCAGAACCCAGAAGTCGTAGGAACTGCCAGCGTTGAAGGAGTTAGTGGAACCGACTACGACGTAGCCGTCATCGGTGACTGCAACACCGTAGGCCTCGTCGTCCCCTTCGCCTCCGTAGGATTTCTGCCATTGTATGCTGCCATTGCTGTCGAGTTTTACGACCCAGAAGTCGTAGCCGCCGGCGCCGAACGAGCTTGTTTTTCCTACTATTATGCATCCTCCGTCAGGTGTGGCGGCGACGCTCGTAGCGATGTCTTCGCCTACGTTTCCGTAGGTTTTCGCCCATGTGACTGGGGTTTTCTGTGCGGCTGGTTGCGTTTGCACGGCTAGTTCCAGCGTGGGTGTTTGCTGCTGTGTTGATACGGCCATGTAAAGTGTGAGGGTTAATAGGAGTGTGAGAACGAGCACTGCTACAGAGCTCTTCCTCATTTTTTCACCGAAAACTTGATGTATATTGTGCCTTTTATAACTAACGCTTTTATACATAACTGGTGGCTAGAGGGGGTCTTTTTGGGCTCTGATGTTCTTGGCGGTTTCAGGCTTATTCCATTGTGAGGTAGTTGGTTTCGTTTTGAGGTTCGCATCGTTCCAGTGGCTGATGTGTGCCCCTTTTGAGGTTCAAAACTGCTTTATTTTAATAAGGGCTTTGGCGGCTCAATAGCGTTGATGTTGAAGGCATTTCGAGACTTTTTAACGGGGAAAAGAAGCCTGAATGTAGAGCGGATGAATTGGTTTGCGGGCTGGAATAGGGCGGAGATGCTGTGGAAGGCTTGCTTCGGCATAAAAGTAGGGCTTTTTCTGTTTCATCCTGAGAGTTTTCCCATGATGAAGAGAATGAAAGAGGGGGCTACGCTGGACTGGGACGGTTTTCTAGTGGTGTGGCTACTCCCTCAGGATCTTAACATTTAGGTTTCCGAAGTGGCTGTCGAAGGTGTAGATTTCTTGACGCCGGCTTCCTTCATCTTCAAGTAGATGAGGGCGTCGTTTATACCATCATTCCCTTTCCTGGCTATTATCAGGGCTTTAAGGTGGTCTCCGTGTGAAACGGGAAGAACTTTGAAGTTTTCGGCAAGCAGTAGGTTTTCAAAGAAGCTTAAAGCGGTTGCAAGTTTCACTTTCGCCTCCAGAATGTTTGCAACTTCACTCAGGTGGACAACGGTAGTAGCCACCTCCTCTCCCCCCTCAACCCTAAGCAGGATCTGCTTGAACATTCTCTTCCTCTCAGCCACTTCCTCTTTAACTTCTCCTTTTCGGCTTCACTATAGTGTAGAGGAATATGTGGGCGTCTATAAACATCATAACATCATAGCAACTCCTCGAGGAGCTCTTTTTCGACGCCCTCCTCAACTTCAACTTCTAATATGTCGAAGAACTGTGATCTAGGGCTCCTCCTTAGATAGGATCTCTATTTTTTCTCCTCGAACTCGACCATAACAACCTCGTCGCCCCCACTTCTCCCTCCCTTTAGAAGGATTCTTCCCCGACCATAAATCCTCTTAACTTTCCACAAACATTAAAAACCACCATAAAAACTCATAGCTACCACCTTATTTTATCTGTGAAATAGTTTACCCTTGAGGGGCAAATTTTAGGTGACGGGCGGTGCTGTGTTTCACGATCCCGCAGCGGGGGCGCTTTCAAGTTTTAGGCTCAAGTTTTCGTGATGCCGGGAGAAAATAAGGGGCGCCGTGAGCTTTGACGCTCAGGCGGAAAGGCCGCCCTTCAATGTTAGGGGATAACATAAGTTTTATTTGTGGCTTTGCGGGATTACTGGTGGTGAATTGTATGGGTGAGGTTGTGGAGAGACGGTGGCTTCTGGTTTGCGGTGGCAGCATGGTTGCTTCGACGCTTGCCGGGCTTCTAGCGCTCGTGTTGGCGGTGGCGCTCTACGCGTCGTCTCCCATTATGCCCGTGTTTCCGAAGTTTCTGCCGGTCAAGCTGACTTTCCCCTGCGTTAACGTCGGCTACAACCCTGCTTGGCAGTATATCAGCGAGCTCGGCATGGGTCCGACTGCATCCATATTCAACACAGGGATGATAGTTGCCGGTTTGCTTGCTCTGCCAGCTTTCACCGTCGCCCGCAGGGTTATAGGGAGCTCGCTCATAGCTACCTTGGGAATCATACTCGGACTGGTGGGGTGCTTGTGCCTCGTTGGAGTCGGAGTGTTCCCCATGACTCCAGCGTTCTTTTTGAAGAGCCCCCATGAGCTCGTGTCGATAGGCTTCTTCTCCGGCATGAGCCTGTCAGCAGCGTTCATAGGATACTCGATGACCAGAAACCCGATGTTCTCAAGAATTCATGGGTGGCTGGGGTTAGCCGTCCTACTAGTGGGAGTGGTCTTAGGCGTCACGAGCGCACCTCTACCGGAGTGGGCTGCAGCCGTAGCCATAATAGCGTGGTTCTCGAGCCTAGGGTTATGGCTACTTTACAAAGCCCTCGGAAAAGCGTGAAACTAAATTACCACTTATTTTTTTACTGTTTGTCGTTATCTTCTGGAATCTTTTTATGAAGCTTTTAAGGGGGGATTAGACTAGTTTTTATAGCGCCAAATGTCCTGCAGGGTGGTATGTTTGGAGGAGCTAGACTATTTCGTTTCTCTTGTGAAGACGTGCGTTGAGGAGGCTGTCGAGCGTAGTGCTGTTGATGGTGTTCTTCTCTCTGGGGGGCTTGACACATCCATACTTGTCGCTCTGGCTTCTAGGACGCGGCTTCTCAGGGCTTTCACCGCCGCCATGAGGGGGGCTCCTTCCCCCGACGTTCACTATGCTAAGCTTGTGGCGGAAAGATTTGGCGTCGAGCATGTTACGTTGTTTTTCGGCCTCAAGGATTTTTTGGAGGCGGTTCCCAAAGTGGTGGGGGTGCTCGGAGTTTTCGACCCGATGGAGGTGCGCAACAGCGTCCCCATCTACATTGGGCTGAAGGAGGCTTCGAGGCACGTTTCAGGGGTGATGACGGGAGATGGGGCTGACGAGCTCTTCGCCGGCTACAGCTTCCTCTTCAGCCTTGGAGAGGGGGAGTTGGAGCGTAAGCTTAGGTCGATGTGGAGGGCGATGTGTTTCTCGTCAAAGCCTCTAGGTGCGTCGCTCGGCGTCGAAGTCTCACAGCCATATCTTGACCCTGAGGTGGTTGATTGCGCCTCCAAGGTTCCAGCGAGGCTGAAGGTTAGGCTTGAAAACGGGGTGGTTTGGGGGAAGTGGATTCTCAGGAAGGCTTTCGAGGATGTTTTGCCGCGTGAAGTTGTGTGGAGAGTTAAGACGCCGATAGAGGCGGGTTGTGGAACCTGCATTCTGCCCGAGGTGTTCGGCGGAAGAATTAGTGATGAGGAGTTTAGTCGAAAAAGGGGATTATACCTTGAGAGGGACGGTGTTAAGCTACGTGACAAGGAACACCTTGCCTACTACGAAATATACAGGGAGGTTTTCGGGCCCCCGGGAGAGGAAGTGAAGACGCCTAGGGGAAAAGCTTGTCCGTATTGCAAGGCTGAGGTTCCGGCGGATGCAACATACTGCAGGATTTGTGGCGGATACCCTCTACCATAAGGGAGAGATCCGCGAAGCTGAACGAGGCGCTAACCGATAAAAGAGGCTGGAAAAAGGGGAAGTTGGTTGTTGGCGGCTGGTGCTCTGCCTTAAAGGCCCAGTATTTTCTTCGCGTTTTCTTCCATGAGCTTTCGCACTTCTTCCCCGGTGAACTCTAATCCGTATTCTTTCCCCTTTTTGGGGAGATCCTTGATGAAGTTGACCCATGCGTCGTCTCCCATAATCGAAACAAGGTAGGGCCAGTCGGTGCCGAACATTATCCTGTCTCTTAGTGGTTGCCCAAGTATGGCTGGTGTGTTGAACACGTCCCGGATGAGGCCGAGCCAGTAGCGCGTCATTCCCCTAGCGCCCAGCTGGTGGCCTGATATTTCGGCGTAGACGTTTGGCCTGACGGACATTATCTCCACGCATTTAAGGAGCCATGCTAGCCCGCCGAAGTGGACGAGGACTATTTTAAGATCTGGGAACTTCGCAGCGACGCTGTCAATGTATATTGGGTCAGCGTACTTTGATTCCATGGGCGCCGATATTACGGCTGCCGTGTGGGAGTGCAGTGGCACACCCAGCTCGACGCATTTTTGGTAGAGAGGGTAGAATGCAGGTTCGTCAGGGTAGTAGCCTGCTGTCGGGTGGAACTTAACCCCCTCAGCTCCCCATTCCTCCACAGCTTTCTCGACTAGCTTAACAGCTCTCTCGCCCCTCCTCGGGTCGACGGCGCATAGGGGTACTAGCTTGTCAGGGTACTCGTCAGCCTGCTTAGCCACCCACCTGTTCATCTCCTCCACGGACCACTTGGCCTCCCCGGTCTCGGGCATAAGCCCGAAGTCTACTCCCGTAATTATCGCTTTGTCGATTCCCGCCATATCCATGACCTTGACGAGGACGTCCGCGTTGGAAGCCCAGAACTGAGGAAGCAACTGCTCCATGACAACCTCCCTAGGCAGTCCGAGAGTCTTACTGTAGCCGTCAGCCGTGAAGCTCCAAAAAGCATCAGACCACATGTCCCTGTGGGCTAGGTGCGCATGCACGTTAATAACCATTGAAAAACCTCCCTCAACTCCCCTATGAAGGAGGAGGGGGGTTTGGAATAAAAAGGTTCTGGTTGACGATGAGGTCAGCCTCGAAAAAGAGGAAAACGTGCCTCACCATGGGTAAAACTTGATGGCCTCAACCTCCAAAGCCTCATATTAAGCTCAGCGTCGCCTCCTTACGTACATGTTCCTTGCAGCGTGTGAAACTGCACCCTCTGCTTCTCCGCCTCCTATCTGATAAACGCTTCCCGATGGGGAGCACGCCCTGTAAGCAAGCAAGCTAAGTACCAGCTGCCCAGAACCCTGCGGTCTACTTGGAAATTCTGGATAGCTTTAAGGTTAATTCGGCGAAGCTACGCCCAAACTCCCTGCACAATTCCTTGTCCTCATCGTTCTCCGGCGCCTCCACGACAGCTAACCCATAGTGCTTATCTCTTGGGTTCCCCTTAATTATCATTCCATGTATTAGCATGGCCTTGATTATCGAGAGTAAGGTTGTTTCAGCGCCGGTCGCTGTCCCACCGGAAGTCGTGAAAGCCGCCCCCACCTTACCCTCAAGCTTACCGTGCACCGCGATACTTCTATCGATTAAATCCTTCACCTTGGCGCTCATTCCACCATAATATGTTGGAGAGCCGACCATTACCCCATCAGCACTTAGGAGGTCGTCCAGAGCCACCTCATCAACCTTTTTAACCACGCAATTTACACCCTTAACGCTCCTTGCGCCCTCGGCAATCAGGAAAGCCGCCTTCTCGGTGTTCCCTGTTCTCGAGTCGTAAACCACCAGAACGCGCACCATAACTAAACCTCCCACATAAAACATCCGAGGGTTCATATATAAGTCTTAAAAATAAAGGCCACCAGCAGTAAAAATTGAATTTTGGAGCTCCTTCTTTACAAAAATAAAAGTATTGAAACACTTGACTGAGGTGAAGCATTTATAAGTTAAGGTGCAACTGCAGAGGGGCGTCTTTGCCAACGCCCCCTAAACCCGACGGTGCCACCGTCATAATAAGCCAAATACGAACAGCTTCAAAGGATCCTATTGCGATTTCAAAACAAGCTAATGTTACACTTAAAGGAGTCATGTTAGGGAAAATCCTTCCGGGATTTTGGTTTTGACTGCAACAAAAAGGTTTCCATGGAGGGTTTTTCCATGGAAGGTTCTTCTAACTACTTTTATTCGTAAATTCTGATGGTATGGCCGCCGGGTAATATAAAAGATTATTGAATTTCATTTAGTAAATTAATCAATTATATTGTAAATTTTACAGTATTATTAAAATGCGGAATGTATTTTTCACCATTTCGATGAGAAAAAATTATTAATTAAAGCAGAAATGTTATAATTGAGTTTTTTATCAGTCTGTTAGGCATTAAGGTTGAAAATGGTGGTTTAAGTGTTTGGCTTCGATCTTTCCGAGTTTAAGATGTTTGAGAAAGCGCCTTACGAGACCATTGATGAAAAGGTGGAGATGGAGCTGATTACCGAGAGTACCAAGGAAGTAGAGAAAATTTATGGTAAAGTCTTCACCGTTAAAGTTATAGATTACGCGTTGCGAACCGTTGAGCGTATCACTGGCAAGAGGCCAGACGTGGACATAGACACTCTAGACAAGCTTAAGGAGTATCTGCTGTCTATCTCGAAGGAGCTGCCGATACCATGCTACTACGTGATGTTTTGGGCGCAGTACGTGGCGGAGAAGAAGCTAGAGGGGAGCCTTGGAGTAGGGTACAAGATTAGCCACACTGGAATCGCAAAGAAAGCGGTAGAGTTGGGTGGCATAGAGCTTGAGCAAGCTGCCAACGTTGAAGAGGCGCTTATACTGCTCCGCAAGCTGACGGTAAAATTGAAGATAGCGCCTATAGAGTTCGGCTACAAGGTAGGTGATGACGGAAGCCTGTACTTGTACCATGGAGGGTGCGCGTTCTTTAAAGGCTGCAAAATTTCTATGGAGAAGGGCGTACTGCAAAGGCCGGATGGCAGGATTACCTGTGGTGTTACGATAGTTATATGCCAGTTTCTTAAGTCGGCCACGAAGCAGGAGTGGGATCACGCACTTTTGGAGTTTAATGAGAAAGGAGGATACTGCATAGCGAAGTGCACCCCGATTTAAATGGCATTCAAAAGGGAGAAAGGTTTGTTTGAAGCATAGAAGAACACTTCCTAAAGGCTTTAGAAGGCTCCTCCTAAATTAGAGTACTTTGTTCTGTTTTGGGTATTTTTAAATAGGCGCACTGTGAGAACGGTTTGTTAAAAGGAGAGGCTGGTGGGCTTGAAGTACGTTGTTGTAGTAGGAGATGGAATGGCCGATTACCCTCTCGAGGATTTGGGCGGTAGGACGCCTTTGCAGGTTGCCCGTAAGCCTAACATGGATATGGTTGCCTGTGAAGGCAAATGTGGTCTGCTGGAAACGATCCCTGAGGGGATGCAGGCTGGGTCGGATGTCGCGATCCTCTCCATTTTGGGCTATGATCCGGCGAGGCATTATACTGGGCGGGGGCCCATTGAGGCTGCAGCGTTAGGTGTGAGGCTGAGGGGTGGTGATGTCGCGTTTCGGTGTAACCTTGTCACTTTGGAGGGGGGCGTGATGAGGGATTACAGTGCAGGCCACATAAGTAGTAGCGAGGCGAGGGAGCTTGTTGAGGCGCTTAACGAGGAGCTTGGAGGCGGCACGGTTAAGTTTTACAGTGGCGTTAGCTACAGGAATATCCTCGTCGTGTCAGGCTTGGACGTCGACGGCGTGGAGTGCACTCCGCCTCACGACATAACGGGAATGAATTTTGAGGATTACCTTCCGAGAGGGGAGGGGAGCGAGTTTCTATTGGAGCTGATGAAGAACGCTCGTAAGGTGCTTGAGGGGCACCCTGTGAACCTGAGGAGGGCTAGGGATGGGAAGCCGCCTGCGAACTCCATATGGCCGTGGGGGCAGGGAGGGAAGCCTGAGTTGCAAGGCTTCGAGGAGAGGTTCGGGGTTCGTGGAGCCATAATTTCGGCGGTTGACTTGGTGAGGGGGCTAGGCGTCCTCACGGGGCTGGAGGTGGTGAATGTTCCTGGAGCGACTGGATATTACGACACGAACTACGCTGGAAAGGGCGAGTATGCGCTGAGGGCGTTGGAGAAGGTGGACTTCGTCCTCGTCCACGTTGAGGCGCCCGACGAGGCGGGGCATGCAGGGGACATAGAGAACAAGGTGAAAGCGATAGAAAAAATAGACAGCGAGATTCTCGGAAGAATCCTGGGTGGGATTAGCGGGCTAGGCGAGGGTTATAGGGTGGCTGTCCTAGCCGACCACCCGACTCCAATAGTTAAGAGGACTCATACGCGTGACCCAGCTCCAGTTGCGGTGTTTTCGATTGACTGGGATGGAGACGGCGTCGAAGGGTTTGACGAGTTCTCTGTGAGGAAGGGAAGCCTAGGAGTAGTGAAAGGCTACGACTTCATGAATTTCCTCATAGGGCGATGACCCTCCAGAGGAATGCTTCTTTTTGTTGGTGAGAGCAGTCTCTCCGCCACTTTGAGGTGATTTACGGTGTTCACGTTTACTGCAAATGCTTCGACGTCCACCTTGAGGTAGGATTCCTCAAGAGTCTCCCGGGACGCTAACTCAATGCCGTTGACCACGTTCACCCCTGATGGGGCAACTTCCTCTCCGTCAACTTTCATTGTGAACGGCGACTCCAAGCCTAACCTAGTTATCAGCCAAAGGGGCACGACAACCACGAGAGACGGCTTGCCCGTCTCGAAGAATGACTCAACCACGAAGTCTAAGAGGTCTCCTCTTAGCAGGGGCATGTCGGCTGGGCAAACGAGTATAGCTGGGGAGTGGAGTGTAGCTGCCGTGCGCCTAAGGTCTTCAATGTATCCAGCCCCCGGAGTGTGTATCAGCCGGACGCTGCCCCGCCAAGCTTTCTCCAAGTGGCGTGCGGTGTTAGGTGTGTGCGGGCTCACCGCAACGTAGATCCAGCGCACCAGTCGGGCTTGCATCATTGCCGCCACTACGTAGTCTATTATGGGGCGACCTTTGATCTGGGCGAGGGGTTTCTCGCCGCTCCCAAACCTGCTTCCCTTACCTCCAGCCATTATGAGCCCATCGGCTTTACGCAAACTGAACCACCAGCGCAACTATGAGGATCGGGATTCTTGAAAGCTCATGGCAAGCCCCCAGCACGTCTCCTGTTACGCAGCCAAAAACCCTGTTTGAGAGAGAAGCGATAAAGAACCCCACCACAATGGATAATGTAAGCGATACAGGTATGAGGGGGGATAATTCATAGGATGCTGAAATGCTTAGAAATCGTGCTGAGGCCGCGAAGAGCAGGGTTATTAAGGCTGTTGAAAGGAGGGAGGAGACCGTCAGAGTTCTCAGGCTGATGTTTTCGACGAACAGGCTTCCCAGCCCTGAACCTCGAGGTTTTCCAGCGTGGGCGCAGGCAAGCATCGAGTTCATGCACATCACCTCAGCGGTGAACGCCGAGAGCAGAGCGTAACGCTGACTAATACTGCCATAGAGAGCGATGGATGTTACAACGGTCATTATGGCGACTGATGCCCCGCCGGCCCCTATATGCGTGTCCTTCATTGCTCTCAGCTTCTCGTCTTTCCCTCCGATGGCGGTTAATCCATCGCCGAAGTCTATGAGCCCATCCATGTGTAAGAAGCCGTTCAGAACGTTGACTGCGAAGAGAACTAGGACGGCTGAGGGAAAGGATGGGAGCAAGAGCTCCATTCCAGCCAAGGAGACGCCGGCCAGAAGACCATAGATAGCTCCAATAATGGGGATTAGTGCAAGATGGCTGGCTACTTCACTCAGCGATCCAGTATGCCTCACGGGGATCACGGTGAAGAAGGAGAGCAACAACTTCAAAGAATTCCATACGCCCACAGGTCAGCCTCCTATCTTTTAGAGTATATCTTCGACATGACCCCGCCTATAAGCGACGCCACAACGTCATCTAAGAATGGGCCCAGTGAGGATATGATGCCCGGCTTCTTCCTATCGTACCTAACATAGTTGAAGATGCCTCTCGTCCCAGCTATGTAGTCTGCTATGGCCATTCCTATGATCTCGTCAGCCAGTATGTGGACGGGGTCCCTCCTGAACTCCTCAGCGCTGACCCCGTGTATCCTCCCGCTGAACCCTAGGTCATCCAAGTGGATGGCTGAGGAGATGAGGGCGTTCAGGTTGACGTCGTCGACCAACTTGCCCACTTCGTCCATGAAGAGCTTTTCAACTTCCTCCGAGCTCATCTCGGAATGTGGAGCATGAAGTTCCAGCGCGGCCTTAGCCATGTCCTCCAGAGACACGCCACGCTCCCTTAGCCTGTCCAAAAAGTTCCTGCTTCCCGCCTCCCCCGCCTTAAAAACGGATTCAGCCAGCGCATCCCTAACGGCGCGCGACATAAGGGCGCCCACTCTAGTGGCAGGCCCAGCATACCTCAGCTTCCCGCCATTATCAGGACAGGCGATTATGACGGCGTCGCTAGATGTTCCTCCAGCGTCAAACCCCAAGTTTCTTAAGGCGATGCACTTAGCTTCCGTCGCCGTGACAACGGCGTTAACCAGACCCCCATCGGTGAGCGTCTTATCGATGAAGACAACGATGTTTATTGTTCCAGCCGATCGGAACCCGCCGATGGGCGCATCGCCTGCGACCAGAGCATTTGACGTGCCTGCTGTGACTATTGCAGTGACGCTTAGATCATCGAGGGAGTGACGCTTTACTGTGAGCACCTTTCTCACGTTTGCAGCGGTCATCAGCCCCGCGATCCTGCCACCAAGCTTTAATTTCTCTATAGTCCTACTCAAGTCTTCCTCAGGTGTGTCTGAAGAGTAATCTATTGGAACTTGAAGGATCAACACTCCATCGATCTTCGTCACTCCAGGTTCGAGGACAGATGAGCTGATAGCTTTACATTCCACCGGGAAGGTTATGAGGACACAGTTTTCGTCTGGAAAGCTTACGTCGACCTCCAACCGATCACCTCAACAAGCTTATGAGTGTAAGGGAAAGGCTTTCCAAGTATCCCTGAGCCGTGAAGCCGAGGAGCAGCGATAAAGGAGTCAAAGCGAAGTAGAAGAGGATGCATGAAAGCCGCATTATCTTCACGGACAGCAATGCATCCTCTAGTCTTGGGAAGTTGTATTCTGCTCCCAAGACGTGCTTTCCCCTTTTCTCCAAGCGAACCCCTAGGGCTCCCGCCATCGCCGCCATAGGCCACCCGCTGTTTGGGCTCTCGGTCTCGTGATGATCCCTCAACGCTACCCTAAGACAGTTCCTCCAGTCGGCTCCGGACAACTTGGATGCTAAGGCTATGAATGGCGGGGAGAGCCTTGCCGGAATAAAGTTCAACGCGTCGTCCAGCCTAGCCGACGCCCACCCGACGTTTAAGTGCACGTCGTCCTTGTATCCAACGGTCGAGTCCAACGTGTTCACAACCCTGTAGAACATAGCTCCTGGAACACCCGCCAAGGCGAAGAAGAACACTGGGGCGCAGAACCCGTCAACAATGCTCTCAGACGTGCTCTCAACGGTAGCTGAGAGTATGAGGGGCGCATCCAGACCGCTCACATCTCGCCCAACTATTCGTGAAACATGAATCCTCGCTCCTATGATGTCGCCCTCCGCCACCTTAAATATGACCGGCTTGGCATGACGTTCCATGTCTCTTATCGAGAAGGAAAGCTTCAGAACGTAGGCTGATGCGAGCATCCAAGCGACATTTCCGAGGAAGAGCTTGACGAGTGAAAGAATAATCGCGGTGAGGGATGAGAAAAGCGTCGGGAGAAGTAGGGCCGTGGCGGCGCCCGCTAGCCTCTCTACCAGCGGGCTTCCCCGAGGTATCCGGGCATCTATCCATGACGCTATGACGCCAGCCCAGTGAGTGGGGTGTATTACTCTGGGCGGCTCGCCGAGAGCTAAGTCAATGATCAAAGCCACCGCTACGACGCCTATGAAGTAAACGTGGTTTATTGTCTCCACATGGCGCCCTCCGTCACGCTGCGCTTTTTTCTAGCCGGGCCACCGAGCCCATGTATTTTCTCAGGTAGCTTTCTCAAGGCTTCGACCAAGACCTCGTTCGGTTTTCTCTCCTTTACGCCGACCCTTATGAAGCTCGAGTACTCCTCGCCGAATGAGCCGCAGTCCCTCACGAGGATCCCTTCTCCTAGCAGGGCTGCCTTGACCATTGCCGCATTAACCCTCAGCTCCCTGACGCTGATGAAGAGGAAGTTCGCGTCCGGCTTAAACGCGTTATACCCTGATATTCCGGAAATGCTTCTATAAAGGTACTCCTTCTCCTGCTCGACGAGGCTCACCGTCCTCTCCAAGTAGGAGCCGCAGCTCCTTAGAAGCTCGACTGCCACGAGCTGCTCAATCACTCCCACCCCCCAAGAAATGCGGGCTTTGTCGATGTACTCAACCAAGCAGCGTCCGCCAACCCCATACCCCACTCTGAGCCCGGGGATGCTGAAAATCTTCGTCAGGGAGCGGGAGACGAGCAGGTTATCATGCCCCTCCACTTCGGGGACACATGATGATCGCCTGCCATCCCTCAGGAAATCCATGAATGCCTCGTCGACGAAAACGAGAACACCCCTAACTTCACACTCTTCAACGACCTCCATGATCTTCTTCTTGGGCTCAAGCCTGCTGGTCGGGTTATTTGGGTTACAGAGGAAAACTGCTCTAGTGTCAGAGTCGATATGCTCAAACAGGCAGTCGACGTCGAGTGTGAAGCCGTGTTCCTCGCAGAGGGGAACTTTCTCAACCACCCCGCCAGCGAGACGGCAGTAGAAAGCGTATTCGCTATAAGTTGGGTGCTCGACAAGCACGCGATCACCTGGCTCCACAAAGACGTCGGCAAAAGCCTTTATCAGCTCGGTCGAGCCGCAACCGACGGTAACCAAGTCTTCTGCCACACCCATGAACATCGACAACTCTGACTTAAGAAGAGAGCAGGAGTCATCAGGGTAGCAGGAGATTTTATCCAAACTGCCGAGAACAGCCCTCACAACATCCCCCGGCGGGCCTAAAGGGTTAAGGCTACAACTGAAATCTAAAAGCCCGTCACCATACCTCCAAACGTCACCCCCATGGCGGGGCCTCTCCAAGCCGATAAGCCACTTCTTAGTGGGCTTCACCTAACACCACCACCATCAACAGTCGCCACGGGGATCACAACAAGCCCGACACTTGGAAGCTTCTGGACGAAAGCCTTTACTCCATATACATCTTCTATGAGCTCCTCGCATATTACCTCCTCAGGCTTGCCGCAAGCCACTATCCTGCCCTTCTTGAGCACTATGAGCTTGTCACAGTATCTTGCCGCTAGGCTAAGCTGGTGCATTGCCGCTATGACCGTCACGCCGTCGTCGGCCAGCGTTCTCAAGATCTCCATTATTTCGAGCTGATATCTTATGTCAAGGTATGCCACCGGCTCATCTACAAGAAGCACTTTAGCTTCCTGTGCGAGCGCCTTAGCCAGCATGACGCGCTGCTTCTCCCCGCTGCTCAGCTCCCCAAGCCTCCTCCTAGCGAAGTCTGAAATCTTCATGCGTTCTATCGCCCTCATGGCAACTTCCTCGTCGCGCTCATCCTCCCACCAAACTCCCCTAACGTGGGGGTGCCTCCCAAGTAGGACTGCGTCTACAACTGGGAGGTTCACGTCTGCTGAAAACTCTGAGGGAACAGAGGCGCAGATCCGTGCAACCTCCAAAAGCGACATCTTACTGATGTCGCGCCCATCAAGTAGGATCGCGCCGCTACATGGAGTGAGAACCCTACTAAGACATTTCAGCAGAGTAGTTTTGCCGGAGCCGTTGGGACCCACAAGTCCAACGAGCTCACCTCTCTCAACCTCGAACGTTAACCCGTCGAGGGCGCTCGCAGAGTTATACCTGTAAGATAAACCCTCAACCTTTATGGTGACCCTTGACTCACAGTCTAAGCTACATTCCATAGCGCTTCCCCCTCCTTATTAGCAGGTATGCAAAGAAGGGCACTCCTATGAAGGACGTTATCACGCCGACCGGCAACTCTATGGGCTTCATAGCTATTCTGGCTATGATGTCCGCGGCTAAGAGAAGGTTGGCCCCGAAAATGGAGGATAGGGGTAGGAGAAGCCTGTGGTCGCTTCCCAAAGCAAGCCTGACGATATGGGGGACGACGAGCCCCACGAATCCTATTATCCCGGTGAAAGCCACGCAGGAACTCGCCATTAGGGCAGCGACGACCATCATGCCTCTCCTGAAAAGCTTGACGTTGACGCCCATCTGTACTGCCTGTTCGTCCCCGAGCAGGAAAACGTTGAGGTCCCTAGCGAACAGCAGGCAGGCGAGCGTGAGGGAGACGATTATTGGGGCGAGCACCCAGACGTTGTCCCACGACGCGTAAGCCACGCTTCCGAAGACCCAGAAGAGGACTCCGTGAAGCTCCTTGTCACTCGTAACTATTAGTAGCGTGGTTAAAGACGTGAAGGCGACTCCAACTATAACTCCTCCAAGGACGAAGCTTAGTGGAGTCTCGCCGGAAGCTCTATAGATCAGAAAGGTGAGCGTGAAGGCTGTTAACCCGCCGGCGAATGCAGCCAGTGGAAGAGATATCATTTGGGCTACACCCGTGAACCACGAGGTGAGCAGGGACAGAACAGCGCCCAGAGCAGCGCCGGAAGAAACCCCGCTAATGTAGGGGTCTACAAGGGGGTTTCTGGCTATAGCCTGCATTATGGCCCCCGAAGCGGCTAGCCCAGAACCTATCAAAACAGCGACGATAGTTCTTGGGATCCTAGAATAATAAAGTATAGAGTCCAAGGAGAGGTCGACGCAGCTTGGCAGAGGCAGGTAATTGCCTATGGGCCAGCCGAAGAGCAGAAGCCTGTTAAGAGAAGCGGCAACCTCCCAGAGGCTAGCCTCCTTTGCCCCGAAGACAAGGGAGGACATCGAGAGAACTGAGAGGACGAGGAGGCCGGCAAAGGACAAGGCGACAAGAAGGATGACCTTACGCTTAACAACACTCAACTAAAACCCTCCCAAAAAAAGAAAAAGAAAAAAGGAGGGATGGCGGGCGAGAGTGAGGATGGATGAACAAGCACAGGGGCAGAGGCAAGTTTGAAGCAGTGGAGTCCTGTGCGTGTCCGTTGCCAGCGAGTGCGCCGACGAGGATTCCAGTACCAGCGAGGACAGGTAGTTCTTGTAGTTTCCGTCGTTTATCACTTTCAGAGAGGGGAATGAGGCGTTGAAAACGTTGGGGAATAGTATGTTAGCCAGTAGCTCAACGCCCTCAGCAACCCTTGGCCCCGGCCTGGCGAATAGGTTGTCAGCTTGACCCTGAAGGAAGAAAACATTACCATTCTGATAAGCTGGAGTTCCAGCTAAGGGAGAGTTCCCCATTCGTTGCAAGGTCGTGGTTGGGTCTAGTAGTGCATGGTGGTCGAGTATCACTATCACGTCCGGGTCATTGTACTGTGCTTTCTCAAGTGTTAGGGAGTCTTGAGGCCATGCGCTCTCAATGTTAGAGTATATGTTAATGCCGCCGGCGCGCTCTATGATCTCATTAAGAAAGGTCGGTTTCCCAACGCTATACAGCGTGTTGTAGTCGAAGTCTATCCAGACGCAGAGAAGCACCTTTTTCGGCTGCTCCCCTGAATTCTTGACTGTCTCGTTGACTTTGCTCATTTTATCTTCCATGATTTCTACGAGCTTTTCAGCTGCTTCAATGCTTTTCTGGCTTGTGGCGAAGGAGAAGAAGGAGCCCAGCTGGCGTATGGTTAGTTCTATCTGGCTGATCGAGTTGCCGCGGCTAAGGAGGAGGAACGGAATGCCTTGAGCCGCTAGGTTCTCTGCAAGCTTAACGTGTGATTCTACACCTGCGTCGAGGAGAACTATGCTGGGTTTAAGGTTTACTATGGCTTCTAAGCTTGGATTCCACCAGTCAAGCTTATTATAGAGTTTTCCGGCTGCGATCATTGACAGGAGCTTTGGAGGATAGTCGCAGTACTTTGTGCAGCCGACCAAGTAGTCTTCGATCCCTAAACCAAAGACGATTTCCGTTATCGAGGGTGCTTGGGAGACGATCCTCACATTTCTCGAACTGCTAAGATAATAGTAGGCGAGTGCGGTGTTTATCTGGTTGGATGTTTGGTTGTTTATTAGCATGTAGGCTGATGTTGCGGACACTGCTAGTACGACAACTAAGATTATTAATGCCGCGAGGAGACGCTTGCTCGTCGCCACCGTTGCCATGTTTTCATCTCCGACAAGTTTTTATAGGTTGATTTATCCTTTTCAGGATAAATTATCCTAGATAAGGTAAACCCCACACATATTTAAGTTTTATGCAGAAGCCGTGAGGAAGCCCAAGGTGGATAATTATGAGCTGGAAAAAGGACGTCTTACTGATTCATAAAAAGGAGGAGGCAGTGAGGCTTCTTGGCGACCTAGAAGGCAGTAAGCCAATCTTCATCTGCGTCATAGGGAACACGGAAACAGCGAAGATTCCGGGGATTTCCGCCGCCGGTAGGAGCCCGGAACTCACAGACTACACCCCGGCAGCCGACGTCGAGTTCCTCTTCTATGGGGAGTGCAGGTGTATTAAAGGCGTCCCCGTTACGCCTGACGGCATCCCCACCCCCGCTCTTATCACGAGGGCAGCAATAGTTCTGGCGGACATGCCGTTTTTCGTCATCAGTGGAGGTGTGAGAGTTAAGCCCTACGCGCCGTTCATAGAGCTTGGAGGTAACCCTGGGGCAGATATAAGGACTGGGAGGGCTGTGGAAGGCGTAGAGGAGGTGGTGGGGAGAGCGAAGGCTGCTGGGAGAAGCTTCTCCAAAGCAGCAGACTACCTTGTCGTGGGCGAGAGCATACCGGGAGGCACCACCACCGCCCTCGGAGTCCTTCTAGCTATGGGTGTTAACGCGAAAGGTATGGTGAGCAGCAGCATGCCGGTTAACCCTCACGAGCTTAAAGTGAGAACTGTTGAGGAAGGATTGAGGGCGGCGGGCATCAAGCCGGGCGACCTGAGAGACGACCCGATAGCGGCGGTCTCCGCTGTCGGCGACCCCATGATAGCCGCCTTCTCCGGCTTCGTGGCTGGGGCGGCGTCAAGCAGGCCCGTGCTTATGGCTGGAGGAACGCAGATGGCGGCGGCGCTGTCCGTTGTTAAGGCACTGGAGCCCGATGTCTTAGACAACGTTGTGATAGCGACAACAAGATGGATAGCCTCGGATAGTAGCTCCAACATTAAGGGTCTGGTATCACAGATATGGAATGTACCTGTCGTCGCAGCCAACCTCGACTTTTCAACGTCGGAGATCGACGGGCTAAGAGCTTACGAGAGAGGTGTGGTTAAGGAGGGGGTTGGCGCCGGCGGGTCAACCATAGCGGCAGTGCTAAAAACCGAGGGAAGAGTGACGTGCGAAGACGTCAGAAGGAAGGTTGAAGAAGAATACAGGAGGATCACCCAGAAAGGTAGCAAAAACAATCGTTTTCATTTACCATTTTGGGAGGCGAAGGCTGGAGGACTGTTTGCAGGGCTTTCTGAATGAATGAAAAGGGGTTTAGAGGTGTTTTTCGAGCCATTCCTCCAAGTCTTGTAGGGGCTTTTCTTTTCTCACCTCGTTGTATACTTCGTGGCGGTATCCCTCGTATACGTTGAGCACCTTGTCTTTTGCTGGAATTATGTTGTAGAGCTCTTCGCGGCTTTCAGGGTCGAAGGCTACGTCGGCGCTTCCGACCTGTATCAGGCATGGGACGGATATTTTTGCGGCTTCTTTAGCTGCTCTGAACGTGCTGTAGTATACTTCGGCGAGAAGGCGGGCGCTCGCCTTCTTTGAAACCAGCGGGTCGTTAACGTATGCCTCGACAACCTTTTCGTCCCTGCTTATGAAGGATGGGTCCCATGGGAGGGCGAACTTAGCCTTAGGAGCGACCTTAGCTATGAAGGATAGAAGCGCCTTCACCACCGGGGATATTTTTCCTGGCCGTGCGCCGGTTCCTGAAAGCACCACTCCGGACACGCCTTCCGGGTACTTTGCCATGAAGAGAAGTGTTATCAGGCTACCCATCGAGTGGCCCAACATAAAGAGCTTCTTCCTTTTCTCTTTATTCTTCACCAAGTCGACGAACAGCTTCAAGTCCTCGACGAACTCGTCGAAGGACTTCACGTGCGCCCTCTCACCTTCAGACTTGCCGTGCCCTCTATGGTCTAAAGCGTAAACGGCATACCCCTTGGGGACAAGCTGGTTGACGACATTCATATACCTTCCAGAGTGCTCGACAAGCCCGTGAACTACGACAACTACAGCCTTACTTTCGCCATCAGGCTTCCAGACTTGGTAGTAAAGCTTCGTCCCATCATAACCGCTCATGAACCCCTCCTCATGCTTCACAAAAACCACCTCCCAAGGCATAAAACTTAAAGGGAAATACGAAAAAACAGCTTAAAAATTTTTTTTACAAAAAGAAAAAGAGTTTTTTAGTTCGACCAATCTGCCAAGTAGGTGTCGCCGCCGTCAAATCTTCTTGTGGGGCGACCCCGTAAGTGTAGGTTCACGATCAGCCGGGGTTGGTGTCTATTTCTTGCCGCCGACAGCCATGCACCATGTATGATGCCCACGCGAGCTTACCGCAGTAGTAGCTGCTTTCATAGACCTCTTCGCCGCCCATACTGCGTCATATGGTTTCCCAAGCTGAGCGAGAGCAAAGTTTACAGCGGCTTGCTTTATGAAGCTTTTTTATGAAGTATGACGTCGTAACTTGCACTATAGAAGCCTCATAGTCTTTGTGGCTCTTCGCAGCTAGAGGTAAGCTTCACGCTCAATGATGCCGCCTCAACGATCCACACGCCCCCATATCGCGTGCGCCCATACCTAAAACCATCCATGGCGAATTGCCTTCTCTGGTCAATATCATTCTTCCAACTCTTAGAAGACTTAGATTCAAGTTGTTTTCCCGTCCCACCAGTAAGAGCTGCGGCGGACGTTGCAGATCCTCCAACTGAAAGCGCCACCGCCAAAGCAGTTGCTAATAGAACCAGCGCCAGAAGCTTCTTCCTACCAACTTTCTCATCCTCGCTCTTAAAAGGTATGGATCATCTTTTTTGTATTTTTTGTGGTTGGGTTGAAAACGCTAAGAGCTAAAATTCGAGGGCTATTAATCTGATCGCTAAGGGGTTTGGCTCGCTCATGTTTCTGGATCAGTTGTCTTCTAGCTGGGAAAAGAAGCGGGTGAATGAGTAGCCGTGAAAGGCAATGGCTCATATGAAGAACGCTGTTGTGAGAGGTGGAAAAAGCGATGGGGTTGGTTACGGTTTAAGGCTGAATGGTTGCGGTGGCTTTGTGCGGGTTGTAGTAGCTTAGATGTCTACCCTAGGTCTGGCGCGATAACCGCTAGAAGAAGCGATAACCGCTAGAATAAAAAAGTGTGGGATGATTTCCATTGTTGTCAGTTTCTCATTGGTGGATTTTTAGAGGAGGAAGCCTGCGCCTTCTGATGTTGGTTTAACTATTTTAGAGTAAACGTTTAGTATTCCTCTTTTTATTTTGGGCTCGGGTGGCTTCCACTTTTTTAGCCTGTTTTTAAGCTCTTCTTCGGGAACTTTTAGGTCCAGTCTGCGTTCAGGTATGTTTATCGATATTATGTCTCCGTCCTTTACTACCGCTATTGGTCCACCGTTCATGGCTTCAGGGTCTACGTGTCCTATGCATGGGCCCCGGGTGGCGCCTGAAAATCTTCCATCGGTGACGAGGGCTACCTTGTCTCCGAGCCCCGCTCCTATGAGAGCCGCGGTAGGCTTGAGCATTTCACGCATCCCAGGGCCGCCGCGTGGCCCCTCATACCTTATGACGGCGACTTCTCCAGGGCTTATTTCCCGCCCCGTTATCGCCTTGAGTGCGTCCTCCTCGGAGTCGAACACCCTTGCTTCACCCTCGAACACCAGCATCTTCGGGTCTACTGCCGCCTGCTTGACCACTGCACCGTTTGGCGCCAGGCTACCCTTGAGTATGGCTATCCCTCCCTCCTTGTGGACGGGGTTATCACGCGGCCTGATGACATTTCTGTCGAGCACCACCGCGTTCCTTATGTTTTCCTTGACGGTTTTCCCTGTGACTGTCAGCGCGTCGAGGTTTACGAGTTCTTCGAGCTCTTTGAGGACTGCCGGCACGCCCCCCGCGTCGTCGAGCTCTTGGACAGTATATGGTCCGCTTGGATCCATGTCGCAGAGATGTGGTGTTTCCCTGCTGAGCTGGTCAAATAGGTCTAACGTGAGCTTAATTCCCAGCTGTGAGGCTATTGCCGGAAGGTGTAGAGCCGTGTTAGTTGAGCCTCCGAGCGCCATGTCAACTCTGATGGCGTTTTCGAACGCCTCATAGGTCATTATTTCACTCGGCTTAATTCCGTCATCTATCAGCTTCATGATCTGGATGCCGGTCTGCTTAGCAATCCTGAGCCTTCTAGCGTCGACTGCCGGGATCGTGGCTGAGCCGGGGAGGGACATGCCGAGCGCCTCGGCGAGACATCCCATGGTGTTCGCCGTGTACATGCCTTGGCACGAGCCGCACCCCGGGAGCACGCGCTCAGATAGTGCCAGTGCCCCCTTCTCCAGGTCCTCCGAGGGGAATATCATGCGGAGGAACTGCATTTCCAGAGCTCTCCTCCCCGTCACTTTCTCTCCTAGGAAGCGCCCGGGCAGCATCGGGCCTCCGTTTATGAAGATCGCCGGGATATCTAGCAGGGCTGCAGCCATAAGCATGCCAGGAACTATCTTGTCGCAGGATCCTATGAGGACCATTCCGTCAAGCTGGTGGGCGTTCACCATCATTTCAACTGACGCCGCTATCAGATCCCTGCTCGGGAGGGGGTAGCGCATGCCCTCGTGGCCCATAGCTATGCCGTCGCATATAGCTATCGTGTGAAACTGGAGGGGGGTTCCTCCTGCCATTCTGACCCCGGCTTCCACGGCTTCAGCCACAAGGTTCAGGTGGACGTGTCCGGGTACGAGGTTCGTCCAGCTGTTAACCACGGCTACCAGCGGCCTGTCCAACTCTTCGTCCGTGAAGCCGCATGCCTTAAGCAAAGTTCTCCCCATGTATCCTTCAACAGACCCATAAACTCTCCTGCTCCTCAACTCGGCTGGCATTTAAACATCTCCTCTTCCAGATAGTGCACCACTGATTCTATAGAGAAGAGGTTAAAATCAACAAGAATATTTCGGTTAGGAGCCAAGAAAAGAAAGAAGTCATGGATCCCACAAGGATAGTGGCGGACGTGAGACCATGTTACGGGTTAAGTTAATTTAGGGTTGCTGGTATTTAGTGGTGCTGATGGAAAGAGCGTTGTTCATGGTGGTTGCTTTGAGGCACCTAGAGCTTTTGGAAGGCGCTATGTCCGCATGCAAGCAGAACCTTGCTGTTAAGGAGTGCGAGAATGTCGTAGTCGTTGCCGATTCTGAGATGGTTGTTTACGGTGAGACGTTCGTTTATGCGGCCGAGATGCTTGGTGCGGATGCAACGCTGGTTTTGATGAAGGACAGAGGGAGGCATGGAGCTGAGCCTCCTAAGCCTGTTGCTGCCGCGATGGAGGTGGCCGACGTCTTCATTCTAACCACCACGCATTCTTTGAGTCACACTGAAGCTAGGAGAAGGGCTACTGAGCGAGGCGGGAGGGGTGCCAGCCTCCCGGGGGTCACGAAGCAAATGTTCTTGGAGCCCATGATGGCTGATTACCAGTATGTTAAACGTCTCACGGAAGCTGTGGCATCCGTGATGGACAAGGGAAGGGAGGTGAGGTTAACGTCGCCATCCGGAACAGACCTGACGCTCAGCTTGGATGGTAGAGTCGCCATGAGGGATGACGGGGACTACACCCGTCCGGGGCTGTGGGGGAACCTTCCTGCTGGGGAGGCATGTATAGCGCCAGTCGAGTCGGATGGGGAGGGCATCCTAGTTCTGGACTTCATCGGAGGAGCTGGCTCCTCGAGGATTACTGTTAAGGGCGGTAGGGCTGTTAGCTTTAAGGGGGATGAAGCTAAGCGCCTAGAGGGTAGGCTGAGGGAGGTGGGGGACTGCGCCTTTCAGGTTGCCGAGCTAGGCGTGGGGACGAATCCTAGAGCTAGGCTTGTCGGGAACGTGTTGGAAGACGAGAAAGTTATGGGCACTGTTCATGTGGCCTTCGGGGATAATGCCAGCTTTCCGGGAGGAGAAAATAGATGTGGGATCCATGTAGACTTGATTGTTCTAAAGCCGACCATGGTTGTTGATGGGGTGGAAGTGATGAGGGAGGGGGTACTCTTAGTCAACGTGTAGCATGGCTTATATACTTCCTGATTTAGAAATTAAACTTGGAGGGTTCTGGTTGAACGCTAAACCCATGGCGGAGCTGCTGGAGGAGCTTAAAGAAGGTGATCCCTTAAAGCTCCCATCCACGCTTAGCGACCTCTGCTCATACGCTGAGCAAGGCGTATATGATCCCGACGTGCCCTTATGGCTGGTCAAGCTGATCGACGCCTGCCAGAGCCGTGAAGTTTTGGTTTACGCCTTGCGGCTTGCAACTCTCTACTGTTCGGAGGGACTTATCCCTCCAGGTATGATGGACGCGGCGCATCCTCTCATAGATCACGATGACGAACAGGTTAAGGTGCACGCTATCTACTTTCTTGCTATGTGCGCCCGGGTAGGTAGGGTTAGAGGCGACGTCCTTGAAAAGCTGGTAAGCCTCATGGAGTCGAACTCCCTAGAGGTTGCGCTCATGGCTGTTGAAGCCATTATAGCTTATGCTGAGGGGGGCTTAATGCTTTCAAATGTTCCCAGCACAGCCATCAGACTTCTGGAGCGCGGCGACAGCAACCTTCAAGCATCAGCGTTAAGGTTGCTCAGCACTTACGCCGAGAGAAACCTTCTAGCTGAGGGGTTCCTGTATTTTGCTCCGCTACTCTTCAATTCGGACGATGAGAGCGTACGCTTGGAGGCTGCCTCGTGCCTCTGGAGGTACGCGGTAAGGGGTGTGACTTCCATCGATGTTTTGATGCCGCTACTCAAAATACTGAGGGACGAGTCCTTTAACGTTCAAGTAGCCGCGGCGCGTGTGCTTTGGAGGTATGCCGAGATGGGCATAGGAGGGCGCTGGGTGCTGGATGAGTTAGCGCAGCTTCTCAAGTGTGAGAAGCCGTTTGTGAGGGGGGCTGCAGTCTATGCTTTGCTCGTCTACGCTCGGAGAGGGATGGTTTCGCCTCTCGTAGCGGAGGTTCTTCCCTTCCTCTTGGAGGACGAGGAGGGGAACATCAGGAGTTTGGCTCTCCAAGTGATAGAGGAGTATGAGAAAGCTGAGGACGTTCTCAGGGAGATTAAGGAGCCTACTTCGCCTTGATTGTTATGGTAACTTTCACGCCGTCTATCACCCACTCCTTGCTGTATCCTTCTCCTTCGCCGTGCGTTATGGTTTCAGCCAGCGTTTCATTCTTAATGTACTCCATGTTTTCATTAAGCTCTCTGAAAACTGCTGGGTCGCACTTCACCGCTACATTTATTCTCTGCATGAAGTCGAGGTTCATGTCTTTCCTCATCGCCTGTATCCTCCTGACGACTTCCCTTGCGAGAGCTTCTCTTCTCAGCTCCCCGGTAACCTCGGTGTTAACAAGCAAGTAGACCGCCGACCTCCTACCGTCCTTAACGTAAATCACGGGCTCGCCCACCGCGTACCCCTCCTTCGCCTTTACTTCAACTTCGACGTCCTCCCTCGTAAGGGTAAACGTCCCGCCTTCAACGCGTAAAACGTACTCTCCCTTCTCCTCAAGGCTGACCGCCACGTCCTCGGGTTTCTCCTTTGAAAGTTGCTCAACAACCTTTTTAATTTCGCCCTTAAGCTTTGGACCAAGCGACTTAAAGTTCGGCTTCACCGCATACGTCAAGTATTCTAGCGGTTTTGTGGAGTAGTTGACCTCTTTAACGTTAAGTTCATCTTTAAGGTATTCCTCTAGGGGAGCTATGTTCCTCAGCACTTCTTCTTGGGCGACTACAACGGCTTCTCTCAGAGGGTGCCTGAGCTTTATCCCCTTGCTGGCCCTAGCTGACCTACCGGAGGCGGCGAGCTTTATCACCAACTCCATGTCCCTTTCAAGGTCTAAGTCTATTTCCTCCTCGACGGGCTCGGGGAAGTCCGTCATGTGGACGCTTTCAGCAGCCTTCTCGTCCTCCCTTGAAAGATTTCTGTACATCGCCTCTGTGGTGAAGGGTATGAATGGTGCTAGGAGGCGCGTTAAGGTTTCCAGAGCCCTGTAAAGGGTATGATATGCACTCCTTTTGTCCTCATCCATCTCGTTTCTCCAGAAGCGCCTGCGGGAGCGCCGCAGATACCAGTTGCTGAGCTCGTCCACGACGAACTCGTCAAGCGCCCTAGCAGCCCTATGGATCATGTAGTTCTCCATTTCCTTTCTGACGGTCTTCGTGAGTGTTGAGAGTCTGCTGAGAAGCCACCTGTCGAGCCCACTCGCCACCCTCGGCTTTTCGCCGACGTGGGGGTTAAACTCGTCTATGTTAGCGTTCGTAACGTAGAAGAAGTAGACGTTCCATAGCGTGTTGAGGAAGCGGTTTCTTGTCTCAACAACCATCTTCTCGCTGAACCGCTTCGGTATCCATGGAGGGCTCGAGACGAAGAAGTACCACCTCATGGCGTCGGCGCCAACGTTCGTGAATATCACGTTTGGGTCGACAACGTTCCCGCGCGACTTGCTCATCTTCCTTCCTTGCTCATCCAGAACGTGCCCCAGGGAAAGGACGTTCTCATAAGCATAGCTCCCGAAAACGGCTGTCGCGACAGCATGCAACGTGTAGAACCATCCTCTGCACTGATCCACCGCCTCGGTTATGAAAGTCACCGGGAAAGTTTCCTTGAAAAGCCCAACGTTTTCGAAGGGGTAGTGGTACTGGGCGAATGGAGCGGCGCCCGAGTCATACCAGCAGTCTATGACGTATGGCTCTCTTTTCATTGTCCCTCCGCACTCGGGACACGGGAAGCTTATCTCGTCGACCCACGGCTTATGAGGGTCGAAGTTCTCTGGGAGCTTGCCCGCGTATCCTTCAAGCTCCTCATAGCTTCCTATGCAGACATGGTGTCCATTAGGACAAGTCCAAACCGGGAGAGGAGTCCCCCAGAACCTGTTCCTGCTGAGAGCCCAGTCCTTGGCTTCCTCTATGAACTTTCCGAAGCGCCCTTTCTTGAAGTATGAAGGATACCAGTTTATCTTCTCGTTGTTCTCCAGCAGCTTCTCTCTGAGGGCACTCATTTTAATGTACCATGTATCTATGGCGTAGTAGAGGAGAGGGGTATCACACCGCCAGCAGTGGGGGTATGGGTGGACGACGGTTCCAGCTTTATAGAGGAGACCCCTGCTCCGGAGGTTTTCTATTATTTTCTCATCAGCCTCCTTTATGTAGAGTCCTTTGAATGGCTCCGCCTCGTCCTTTACATGGCCGGTGTCGTCGACCAGCTGAATCACTGGAAGCTTGTACTTCTTTGCCACCTCGAAGTCCTCCGGGCCAAAGGCTGGTGCAATGTGAACTACTCCCGTGCCCTCGGTCTCCGTCACGAAGTCGCCGAGCACAACGTACCACGCCTTCCTATCAGGCTTAACATAGGAGTAAAGCGGCTCGTACTCTCTCCCTTCAAGCTCCCTACCCTTAAACGTCTTCAACACCTTGTAGCTTCCTTCAAGGAGCATTTGGAGGGGCTTTGCCAGAATGTACTTTTCACCTTTCTGCTCCACGAGTATGTATTCGAGGTCTGGGTGTACTGCAAGCGCCACGTTGGATAGGAGCGTCCAAGGCGTGGTGGTCCAGACGAGGAAGTATGTGTTCTCTTCGCCCTTAACCTTGAACTTAACGTGAATGGACGGGTCAGCTGTATCCTTGTATCCGCCTAAGGCAACCTCATGAGAGCTGAGGGGGGTTCCACACCTCGGACAGTAGAGGACGACGTAGTAGTCCTTGTAGAGTAGCCTACCCTTTTCCCCATCCTTCTCCCAGGTCTTCTCCCAGAGCTGCTTGAGAGACCACCACACGGACTCTATATACTCCTTGCTCAACGTCACGTAGGGGTGTTCCATGTCGAGCCACGTGCCGGTGCGCTCAGTCATCTTAACCCATTCGCGCTCATACTTAAAGACGCTCATCCTGCACATCTCATTGAAGCGGCCAACCCCGAAAACCTCTATGTCCCTCTTGCTGTTGAGCCTAAGCTCCTTCTCCACCTCTATTTCTACAGGTAGCCCGTGGCAGTCCCACCCGGCGATTCGGGGAACCACATTGTCTCCTATCATGGTCCTAAACCTGAGGACGACGTCCTTAATGCACCTCGTCAGCACGTGGCCCACATGGGGCAAACCGTTAGCGGTCGGCGGCCCCTCAAGAAAGACGAATTTTCGACCGCCCTTCCTGAGCATTCTGACCTTACCGAAGATTTCGTGCTCTTTCCAGAACTTGAGGATCTCCTCCTCTAACTTAGAGAAGTCCACTGATGTCTCAACGTTGTCATATATCCCCAAGCACACCACCCTTCACATTGTTCTAGGATTATTTAAAAACCAGCCGTCAAAAGCGGGCTCGATGAAGGACAAGCTGACACTGGATCAAACCGAAACCTCCATCATAAAAACGGCAAAGAAAAAAGCAGTATTTTAAATTTTCCTACCAAGACGCTTCAGAATTCTTTCGAGGCTCGACGCTGAAGAATTCCCATGAGAACCGGGAACTATTATAACCCGAAGCCGCCTGAGAAAACGATCTGCAAATGCCATTCGTGCCATTCAAAGAGTTTAACGCCGAATTAGGACATATGCCTACTCCGTGACCTTTATGAATCCCGTATTTTTCAGTGTGCGGTAATGCTTGGCGATGAGAGCTACCTGTAGAGGCGTAGCTGAGAGTATAGCCTCCTTGAGAGACTCATAGTCACAAATGTTTTCCAAGAAGTTTACGAGCTCCAGCCTGAACTCGTTCTCCAAGAAGGGAAGATTTTTCACGGCCCTTGTCGTGGTGACCTTTTTCTCCAGGTCAGTGAAAAGCATTGAGACGCTTGGCGTGTAGGCGACGGGTTGATATCACCAACACAATGATAGCTTGGAATGGTTGGGCTTCGGGCAGCGTTCGGCTCAACCTTGTGGCTTGCACCAGCACCTTTTGGAGAGCCTTAAAGAAGCCCCTGCTCCAGCCTATCTTCCTAACGACAACCATCCTGCTACTTTGGGAGACGAGTATACAGAATTCCCTCCCGGCCAAGGCGAGAAACCTTGGTGATTAAGCAAAGGGGAAAACGTCTTCCGGCGGCACTTCACTCTGCCAATAAGCGGAACAGTAAACTTTTTCGTCCCAGTCGGCAAAGAGCACGCTAACGTAAGAGTCGAGAAAGGCAACCCCGCCAACGTCAGTACACCTCCTTACCGCGCCTTTTACTACAGGGTAGGATCGGCTGGACATGACGTGGCCCTCACGGTCAAAGTACACTATGAGAATATGGACCATGGTCGAATCCCAGAGGGGCGAGACCCACGGCTTTAAGCTGCTCAATGAACCGCCTGAAAGAACCCCCCTTCAACCACAACATCAAGATCGAAGAATCGTCCACATAGAACACATTCGACAACCCCCCTAAACTCCAAGCGCAACCCCCCGACTAAGGAAACCTTAAGGAGAAAACCTGTAACTTACATAATTTCCATATTCATCTTTCTTTTTTTTATCTTTCGCTTATTTACACCACTTTTCATGAGAACTAAGGGAAGGAATAACCGTGGAAGATTTCTTGGATAAAAACGTGCTACCCTATGTTCATAGCGGCGAATTCAAGTCAAAATAAAAAATAATGATGAAATGTGTGAAGCTGTGCTAGCTCTCCTCTCCTTTAGTGCCCTCTTCGTCCTTTCCTTCTACCTCAACCCCGCCGCCACCTTCTCCAGGTTTGATGGCTTGCTCTTCCTCTGCTTCTCCCGCTTTCTTCTTTGCTCTTCTTCTCGGTTTCTTACGCTCTTCGCCTCGTTCCTCTTCTTTTTCCAGCTCTCGCAGTATGGCCGCTGACAGGTCTGGCGGCACGCCTATGGATTCCAGCAACTTCTCCCTCTCAGCCGGTGACGTCGACCTCAGCTCGGCGAGTATGACCTGAGCCTCGCTCTCGCTCTTGCCGGCCTCGACGAGCAGCGGAACCAGCTTATCGGCAACTTCGGGCGGCACGAAGGCTACAGGCATCGGCTCAACACCGACAACGGACAACTCATCTCTGAGTATGCCGAGTATCACGTCGCCCCTCGCCTTGGGTTTGCCAACCTCTACAGGAAGCCCCCTACTAATCCTCTCGATTAAGTAGTCGATCCTCCTTACGAGCGGCGGGATCCTAGCCCTCTGCAGGTAAACGTATGAGGCGAATGCTGATGAAGGCACAAGCACGCCTGCAAGCAGCGCTAGGAAGACCTTGTATGGCAGCCCCACCAGCGGCACAGTCCACTCCTTCACGTTGACCAGCGTGACGGCGGACGCCGGCTGATAGTTTTCCTTCTGAGCCTGAATGGTTAACGGTAATGTCGCGTCAGGCAAACCGTAAACTGGAATTAGTGTAAAGTAGAGGCCGGGCGAGACTTCCCACACGGGCAGGCCGAGCAGTGTAACGTTCGCGCCGGTCACAGGGTTTCCCAAGTCGTCCTTGACTGTGAAAAGCAACGGGACAAACGGGACGTTGTTTTCCACCAAGCTGTACTGTCCCACGAGGAACTTGCTCGACAGCGGAAACACCTGTAACGTCAACGTGGAGGGTATAGGTGAGACCGAGAGGGGCACCACAACACTCTGAACCTGGTGGTTCGGTTTCAACGCGATAATGCTCATAACGTATGTTCCCGGAGGCAGGGATAGCTCGCTGAGGTCTAAGGTAGCCTTGTAAACTCCTCCCTGCGTCTCGGTCATAGCACCCGAGTAATCAGTTCCACTAATTGACCACGTGACGATAGCATTAGTGATGGGGCTACCGCCGCCATCCTTGAACTCGACTGAAAGCGTCAAAGTTCTGTTGTATATAACCGTCAGCTGGCCCCCCTGAAGCGACTCAGAGGACAGCTTCATATTGGTGGGGATTGAATTTATCACCAGCGCAATTCTAATAAGCTGAGCAGTATAGTTCTGAGCCAACGGCACGACCTCAATAATGTAAGAGCCGCTAGCCAGTTCCTTTAGAACGTCACTCGGGATAGCATACGTTCCGTTTCCAAGGTTAGCCATGTTTCCGCTGTAGGGCGTATTGAGGAACGAGTAGCTTACCGTTGCGCCTGTAACTGGCAGGTTGCGGGTAGTGTCATTCAGGTAGACGCTGACGCTGAATGAGGGAGGCGAGCTCCAAGTCGTATTTATGAACGGCTCATAAATCACGGTGAGAGGAAGCTCCTTAACTTGCAAGTACACGGTCAATGGCGTAGGGTAAGCGTAAAGGCTGGGGTTGCTCGGCTTCCCGTAGAATGTGAGTAGGTAGGTGTAGCCGCCAATCATCCCAGCATCACTCGTGTTAAGCTCGTAATACCAGTGTCCAACAGTAGAACCGTTCTTGTTCATCGTGACAGGCCCGTAAACCAGTGTCCCATTTATGTGGGATATGCTAAAATTGACCCAATCAGCGTCTACGCCCACGTTAGGAGGCGTCCAATTAAGCCACACCGAGAGGAAAGCTTTATCGCTCCAGTTAACTGAGATAAAGCCACCGTTGATGCAAACAAGCACTGTTTGCCTCATGTCAAGTGAACGCTCAAGCTCCACCCGGATGCTCGCTGGACCACTTATGCTGAGAGGCTGACTTATCTCTTGCCCGTCACTCATGTTGAAGAGGCGGATGGACTCGTCGGGGTTTGCCGTCGTCGACACGTTCACGAAGAACTGTGCACCTGCCTTGACATACAAGCTTATGTTGGCATAGTACTGGTCGACGCTCTGATCCGTAATGTTACCGGGTCCGCCTGCAGTATAACGTATTGATACGTTAGCGTTCTGGACGCGGGCCCCTAACTTATCGTAGACCTCGAGGTAGAGGCGCGTACAGTTAAGGATTATGGTGACCTCTGACGGGCTACTGCCAGGAACCCACTCTCCTGTCTGGTTTATGTACCTGTCTCCGGCGGGAAGGTAGCCGAGTTCAAGCTCAGCCTGCAAGTAATATTTATCTCTGTAGTAGAGGAGGAACGTGCACTTCCCGTTCTCATCTGTGAGCTTGGAAGCGTTAAGCTCACTGTAACTCTCGTCGTTGTAGACGCTGACGTTTGCGTTCGGTATCGGGTGCCCCGTCGGGTCCGTAACCGTCACTTCCAGCCTGTAGAAGACGTCTTCTGGCTGCCCGACGCTCACGCTTAGCTGCGCCTTCATCCCTTCAGCAAAACTCTGGAACGGAGAATATCCATTTCTTCCGTCCCAGATGTATACTGCGAACTTCTCGTATATCCACCCGCCAGCGTTAAAGTCAACTACCCCCCAGTACCTGTCCCAGAACTCGTAGTACGAGGTTCCACGCCAGAAGACGCGGTAATACCAGTATCCCTGACGCACAATTGCACCGTTCACTATTGGGGCGGCGAGGTCGAATGTGCCGGCTGCCTCACCGTCGATCTGATCCCACAGGCAGAACCATAAGAGAGGATTATACGTGTAGTTTTGCAGGTTAACTTGTTGGTTGCCTTCGCCAAAAGTTATTGTTGTTACTCCGCTTTGGTACTTGTAGGTGAGGTTGCGCATTATTGCCGGGTTAAAAACCCATTCGTTGTTCCTGTAGTCTTTACCGCTTGCTGGACTGTTGAAGGTGGAGTTTGTTTCGCACATCCAGCCCCACTTGAAGAACCTGTATGTTATGTTGCAGTAGGCGTCGTAGTCTCCGAGCTTAGCCCTCGTGGTGTAAATTATGAAGAGGGGGCCTGACTCGACCACTTGGTAGGCTTGAGGCGGGTACTTTGACGTGGTTCCGGTGCTGTAGTCGTAGTCCGGGTTCCAGTGGAAGCCCCAGTTTCCAAGGGGGTCGTTTATTGTTCTGCTAGTCCAGTATGTTCCGGATATCTTGTTGTAGCAATCCTCTATCTTGCCGCCTCCAGCGGCGATCGAGCAGTTAGCCCTGTAGGTGCTGCTCTCGAAGGTGTAATGTGTCCCATTGAAGCTCCACCATACATCGTTGGTGTAGGCTTCAACACCGCTGTCCGCGTCGTTGTAGTAAACGTAGTATGTTCGTGTAGAGTTGGCGCCGACGTTGAAGTAGAATGTTAGGGTGAGAGACTTGTAGTAGCTTGTCCCCTCCCAGTACGTCTCATTCCATACTTGGCATGGCACCATCTGCCACGTCCCATCGTAGTACCTTACTCGTAAGCTGTTATTGTAGCATGTTCCATTGTCGAAGGTGAGATAAACATCCACTGGTTGGTCAACATGCTCCACGCCCGACACGTCTGTAAGGTTGACTTGTATCCTGTATCTGAAGGCGTAGTTCCACCATGGAGGATTGAACTCTTTGACTGTTGCTGGTGGTTGGGCGTTGGCTGTCGGCGGGAGGAATAGTGATTGAGCGGGGAAAGAGGTGAAGGTTAGGGCTAGTGGCATGATTATCGATGCCATCAGCAGAGCTGCGAGAAGTAGTCTGAAGTGCGCCCTATGTTCCTCCATCGTCCACCTCTCCTTTACTAAACTTTATTTTTTATAATTTATAACTTTGCTTTTATGAATATTAAGTTTCTCGTAAAAATATGGGAAATGTTAAGAGTAAGCGAGGTGAGGAGTTGCAATTTTGACAGGGAGTCGGTCTACAGGTTCATGACGCGCCGAGTTGACGCTCTCCACGACTGAAGTCGTGGTTCTTGCTTCTGGGTTTTTCATTGGTTGGTTGTTCATCGCCCTTCTGGGCTCCACCTCACCCCATTCCACCCCTAGAAGCAACGTGCCACTATTTAACAATGTCTCCTGGAGGCAGCCTATGTCTAGGACGCTCACAGATCCTATTCGTCTCCAAACCACAATTCAAGCACTTGAAAATCTTCCTCCTTCTTTTTCCCGCTTTTTCAGAGCAACGGAATGGACGCGTGTCCGATGTTCTGTGCTCGCTCATCTACAACATCCACTACGCAGTCCCTCAGCTTTTCCTAATTAATTGAAGCCCCAGAAGTTGTCCGCCATCGTTACTTTACCGTTGGTGTTTACAGTCAATTCTGCAGCAGTCACGTTCAATAATTGTGATCTTTCTGCCGTTTTTCTTCCAGCTGGGCATTGAAAATCTAATTATGTGGTTAGAAGCCTTCCTTCAGCTCAAGCCTCTTCAGCGCTAGGAAGCTCCTTCAGGCCTCGTCATTCTCGTTTACGACTTGTCGCTGGGCCAATCAGTGAGGGCATATTTAGCGTAGAGGTGTTTAGGATACCATGAAAACTTCTTGGAGCATATGTATGCCAGTCTCCTCTCAAAGTTCACCTCGTTGTACGGCTTTGCGCATTTGTCTGCAAGTCATGCAGGGCTGGTGGCCTTCGATTATAAACTAAATGTGTTCGCCCTTTTACATGCTTCATCATCTCTTAATGATGTCGTCCTAGGTTTCTCTTGGATGAGCCTTCAGCTTTTTCTACTTATGCTTTCTTTATCCTTATGGGCATAGAATACCACATCACCTAGTAGTCATAGTTTAAACTCATCAGAAATCGTCCCAGAACCAAAGCTCTGGGCTTTCTTGCCGAGATTTCTGTAAAGGTTGCTCAACCATTGGAGGGAGGAGAAGTTGGTGCATGTTAGGTTGCTTGAAGCGGTTGCTGATGCGGGCGGCTTCAGCCATTGATGGAGAGAAGTTAGTGAAGGGTTCAGAGTGATTTTAAGTTGCAGGCCTACGTTTCGCGTCTTCAGCGCCTTTCCGCCAATTGGTTTCTTGAGGAACAGCTACATAACTAGACATGGTTAAGAAAAGAAGTTGCCTCCGTTAACTATGACATTGGTGTGCTGGGAGACTCAGTCCTGTGCCTAGGTGTTGGATGCCGCCGGAGTAGGGGGGAAGGGAATGGAAACGTGTTTAAGCTGGAAGAGGGCTGAAATCGTGTACGTGGGAAGTTTGACTGTAGAGTAGATGGATAGGAGGGCTTTGCCCGTTCATCCCGAAAACATTTCCATGAGAGGGGGAGGAAACGTTAGAAGCGTTGGCATTAGGGATTCATTATCGTGGTTGCTTGTTTTGTTTCTATACTTACACGCATTTTTTGACGAATCTCTTGTGGTTCCCATTGTTGTGGTTTGAGGACGTGTATCTCGAAGATGTCGCCTATGTTTCTTCTTACGTCGACCTTGAATTTTAGCTCTTCTTTCTCTTTCGAAGTTTTCTGTTATAACTACTATGTCTATGTCTGAAAGGGTGAGGTGGTAGTTTCCCTCGATGGCTGAGCCGAAGACGTACACTTCTGCCTGACCGAAGTATTTTAGAGCCGTCTCCCTTTTCCTAGCGTATTCTAGGCAGTTTTCGAAGTACCTTTTTCCTTCCTCTTTCTCTTTAAGTAGAAGCTTTTACGATATCCATTCCTTAAACGTCTCCTTGAATTTCTCTAGGGCATCGGTCACTGCTTCGACTTCTCTTTTCAAGTATCCCTTGGTAGTATCTTGAAAGAATGTAGGCGTCTTCTATGTCTTTGAGGATTATCTCGTTGCCCTCGAAGATGCTTGAAATTCGCCGTTTTTTATTTTCGCCAGTTCAGAGAAGAGCTTGGAATGTCTGTGTGTTCTTGGGAAAAACGAGTTCTTTTGCTAGAATGTACTTCAGGTAGAGCTGAAGGGGTTGCTCAACGTGGAATGCTGATAGATCGTAAATGCCCTTGTTGAAAAAGCCCCACAGCATCTTAAACTTTCTTGTTCTCGAGAAAAACTAGGACTTCTTCTTTCGTGGAGAACACCTTTTCTCCAGAATGGGAGATTGATTGTTCTCTCCTGTTTTGGAGTAGTGAAGTTATATCCCCTACTCTTTCTTTTCATCCCGGGAGACGGCGCAAAGATGCTTTTCAGCGAGGTGAGGGAGTTAAGGCGTTTTTTTGACGGAGACTTGACGCAAAGCAGCAAATATTGATGGATGTGAGATTGGGGACTCTGGGCTTTATTGCTTATTTTTCCGGTTTCCCCCTGAATATTATTATGTCGCTTATTATTGGAACCTTTCTAGCTATGAAGTCCAAGAAATTTAGGAGGAAATCGGATATTTTTTTGGGGAGTTTGTCGAGGAGATCTCCCCAGTGTGGGAGGCTCCAGAAGAGGGATAGCCCTTCGATGTGGCTGGGTTTTAGTAGGTTTTGAGTGTAGGCTTTGAGGGTTTTGTAGTCGACTTTTATTGTGTGGTCTTCCGGCATGTCCCATGGCCTCTTTTCATTCTCCTTTAGGCCTGAGAGCCCGAGGGCGTCTATGAGTCTTGCAAGCTTGAAGCCCAGGCTCTCCATGTTCGCAGCGGATATTACGGCTTTTCCGTCGTGCTTGAGTATTCTGGCGAATTCGCGGATTGAGCGGCGAGGGTAATGGAAGTGGTCTAGGGCTCCTTTGCATATGAGGGCGTCAACCGAGCTGTCCCTGAATGGCAGGCACTCGCTGGCTCCTTGGACTATGTCTGCCTCGACTCCGCAACCCGCCACGTATTTTTTAGCCTTCGCCACCATTATCTTTGAGACGTCAACACCTACTACTCGTAAGCCCTGCCTCGCCATGCTGACTACTTCTATTCCCATCCCGCAGGCGACGTCTAAAATGATTTCGCTCGTTGATGGAGATAGGGCTTTTATGGTTCTCGGCCCCATCATTCTGAAGACGAAGTCTGAGTCGGCGTTGTATTCCGGGGGGATCGCGCCCTCATCACACCACTCGACGACGCGTTTCCTTTCAAATACCTGCCTCAAGCGTGAAACCGCCCTGTGAAGTTTTACGGGGCGTTAAGGGGGAGACAGGCATATACCTTTTTCGTAGCCATACCTGCTTAGGGCTTCCTGAACACAGCGGTTATGTTCATCCCTAAGTATGAAGAAATAGGGGACTCCTCTACTTTGGCCCAGTTTTTCTCGGAGAGTCTCAGTAAGCCTTCAGGCACATGAAGCCAACCCCTGTCGCGGAGCTTTCTGAGACTGGACGCGGAGATGGGCCACGAGCCCCACCCGGTCGCCCTAACAAGTGTTAGGTTGTAGTGTTTGGCGATCGTTTTCATGTCAGAGAGGCTGTAGCTCCGCTCCCACCCCATGGGCCAACAGCCGATGGCAATTAGAAAAGACTTGTAAAGGTGGTAGAGGGAGTATCTTTGGGGAACATCAATGATTATGAATCCTCCGCGCTTGGTGACGCGAACCTTCTCGCTTATCAGCTTGTTCGGATTCTTGAAGTGCTCTATGAGGCCCTGAGAAAAAACCAAGTCGAAGGACTCGTCTCTGAATGGAAGCCTTTCTCCGTCTGCCTGCTGGACGTCGACTTCACTCCACTTGGACGCTATAAGGCTGGAGGTGGCATAGTCCACGGCGCACACGTGGACGCCGAGCCTTGCCAGGAAGCTGCTGTCAACCCCGCTTCCCGCTCCAACCTCAAGCATCCTTAACCCTTTCAGCTCTCGGCCAAAAAGATTGATTACCTGCCTTAAAATGTGAGCGTGAGGCTTTTCGTTCCCCTTAACCAGTAGGAAGAAGAAAGCCCAGTAGTCCCTGAGTCGACGCCTATAACTCAGCTGCGCTAATTTTTCAGTGCCTTCACCTGTGGAGCGTACTTCCTTCTTAGTTCCTCGTTGGACGCCCAGCTCCAGACTGCCACCCCGTCCTCCAACCTGTATTCTAGCAATCCCTTCTCCATGTAGTTCTTTATAAACATGTGGACGAGCTCCAATGGAAACTTTCCCTCCAAACGGGCAACCTCAAAGACCCTCTCTGCAAGCCGAAGCGCTGGGTCTGCCCCATCATAGGACAACCTGCCATGCTGCTCTATCAGATCCCATTTGAGTAGGTGCCACGCGAGCCTCTGCCTGCGCCTAATGTTGAGCGACTCCACTTCCTCCGGAGGCAAAAGTCCTTGGTCAGCCATCTTGAACCTTCTTCTAAGCTCACGCGTTATCGCCCTGTTGAAGTCCCTGACAACCTTGTTAAGGTAATCTGCACTCACAGCGTGAGTGTGTGCCACAGCCCTGTTCGCGTCATACTTTGACCAGTCATCGGTCAGTATGAATATTCCGAGCTCGCTCGCCCTCTCTCTCACCTCAGACCCAGGGAATGGTGCTAGGAGGTGGAAACCGTAGAAGGGGCCAAGCTCCTCGGCGAACTTCATTGTCTGCTTTATGGTATCCTTCGTCTCTCCGGGAAGCCCCAGTATGAATGAGGATAGGACTCCTATTCCCAGCTCCTTCGTCATCTTTACTGCTTCCTTTATTTCTTCGAGCGTTATCCTCTTCTTGCACGTGTCGAGGATTTCTTGGTTTCCACTCTCGGTTCCGAACATTATAAAGTGGCATCCTGCCTCCTTCATTTTTTCTAGAAGCTCCCTCGTCACCGTGTCGACCCTAGCGTTGGCACACCACTTGAACTTAAGCCCCCTGCTGATTATCTCGTCGCATATAGCGAAGGCGTGCTTGTGGTTTAGAGTGAAAGTGTCGTCCTCAAAGATCACCTCGTCGAACCCGTACCCTAGAACTTCCTCGACCTCGTCCACGACGAGCTTCGGGTTCCTCAGCCTAACCCTCCTACCCATCATCTTTGAGCCCACGCAGAATATGCACCTGTGAGGGCATCCTCTACCAGTTATGAGGCTGCAGCCTGAGTGGTATGCTATGTACTTCGAGAGGGGGAGGAGGTGGCGTGCCGGGAAGGGGAGCTCGTCGAGGTTCTCTATCAGCTTCCTGTCCCTGTTCCTGACAATCTCTCCATCCTCCCTGAAGGTTATCCCGTCGATATCCTTGAGGTCTCTCCCCTTGACTATGTCTAGGAACGTGTATTCGCCTTCCCCCCTCACCACCACGTCTATCCACGGGGCCTCCTCAAGCGTCCGGACGTCGCTAAAGGTCACGTGCGGGCCGCCGGCCACGGTTAGAATGTCCTCATCCACCTTCTTAACAAATCTGAAAATCCTGGAGGCTGCGGGGAAGCTCATCGTGACAGAGTTGGCGCCCACAACGTCAGGCTTGTACTCCTCAACCTTCCTCATAACTTTCTCGTCGGAATACTTTGAGACGAGAAGATCGAGAACTTCGACTTCGAATCCGTTCTTCTCCACGACCGCTGCGATGTAAGTTAAGCCTAAGGGGATTGTGGGACACTCGGAGAACAAGTAAGGCGTGTTTACGAGGAGCACCCTCATCAACTCACCTTCCTTCAGAAGTTGAAGAAATCTATGCTTTCCTTCGTTTAAAACATTTACCGTCTACATCTTTCTTCAAGTAGAAGACTATGCTCTTCGGGAAAACGTGGTTGAAGAACTCCTCGATCGCCCTTATGAGCTTAACTCTCGGAGAGTATATGAGGAGGAGTCTCCAGAGGGCGGGTATGACCGCCTTGTCGTTGTCGAGCCCCACTAGGCACTTGAGGAGCCAGTAGATGGTGTGTAGGGCGTGCTCATAGCAAACCCTGACAGTGTGCAGTCCACTCTCTTCTAGCTTCTTCACCAGATTTTCCGCCTTGTATATTTTAATGTGTCCTCCGGGGGTTCTGAAGTACTTGTCTGAGAGCCTACCGTAAAGCCTTTCCGAAGCCCTCGTGGGAACGCTTACAGCGACGCACCCCTTACCGTCCAAGACGCGCGCCAGCTCCCCTATAGCTTCCCTGTCCTCTCTTATGTGCTCCAGCACCTCCGTGCATATGACCTTTGAGAAGGACTGCTCCCTGAATGGCAGCCTGCGCACGTCCCCTCTAACAACTTCTGCGCACGCCTTCAGTTCCCCTTCACGCTTCATGAGCCTTATTACGAAGAGTACCTTTAGAAGATCGATCCGAGAAGTGTCTAGTGCGACTAGGCGGCACGGAGTTTTAGCTATCGTTAGAGCGTGCCTTCCATCGCCGCAGCCAGCGTCGAGAATCACATCCCTTTCCCGCACTCTAAATATGTCAAGGTTTATGGTTAACATCTGCAACCTCCATGTATACTTTCTCGAGTTCCCTAGCTGCCTTCTCCCATGTGAAGAGGCACTCAACCCTCCTTCTCCCATTTGCGCCCATCTGTTTTCTTAGCTTCTCGTCTTCTAGGAGCATTGCTGCGGCGTGGGCAAGTTCTTTCCAGTTGCCAGGCTCCACGAGTATGCCCGTGACGCCGTTCTCAACAACCTCCGAGAGAGCGCCGACCCTGAAGCCTACGACGGGCTTACCGCAGGCCATGGCTTCAGCCGCAACAAGGCTGAACCCCTCAAACATCGACGACAACATGACGAGGTCTGAGCTGGCGTACTGCTGGGCTAGCTCCTCCATCGTGAGGAAACCTGTGAATGAGACGTCATCTTGCAGCGCGTACTCCTTTATGAATGGCTGAGCTATCCCTTCCTCCTTGAACCTGTCAACTATGGTGAGCTTCACGTTGAGTCCCAGCTCGTCCTTCATGTACCTGACAGCCCTGAGAAGCAGACCTATGCCTTTCACCCTGTTATCAGTGTTTCCCACGAAGAGAAGCCTGTAATAGTCTCCATCTCCGCTGCCCCCATCCATCGGCCTGAAAACGTCCGCGTCAACGCCGTTATATATGACGCTTATCTTTTTCCTCGGAACCTTAAAGTGCTTCATTATGCTTCTGGCGGATGTCTGGGAGACAGTAACCACCCTGTCCATGAAGTTGGCGACTATCTTTTGCATGAACATGGGGTAGAATATGATCTGCTTGAACCTCTCCTTGCTGGTTCTTGCGAGCCTCATGGCCATTATCCTGTCGATGGGCAGTGGGTGGTGGATCGTCGCTATGACTGGGACGCCTAAAGCTTTAATTAGAAGCAGGCCGTAGCCTAGGCATTGGTTGTCGTGGATCACGTCGAAATTTTCCTTTCTCATTAGCTCCTTAACCTTGAAGAAAGCTCTTATGCTGAAGCTGAACATTTCAGGGAAGACGCCTATGTTGGCCAGCGTGTACTCGTATGCCGAGAGAAGTGAAAGGTTCTCTGCGGTCAGCCTCTCCCCTGTGAACTCGCTGAACTGGGGAGTCTTAATCTTGTGGACTGTTGCCCAGTCCATTTCGAACGGGTATGGAGGGCCGACTATTACATGGACATCGTGTCCAAGCTTTGCCAGCTCGCGAGAAACATGATAGAGGTATATGCCTTGCCCGCCGCAGCACATGTTACCCCTGTAGCTGAGAAGGCATATCTTCATCTTCGTCTCTCCATAACTTCTTTGAAAACGCTTAGGTACTTCTTCACGGCGATTTTAGCGTTAAATTTTTCTTCGACGATTCTCCTAGCAGCGATACCCATACGCCTTCTGAGCGTCTTGTTGGAGAGAAGCCGAATTATCCTGTCCGCGAACGCCTCAATGTCCCCTAGGGGGACGAGGAAACCGTTAACGCCGTCCTTGACTTGGACGCCGACGCCGCCCACGTTGTA
>Ga0105158_1000092_pt1 | contig 39442 bp, 35 predicted proteins | sample LHCtaG_FD_81567 | JGI IMG/M metagenome (GOLD analysis project Ga0105158, IMG submission 81567) | Hot spring microbial communities from Little Hot Creek, USA to study Microbial Dark Matter (Phase II) - LHC4sed_matched | ecosystem: Environmental > Aquatic > Thermal springs > Hot (42-90C) >...
ATGAGGTCTGCTATAGAAAGGTTCAACTCATGGCTCAAAACATTTAGAAGAGCTATAGTAAGATATGAGAGGCTAGCCATAATGTTTCAAGCAATCATAACGTTCGCATGCATAATAATACACATGATGTATGGACTATGATGGACTTAAATATTTTGAAACTACCTCAATAATAACGTTAATCAGTATAGAGGGAACAAAACTACTACTCTAAAAACGTGAGCTACCTCGCCCTGAAGGGTGAGGCTGGGTTAGGGTTATGAGATGGCTATAACATCCCTGCTGGACGTCGATCTTCGATTGCTTATCGAAGGTATTGAAAGAACCTGCGGAATAATTTTACACATAAGATTTTCTGAGCCTAGAAGAGTGGAATGTGGAGAACCACCCACTAAAAACATTAGCCACCATATTCAGAGATGAGGATATAAACGAAATAACAGCAATAAAAAGCGTCCAAAAATATATTTTTAAGAAACCCTATTAAAAAATGGCGGAAATAATTTCCTAGTTGGTGGTGTGGTGATGGTTGAGAGGAAGCCTTGCCCAAACATGAAGATTAACTTAGAGAATTGCCCATGCACCTATCCATGCGACATTAAGGGTATATGCTGCGAATGCCTGCTTAATCATAGGCTGCATGGCGAGTTGCCGGCATGCTACTTCCCGCCAGAGGTTGAACGAACATATGATAGATCTATAAGGAAATTCATTGCACTCCATAAGAAATGAGCTGGCGAGCGTCGGGCACAATACAATCCATCTTTATGACAGCGCCTCCGCATGCTGTTTTGAGTTTCATGTAAATTCATATTGGCTGGCATCAATTCTATGAGACATTGGAGGGTAGATGGCTAGGAGCCTTAAATGACCATGAAGGCTATGAACGACCATCTACTGGGAAACGGCTATTTTTCTCATGATCTTAATAGTTTCGTTTAGGGCTTCAAGTTCATCCTCACTTAATCGATCCTTAAACTTTGTGTTTAGTAGTCTCGCATGCTGCTCTGGAACATAAACGTATAATATGTCGCCCTCATCGAAGTGTCTTCCAACGATAGGTTTATCTATGGATATTGCTACCTGATGACCCTTCTCAGCATAAGGTATCGATGCGCCTTTGTCCTGAACCTGCAGTATCTCACCTATCTCCTTCCCTTCGCTGGTCATCAGCCGAACCCTCGGTCTAACTCGACCCGCTAGAACCTCGACGCCGACTATGGCCGGCTTAGACCTTCGAAACACGAAGCCCGGTAGAACCCTTATCTTCGCAGGCTTAATCAGCCTATCAAATTCACTTCTCTCTCTAGATTCCTTCTCGCTCTTCATCCACCTCAAGTAGTCGTCGATTAAGTGATAGATAACGTTATGCCAGAAAATTGGGACATTATGTGCCTTAGCCTCTTCTTCAGCGTCAGGTAGAACTTTAACGTTAAATGCTAGGACTACACCGTAAAGCATCTCCCTCTCTCTGACAACCATAGCCTCGGTTACATCTCTCTTGGAGACGTCGCCGACGTCAGCTAGTCTTATTGGGATACCATTTCTAGATAGGCTCTCAGCTATAGCCTCTAAGGAGCCGAGTGCATCAGCTTTCAAGACAACTCCATCTATTTCAGTTGAGACCTTAACGCGTCCAACCTCCTCTGAAACCTCTCTAACATACTCGTCGACTTTATCCTCTGATGGAACCGCGTATATTGGCGCCCCTGCTAGGGCGTCGTCAAGGTTCGGAGCTGCAATCTTAACCCCGGCGGCAGCCGAAACCTCATCTACTGAGGAGAACCTTTCCCTAGGATCCCTAATCTCATCGAGGGGTTTAGGCATGAGGATTGCACGTACTGTTGTCACTATGGGCTTCTCTTTACCGCCGAGAACCAGTATATCGCCTTTCCGCAGGACGCCATCATATATTATCGCGTTGACCGTCACACCTAACCCAGGCTCTTCCTTAACCTCTAAAACAGTCCCCTTAGCCGGCCCACTTGTAACCATTAGTCTCCTCCGCAGATACTGCTGTGTCAAGCCGGTTAGCACAGCTATTAGCTCCGGTATTCCCTCGCCTGTCTTGGCGCTTACTGGTATAAGCGCAACGGTCTTCGTGAAGTCTCTTATCTTATCAAATCTATCTGCCCTAAAACCTAGCTCTGAGAATTTTCCAATAATCGTGTATAAATGCTCGTCTAAAGCTTGCCTGACAGCTGGCTCCTGTCTCCTATAAGATTCTAGGAATGGCGCATTTTGATATGGTCTCCAGCCGGGAATGCGGTCAATCTTATTTACGGCCGCTAGGAAAGGGATTTTCCTAGACTTAAGGATCTCAATAACTTCATATGTCTGAGCCTCAAACCCCTTTAAAACATCTATAACTAATATTGCTATATCCGCTATTCCACCACCCCTACGCCTAAGATTCGCGAAGACCTCATGACCCGGCGTATCAATTACTAGAAGCCCGGGTATACGTATCTCGCCGCCGCCAATTATTTTGAAGAATGATCCAGCGACCTCCTTAAGAGTCTCAATTGGGAAGAAACTTGCTCCTATATGCTGTGTCATCCCGCCTACTTCACGGGCTTGAACGCTGGTCTTCCTGATTTGATCTAGAAGAGTGGTTTTACCAGTATCAACATGCCCAAGAACGCAGACAATCGGTTGCCTAATACGCTCCTCCAACTTAAACCACGCTCACAACGGTAGCTGCTATTCCTCCGCCTCATAACTGCTCCATAATAAAGAGACTGGAGAACTATATAAAACAATCTTCTCAGGAAAACGGTTGAAAGCTGGAGTTCTCCCTAAATCATCTTGATTTTCTCAAGCGTTCCCTTAAATATGTTGAATGTTTCATCATCATAAAGGCAGAAAATTATCCTCTCTATACCAGTCCCACCAATAGCATAGGAAATCGCCGCCGGAATCATTGTCTCGGCGCAGATCTTCTTTGGCATCCCGAAGACGCCGGTTGAGATCGCTGGAAACGCTATGCTCTTTACACCATGCTCTTCGGCAAGCCTCAAACTATTTATAACAGCATCCCTAAGCTTTCTTTCCTCGTCTCCCTCCCCATAAACTGGGCCGACAGCATGTATCACATACTTCGCCTTCAAGCTTCCCCCACTAGTTATAGCTGCTCCGCCGACTGATATAGGTCCCCTTTTAGCAACTATTTCATCACACTCATCCTGTATCTTCTGCCCACCCTTCCTCCTTATTGCGCCAGCGACGCCTCCGCCCATCTTAAGCATGGTGTTAGCGGCATTAACAATGCAGTCGACATCAAGCTCAGTTATATCCCCCTTAACGAGCTCTATTACTGTTTCACCAACCTTAATCTGCATAGACGTCACCAATTTATACTGCTGCGAAAGTAATTATTTAAGGTTAATTTCCGGGGAAAACTTGAAATGTTTGACGGGGAAAAGTTGACCAAAGGAAGAGGGAAAATTTTAGATTTATTATTTGTCGCCCTGATATTAACGTCTCTGCTGATTTCCAGGTTCTATTATTTCACCTGGTATAATAAAGGTTCAGAAGAGAAGTATTTTCGACTTGTGATAAAAACCACTTATAGTAACGTAGATAACAAGGCTTGGAATCTAACAGAGGATGATTTATCTATAGGTCTATTTATGAACAATAGTTGGCAAACAGTCTACCTCATCTCTTCATCCCATCCAATTAAGACATTTCATTTAGATTCCGATGGGAACCCGATAGCGCTATTAGATATCGCTGAAAAAGCGGTGTTACCGGGCGAGAAATTAAGCTATAACGTAACGTATAAGCTGGTTTTCAGGGAGCGAAAGCTGCCCCAGATATCCGAAGAAGAATCTGGAACATTAAATGATATACCTGAAGACCTGAAGAAAGAGTATTGTAAACCAACATCGCTGTGGCAATCCGATATTCCAGCGCTTAAGATGAAGGCGCAGTTGATAGCAGGTAACGAAGTGAGAGTCTTAACAATCCTTAAAAAATTCATCAAGTGGATTGCAAATAACATCACATATGGATCCTCGGAAATACCTAGATATCCAAACGAAACATTTTCTCAACGTACCGGCGATTGTGATGACCAAGCCAATCTATTAGTAACCTTCTGCCGCGCCGTCGGCATACCAGCTTACCTACAGCTTGGCTGCATTTACATGCCAAAGTATAATCGAAGTTTACCCTACTGGTCCGGGCATCTATTGTTGAAGCAGGTTGGAGTCGGCTGGCATGGCTGGGCTATAGTTTACGCTCCACCCTGGGGCTGGCTGCCAGTAGACTTAACATTTGTCAGGGGGAACCCGAAAATAGAGCCTATAGACGCAATATTACATTCGGCAGTCGTAGAAGATTTCACTTTTCAATACATGAACATTACAGTATCGGATTATATTGCTGAGACAGTATTGTTTAAGGATTTTCTTGAAGCCAATGAATTCTATATTTACGAGGAGGATATAATGAGTGTAGAAGAAGTTATAGAAAAATGGACTTTACAGCCTTTCCCAGGAAAGTTAATCTGCCCAGTCTTTCCTTCGACATTAATAATCCACTATCACAGATATAAGTCTTCTATGCGAATAGTTTATATACAAAAGAATACCTTGAAGAATTTATCTCTGAGAGAGTGTGTTGAATGGCGAAGTTTAAGATAACTGCATCAGATCCTAAGACCGGTAAAGCTAAGTCTATTGAAGTTGAGGGCCCTAGAGCGGTTCCACTAATAGGCAAGAAGATAGGAGAGACTGTTGATGGGTCAATAATTGGTATGCCCGGAGTAAAACTTTTGATAACCGGTGGAAGCGACAAGGATGGCTTTCCAATGAGGCCAGATGTTCATGGCGGGGTAAAGACAAGGGTCTTACTCAGCGGAGGGGTTGGCATCATACCGAGGGATGAGGGTGAGAGGAAGAGAAAAATCGTTAGAGGGAACACTATAACTGAGGATATTATGCAGATAAACGTCAAAATTATCGAAGAAGACGTCAAGGCATAGAAGGCATCAAGACTATCGCTCTTAAATAGCGATGAGCGAAGACTATTTTAAGCCACGCTGCTTAACAACGTACTAAATTTTCGACTCTCAAGTTATTTTAACGATACTATTGCTGTTTGCGCCTAGGCTTCAGCAAAACTATTCATACTACACTAAAACCACATGAGAATGTGAAGTTAAGTTGCTACGTCCCGGAAAAAGGGGTGGTAATAACAATCAAAACAACTAAGCCACAAAGCGGGAAATCGATTTCCAATATTTTTAAAGCTCCCTCTCTTATGCCTTAAACCACTTAAAAATCAAGTATTCAACTTTACCATTTTCTAAATCTGGAACAGCTACTATGAAGCGCTTCCTAACGGTTGTCGCCAATCTGCCAGCCTTAACGATTTCGGTAGGCGTTATCTCATTCTTTCTGCTCTTAACTGAAACCATGTATGGAGCGTGCTCAATTCCGGGACCTTGCTTATAGACTGCGAAGTCACATCCAAATTTAACTCCAGGGGTTACGACAAGCCCCCTCTCTCTTAAATCCTTATACACAGCATATTTTAAATCAAAGTCCTCGTAAACCTGCCTAGCCCTTCTCCTAAGAACTCCAACGCTGACCTTATTTTTTTCCGATCTCTCGAAGACTGTAATTATGCCCTTCTCTAGCAGATATAGCCCCTCCATTAGATCAAGTATTAGTGGGACGTTAAATTCTGGGCTTTTAGGTTTCGGTATTCCAAGGGGTTTTCCGTAAAAGCCTCTTCTATATAGTTCTGAGCCATCCTTTGGGTTCCAGATGACCAGAAAGTTCTCTATAAATTCAGCTTTAATCTTCCCGCCCTTCATCTCTAAAAATGCTCCTCCTAAAGAACTAGTGCTAGTATTCTAGTAGCGTCTGAGACGTCCTCAATCTTGTCAGCCGTGTCCTCAAGGAGCCGTATGACATCCCTCGTCAAAAGCGTTTTCGGCATCTCCATGTTACGCTCAAGAACCAGTATTTCAAGTTTCCTATATAGGTTGTCAACCTCCCTTTCGGACAACTCGACTTCTCTAGCCTTCTCGGATACCTGTGGTGAACCATAGCCTAGGGCGAAGACTGTATCCCTTAGCCTCATCATGGCATTAAATGTTGCACTTGAGAGTTCAACTATGCCTTTCTTTATGTCTGATGGGATATCCCACTTCCGCTCAACAATCGTCAAAATCCTGAATGCTACACCCTTACATAGCTCTGAGATCTCGCTAGCTATGAAAGTGAATCTAAGAAAGTCTTCTCGGTTGAGGAGTATGGCACCCACCTCAATCAGCTCTTGTGTAACGGCCCTCTTGGAGTCGGCAATTTCATCGCCGATCTTTTGCACCTCACCATATAGGCGTATAACGGAGTCAGAGTCATTTGCCGAAAAAGCATCAATTATCTGAACAGTTTTCCTAACAACCTCAACAACTTTCCTCAAATGTTCCTGGCAAAGGTTTAAAGCCCTCCTCTTGGCGCGCGGCTCAGCTTCCATTGGAAATACCACTAGCGACCCCTCGGCTTAATTTTCAAGAGATCTTTTTACAAAAATTAAGGTGGAGATTATTTAAAAACCTACCTATACATTACACCTAAATCTTCAAAGTTAATTTTGTACTTAAAGTAATTATATAGAAGCCCCGGTAATTTCTTTATTTGGACTCTAACCTGCCTCCAAGTATCTCTGTCACGTAGAGTTACAGTTTCATCTTTAAGCGTCTGATAATCTATTGTTATGCAGAGCGGGACCCCAATCTCATCGAAGCGCGCATATCTCCTCCCAATATAGCCTGACTCATCGTATTCAACAACGAAACCCTCATCTAGTAGAAGATTATAGACTTCTCTAGCCTTCTCTGGAAGCCCATCCTTACTCACTAGAGGCAACACGGCTAGCTGAATGGGGGCAACATCTCTAGGTAAACTAAGAATAACTCTATCATCCCTAACGGTGTAAGCATACTCTAGTGTAGCGTAGGCTAAGCGGTCGGATCCAAAACTCGGCTCAATGACATGTGGTATGAATCGCCTACCCCTCTCTTTAGCCTCAGTTTCAACGACTTCAACGTGTTCAGGTGTAATCTTTAAGTCACCTACTTCATAAAAGCCCCGCCTATTAAAGGATTCTAATAGAGTCTCGGCATCAATACTTTGCAATGTTTTTATAACATCCGGAACCTTGCTTCCAAAATCCCTGCTAATATTCTGTATTAAAGGCCTAACTCTAACCTCAACCCGCACAGTCGCCCCCTCACACTGTTTAAAAACTCTCATGTCAATGCCGCTTTCCTTCATATGCCCACTTAAGTCGTAATCGGTTCTATAATTGAAGCCTGCCACCTCAACCCAACCCCACCGCTCAAGATAAACCTCTTGATCGAAGCCCTGAACCGAGTAATGTGCTCTCTCCCATGAATGCTTCTCTATGAAGCGCTGCTTATCATCCGGAATACCTAAACTTTCAACGAAGCGTTTACCTAGAGCCATAAAGAATGCAAGCCACTCAACGACGACAAAACCCTTCTCCACAATCTCCCTCACAGTCAGCTCCACTGGTTTTTCATTGCCTCTAAGCCTATTAGAGGCCAAGATAAGATTAAGCTTTTCATCTAAAACATCTTTTATAAGCGGACATTTTGAGTTCTCCGGGTCAAAGAAGAACTCTAAGTCGATTATCGTGAACTCTCTGAGCCTTATAGGCCCCTGCCTGGGCGATATCTCATTCCGCAATGCGTGGCCTATCTGCGCGAAGCCTATCGGCAGCCTCTCCCTAACCTGCTCATATAGGCGCTTAAACTCAGTGAATATTCCCTGGGCAGCCTCTGGACGCCCATAGCCGACGCTATCAGAGTATGGTCCAATAGTTGTCTGGAACATTGTTAAGAAATATCTCGGCTTCGAGAATCCACCGCCGCAGTCTGGACACTTAACATTGTATTTTTCAATTGCCCTCTCGATGTCATCCAGCCCCATTCTATCTGTTTCCTGCGAACTCAATTTAGCTAACTCTTGAAGGATGTGGTCGGCTCTAAACTTCCTCCTACATTTCATACACTCAACCATCGGCTCCTTAAAATGGTCTACGTGCCCGGAAGCTTTAAAGACTTTCTCCGGAGCAATTATCGGCGTCTCAACCTCATAGAAATTTAATCTTCTCAGGAAAACATCCCTAAACTTATCTTCTATCTTCCGCTTCATGGCTGCTCCTAGGGGCCCCCAGCTTATGAATCCACTTACACCGCCATAGATTTCATAGGAGGGCCAGAAAAAGCCTCTTCTACGAGCCAACTCACTTATCTTCTCAAATTTATCCGCCGCCTTCGCCATCAACCTTCACCCTTCAGCGTTTGGGACATTTTTCAATACCTTGCTCCCCAATATCTATTTTAATCCACCTTATAGGTTTTTACTCATGTAGGGGCCGTCATAGGTGTAGCCGAAGCGCGCATAATATTTTTTTGTTCCAAGGGCGCTTGTCACGAGAATCTTCCTGCAGCCAATGCTGGCACTTATCTCCTCAGCTTTTTCAAGTAGGAGTCTACCAAATCCCCTATGCTGATACTCTTCATCAGCGCGTCTCCCAACGGGTACAAGTGGGCCGAGAACCCGCAGCTCCCTCACTATTGAAGCGTTTTTCCCAGAGATTTCAGGTCTATGTGCTAGGCTGGATGGAACCCTCAGCCTTAAGTAGCCTATCAAAACATCGTTCACTTGATCCTCAACTGATATAAAGAACTCTTCACCCTGAGAAGCCTCATAGCGCCTGACTGAAACCTCAACTTTCTTTGGGTCTGGTTTAACGTGATCCTTAAGCCACCTATGGCCGACTTCACGACATCTGATGCACCTGCATCTCCATCCCTTTTCTTTAAGCATTCTAAGCGCTATCTCACGTAGATTACTGCTCTTAACGCCAGCTTCAATCATGTATGCTGGTATATCCCTCTGGACGCGCATTATCCTAACCCACACAGGGATAATCTTCTTAACTTCGGCTATCAGCCTAGCTGCCTCCTCAGTTGTATAGGGCTTATAGATACCCTTAACCCACCAATCATGAACCTTTGTCCCCTTAACAACTAGACATGGATATATCTTAAGCATATCTGGCTTAAAGTCTGGGTTAGTGAATATCCTCTTAAAGGCTTCTAGATCTCTATCAAAGTTTGATCCAGGCAACCCCGGCATCATATGATATACAACCTTAAGCCCAGCGTCTTTAGCTATTCTAGTTGCCTCAACAACATCCCTAACTGTATGGTCTCTATTCACAAGAGCATATATGTCATCGTAAACGTTCTGTACGCCTATCTCAACACGTGTTGTACCATAGGAGAGCATTAAATCGACATGCTGCTCCTTACACCAATCCGGGCGGGTCTCAACGGTTATCCCAACGTTTCTTCTGGGGCTTATTTCGGCGTTCTTCTTTGCCTCTTCAAGATAGCTGGATTTAATGCCAGTTATCGCATCCAAACACTCTTTGATAAAGTTTCTCTGGTAGTCGGCTGGCATGGCTGGAAATGTTCCGCCCATAACTATTAACTCGACCTTATCAACCACATGCCCAATACTTTCGAGCTGCTCGATTCTATGCTTAACTTGGCTGTAGGGGTCGAAGTTAAACTGTAAGCCACGCATCGTCGCGGGTTCACGCCCAGTGTAGCTTTGTGGCACCCCGCTGGATGGACCTCCTGGACAGTATGCGCAGGGCTCCCTCTGCGGGCATGGCCAAGGCTTAGCCATGACGGCGATGACCGTGATCCCTGAGATTGTTCGGACCGTTTTTCTCCTCAATATTTTGAGGAGCCTAGGTCTCTCCTCGGGTCTCAGATACTTAATTACCTCTGAGTTCGGCGGTATAGTTCTTAAACCGTATTTTTCAGCTATCCTAATCTTGGCTAGCTGAACGTCTCTGGAGGTGGGGTTCGGTATACTCATCAAGTACTCGATTATCTCTCTATGTATGAGGCTGCTCATTTCGACATCAGCTATAAGAAAAGATTGAGGCAGATATCTATAAATCTACCTTAGTTTTCTCTATAAATCAATGTAGCTGGTAGGTGCCATTATGTGTCTCTTAAAGGTTTATATTGAAGATGCTAAGACAGGAGATAGGAGTCTTGTCGCTGGAAATGTAGCCCTCATATCTGTGGAGAATAATCAATTTAGGCTCCTTGATGTAGAGGCTGGAGAAAATGTTTTGGCTAATGTAGATTTCTTTATACTGGATGCTTTAAATTCTACACTTGTATTCAGGTTAAAGGCTGAATAGATTTTATGAAGATGAGGGATGCTTCATGAAGATTATGGTTTGCGGTAAAGGCGGGTCTGGGAAAACAGTTTTATCGATTTTGATGGCTAAGACACTTTCCGAAAAATTCAAGATATATATAGTTGATTCCGATGAGTCAAACACGCTTCTATCAGTCTTTTTGGGGGTTAACCCCCCTAAGCCATTAATCGAATATGTTGGTGGAAAAAGAGATGAGGCGGATCTCGAGAGGATGGAGCCAAATATAGTCAAAGCGCTATCCAAGGCTAGGGAGGGCATAAGATTAAATCTTCTACCTAGCGAGTATGTATCAACCTCAACCGACGACATAAAACTGGTGGCTATAGGTAAAGTTAGAGAATATGGTGAGGGCTGTGCATGTCCATTCAATATATTGGCGAGGATATTGCTAGGGAACTTACACTTAGAGAAGAATGAGGTGGTGCTTATCGATACAGATGCTGGCATCGAACATGTGGGTAGGAGACTTGAGGAAGTCTCTGATGGAATTGTCGCTGTTGTTGACCCAACGCTTGAATCCCTAGAATTAGCGTTATTGCTGAGGAAAATATCTATTGGTCTTGGAAAGAGGTTTTGGACTATAGCCAATAAAGTTACCGATGAGGTGAGGGATCTAATTGTTGAAGGCGCCGCCAAAATAGGTTTGGAAATAGACGGCTTTGTTGGGTTCGACAGAGACCTATATATTTCATGCTTGAGGAGGGAACCCATAAAATCCAGCACTGCGATTTCTGATGTTAAAAGGTTTGCCGAAGAGAAGATTCTGCCAGCAATACTCTAGAGAGATATATTCTCCACACAATAAATTCCATTTTAAGTCAGCAATAAAGTCCTACCGTTCTGGTCTAGCGTTAACTTTCATTCCCTCCCTCCTCATGTCATGGGAGGGTTTTCAGGGTGAACGGTTGAAGACCCCACATCTATCTGGTATTTCACAGCTATTTTATCTCTATCTTCTTCTAGTCCACACGTGTGGCGCTTCATCTGCCTATACCCATTCGGGCTTAGCTTGCCTCCACGCGTTGGGCATAGGCTTGATGTTCCACCGGTATCAATGTACCTCACGTTTAGGTCCATGAGCTTCGCCTTATAGTCTTCTTCTCGTTTACATCAACAGCTATTGCCTTCCCATTCTCTTCTGCGAGTTCAACGGTCTTGGAGAAAACGACTTTTAGGTAAAGGCTGCCTCCTCCTCTACGAGCCAATCTTGACCCATCTTCATCCCTTTGAACTTCTCGTGGTATGTTCCATGGAGTAGCTCCAGCTCAATTCTTCCTTTCTCAGCCGCTATCGATGCCTTCCAGCTCTCGAGGTCTACACTGAAGAGACGCTCGTCGAGCATTACGACCTGCTTCTTAAAGAGCGGCTTCTCGACCTTCGCCAATCCTTCTCCTCTTAAGCTTTCTAAAGCTCTTGTAGATTGAGCAAGCCATCTGGCATGCCGTGTAGATGTAGTACGACGGTAAGCTTGGATATCCCGCTTTCAGCTCATGGTATTTTTCTGCCTTAAGTCTTTTGAAGCTCGTAATCCCCCTTTGCAGAGGCGTAGGCGGTTTAAGATCTCTATACGTCGAGACAGGTACTCTGGAGGCGGCCCGTCCAGCTTGAAGCTTGCCGTGATCTTAACAGTCTCTGACGGCACTTTCAACAGCCTCCACAATCTTACGCTTTTTATGGCTTCTAGCTCCATAGATCCTTCCAGCGAGGCTTGTAACTATGGCTATCAAGTCTTCAACGAGCTCCTGTTGAGACTCTTTAAGATCCTCAGAATCTATCGTTTCTATTCTACAGCCGTGGGAGCTGAAGAAGGCTTCTAAGTATCTGAAGCCAAAGCGTGTTAGCCTGTCCCTGTAAGTGATAAACACCGCCTCTATCTGCCTCTGAGCTACCAGCTCGAAGAGTTTAGCTAAGCCCCTCCTATCCTCGTTTAACCCAGAAGCTATGTCTTCGATAACTTCTATATTTTGGTAGCCCTTGCTCCTGGCGTATTCTATGAGCCTCTGCTTCTGCTCCTCGAGATCCTCCCTCTGGTCAGCCGAGCTGACCCTCACGTAGACGGTGGCCTTGCCCTTCGGCATCTGCTCGTCCAGAAGCCTTTTGACCTCGCTCTCAGGATACCTATACTTTCCACCAGAAGTTCTAATGTACTTGATCTTGCCAGAATAAGCCCACTTCTCCACGGCAACATAAGAAACACCGAAGACCTCCGCAACCTCACCAGTCGTGTAAAGCTTCTCCGGTATCAATGTTACTGAAGTTATTCTGGCTAATAACCAGAAGGAAGGAGAATCAGAAGCAAGAATCTCCCGGCTTTAGCCGTGGAGAGAGTCCCAATTTAATCTTCCCTAAATATTCTCTTCAGCAGTTTCTCTCCTAAGATTTTTATGGCTAGCACAGCTGGAGATGATGGCGAATAGTCTATTGGCGCTGTACGCATTATCCCAGCCTTGATAATGTTTTGGTCATGTGGAATCGAGTGGAATAGACTCAAGCCATCTTCACTCAGCCTACCTTTAATATACTCCTCCTCTTCATTAGAAGATATTTTATTCCCAATGAAGATTACATCCTCTATATTTATTCCCTCAGCCAGCTGCTTTATTCTAATGGCAGTCTCTATCGATGGAGCGCTCGGCTCAACAATACATAGTAATGCATTGAAGCCTCTAGCAGTTGCCCTGCCGAGGTGTTCTAAGCCAGCCTCCATATCCATGATAACTATATCACCTCTCCCAAGGGTTATGTGTCTAATTAATGCACTTAGCAGCGAATTCGCTGGACATGTACACCCGGAGCCCCCAGACCTCACAGTTCCCATCACCAGTAGCCTAACGCCATCTGGACCAATTACACCATATCTCTCAGCGATGTCATCTACAGTTGGAGTCAAGCTAAAGAAAATTCCGAATGCTGATCCAGGCTTGGCTCCAGTTCGCTCCTCTATCAAGGAGGAATTTTCAGCTATAGGTGTGATCTTTAAGGATACTTCGGGTGGAATACCTAAAGCATAAGATAGATTCATCGCTGGGTCAGCGTCGACAGCTAGAACCTTAAAGCCCGTGCGGGCGTAGATACGCGATAATGTCCCAGCAACGAGGGTCTTTCCAACCCCACCTTTACCAGCAATAGCTATCTTCATTTAAATACCTCAAATACGCACCTCTAGTGGCGGAATACTCTGTTCACTATATTAAGGCGTCTCTCAGAACTATGTGATTGCAGCAGCCTAATGGCATCCCTTGGATTACTGAAAGATTCAATTTTCCCATTCGGTCTCTTTCTAGTAACCTTAATGCAGTTGTCAACTATGCAGCTCAAAACACAGGCGGCACAGTATATGCATACATCTTCAACAATATTAACCCTGCCATAACTCCAGTATAAGGCGTTTGTTGGGCAAGCCTTAATGCATAGCTTGCACTCTATCCCTTGGCATATCCCAGCGTCTATTTTAATGCTTCCCTCAATGAAATACTCTCTTACACCAAGAGATTTTAGGAGCTCAATTCTACGCTCCTTTTTTCTCTTAGCATTCTCCATAAGTAGCTGGAATATGTCAACGCCGCCCATCTCTAACACCGAAAGAAAGCGCGGATGCTAGTATCCGGCTCTAGCCATTATCTCCTTGACAGAGAGATATGCCGGCGAATCCTCGGGGATATCGAGGAGAGATTTTCCTGAACGTATAAAGATTTCAACTCTCTCGTCGAAGGCTATTTTGCCCAGAAACTTGAGACCCAACCTAGCTTCAACCTGGCCGCCTAGTTTTTCAGGAAACCTATAGCCGCCGACAACATAGAAATTATCGAATTTTATGTTAACCTCCTTTGCTATCCTATATGCCCTAGCAACATGCTCAAAGGACTTCTTTGACGGATCTATCAAGTCGAAGATATCGTTAACCGTCGAGGTTATCCTCCTATTCAAATGTTCTAATCCAGCAGGTGTATCAATAATAACATACCTGTAATTCTTCGTCATTTTTCCGAGGGCGCCCTTCAAGGCTTCATTGGGAAGACAGTAGCATCCCTCAACCCATTTAGGGCCTATGGCAATTAAATCGAAATATTCGCCTTCATAGAGACCCTTCTCCCAAATTCTACTTTCTATCCTCTCTGAGGGCGGTACGCCGACAAGTGTTCCGCCGCCTTCAAGAAAAGTCTCAACAATAAGTTCAGAAATAGTCTTTTTCCCCTCGCCTTCAAAATCAACTCCCAAAACATCAGATAAGCTTTGATCTGGGTCAGCATCTATTAGAAGAATTGGTTTTTTATTTGATTCTATAAAATACTTGGTTATTAAGGCGACAAAGCTAGTTTTGCCTGTTCCACCCCTACCCATTGAAACTATAAATTTCAAGTTTAATCTCTTCCTGAGATTACGATATTGCCATGTATTTTCAATATCTCTCCGTAATATAGTGTATGCCAGTCCCTTCTCGGATATATGCTTTCAACTATGCTCTTAGATAAATCTTGAAGGCTAACTGAATTCTTATAAATAACTTTACACTCATAGGCGATGGGGCAGCCCTCTATAATTGGCGCCTTAACTAGGCTGCCCATCCTCCACCTTAAACCAGCCTTCTCAAATTTATCTACATCCCTGCCGGACACTGTTCCACAGAACTCGCATATTTGGTTCATGTCCTCTCTCGGAACATTCACGGTGAAGACACCACTCTCCTCTAAAAGCTTATGTGTATATCTGCTTATCCTAACAGCCACCAGAAAGATTGGTTTATTCCAGATTATGCCGATTAGCCCCCACCCTATAGTCATAGCATTCGGCCTTCCATTAGACCCAATAGAACCTAGTAGTAAGCCAGTTTCCCTCATAGACTTATAGGTTTCAACCATATATTTATCAAGGTCTTCTAGAACCTCCATTTCCGCCACCCATTCTCAAATCGATAATAACATGGAAAAACATTTGCGGGATTTATTTCTCTTTAGGCGGCCAATGCTCCTTTAGAAACGCCGGTATGCCTGATGAATCCCTTGGACCCACCAGAACCTTCCATCCAGTTAACTCTTCTATTTCACCACTTAGCCTAGCAGCTAAACCGGGGATTATCAAATATCTATGCTTAACTTTCTCCTCTACACCGGACTTCTTTATTGCATCAGCAACCGTCTGCGAAGTTAATATTCTGCCAGCAACAGAGCTCTCAACGCTTATACCTCCAGTATCAACCACTATTAAGTAGCAGTCTATGTTAGCAGACTTGATATCAGATTCAACAGTGAAGTATGTCAGAGCATAATTTGTCGTAAACATTACTGGTGAATTCTCATCTGGGCTACCGAAGATTCTTAATCCAGGCTCTACGGAGACTGGCTTCCTCGGATCAGTGTATATGTTGAACCTTAAAATAATGTTTGGTAAGAGAACCCACCCCTCTAAACTATGCATTATAAGTAGGTCAGCATATCTAGATATGAGCATAGCTGACAAGTATGCTTCTTTCCACTGTAGAACCTCCTTAGGAGAACCCTTTCTAAGCCAGACAGTCATGGGGACGCCAATTAATGGGAAACCTACAAGTGTATCGCCGCCTTTGCAAGCGTTTCTCCTAATCATTGTGAAGTTGGTGATAGTCTCGGAGAGCCCTTCTTCAGGGAATGTTCCGGGATCTAGGAGTAAGTCTTCAACGCCATACTCTTGAAGGGTTCCCGCAAGCGATTTCAGGAGGTTTAGGTCTCCGGGGCTGAAGATTGCTAATGGGCAGTTGTACATCAGGGCTAGGTCAGCCATCTGTCTCCAATTATGTTCAGTGGCAGCGTATATTAGCGGTCTCCTATCATATACTACCTCTAAACCAGCCTTCATAACTTCCGGGTTAAATGTGCATAATATTAGTGGCAGCTTAGTTGTGTTAGCAACCTTTTCAACAGTAGACTTGAATTTTGTCGGGTCGTTTGATGTGGATCTGATAGCTATCATATCAAGCTTCAGGATTCGCCCAATATAGTTATATGCGAAGTCCTCGACTCTCTTAACCCGCTCTAGAACCTCATTTTCAGGCATCTCATCGGTTACGTCTATTGCTATGGGAGTTGGATTATAGTATGTGAATTCATGCCTATACATTACAAGTTTTCCGCCAACTTTAACAGATTTCTCCCCAACGCCGATAACGACTTCTTTGACAGCTGGCGCCAGAATCTCCCTAAGTTTAACATACGCATCCTTATACTTTTCTTCCTCAATTAGAGGCGTGCATAGCTCCACTGGAACCTCTCTATTAACAACCTTAGTTGCAAAAGCCATACAATTCTTCTCGCCACACTTACCGCAGTTTGTTCTTGGAAGCAGCATATATATGTCAAGCGGGCTTAGCTCCCTAATACCCTTCCTAACAGTGGCTTCACCCATAACCCATAAACCTCCGACTAAATCTTTAAGGTCACCCAGTCAAATATATCCTCAGGCTTAGATCTTCCGCGGCTGAGCATGTTATTAATAACTTCCTTAACTGTGTGTATTGCAGCTGGATGCATCATCATGAACATGTCTACTCCGGCTAGAAGCAGAGCCAACGCTGTAATTGTCTCCCACATTGGACCCCTAAGTTCCCTCGGCTCCCACTCTGGGCCGAGTTTCATCCAGGCCTCCCTAGCAGCCCAGGCGTTTGTTGACCCCGAAGATGTTGGATGCTGCAGTTCGGCGTCTCCGCTGAGGGCCGCCAGCCTAGCCCTCTCATGTATTGTGAAGGAGTATTCTATGCCGTAGCCCAATGCCGCCGTCGTCAAATCCATTACGATACTGTCCCTAGGCAGATACTCGTAGAGTCTTCTATTAAGCTCCTTAGCCCTATTCAGCTCCATCGCCGTGAAGGCTAAGGCAACATGCCCATGTTCTCTGGCAGCCTTAGCAACCTCACCTAAAACTCCAGCCTCAGCCATATCAAGCGTTAGGGAGCTTAACATAACTCTCTCTCCATGTGCAACCTCCGCAACTCTCTTAAATACTTCCGCATCCTTCTTTGGATCACCGCATCCCCCAACAATTATTGGTACACTGACTGCTTGGAGGACCTCTTCAATGATCTTCGCAGCCTCTGATGGCGGAGTATTTTTAATTAATGGATCTGTGCTGATTAAGTGGACAGTAACCATGTCGGCTCCAAACTTTTCAACCACTAGCTTAGCCCATGCAGCAGGGTCGCCTATAACCTCTTGGACATGTGTCTTCAATGCCCTAGGCAAGCTTATCTCCATATCGAATACGTCGGCTGATACCGCTGGTGGATTCGGCGGAACCTCCTCCCATAGGTAGAAGGACGGAGATGCTTCGCCGCCAATCTTTACAACTTTTCCCCTTGACCCCCCCTCAGCCCTAGTCGCCCCAAGCTTAACCTCAACTATTCTCCCCGGATATTTCTGCGTCAGAGGTTTAAACTCAGCCCTCAATATCTCAGTCGGCTTCTCAGGTAAAACCTTCGGCGGAGCTACGGTGGGCGGAGCAGACACCACTTGTGGAGCTATTGTCGGGATCCAAATCTCAAGTTCCTCAGCCTCTATCTCAACATCCTCAAGCTCTATTTCACCGAGCTTACTGAGCAATTCCAGAATCTTCGGGCCAAGCCTAATCACCGCATTCTCTTTTTTCCCTTCATTACCCATATCACTCACTTCTCCTTAACCCTAATTATCCTAACCTTTTTGGCATGAATTTTAGCGTTTTTAAGGATTAATTTAAATCCTCCGGTAGCCATTGCGCTGACCGGATACGCTGATCCCGCAGCTATCTCTGGAGCCGGGGTCAGCCTAGCTGCCTCCTCAGTTGGCTTCTCGACTGCAGCAACCGCGGCCGCCCCCTCCTTAGCCTCCCACCTCTTAACTACCGGATGCCCCTTATCGATTAGAAACTGCTTCAACTCGTCAACTGTCTTCGCATCCTTCTCAGTCGCTATCTTGCCCATTAAATTCTTTGGAATAAAGTCTTTAACCTTCTCTAGAACTACAGATGGAACCCAGACTACGCGCTCCCAGCCTCCATCAGCTTGCAGGAATTTAGGCGAGCGCATGTATTCGATGGATATTCCATGGAACCCATCGACCTGCCTTCCACCAGCCGTCGAGTCCGCTATTGTTGAGAATGATAGGCCTATAGGCGTATTTTCCGTGAAGCCTCTATGAACTATCCCGAGTCCGTCGACCTCCGGTATATAGAAGGCTACTGCCTCGAAGCATCCGCATGATGTATGTGGATATCCAAAGGCAGTGTAAAGCCAAACACGTTGTATCTCTCCGCCAGACTTCAATTTAACAACCTCGTTGACGCCCGTATATTCGCCTCTCAACGCGTCTAAGCATTCACCCTTCTCTATTTTAAATATCGGTCCCTTTGGATCAACCCTAGCGGCGGCTCTGCCGTCAAACCAGCTTATAGCACCACAGTTTGAATATCTTTGTGGTGTAATGACGCATACATGGGTTGGTGCAAATGATTGGCATAGCGTGCAGCCGTAGAAGGCGTCAGCCTCCTCGTCCTTTAGCCCCCTGGCTCTAGCATCGCGTCTTTCATATGTCTCCATAGCCTCCTTAAACTTCTCCTTTGCCTTTTCCGGGTCGGTTATAAACGTTATCTGAATTTTCTCGATTATTGGAAGCTCGCTCTTGAATAGCCTCTGAAGAACCTTGCCGATATAAATGAAGGAGTTTAAGCCTTTATCGAATGACCGTTTACTTATCCTTATCCATATGTCATATCTCTGGTTTAAGTGCATCACGCCCTCAATATAGTTAACGTATTCATGTATCCGCCGCTCTATTACGCCCTCAAGTTCTTCCTCAAGTTCTTTGCCAGCAACCTCAATGTATATGCCAAGTGGATAAGACTTCTTTTCTAAATCCTTTATGTCTGGGCCGACTACCGTTATCTTTCCGTCCTCAACCTCGTCTAGTCCGCGAACCCTTACAAGTTCAAATTTATGCTCAACCCTTGGCCCACCGAACTCCAGCTGAGCATCCTGCCATCTGATCCTCTCGCCCTCATATATCACGCCCACGTCAACAGGTATATCCGCAAACATGGACATTTCATTTCACCTTTAAACTTTCAACTATAACCTTGAGATTTTTCTCCCATTCATCTTGAGAGATGTTCGGAAATGACCATGATGCGTGCGGCTGATAATACATATCTAACGAGACAGTTTTAAGCGTGGGTGAGAAATGCTTTAATCCAGATAAGATTAGCCAACTAACATAATACTTGAATCCTATGAATAGTGCCAGATCATACTGGCCTCCGCCATCAAGCCCCATCCAGCTTGGGTCTGTAAGCCTATTTGCAACATCAACCAGTGGCATACTGGCAACTTTGGCGAAACCCCTCTTAATAAATTCGCTTTGAATACTCGGCGCCGAAGCAACTGGCAGGTTCGCGGCCTCAGCTAAGTGGATAATGTAGTCTACCAGTAAGCCCTCGCTTATCTTTATCTCCGCAGCTCTATGCCCGACAACCAGTAGTGGTTTCCTAGACCGCTTAATTAGCGCCGAGACAATCTGAGGGTTACTTATAATTAAAGCTTTCTTAGGACCTGGTATCTCAGCCGTCTGCCAAGGTTCAATCTGCCTGGCCGCACTCATATCACTCACCTGCCTTCCTCCTCACAAGTCTAGGTAGAAGCGTTGGATCAGGTATAATATTCTCCTTCCAGCCCTTTTCTTCAAGAATCTTCACTACCTCATCGCGCATTGTAAGTGGGACATCGGCTAATGTGCGGACAAATAAATGTACGTCATCGGGCACTGCCCCAAAGAAGCGTTTGTGTAGATCAATGTAATGCGAAAGCTTAATGGCTCTTCCCTTAGTCGTATCGTTCGGCCTCATACATAGCTTTGCTATCATAACCATTGCCTCCTCCTTAGTCTCAGCTGCATAAAATAAATGCTCCGGGGCTGGGCCAACATAAACTTTCTCGCCTGTTCTGGCGTCATAAACATACCAGTCTTCAGACCTATCTTTTCTGCCCAGCAACATACGCCTATACTTTAATCCATGCGGTCCAACAACAACTGGTACGCCGAGTCTCCAGAATCCAGATGCTATTGCGGCAGCCTTCTGGGACATGGCTCCCCATGCTACGCCGACTGCGCCAACCCTGTTAAGTATGTAGTCGGCTATCTCCTCATAGTTTCCGCGTAGCCTACGCCTAGCGAATATGCTTGCTATCTTTATTGCTGCGCCAGCTATATGCGAGTTGGAGACGCATGAGCCGACATTAACTATGCCGCCTGCATCGAATGCTCCTGGAAAAACCTCGTATGGGCTTTTCCCCTCCTCATCTTTATACATGGCTATCGACATGGCTGCACATCCAGATGACACAACAATATAACGTCTCTTAGCGAACTCAACAGCCATCTCAGCAACCTCAGCTCCACCTCTTGGATAATTTGCACATCCAACGAAGGCTACTACCCCCGGTATCTCACCCAAAACAATGGGGCTCCCAACATTTCTGATCTCAACGTCTTGTATCGCGCCCCTGCCAACCCTAATCCTATATTTTTCTTCCTTAAGCCTCCTCTCAGCAGCCTTAACTATAAAGCTATGAAGCGGGAGGTTTATTGGGCACGCACTCTCACATCTAGCGCAGCCGATGCACTCATCATAGAGGCTGGCGAGCGCATCTAATCTGCCATTCAACGCTTGAGCCAGCGCTTCTCTTATAGGCAAGTCATTTGGACACGCCCTCCTACAGTCATCACATTTACGGCATTTTCTCGCGCCCTCAATTATGTCGTTAATGTCTGGAAGAGCCTTAAACTTCATTCTTTTAGGCGCAACTAGAAGGGCTGTTTTGACAGCGACCTCAGCCGCCTTAGATGGATCGAGGATTAATGCGCCTGACTCTTTACCTGAGACCATGTCTTCAACTATTTTGTCAACTTCATCTTTTGTCCTATTCGGCATCCCTAGGCAATTCACGTCGCTGGTTGCTATAACTGGAGCCTTGATCTTTTGGGCTTCAATTAATGTGTCAGCTCTAATACATTGCTCATCAACAACTATTACGTCGGCTACGCCGCTCCTAATGAACCTCAACTGCCATGATATTGGCCCAATTATCTTCGCCTTAGGATTATACCGTGTGACGTCATGCGCCGTACAGCATAGGCCGGTGACCTCAACTCCACCGTATAGTCCATTCTCCATTAGATAATTCACTATTTCAGCCGCTGGCGGAACATTATGCCCGATAACTAATATAACTGGCTTAGAGGAGTCGACAACCCCTAAACCTATCTCGGCTAGAGGTGCCTCCGGATCAGCCTTCGGGAAGCCTAAAGCCGATATCTGCGCTATATCCGCTATCTCCATCGCTACGTGATCTATCATGCCTACATGAAAAACCTTTGACTCAAAATCTAGGTTATTCTCCTCTTGCCCGGTGTGGGTTGCCGATAGGAGCCTCACGATCTCACGTTCAACATAGTTTAGCGCATCCTCAAGGTCTCCTAATGTTTTAGGCTTAACTCCGCAGACAAGTCTAGTTATAGGGGCCTCAACTTCGACGTTTAAGCCTCCGACATCTACTGGGTGGCCGCGTCCAAACTTCTCTATTAAGTGCTCAACCAAGTGTCTGGCGTGGGAGGCATGCGTCGCGGCGCCTATGCAGCATGCCAACAGAACTATGCGTGACTGCTGCCCAGCCATGTTTAACCCGCATGCACCACGTTTATCCCCAGTTAAGTCACATTTTCCAAATGTGCAGAGACAGCAAACATCGCAGAAGGGCATATAAAAGGGTTTATAGCGTTGTAAAAGTTTAAAATCCCATTCCCTCAAATCAACTATCGACGGAAATTGTGTTGGGCCAGCCTCCTCAGCCCACTCTTCGCCGATCACTTTGCCTATAGAAACCTCAAGGTTCTTTAAAAAGCCTATGTCGCTCTTCAACTCTCCAATCTTAATTCGTACATTTCTTTCAGAACTCATTTCAAGCCCTATCCTTACAGCTGTATTATATAGAGAGTATCAGATGATATATTTCTTCTTATCGCTTAGAAAATAAACAAGTGTTCTCTTCTTTTCAAGATAAGTATCTCTCTAGGAACAGTCTATGCATACGGAAGACTTTCCTTAAGCTTCTGCTCAATTTATCTTGAATCTTTTGTAATTCTCTATATATCTCCACGTTATTTTGTTTCGGTGATGCTAGAGTGTTCTCATCTATCTCAACATATCGGTCTGTTATCTCCTGGATTGTAACTCTGTCGCCCATGTAGTTGCGGTAAGTCCATATTGCCTGGAGGGCTGCACCGTAGGCTGCGCCCTCGTCGATCCTCACGCAGACAACCTCTGTGTTAAATATGTCGGCCGCTATCTGGCGCCAAGCTCTATTCTTCGATCCACCGCCTGTGAGCCTAATCTGCTTGGGGTTGATTCCAAGCTCCCTCATTCTATTCAGCCCATAATTCATACCCAGCGTCACGCCTTCCATCGCAGCCCTAGATAAATGCCTGGAATCAAAGGTTCTACTATTTAGGCCAAAGAAGACTCCAGTTCCATCTGGAACATTAGGTGTCCTCTCGCCCTCAAAGTAGGGTAGAAGAATCAGCCCTTCAGAGCCTACTGGGGCAGCTTCAACAGCGTCAGTTAATTCTTCATGCGACATGTTAAACAGGTTCCTTATGAACTCTGTTGCAACAGTAACGTTCATTGTGCAGAGTAGGGGAAGCCACGCATTCGTTGAATCGCAGAAACCAGCTATCTCACCCTTTGGGTCGACAACCGGGACATCTGAATACGCGTAGATTGTTCCTGATGTCCCAAAACTAGCAGTCACAATTCCCCTACGGGTGTTTCCAGTTCCAATAGCGCCCATCATGTTATCTCCGCCGCCTGCACTGATAAGGGTGTCATCTCTGAAACCGAGTATCTCAGCGATCTCCCTCCTAATGAAGCCAGCTGGTTTATCTGAACTCTGAAGTGGTGGAAGTTTCTCTTCTAGGTTTGGATCTATTGCCTCTAGAACCTCCTTACACCACGTTCTAGTTCTAATATTCATAAGTGCGGTTCCGGAGGCGTCGCCATACTCCATAACCTTTCTGCCGGTTAAGTAAAAGTTTAAGTAGTCATGCGGGAGAAGAATTGTTCTCAAGCGCCTATAATTCCAAGGTTCATGTCTCTTGAGCCAAAGTATTTTTGGGGCTGTGAAACCCGGAGGAATCGATAGGCCTAAAAGTTCAATCACCCTCTTTAATCCGCCGAGCCTCCTTGTCAGATATTCGCTCTCCCTAAAAGTGCTGGTGTCATTCCACAGCTTAGCTGGCCTAATAACCCTACCCTGCTCATCTAGTGGAACTAGGCCGTGTTGCTGCCCAGAGACACCTATCGCCCTAATGTTTTTAGGGTCTATTCCAGCAGCTCTTATAGCGGCTTTAACGGTCTCCATTAAGGCGTCAATCCATACCGTTGGATCCTGCTCCTTATGTCCGGGGGGTAGACCTTCTATAAAAGTGTGCTCCTTTACAGCTTTCCCTAAAACTTTACCGCTCTCACCATCTATAACGATTGTTTTAGTGCTCTGCGTGCCGTTATCGATTCCAATGAAGTATTCCTTAACCATTATGCTCCCACCCAGATAACTTCTGATGGCGAGATCAAGAATAAAGTTATTATTGTCTAAATATTAACATTAACATGTGATGATTTCACTGTCAATTTTAGAGTATGAGGACGAACTCTCCAGAGACATAAATAATATAGAAGAGAGCAGGGCTTTCATTAACATAATAAGTCTGGCGAAGACTGGAAAAATATATAGTGTTCACATAGACGTTATGAGGCCTCCAATGATACCAGATAAGAGCAAGTTCCCCTTAAGTTTGATAAGGAAGTTATATGAAAAGTTGATTAGGAGGATCCGCCTGGACATACACTTAATGGTTGATAAGCCGATCAATCTTCTTGAGGAAATAAATAAGTTTATAGCGCGCAGCGATAGGGCAAATATAACCACTATAGTTCAAGTTGAATCCTTCAATTCAGAGGAGGAAGCTATAAGTTCAATTGAGACTGTGAAGAAACATGGTTATATTGCCGGTATAAGCCTAAATCTACCGACGCCGGAGGAAAAATTAACTGAGAAGATAGCTAATGCTGCTGACGTAATCTTGTTAATGACTGTTCCAATGGGCTCCGGCGGACAAAGCTTCCATAAAGAATCTATTGGGAGAATAAGAAGGTTCTCTGAGCTTTTCCCAGATAAGATTATAGAGGTCGACGGAGGGATAAATTCGGAGACAATTATTAAGGTTCGGGACGCTGGTGCAAGAATAGCAGTCGTCGGCTCCTACATAACCTCTAGCAGTAATCCATTGGAGGCCCTGCTGAAAATTGATAATGCCTTAAAGACTTTTTAAATCTATTCCTCCCCAATTAATGGTATTCTATAGGATAGATAAGCCTTGTAGCCTTGCTCAGCACTTATCATGATCGTTACTTTCTTACCGCAATATTCTGACCAATCTAATTCGCATGTAAACCTCACTTCTTCTCCGCTGCTAAGTGTATATGGGAGACTCGGCGTCACATTTTTAGGTACTAAGACTACGCCGTCTTCAATGTTAATCTTGATGTCAGATATCTTTAATGCTATAATAGATCTATTAGAATTCATGACGGTGATATTAAAGCATGTAATATTATCTGGGTTAAAGTTTACTTCACTTATATTAAGGAGCGCGTATATGGGCACCTTATAAGTTGTTTCAACGGTGTATCCTTGAAGAGTATCCAAAATAATAGTAATTGTTGAGCCCTGATAATTAGACCAGCTCCAATTGCATAGAAAAACTGCGGATTCCCCAGGTTCAAGTCTCACCGGCGGATTTGGCTCTACGTCGACAGCATACACTGAGCCGTTAACTATCGTTCTGACACCACTTAAATCAACACCAGCCGCCGACTTATCCGAATTCGTTATAGTCATATTGAATCGCTTCCCATGCATTGGATCAATATTTATGCTAGTGGCCCTCAACTCAACTAGCGGTAAAATGGTTGTTAGGGTTCCTCCGGAACCATTTTTAACAGAAACTATTATTGTAATTTGTTGACCAGTGTAATTGCTCCATCTCCAGAAGCACTTGAAAGTTTTAGAGTCTCCAACATTAATACTGAATCCATCGCTGGGTACAGGCGGGTTTATCTGCGCTATTTGATGCGCCACGCCATCGCTGGTTAAGACTTTAACATCTACAATTTCTGCTTTTCCAGAGGAGAAAGAAGGGTTAAGAACAGATATTATGAAATATGTTGGATTATCTGCGGAAGCCGAAAAATTATATACTGCTATAATTGGAGCTTCTGGAACTTTTAATCCCAGTGAAACATAGTAACCTATGACCCACACATATGAGAGTAGGGCGCCTATCATAAATGCGGCGGTCAATAACAACATAGGAAGCAACTTGTCACCCATTAAATCTATATTTATTTTCATAAATTTCCCACAGTCTCCTCAAATCCTTAAGATCCCTCAGCAACATACAGTGGCAGACAGAAATTAGCTGAACTAAGCCTATAAATTTAGCGTTGTATTAAAGAATCACATAAAGGCAGCTGTAGCTCTCTGCCATCTCCAATTTCTACTTAAATGATCTTAGGAAGTTCTCCAATCTTTCCAGTCTCATGTTTGTTGCATTCAGAGCTTTTTGAAGGTCGTTAATCTGGTTTCTAAGGGTGTTTATCTCATTCTGTAAGCCCTCCAGTTGGCTCTCAATTCTTTTCAAGTCTTCGAGAGATGCAACATCGTAGCCTTCGACAACACCTCTAATAATAACCTTATGGGCGCGCTCCCTTTTTTCCTCTGCGACAACCATCACAGTGCACCTTTCACACGCTTCTAATAGAGGAGAGGGGAACTCTGGAAATAAATGTTTTTTGCAATAATTTTTGATTAAATTTAAGCGGCAGCAAAGTTTCAATTAACATGAAAAAGAATTTGTTTTAAGAATCAACGTAAATAATTATTTTCGCTAGTTTATTAAATTAGCAAGTAAATCAATAACTAGGTTAAGGTTTCGAGATAAAAGCGCTTGTTCTACGCTATTATTTTACGTAATAATATTGTCCAATTTTCTTTTGATATTTATCCAGCCTTGAATCCTCCTTATTCACCCGCGGCCTCTTCGTGTCGGGGTCTCTCCTAAAAGTTATATTCATCTCCTTAAGGAAGCTATTCATTCCACTCAGCATATTTAATGGAGATCTAGCCACGCCATAAACCCCCGGCTCGCCAGTAAATATCATTAGCCTATCCGCTATAAAGTCCATGGCGACTATATCATGTTCAACAACAAATGCTGTTACACATTTGTCTTCAATAACCCTGCGTATCACTCGGGCCGTCGCCAGTCTCTCTTCAACATCCAGATACGCGCTTGGTTCATCTAGGAGATATAGGTCTGCCTCGCGTGATAGGCAAGCTGCTATAGCAACTTTCTGAAGTTCACCACCGCTGAGCTCTTTTATGTTTCTGTCGAAGAGCGAGCTTAAATTAAGCGGGTTAATTATTTCTGTCTGATACCAGCTTGATGTAAACTGGTCTTTAGCAGCCAGTCTCAGAAGCTCCTCGACAGTTCCCTCATACTCTGTCGATATATACTGCGGTTTATAGCTGACCCTAAGTATATTCTCGGTTGGCGATGATCCTTGATCGGTTCTCTCTATTCCAGCCAATATCTTTATGAAAGTAGTCTTACCGATCCCATTTGGGCCAAGTATACCTATTACCTCGCCGAGTTTAGCCTCCCCAGCCTCTATTCTAAGTGTAAAGTTACTGTAGCTTTTTGTCATTTCACCCCACTTTAAGATTGGGGTATTAGTTAACGAGCTCGACATCGGTGGCTTAACATGGAATATTATTGGTTCCTTCCTAAAGCGCATATTCTCGTCGGGAATGAAGCCTTCAAGATAGATATTTATTCCGGTTCTAACCCCGTGAACGTTGGAGACTATGCCATAGACGCCGGGTTTACCGTAAAAGACGCATACTTGGTCGGAGAGGTAGTCGAGCACGGCTAGATCATGCTCTGCAACGATAACAATCTTATTCTCCTCTTTTAGGCTTCTAATTACCCTAGCCGCTTCAAGCCTCTGTTTAACATCTAGGTAGCTGGATGGCTCATCAAATAAATAGACGTCTGCTTCACGGCAGACTGCAGCCGCTATGGCAACCCTTTGAAGTTCTCCGCCGCTAAGTACGTCTAATGTTCTATCCCAGATGACTTTAAGCTGGAGTTTCTCAGAAACTTCTTTTAACCTACCTTTCTCATCAACACGCTCCAGTATATCGCCAACTTTGCCCTTCACAACCAGCGGGATCTTATCAACATATTGAGGCTTATGGACTACTTTAAGTTCCCCCCTGCTAAGCTTCTGAAAATATGTTTGTAATGTTGAACCCCTAAAGTACTGTATTATTTCAGGCCAATCCGGTGGGTTATCATATCTCTCAAGGTTCATCTTTATTTCACCGGAAAAGATTTTAAGAACTGTAGATTTACCAATGCCGTTCTGCCCTATTAAGCCTAGAACTACTCCTGGAGATGGAACTGGCAGTCGGAAAAGCTTGAAAGAGTTTGGGCCGAACCTATGGACGCATTCGCTCCTCAATTCTTCTGGAACGTTAACTATGGAGATTGCTTTAAATGGACATTTCTTAACGCATATCCCGCAGCCTGTGCACAGAAACTCCGAGATAAATGGCTTATTATTCTCAAATCTTATAGCTTCAACTTTGCTTCTAACTTGTGGACAGAAGCGATAACATGCCCTATCACATCGCTCCGGCTTGCACCTTTCAAGGTCAACAACAGCTATCCTAATAAGTATCTCCTCCTTTTGAAGAGGGTTAAATAAAAGTAATCAATTATCTGAGAGAAAAATTTATTGCGCTCAGAAAGAAAACATTTTTGCTGATAAAAAAGTCTAATTTTTTGAGCTTTGTAGCTTAATTCTAGTTGATTTTGAAAATTTTCTCCATCCTCTTCTAATTCTACTCTTTTTTCATTGACTTCTCGTAATCTAGAATTTATTCTTCAGTTAAATCTCACTATTTACTGGAAATCTCGCTTAGATATGATGGAGAAGAAAAATTCATCCTCCGCCAAATATGGCTGAAAAAATCCCTAAAGCGAAAAGGGGGCAAAAATAATTAAGCCACAAAGCATTTTTTGTTTAAACAAATTTTAGAAAAACGCTAAATTTAACTCCCAGTCCTTAAAGTTTATTCTCTTGGGGGAGTAAGGGGGTAATGGGGAGAATACCGAGGGTTTGGGATCTACTCGATCAGTTTAAGCGTAGGTGTGATTTAAGGGGTTGGTGGTCCTCTAAGTATGAGGATATTGTACACGCTAATGGTGAATATCATGGTTTTATCTGGGCTAGAAGGGTTCATCCAAAAACCTTCAGGGTAATTGCTTCGAATCGCCTCCGCCCAATTCGCGAGAATGACTTATCCTATAAAATAGTGAACGTCTCTTATGCGGCTTGGATATTTCCGGAGAAACCGCAGGGAAGCATACTTTTGATTATGAGCGAAGATCAGTCTCTCAGAAAAACTACTGCCATATACGATTTAAGCGATGTATATTGCGGAGGGTTCATCTGTCTAAAAATAAATGAGACGAAAAGCGTCGTCTTCCATGAATTTGAAAGTTTCTTGAAGAGCGAGTATCAAATTGATTTTGTAAGTGGATTACCGCCATCTCCTTTAGAAGAAATAAGGCAGGAGAAAGAGGGGATAAGTAATCTGGGTAGCGCATATGCATGAAATTTAGGCTAAAAGCTTTGTGGCTTAATTCTAGTTGTTTTTTGGAGATTTCTCCATCCTCTTCTAATTCTACTTTTTTCTATAGCCTTCTCGCAATCTAGACTTATTTTTCAGTTAGAACTGACGAATCACCGTAATTCTAACTTGGATCCCATTTAGGGGGAAATTCATCCTCCGACGAATACGGCTGAAAAATTTCCAAAATGGAAGAAGAAGGCAAAAAATATAATCTAAAGATAATTAAGCCACAAAGCAAGGCTAAATAATTACGTTTACTCAACTAGCTTCCTCTGCCCACTATATCCCTTATTTCATCCTCAATTAACTTTAAAACCTCCTGGTATTGCGCTTGTCCATTTTCTATGGCATCTATAGTTACTTCAAGATTTCTAGTTAAATCCTCTGATACGAGAGAACCGAAGTTTATAGTTAGATAGTCGTAAACGGCTTTTCCGAGTCTTGTACTGACTATAGCCTTATTGTTTTCAATGATATATCTTCTCCTCAATAATATGTCAATTATCTTAGAGTATGTGCTCGGCCTTCCAATTCCCCTCTCCTTCATTAGCACTATAAGATCCCCTTCACGGTAGGGTCTAACGGTTGGCTCACGCCTAACCCTCAATCTAACAACCTTATATTCTCCCTCGTTTACCTCCTCATCAACCCTAATGGTTGGGTTAACAACAAGGAAGCCTTGCTCAATAACTTTAACAATTCTGCTTTGCCTGGCTTCGACCCCATTAATCCTCAGCGTAAACTCTTGCGTCAAAATTTTCGCCTCGCTCATTTGGCTTGCAATAAATCTTCTAAATATCATATCATATAGTTTTAGATGGTCGGCACCAAGCTTCTGCGGTATCCTTAAAACTCCCGAAGACAGATAGAAACGCAGTTGTTTAAGGTTCAGAGGCTTAGTAGGCCTTATACATTCATGTGCCCCCTCGCTCCGATACTCTCTTGGCTTAAATAGTCCTGGATGGTTCTCCTCTATATATCGTCGCGCTACGTCTATACCCGTTGTCGACACAGTCGTCGAATCTGTTCTGTGATATGTTATGAGACCGGATTCGAAAAGCGTCTGGGCAAGTTCCATAGTATATCTAACGGTAAAACCTAGTTTTTGGGCGGCGTCTCTGAGCATGCTATCTGTCGTGTATGGTGGTTGAGGATGAAAAATGTCTTCGCGGAAAGTTATATTCTCGATTCTAGCCTTTAATTCGCCCTCTTTAAATTTACTCTTAAATTCGTCGATGTTCGGTGGATTCACGAGCCTAGAGAATAAGCCATTTTCTAGCTGTATTTCAGCTACTGGAACCTTATTCTTTAACTCCTCAATTCGCTTTATAATCCAGCCTAAAACTGGAGTCTGGACTCTACCAGCTGACAAAGTTGTTATCTTGAACCTCTCCCAGAGTTTTCTACTTAATTCGAAGCCAACCCACCTATCCTCGATTCTCCTAACAACTTGAGCTTGAACATAGGGTATTTTTATGCTTCTAGGTTCGGAAAGCGCCTTTCTAAGAGCTCTACGTGTCACTTCATGGAATTCAAGTCTCTCAACATCCTTGCAGAAGGGCTTAACCATCACATAAATATCATACCCTATCTTCTCTCCCTCAGCGTCTGGATCTGTTGCAATAAAAACTTTGTTTACTTCAGCAGCCATTTTCTGAAGCAGTTCTATGATACTTCTTTTAGAGCGTATGTTCTTTGATCCACAGGATGGGCACTCCCCGTGGTCAGTGAACTGCTCTCCGCAGTCATTACACCTTCTTATATCAGTATACATTGGAATATAACGTCCATCTTCCTTAAGAACCCCGTGGAAACCACCTTCAGTCGTTAAGTCAAAGATGTGCCCTCCAGAGGCAACTATGTTGAGAATCAGCTGACCACTTGCAACCTCGTAAACTGTAGCGTCGCCTACAGTTCTCTTAGCTGGTCTACCGAAGAAGTAGGCTATTGCCCTTGCCTTCGTCGGCGACTCTACAACTATAAGCGCCGACCTAATAATATCCACGGTGTCTATTGCGAACTCGCCCCTACGTATCTTCTTAATTATCTCCCTATCGCCGTCTACTTGCTTAAACTCTTCATGAACTCTCTCCCGAGTATACTCCTCAAATTCTTCATCTGTTGCCAGCTGAATCCTTTTGCTTAAACCATAAAATGCCTTCTCGTCGTCAACTATGACTATTGATAAGCCGCGGCTTATTCCCATGGCATAGAACCTTGACGACCTACCTGAAGCCTGTATGTATCCATCAACGTCCGGCATAACTAAAACATACTCTTCCCCCTCTATCTTCACGTCAACATCCAGTCTCTCAGTAACCCTTCTGAGGTCTATATCCTCCATTATTTTAACTAAGAGATTTCTAGCCTCCTTAACAACCCTCTGAACATGCCCGGCGAAACCTTCTAAATCAATCTTCTTTTCGTCAGCCTCCTTTATCTTATTGATTATATCCTTAGTAACTGGGGCAATCTTCGATAGAGCCGCTATTATTGGAGCTGCCTCCCTAGAGAATTTATCCTCGAAGAATGGCGATAGAGATCGGAGAAGAGTGAGAATCTTCTGAGGACTACACTCATCAACACTAACCCTTATCTCTCTTCTAGGAACCCCTGCGAAGACAATATATCTTATTGTTTCCGGCAAATCTATTCCTCGAGCTAATGGGCTTCTATTGCTGGCAACACCTATCAGAGCAGCATACTCACCGCCTACAAAATTCTCCAGTAGCCTCGGCTTCATTCTCTCATATACAAATGAGCTGACCCCAGCCTTCCTCAGGGCTAGGGAAATCTGCTTGGCATGTTCTAAGCCTTTAACCTGTGGGACAAATACTAAGCATCCTGGACCATGTCTCTTAATTATTTCGACGGTCTCTTCTATAACATTACCTTTAGATCTAATGTAGAAGTTGGCAATGTTTCTAACGAACTCTGGACTGAAGCCCGGTTCAAAGCCAAAGAGACACTTGAATATCTTTATTCGTTTTGTTCTTTTCCCCCTCAAAGTTGCCCCTGAAACAACGAGAACCCTGCCGGGATTTGCGCGGGTTAACGCTGAGACAACTTTTTCTCTAATTCTTCCCTCAATCTCTTCTCTAAGAGCCCTTTCAATATCTTCAACACTGAAGCCCATGAGGAGAACTGTTTTATCTATATTTTTAGGTGATTTTAGAAATGAGTCAACGTCATCAACGAATATAAAGTCAAAGTTTACGTTCTTAATTAACTCGAATCTATTGTAGAGGAATCTATCAGTTGTGATTAATATGGAAAAGTCCTGCTTTTCTATCCGATTTAACACTTCTTCCTGATATTTTCTCTGCATTCCGGAATAATATCCTATAACGGTTGGCGTAGGCTCTCCACACGCAGCAATTTTTTCTAGGAAAATCGAAGCTCTATCGAGCAGATGCTTAACCAAGAGGCTTGTCGGCACAATAATATAGCTCTTCTTTCCCCTCTTGGCTAGAAATAAGGCCATTATTAGGCCGAAGTGAGTTTTACCAATACCCGTAGGCGCAACTATCGAGAAGCTTCTACCCATCAAAACCCGCTTAGCCCAAACCTCCTGAAGAGCCCAGGGTCTAGAACCTATGAGCAAGCTAAAGAACTCAGAAAATCTTTTTAGTTCAAACTCAACCTCTAAAATCTTTACATATTCGCCGGTCCGTCCGCTTTTAATGAGTTCTAAATAGACCTCTTCTTTACTAGATATTGGCTTTGATAAACACTTGCCGCATACACCCGAGTTCAGCAATTCTGTATCGCTAATATCCCCTCCGCAATTGGGACACATTCCACGATATATTGCCCTTAAACCTTCAAGTATAACTTCAGTCATTCTGGCGCACAACTCTGCCTAATTTGAGCTTTTTACGCCTAAACATTCCATTTTCATATATTAAAGGTATTTAAGGAAAAGCCGAATAAAAATTTATTGGAGCAGCATTCAGTCGGAGATAAGGTATGACTGAGTTTGAAAGCCTTCTGCCCTTCATCAAAAGAGATGGCGATTTGGAGCAGCCTACGATAATAGTTGATAGTAGGGAGGCTAGTGCTGCCCCAAAAATTGTTAAGGGCCTCAAAGAACTTGGTGCGTTAATAAAGATCGAGGCTCTTGATAAAGGCGATTACGTGATATCTGACGAATGTGCATTTGAGAGAAAGACTGTTCAGGACTTTGTTTACACACTCACACATAGACACATCTTCGAACAACTTTTTTTGCTTAAAGAGGCTTATCAGAAACCATTTATTTTAATCGAAGGCTGCTTTCCGATAATCTACAAGTTTAGCAGAATAAATCCTTTATCCGTCTGGGGTGCCATATTCGCTCTGGCAAAAAACGGCATAAACATTGTTCATACAACAAATTATAAAGAGACAGTAGATATGCTATATACGTCGGCCAAGCAGGAGCAGTTCGCCGAAAAAAGGATTCCAGCAATCCATCCAATTAAAAAAGTGGAAACCTTAGCTGACGCACAAATATTCTTTCTTGCAAGTCTGCCGAATATTGGTAGAGAAAGAGCTATAAGTCTACTTAAAATCTATAAAACGCCATTCGATGCTCTATCCAACGTTGACCGCTGGGATAAAGATGTTTACGGTCTGGGGCAAAGGATTTCGAGGAGGGTAAAAGAAGTTTTATATTCGCCATATAAAGACGAGGGAGAAGAAGATCGTCATAAAACAAATTAGCCTAAACTAGTCTTCGTATTTACCATATCGCTTCACAATTTCGTATGCGTATCTCAAATTTTCCGGCGGAGTTTTTGGAGCCACATTGTTTCCTTCCCCAAAAATAAATCTTTTTCCCTCAATCACTTTGGACGTTACTATTTTAATGGTTTCATTTTTTATCCTTTCTAAGGGACCCTCTAAAAGCGTTGTTATATTCAAGTTCCCTCTTATTACAACATCTGGTCCTAGAATCCTTCTAGCCTCCTCTAGGTTCAGTGGGAAACCAGTATCTATGTATCTTATACGGAGCTCATCTCTTAAAATTTCTAAATGCTGCCTCACAGAGCCACATAAGTGTATTCCAGGTCTCCCATTACAAAAGGTTTCCACTATCTTCTTATGTAATGGAAGGACAAATTTCCTATAGAGCCCAGGCGATAACAGTTGGATGGAGTCATCTGCAAATCCGAAACCCTCGTATGGAAAAGGTTTTCCAGCAAGTTTGTGCCATGCTTTCATTCTCTCTATTATGGAGTCGCTTATAAACCAAAGAAATTCTTCAGCGAAGCTTGGGTCGGAGAAGAGCGTTTTAATGATGCCCCCACCAGTTATGTTGACAGCAACTGTGAAAGGCCCATCTGTGCTGATGGGTACACCTATCTCTCCAAGCGGCGTATCTTTAAATGTGAAGCCCTCTTCCCTCTTCTCCATGAAATATTCATAGAAACGCTTAACTTTGGCCATGAAACCGGAGAATGGATCTGGTATGCCATTTTCCATAAATCTTTTCATGTCCTCTTTTCTTTTAAGGAAGGGCTTTATGTCCGGAACGTTATCCGATGTATAATAGATGGGGGCTCCAAACCAAGCAGATTCGTAAACATTTTGGAAACTTACATGTATATCCCACTTTCTCGGCAACCCCATCTCCCAATCACACCAAACATAGTGTCTTCTCCAGTATTCGTACTCAAGCACAACCCTTAACATTATTTCCGGGTCTTCAAAGACATCTCTGAAACTATATCCCCACGCATTTAAAGATGGGTTTAAGAGGATCATCTTGTAATTCATAGACCATTGAACTGGTATTCTAGGTGGTTTGCCGAGATCAAAGTCCCTCCAAAGCCTTTTAACTTCAGCGTTATGTTCCTCGAAGTCCTCCAAAAAAGCGTCTAACATAACACGTGCCTTTCCCTGTAAATATGATGAGAGTTCATTAACCTTTGACAACAGCTATTGGAGTAAGTCTTACAACATATGTCGCTATACCAATGGCGTTGCTTACCTCTGCAACCTTATCAACATTCTTGTATGCTGGATCAGCCTCCTCGGCTAGGACGGTCATGCTCGCAGCCCTAACAACTATGCCACGGCTCTCGAGATGCCTCTTTATCTCGCTTCCAGTGAAGCGTCTCGTTGCAGCGGCTCGGCTAAGCATTCTTCCAGCTCCATGAGCTGTTGAGCCGAAAGTTAACTCCATAGCCTTCGGGGTGCCTACTAAAACCCACGAGCTCGTTCCCATAGACCCAGGTATTATAACTGGTTGACCTAAGCTCCTATAGTCTGCTGGGATATCCTTGTGCCCAGGCGGAAAAGCTCTTGTTGCACCTTTCCTGTGAACCCAAACCTTTACAGTTTTCCCGTCAACGTTGTGTTCCTCTATTTTAGCAATGTTATGGGCAACGTCATATACTAGATGCAGCCCAAGCTTGTCAGCTGAAGCCTTAAAAGCCTGCTCGAAACTCTGTCTAACCCAATGTGTAATCATCTGCCTATTTGCAAAGGCGTAGTTAACAGCGCATGCCATGGCCTGATAGTAGTCTTGGGCTTCTGGGCTTGGTCCGGGGGCGCATGCCAGCTCCCGATCTGGCAGCTCTATATGATATTTATGCACGGCTCTCTCCATTATGCGTAAGTAATCTGAACATATTTGATGACCATATCCCCTGGAGCCACAGTGAATCATAACTGTAATCTGGCCTTCATGGGTTATCCCAAGGGCCTTAGCAACCCTTTCATTGAAGATTCTGTCAACCCTCTGAACTTCTAGGAAGTGGTTTCCCGATCCAAGAGTCCCAAGCTCAGGCGCGCCTCTCTTTTTAGCGGTACTTGAAACCTTGTCTGGATTCGCACCTGGCATACAGCCGCGTTCTTCACAGTGTTCAACATCTTCAGGCCAACCGTAGTCTCTATCTATTAAGTACGGCACACCCTCCCTTGTTATCTTATCTAATTCGTTTATAGAAACCATGAAGTCTCTTCTATGGCTTCCAAGTCCGCTTGGAACATTGCGGAATATTATTGTGGCGAGATCATTTATCTTTGGACGAACATCCTTCTCTGAAAGGTTAGTTAATAGAAGCCTTACACCGCAGTTGATATCATATCCGACTCCGCCTGGACTGATGACCCCCTCTTCATAATCTGTCGCTGCGACGCCGCCTATTGGGAAACCGTATCCTTCATGACCATCTGGTAGGGTTATTGAGTACTTGTATATGCCTGGTAGGTGTGCTACATTAGCGCATTGCTCTAAAGTTTTATCAGTCTTCATCTTTTCAAGCAAATCCTCATCTGCGTAAATCACGCCTGGAACAAGCATACCCGCCCTATATTTAGGTATGCGCCAAGTATACCTATCGACTTTCTCCAGAGGAATGCTCATATCAAACACCTTTCTTAGATGATTAAAGCAAAAATCATCAATATAAATGTATTAGACAGAGCAAATTAAAGTTGCCGCCCAATTTTCGCCTGCCTGACAATCAATAGTCCCCTTAATCTCCTTTTGGAGCTTTCAGCTGGAAGATTGGTCCGTTAACTGGAAAGTTGAGCCCATAAATTATATTAGGCTTTAAATTATAATTCTGCCAAGAATATGATGTTTTTGACTGAGAGCTAAGGGAGCTTTAGATCATGAAGAAGGTTACAGTGTCTGCTGCGTCGGCTGAGATTAAAGTTGATAAATCAATGGTTATAGGCGGAGGGATTCATCCATGGTTTGCTAGGGAACAGGAGGGTAAAATTAGAGCTTCTACAGTGATTGTGGAGAAAGATGATGTTAAAATTAGCATAACTTCCTGTGACGTCCTAGCGCTCACACGGGATATCCTCGACGATGCCGCTAGAAAGATAGAAGTTGAATTTGGCATACCCCTCAATAATATACTTATAGCCGCAACTCATACGCATCACGCGCCAACAACAGTGTCCGTCCATGGATATAAGAGGGAAGAAGAATTCTGTAAACGTGTAAAGGACGCGATTTTGGCATCTGTAGAAAGAGCTGAGGAGAATCTAGTGAAAAATGGCGAAGACAATATGTATTTTTGGTTGGGAATAGAGTCGACCATCGGTCAGAATAGCCGCCTACTTCTAAGCGATGGAACAATTTATTGGGTTGGGCCGAGAGATGACGCCCTAAGGCCTACAGGACCAGTGGATCCAGAATTGCCGGTTATAGCCTTTAAGGGCAAAGAGGGCAATTTAAAGGCTTTAATATTCAATCACTCAACACATAATATTGGATCTAGAAAACCTTTTTCTTGCTCGCCCGGATTTTATGGATTAGCCGCTCAAGAGTTAGAGGGGGAGGTTGGCGGAACAGTCATCTTTTTACCGGGCGCCTTTGGTTCAACGCATAACCTCACACTTTCAACTGATGAGATGATACATAGATTGAAGAGCGCTATCAAAGAGGCTTTATCGCTGGCTAGACTAATGGAAGTTCAAGATATAATCTCAGTCAAACAGGAGTTCGATTATCAAATCAGAAGATTTAACGAGGAAGAAGAGGACATAGCTGTTTCACAGTATTGTATGAAGAGAGCAAACAACCCAGAGGCTATAATAGAAGTCTTTAGAAAAATGCGAAGAGATCTCTCAAAGTTTCAGGGAGAGAAGCGCAGATCTTGGTTGCAAGTAATGCTTCTAGGCGATATAGTCCTCATCGGCGTGCCTGGTGAACTCTTCACGAAGCTTGGACTTTTAATTAAGCGTCTATCCCCATTTAGATACACATATGTTGTATCTCTGGCAAACGATTATATAGGCTATATTCCAGATGACGAAGCCTTTAAGCTCGGCGGCTATCAAACTTGGACCGGTTTTCACAGCTACGTGGAGAGGGGGACAGGTGAGTATATAGTGGAGAAATCTATAGAGATTCTATCCAGTCTACGCTCAAGTGTCAGAAAATAATCCTAAAATAGTAAAAGCGTAATTTCATCAGCATAAGTGTTAAAAACTTAAATTCTGAGGCGTCAAAAGCAGCCCAATATACTTGTTAATTCACTTCGCTCCCCGATTTAGGAATAATAGGGAAACTGATAATAATGTTTCTGAGAATACTTTTACTTTTGGTGTGGTTAAATGAATCTTGCATTGGTTGAAGCATATGCGCAGGCTTCATCTGCAAACCTAGGCGCTGGCTTCGATGTATTTGGGGTTTCCTTAGATGCCCTCTTCGACAGGGTAATTGTCGAAAAGACTGCGGAAGAGGGGGTAATTAGAATTGAAGTCGAGGGAGAAGGCTCTGAGGATATACCGAGAAACCCGGAGAAGAACACCGCTGGCATAGTCGCTGAGGAGATGCTGAAATGCTCCAGTGAGAAGTGCGGCCTTAAGATAAAAATCTATAAGGGTATAAGGCCTGGCAGTGGTCTCGGTAGTAGTGCTGCAAGCGCTGCGGCAACAGCTGTAGCCATAAATGCTCTTTTAGGCTTAAATTTAGACTTAACTCAACTTATAGAGTATGCGGCTTTAGGCGAGATTGCCTCAGCTGGGTCACCGCACGCGGATAACGTTTCGGCCGCAATTCTAGGAGACTTCACAATAATAACTTGTAGGAAACCTCTAGAAGTTCTAAAATTGAGTTTGCCGCCGAATGCCAAGTTTGCGATAGCTCTACCGGAGATAAAAGTTGATACAAGCCTTGCAAGGTCAGTTTTACCAAGAAAAGTAGATTTATCGGATGCCGTTCATAATGTTGGTCGAGCAGCAACTTTTATAGCTGGTATGATGTTGAACAGCGTCGAAATAATGGGGAAGGGTATGGTTGATGCAATCGCTGAGCCTGCGAGGGCGCGTTTAATACCTGGGATAAACAATGTTAAAAGGAGAGCCTTGGAAGCTGGGGCCGCTGGGGTAGCTATAAGTGGAGCCGGCCCCTCGATAATAGCCTTAGTAGATTCTAGTAGGGTTAGCGCTGAGGAAGTCTCGTTAGCTATGAGAGAAGCCTTTGAGGAGGTTGGTGTAAGAAGTAAACCATTGTGCGCTAAGCCAGGGTCGGGGGCAAGAGTTACTAGAAAGGAATGAGAAGCTTGGCTGATGTTTTTAGTCTTCTTTCGAGGAAATAGGTATGGGGACCAATATGCCAATAATTACTCCAATCAACGGCATATACTTGTTTATCCAATAGAATGTTCCTCGCTTAGAGGCTTTGTCTCTCGCTTAGACACCTTGCCAAGCAAATTCTTGTCCATGAAATCTAGAACTCGTACAATAACCAAGTCTAAAGGAACATCGTGGCCGGCATCATACCAATATACCTGCTTAGGCTCGCCGGCGGCTTCATAAAGCTGCCTTCCAGCCTCAGATGGAACAATCCTATCAAATTTACCTAGATGGAATACAACTGGCTTA
>Ga0105158_1000093_pt1 | contig 39356 bp, 49 predicted proteins | sample LHCtaG_FD_81567 | JGI IMG/M metagenome (GOLD analysis project Ga0105158, IMG submission 81567) | Hot spring microbial communities from Little Hot Creek, USA to study Microbial Dark Matter (Phase II) - LHC4sed_matched | ecosystem: Environmental > Aquatic > Thermal springs > Hot (42-90C) >...
AGGCTTTACTCATTGATCATTCCGCCCTTCAATCTTCATCGGATTTGAAGTCAATATATATAATGGATTTATTACTTTTATTTATAGCAAATAGTCGATAAAGTGTCGCGATGTTAAACGACTTTTTTGCGCTTGGTGAAAAAATTGATCTTGAAGATTGGATAGTAGGTTATTACTATGTAGAAGGTGCTAGAGGCTATACACCAACAGATATCGCTGCAGCTATAGCAGCTGAAAGTAGCATTGGCACATGGACCCGTGTAATGACCGAAAATAAACGCGTGAAGAGATTTGCTGGTAAAGTTGTTGATGTGAAAAAGAATTATGCGATGATAGCCTTTCCTATTGAATTATTTGAGCCAGGAAACATCCCCCAGCTACTATCAGTTGTAGCTGGAAATCTTTTCGGTCTAAAGGCAGTTAAAAACTGTAGGCTTCTGGATATAAGACTTCCAAAGAAATATATTAAAAGTTTTAAAGGACCAAGATTCGGCCTGGAAGGTATAAGAAAAATTGTTGGCACAACAAAAAATCGACGACCGCACATTGGAACCATAATAAAACCAAAAGTTGGTCTAAGCCCAAGTGCCACTGCAAAAGTCGGTTATGAGGTTGCAGTTGGAGGTATAGATCATATAAAAGATGATGAAACGCTTACTGATCAAAGAAAAATATGTCCAATCGAAGAGCGATTAAGCAAAATGATGTGCGCACTTGATAAAGCAAAAAGTGAAACTGGTAAAACAGTGCTTTATACTGTAAATGTTACGCATGATACCTCAAAAATGATTGAAAGAGCGGAAAAGCTTATTGCAATGGGTGCTAATGCTGTTATGATGGATGTTATAACTTGTGGTTTTTCTGCTCTGAAAGAACTGAGGGAAGCGATAAAGGTTCCGATTCATGTACATCGTTGCATGCACGCAGCCTTTACGCGAAACCCATTTCACGGCATTTCAATGGTCGTTGTTGCTAAACTTGTTAGATTAGCAGGTGGTGATCAACTTCATATAGGAACAGTTGTTGGTAAGATGCACGGTGAGCTAGCAGAAGTTAAAGCCAGTCAAGAAGTTCTTGAGGCAAAATTAACAAAAGGAATTAAAGACACTTCTATATCAGCATTTAAAGAATTTCTCGATATAAAAGAAAGAATTTTTGAGCAAAATTGGTACAATATAAAACCAGTTCTTGCCATTTCTTCTGGCGGCTTACATCCAGGACTTATTCCGGAAGCCATAAAAATATTTGGCAATGAAATTGGCTTGCAGTTTGGTGGTGGCATACATGGCCATCCTGATGGTAGCCGAGCTGGTACAATTGCCGTGAGGCAAGCGCTAGATGCTGTTATGAATGGAATACCACTTGCAAAATACGCCAAAACACACAAAGAACTTAAAAGAGCGCTGGAGCATTGGGGCTATTTTAAACCAAAATTATAGAGATTATACTTCTTATATCTTCTTTCAATCATTTTCAATACATTTTGAATTCTTTTATGTTCCTGCTCCAATTCCTTTGGTATTTTCAATTTATTTTTCAAATAGTAGTTGTAAATAGCTTCGCGTAGCGCATCTACAGCCAAAATTGAGCAGTGAAGTTTAGTTGGAGGGATTTTTTTTACCCCACCCAATTTTTCTATAAGTTGCATTTTATCAATTTTCACCGCATCCTCCAAGGATTTTCCCTTGACCATGGTTGTTAATACACTCGTATTAGCAATAGCAACAACGCAACCAAAAACCTCGCCTTTTATATCTGAAATTATTTTTTTTCCATTTTTTTCCTTAATTTTTAGATAAATTCGCATTACATCGCCGCAAAGCAGATTTCCTGCTTCACCAACCGCATCTGGATTTTTCATTTTTCCCAGGTTTTTTGGATTGCGAAAATGTTTCATTATTTCTTTCGAATAGTATAGTTCCATTTCACCATCCCTTCTTATAAGGAGAAATTTTTCTCAATCTCTCCACAGCCTCTGGCAAAACTTTTAACACATAATCAATTTCTTTTTTTTCTGTCCATCTACCAATGCTCAGTCTTAAACTTCCATGTGCTTCATGCGGCTTAAGTCCAATTGCAAGCAAAACATGACTTGGTTCTAAACTTTCCGTGGAACATGCACTGCCAGTGGAGGCAGCTATACCATATCTGTTTAATTCTGTAACTAAGCTCTCACCTTCAATAAAAGCAAACCAAAAGTTTGCATTGTTCGGCAATCGTTTAGTAGGATGCCCATTTAAATGGCAATTCTCAATTTTTAAGCAACCTTTTATTAGTCTATCTCTCAGTTTTGTTAATCTTTTAGCTTCTTTTACCATAACTTTTTTGCAAATAGCAGCAGCTTTAGCAAAACCAACAATAGCCGCAACGTTTACAGTGGAAGAGCGTAGACCAAATTCATGTCCACCACCATGTAGCAAAGGCTCAATTTTCACATCTTTTTTTATATATAAGCAAGCAGCACCCTTCGGTCCGTACATTTTATGTGAAGATGCAGAAAGTAAATCTATATTCATCTTTTTTACATCAATTGGTATTTTTCCATAACTCTGAGCAGCATCTGTATGAAAATAAACGCCATGTTTAGAGCAAATTTTTCCTATTTCTTTAATTGGTTCAATTGTACCAATTTCATTATTTGCATGCATTATGGAAACTAAAATTGTATCTTTTCGTATGGCATCCTCTAATTGGCCTAAATCAACTAGACCATACCTATCAACTGGCAAATAAGTAACTTCAAATCCTTGTCTTTCTAGCCAACGTGCAGATTCTAGAATACAATGGTGTTCAATCTTTGAAACAATTATATGTTTACCTTTTTTTCTATTTGCAAAAGCAATTCCTTTTAAAGCTTGATTGTTTGCTTCAGTTGCAGAACTAGTAAAAATTACTTCCTCCGGACTAGCATTCATTAGATTGGCAATAATTTCTCTTGAATTTTCCAATGCTTTTTTTGCTTCTAAGCCGAATGAATGCAAACTCATAGTATTTCCAAATTTTTTTGTAAAATATGGTAACATTGCTTTTACTACTCTCGGATCCACAGGTGTAGTTGCTGCATAATCCATGTAAATTTTCCTCATTTTTCTCACTTTATTTTCTTTATACGTGGCCCGGCCGGTGTATCCTCAATCATATAACCCAACTCCTTTATTTTTTCTCGTATTTTATCCGCTACTTCCCAATCGCCTTTTTTTCTTGCTTCCTCTCTTTTTTGAACAAGATCTTTGACATCTGCTGGTATAATTTCTTCTGTTTTTTTAAATTTAAGCCCAAGAATCTCAGCAAATTGATTAAATAATTTTAATGCCGCAGTCAATTCATTTTTCCCTCTCTCTTTTCTTATATATTTGTTTATCTCTTTTGCAAGTTTGTGAAAAACTCTTAGTGCTAAAACTGTATTGAAATCGTCATCCATGGCTGAAACAAATTCTTCTTTTATTTTTTTCAATTTTTCCAGAAATTCTTCATCTTTTTCTTTCTTAAATTTTGTATGCTTAAGCATGAAATTTAAGTTATCAAAAGTTTCTTTCAATTTTTCATAATTTCTTTTCGCATTTGCCATAAATTCTTCGGTATAATTTAACCTATCTCTATAATGCGTAGATAAATATGCATATCTGAGAACTTCTGGATCATATTTTTTAATCACATCATAAATTGTAATTATGTTTCCGAGCGACTTGCTCATTTTTTGACCATTAACAAAAAGATATTCATTGTGTAGCCAATAATTTACAAATTTTTTTCCTGTGTATGCTTCGGATTGTGCAATCTCATTTTCATGATGTGGAAAAATTAAATCAATACCCCCTGTATGAATATCAAAAGTTTTTCCCAGATATTTCATTGACATGGCCGAACATTCAATGTGCCATCCAGGCCTCATTTTACCCCATTCCGTTGAATAATAAATACCGCGTTTTATTTCTTCGGTTGTAGATTTTTTCATTAACGCAAAATCTTGCGGCGACTCCTTTGCATATTCATCGACACTAACACGTACGCCAACTTTAATTTTACTTAAATCAATTCCAGAAAGTTTACCATAATCTTTGAATTTAGATATACTATAATAAACACCATCCGATGCAACATACGCATATCCTTTTCTAATTAGCGCTCGCACAATTTTTATCATATCTTTAACATGCTCGGTGGCACGTGGATATTTGAATGCTTTTTTTATGTTTAAAATCTTCAAGCCGTCAAAGAAAAATTTCTCATATTTTCGTGTAAACTCCTTTAAGCTTAAGCCTTCTTTTGCCGAGTCCCTAATGGTTTTATCATCTATATCAGTAATATTCATAACATGTTTAACTTTGTACCCCAAAAACTCAAGATAACGTCGAATAACATCTGCAACTATAAAACTTCTATAATTACCTATATGAGGAATGGCATATACTGTCGGACCACATGTATACATTCTTACTTCCTTTTTCCTTATTGGTTTGAAGACCTCTTTCTTCTTTGTCAGTGTATTGAAAACCCTTAATACCATAGAGCTCGGGGCGGGATTTGAACCCGCATACACCGCTCTGCAGGCGGTTCTGCTACCTATTTGCATAGCCTGGTTCTGCCACCCGAGCTTGCAAATAACTCTGTACTTAGATATCTTTCACCCGTATCTGGCAAAATTGCAACTATTATTTTTCCTTTCCCCAGTTCTTTTGCTTTTTTAATCGCTACATGCATAACAGCCCCAGAGCTCATACCAACTAATAGTCCTTCTTTTCTTGCTAACTCCCTTGCCATTTTAAATGCATCTTCGTCTTTTATATAAACTTTTTCATCTATCAAACGTCGATTATAAATTCCTGGTCTATACGATTCCTTTAAACTTTTCATTCCCTGTATTTTATGACCAAGATAAGGTTCCACTCCAACTATTTTTATATTTGGATTTAGTTCTTTCAATCTTTTTCCAACACCCATTACAGTCCCAGTTGTACCCATTGCAGCTATAACCATATCAACACGACCATTTGTATCGCGCCAAATTTCATTGGCTGTGGTTTCGTAATGTGCTAGCGGATTATATGGATTGTTAAATTGATCTGGCATAAAATATTTTTTTGGATATTTCTTGACTATTTTGTATGCATACTCTATTGCACCATCAGTACCTTTTTCTTTTGGAGTTAGAATTAATTGTGCACCCAATGCTCTTAAAATTCTTTTTCTTTCTTCGCTAACAGATTCGGGCATTACGAGTGCGATTTTATATCCTTTAACAGCCGCAACAATTGCAAGCCCAATACCAGTATTTCCAGAAGTCGGCTCGATTATAATTTTTCCTTTTTTAAGTTTATTTTCTTTTTCTGCATACTCAATCATATATTTTGCTATTCTATCTTTTATGGATCCACCGATGTTGAACATTTCTAGTTTTGCAAATATAGTTGCATCATTTTTTCCAGTAAGTTTATTTATTTTAACCAATGGTGTATTACCAATTAGATCAAGAGCACTAGATGCAACTCTAGGAAAATAAGTAAAAGAATTATTCATCTTTTCCGCAAAGGTGTTCACCCATTTCTCGCACCTTAATAAAGTTATTATCGTAGTTATTTAAAGTTAACTATTAAAACAGGTAAATTTATAAATTATAAAATTTTAATTAAAGAACTATGATTGAACAAATATTCATGCAACAATACATATTCTTAGTAGTCGGATTTATATTAGCAGACATAATAAGTTCGATTAAACCCAAACTCAGAATAATTATTAAACCAAATGGCCTTGACATTTTCCATATAAAAAAACAAAAAATAGCTAAAAAATTTTCTAGTAAGCTTTCATTAAAAATTGGTAAAAATATAATTAATTTGCACCACTCAACTATTGGCTGGTTAGGAATTGCACTTTCAACAGCAATGTCAAATATCTATTTATTTTCGGTATCTATAGGTACTATAATTCATCACTGGCTTAAAGAAAAAAAGTTCTTCTAGCCTTTCTTTAATTTTTCTAGAAAGCTTATTTGTGCTTGGATTCTATCAATATCTTTCTGTAGTTGTTCTTTTTCTTCAAAATCCGTTGTTAAGCTAATTTTGCTTGCAAGTTCAATTCTTTTTGCTTTCAATCTCTCGATCTCAGCATCTATATCCATTTTCTTCAAAAAATTACTTAACAACTATTAATATTTAAAATAAGGGTATCGCTGTTTCTTCGCAATAAATAATGCCAATAGAGTCTTAGCCAATGATGGCAATTCGACAACATCACTAAAAATGATATAACGAACAACTTGCCGAAATTAATAGGCTGTTTTTTTCTTTACTATGGGTAGTCCTGTTCGTGGATTCTCTTTTACTTCAAAACCTTCTGGCAGATCTATTGCACCATTAGGATCTTTAGAGAAAAACAAAAGACCACCACGTTTATGTAAATAGTATTTAATTCCTTTACTATTTGTATATTCGAATACCATTAAACTCCTCCTTTTATTTAAAATTATTTAATTAATTGGCGGTTTATAAATAAAACTTTATTTAAATAATATTGCGGGATAGGAATGATAAGATCGCCAATAATAGTTACTGTTGGACATATAGATCATGGTAAAACAACTCTACTAGATAGAATTAGAGGAACGGCTGTAGCTAAAGCTGAAGCAGGGGAGATCACACAAGCAGTTGGTGCAAGTTATGTTCCTCTAACTGTTATTGAACGAATATGTGGTAGTTTGCTTGAAAAATTTAAAATCAAACTTGAAATACCAGGGCTACTTTTTATCGATACACCGGGTCATATGGCATTTATGAGTATGCGACGGCGTGGCGGATCGATAAGTGATATAGCAATTCTTGTTATTGATGTAATTGAAGGGTTTAAAGAGCAAACAGACGAAAGTCTAAATATTTTAAAACAATTTAAGGTCCCTTTTGTTATAGCAGCAACAAAAATTGATAAAATTCCTGGCTGGATACCAATTCCAAATGCACCTTTTATAGAAAGTATAGCTAAACAAAGAGAAGATGTTCGCAATGAAGTGGAAAAAAGAGTTTATCAGCTTGTTGCACAGCTTAATGAAAGAAAATTTAATTCAGAAAGATTTGATAGAATAGAGGATTTTCGAAAACAGGTTGCAATTGTTCCTTGCTCTGGTTATACTGGAGAAGGGATTCCGGAACTTCTTATGATTCTCGCGGGTCTAGCACAGCAATTTCTAAAAGAAAGATTAAAGATTTCAGAAATTGCAAAAGGGAGCATATTAGAAGTAAAAGAAGTTCATGGACTTGGTGTAACAGTTGATGTAATTTTGTATGATGGAAAAGTTAAACGTGGCGATTATATGGTAATTGGTGGAAAAGAACCTATAGTTACAAAAGTTAAGGCACTACTTCGACCACAACCACTAAAAGAACTGCGAGTTGAAAAAAAGTTTGAGCCTGTAGATGAGGTAATGGCTGCAGCTGGAATAAAAATTTCTGCACCCAATCTTGAAAATGTGGTTGCTGGCTCTCCAGTGGTTTTTGTTAAAAGCAAAAATAAAGTTGAAGAGGCAAAAAAAATTGTGCAAAAAGAAATTGAAGAAATTGAATTTAAAAAGGATATAGATGGTGTTATTTTAAAAACTGATACACTTGGTGCTTTGGAAGCACTAATAAAACTTGTTTCCAATGAAAACATTCCTATACGAAAAGCAGAAGTTGGTAGTGTAAATAGACAGGATATTGTTGAGCTTCAAACTGTGAAAGATAATTTAAGAAGAGCTGTGCTAGCATTTAATACAAAAGTGGTTGAGGAGGCGCGAACACTTGCTAAAGATACTGGGGTAGCAATTTTTGAGAGCGATGTTATTTACCGTTTAATCGAAGATTACAAAAAATGGGTTGTTGAAAAAACGGAAAAAGAAATTCAAGAGTTACTAGAAAAAGTTTCACATCCATGTCAAGTAAAAATTTTAAAAGGATTTGTTTTTCGCCATTCAAAACCTGCTATTTTTGGCATTGAAGTACTTAAAGGCTTGCTGAAGCCTGGAGTTGAATTAATGAAGGAGGGAAAAATTATAGGTCGAGTTAAAGAAATACAAAGAGAAGGGCAAAGATTGAAAGAAGCACAAAAAGGTGAAAGGGTTGCAATAAGTATGGATGAACCTATTATAGGAAAGACTATATTCGAAGGTGATATTTTAACATCATTTCTAAGCAATGAGGATAAAAAAATTTTAAAATCACTTTACGATAGATTAACTGAGAGCGAAAAAGATTTAATTAACGAGCTGCAAATATAGCATATGAAAAAATTGCTGCTTTTTTCAGCATTGACATTGATATTTTTAGCTGGTGCTGTGATAGCTCAAGAGGAATTACCCAAACCAAGTATAATGCCTGATAGCTTTTTATATGGAATCGCAAAAAGATTGGAAAGTATAATCACATTTTTTACTTTTGGGGATGAAGCAAAAGCAAATAGATACATGTATCTCGCTGAAAAAAGGCTGGCAGAAGCTATAGCAATGGCTAAAGCCAATAAAACTGCATATGTGGAAAATCTGGTAATGGAGTATTATGAGAATCTAAATAAAAGTGAAAGTTTCTTAGCCAAGGTAAACAGAACAGCCGCCATAGAAAAAGCAATAAATAAAAGTTATAATCATATAGATGTTTTACAAAATGTGATAGAGAAAGTACCACTACAGGCTAAACCGGCAATCGAAAAAGCAATTAATTTTTCTTTAGAAAAGTGTTTAACTGCACTTGAAATGGCTGCACAACTTGAGCCTGGAAGAGCTGCAAAAATTATGTTAAATTTTACTGAAAAAGAAATGGAAAAGAGTGAAAGACTTTTTGAAATAAATAAAACTGAACCAGCTCAAAGAAGAATTCAAGTATATCAAGTATTTTTAAATAAAACTGAGGAAATGATAGAAAAACAGAATATAACAGCACTACCCTTTTTCAACATCTCTATCCAACCTTATGCTGAGCTTATTTGCTCTATGACATATAAACATATAGAAACACTTGGAAATGTTTATGAAAAAGTAAGTGATGATGCTAAGTTGGCCGTAGCGCATGCAATAAATGTTTCTATGCATGGGCATGAAAAATGTGTGGAAAAATTAAGCGCAAGGATCGAACAAGCGCAAAATGAAATGCGAAAATATAACTGCAGTACTGATGCAGATTGCAGAGCTCTGGTATGTCCGAGGATAATTGGTTTTGACACACCTATATGCAAAGAAAGGAGATGTGCCTGCGGCGCAAAGTGGGAAATAACCAATAGAATAGAATGGAGAGAAAGATTTGGTGAGGAATTGAATGCAACAGTTCAAGCAAGAATAGAAAAAATTAAAGAAATTTATAATCAAACGATGGTAAAAAAAACTATTGTTGGTGAATAGAAAATTACTTAAGTCTTTCGGTTTAATTCAACGGCAATGGCAAAAGTAAGAAACTAAAACTTTAATATTTCAATTTTTCCAAGAAAAGTACCATCGAGTAAATAGGCTTTAGATTTATCGATGTTGAAGAAATTTTTTGAGAGAATAGGACCAATTAGCTCATTTTTTAGCTCGCTATTAAGCACCGCACCACCTACTAGTTTATTAAAACTAGGGACAATAATCAATTGTAATTTTCCAGTTTTCTCAATTTTGTATTTTTGTTTAATAGCACTTTTATTTAGATTACCTTTTATCCAAACTTGCTCTATAATTTTGTAACCAAATTTATCTTTAAATTCAATAACTGGATGAATGTGTGCCATAAGAAGATAATCGCAAAGCATAAGTTTTTTCGATGGCCAGGCATGCCCATGAAAAAAACCGTATTTTCCTATGCGCAATCCTTTTGAAGAAGTAATTTTTACATTTTTTGGTAATATTTTATTTAAATATGTATCGTGATTTCCTTTGCAACAAATAACTTTGATTTTTTTAGCGAGATAGTCGAATAGTTTAGGTATTTCTTTTTCTTCCCTATAACTTATGCCAGGTACTTCGTGTTTTATATCACCTAGTATTACTAATATTTTTGCATTTGTCATTTTAATTAGCTCATCTATTTTTTGCTTAAATATTTCTGCTTGCGGCCGAATCACTATTCCTTTTTCATAAAGTTCTTTTTCAAGACCAATATGTAAATCCGCAATAACCAAAATTTTTTTATCGGTAATAAAAACTGCTGGCATGTTTGAAATTAAACGAACAGCCATTTTATTCTACCATGAAACTATTCGTATAAATTTATCTCTGTATTCTGCTCTTTCGCTATTCAATCTTATATCAAAAAAACCAACAAACTTACTTCTACCTATCTCTACAGGTATGACAAGGCTTTCGTAAGCATTTTCGGTTGATGTTTTATAATAAAAATTTAAAGTATAATTATTGTCAGAATTCGTATTAAATATAAAGTATGTATTAATTATTGTACCTTCTTGTATATCACTAAATGACCGCGTTGAATTATTGAAAGTGATATTTAGAATTTCTATATTTCCAATAAGATTCAATAGTGTTATGTTTATTTGCATGTCACTATTTGCAACAACCTCATCATGAATTGTTTCGATTAAAATTCCATTTAAATTGCTAAGATGTGTAGAAAGAACATCTCGGGCGAATAAAATGAAATTGTTAATATTCTCTACCAGATTTTCTTTATTATCATAACTTATTTGGATAACCTTATCTATTTCCTTTTTAATATTTTGAAATTCCAATTTTTCTAACCCAGATTCAACAAATCTTTTATTTTCCAAAAATTGGTGAAGCGTCAAACTATTTTTTATTACTACTAAGCCAATCACAAATATTATTGCTGCTATAATGAACATTTGTCCTTTATTTTTTCTTGCCATACTACCACAAAAACAAAACAATTTGTTTTGGTACAAAAATTCCTATATCTCCTGAGATAAGATAACTTACAGATGTCAATTTATACGATTCGACCGATGGTTTTGGACATTCTATTTCACAAAAAGCAACTTCAAAATTCACATCCTGCAAAAAATTGTTCGCTAATATATTTTTTAGTCCATTGCTATTATTGGCCAAAACATATGGCCTCAGTAAATTTTTTTCATCCAACACTCTCAGTGCATTGAATGCTCGCATTTTCAGGCTAATAATTTCAAATTCTGGAAAAATATTTCTACTCGAATAAAAAATTATGACAAATGTAGTAAGTATTATAATTGCTATTATTGCTTCCAAACTTCGTAACATCATCTATCACTTATTTCTATATTAAATTCACTACCCAAACTTTGTATTATTTCATCATATGAAATATTTCTCAATTTTTGCAATTTTGACACCGAAATCATTTTTAGCTGCTCTTCTGGCAATATAGTTATCGATAGATTTTCAATAGTAGATGGAAATTCTATCGAATAATCTGAAGGTAAAATATTTTTTTCTGGTGAAAAATAGATGAAAAAGATTTTTTGGCTATTTGATGTAATTGAAAATTTAAAAACAACATCCGCACTTTTTAAAAAATTTTCAGAGCAAAACGTTTGATTGTAAAGTTGTACAGGAACTTCTACCTCATTTTCATATACCCTTACAGTTGATTGCCATGCCTTTTTCCTACAATCTTGATCAAAATTTATTGTTACATTTATTGTAACATTTCTACTTATACCACCAACTTCCTGCACGACTATAGGTATTCTATATAAATCTGTAGCCAATCCAATTTTAATAAATCTATCAGTTTCTTCCCAATTTGCTGGCAATCCTTTATCAGAAAAAAGGCTTTCATAAATTTTTATAGCCAAAGTTTTTAATTCAGAACTTTTTCCCATACTCAAATATCTAGATACATAATTTATTACATACATTGACAAAATTGCTATAAAAATAAGAAATATCCCAACTGCAATAATAAAATCAATTTCTATTGCCATTATTCCACACTCTCAATATTAATAATGATGTCTTGATTTCCAAGAATTATGACATCCTGTATAATATTATTTTTATTATAGCGATAATATAGTAAATATCCATTTTCGCCATTTCTAATTGCGCCTTGCAGATCTATGTCTATGTTTGGAATTACTTCTTCAATCTCAACTAATGGCTCTTGTGTAGTTCTTGCCAAAACCTTTGCATTAGAAGGTTGGACAACACTAGAAGAATTTGTTATGGTAATCCAAATTGCACTACTTGAGATTAAAGCCAATTCGTAATTTTTTCCTGCAACCTTCGATGGTAATTTTAAGTTTAATTTACCAAGTAAAATGATTGAATTATTTTGTGGCACTACTTCAGAATTTTTCAGTCCATCGTAAAGTTTAATTATTTCTCCAGACACATGAACGGCCAGCTGTTTTAATTCTTCTCTTATCTCATTTTGTATTGATATTCTTTGGAGCATATACGACAATGATAAAATGCTACCGATAATTAAAATACCAAAAAATGCAGTTAATACATATCCGACAAATTGTGATTGCCCTTTCATTAAATTTATTTAATAATGGCTAAATATTAAATATGAAACTTGTAAAAGGAATATCACCGCTTGTTGCCACAGTTTTACTTATTGTTACTACAATGACAATTGCTGGAATACTTGGTGTATGGGCAACTGGTTTTGTTAGGCAAACTTTGCCGCCATCGGACGAATGTCGGTTTGCAGATTTTGATGTTTATAGTTATAATTATAATTCCACATCAAAAAACATGATAGTATATTTGATAAATCGGGCAAGGGTAACATTAAACATTACTGGTATAGAATTTTATTATCCAGAACCAGTTAAATATGATATAAATCAGCTATTGCCAGCCGATAATTATGTACATACCTATAATATTGCAAACGTTACAGATGGCTTTACATCATTTAGAATTATCACAAATTGTCCAAATGTTGAAAGAACAGTTGCTGTGAGGTAGTTTTTTTGAAGGGCGTTTCACCACTAATCGCCACAGTTTTATTGGTAGCAATTACTGTAGTGGTTGGTGGAATAGTTGCTGCATGGTTTTCTAGTTTTACTAAAACAACTACAGAAATAGTCGGTGAAAGTGGTGAACAACAGCTAATATGTATGAATGCTGGCATTTTGCTTAGAAATTTAAGATATGTGGATTCAAATTTGGTGGGAGAAATTCAAAACTCCGGTAGTGTCACATTAGGTAATTTGAAGTTACAAATACTATATCAAAATCTAACTCAGGAAACAATTCCTTTATGTTCATCCAATGGAATGGCAGTTGCTTGCGAAGGCTCTTTAACAAAACTTGTACTTTATCCCAATGATCGAGTTTTTTTTAATTTTTCCATACCAAACAATTACGATGAAGTGCGAATTATCACAAACTGTACAAATGCATACGATGAAGTTAGTAGAAATGAGATAGGTTAAATAAAAATAAAAGCAATTAACCCAATACCAATCATAATTATACTATGTTTTAATCCTGCTATCATTGCACCTTCTGCTATTTTTCCTACACATAAACCTGCAAAAAAGCCTTGAATAATAATTAAATTTCTGAAAATTCCTTTATATTCTGCAGCAATAATTTTTGGTTCAATTTTTATATTCTCTGCAAGTGGTGATTGCGCCATTTCTGGAATTATAAATTTTGCGAGTGCAAGCATAATGACAATAAAAATAAAAAATGTTATATAGCCAGATATTAATTGGCTTTGTAAATAAGTTTTTCTTTCAGCCCTCAGCCGTCTAACTTCAACAACAGCATTGCATAATGCCTCAAACACATCGGCCAATCTACCTCCACTTCGATGCGTTTCTATAACACTTGTGATAACCCTTTCAATAAGTGGAGATTTTACACTTTTGGAAAAATTTAGCAATACTTTCTCTACAGTAAGTCCCCATTCGAGCTGTCTTGCAATTTTTTTAACATATGGAGTTAAGGATTTGTAATTATTTCTTGCCACACTTTTGAAAGCTTGTGGTACTTGTAATCCCCCTCTTATAGCTTCTGTGAGATCGCGCAAAAATACAGGGAACATTTCTTCTATTTCTTTCCTTTTTCTATACGAAATGTAGCGAATAAGAACTAAAGGAAAGACAAGCGCAGTTGTTCCAATGAAAATAATTGTCACAAAAATATCTGGGAATGCTTTAAAAATGAGAAAATTGACTAAAAATAAAGCAGCAACAACAGCACAAATAATTAAAATTAAAAACTTCTTTTCTATTTTCATATTTCAACCTCCATGCCACGCAGGAATAACAAAAAGGCTATATTTAATATTGGGATTGCTCCATATACACCAAGTTTTGTTAGCGCAAGCATTGAATATCCTGCAATTGTTGGTTGTATTATATTCATAACTGCAAATAAAGATATGATAAAAAGCGGAGCTGCTATTACAATTCCAACATAAAATTCAGCAAAAACAGATAGCTGTTGCATAAATCTTTCTCTATGTGTTCTCCATTTGAATAGCGCTTCCTGCGCTGTATTTTTTAAAAATGTTTTTATATCTCCGCCTGATTCCACTGTAGTCACAAATCCTAATAAAAATTGTCTTAATTCATCTGAAGGACTTCTATTTGCTACCTGCCGAATAGCAGTTAGAGGATCTATTCCCAAATTTTCCATACCTTTTGCAATTTTTTCCATTTCTTTTGCCACATCTCCGTATTCCTCAAATTTACTTACTAATTTAAAAATTGCATATGGATTGATTCCAGATTCGGCTACAGATCTTATGTGCATAAGAGCAAATGGCAAATTTTTCTCTATATTTTTTCTCCTTACTGCTACTTTATTAGCAGGGTAATATATCAGAGCAATGAAATTAAAAACGGCAACTATTGCTGAAACAGAAAATGAGAAGGCCATCATTAGAATCAATGAATAATTGAATATATGCAAAATTGTGAGAAAAAAGAACAGAGAAATAAAATAAACGATGATTGAAATAAAAATGGCTGTGCTTACATATGTTCTAAAGGGAACTTTTATATCTGCTTTAGGTATGTTCTTTTTTACAGTTGAAAAAATACTAGCATATCTATCTACAATTTTTCCAAATAAAAGCGTTGCCAATCCTTTAAAACTTACCATTTTATCTAATTACTATTTTGTTTTTATTTCTTAATTTTTCCAATTAATTCCAAAATTGGATATCTAAATTTTTTCTTTTGTATAGGTTTTGGTATAATTTTTCCCTCTTCCTTTTCGATAATATCTAAAATTTTGGACGGTTCTTTATAGTATTGATTAACTATTTTTGTGAATTCAACATAATCCTTTATTTTTTTCTTTGCCATCCATTCAAGTATTCTTTTTCTTCTTTCTATTTCAAGTAATGCATCTGCTAACTTTCCACCTTTGGAAACGGCAATCTCCTCTATTTTTATACTTTCATTAACTTTTTCAAACGTATCTGTAACAGGATTCCATCTAAAAATGACTCTTGATTTTATTTCATTCGTTTTTGGATCTACTCCCTCAATTTCTATTACTTCTTTTACTCTTCGTGCAGATTTTCCTTTTTCTTTTGCATGAATCATTAATGTAACAACATGAAGACTTTCTATAAGGGATGGTGGTAACTCAATCGGCGGTGTTATTAATCTTTTTAAAATCATATCTAATGATCCAGCGTGAAATGTACTTAAACACGGATGTCCAGCAGCCATTCCTTGGAAAAGAACATACGTCTCTTTACCTCTAACTTCGCCAACTATGATATAGTTTGGATTTTGCCTAAAACTCTCTTTTAACAGATCGAAAAGTGTAACTTCACCATATTTCTCACCTGTTGGTGTTGGTATGCCAAAACCCGTTCGCGATAAAGAAGGAATCCAATGTTCGTGTGGAATTCGAATTTCACGTGTATCCTCAATAGAAACTATTTTTGCTTCTGATGGAATAAACATGCATATTGAATTTAAAAACGAGGTTTTACCGGTAGAAGTACCACCAGCTATTAACATTGAAGCACCGTTTTCTATCATATACCAGTAATATGCCAACATCTCAGCAGATGCTGTGTTTAATTCTATCTGATCGATGGGGGAAAACGGTCTTTCACCAAATTTTCTTATAGTAAATGTTGGTCCATGTGTCGCAACATCACCAGCCAATGTTGCTGAAACCCTTGAACCATCAGGCAAAGTTCCATCTAAAATCGGCTCTGCATACGTAACATATCTTCCACATCTTTGGGCTAATTTAACAACAAAATCCTTTAAATTTTCCATATTTTCAAATTTAACATTCGTTTTTAACGAACCAAACTTCCTATGAACAACATAAACTGGTGTGGTAAAACCATCACAGGATATGTCCTCAATATTCGGATCTTTAAGTAGTGGATCTATTTCATTGTATCCAAGAAAATCTCGATAAATATAATACATTATTTTTATATACTGAAGTGGTGTCAATTTTATGCCAAACTCATCAGCTATTTTTCTTATCTGTTCTTCCAAATATTTTATTGCTTTGGACGTGTCTTTCATATTTGGTGGACCAACTTCCATTAAATCAATGAGTGCATCAGAAAATTTTTTAAATAATTCTTTTTCATTTTTTTCAAGTTGAGGCTCGATAACATTATAAATAACCGCTTTTTCTTTTTCATCCCATTTTATATTAGCATAAACCAAAGGCTCGGCAAGTGGATAAACTATGCTCACTTTTGTAATATCTTTTATTTCTGGTATTTCGATAAAATGCGTAGATTTCTTAATTACAAATCCAGGAAGTTTCTCTTCTATTTTCTTCTCCTCTATACTCTCCTTTATTTTTTTATACAACAGCTCTTTTAGCTTTTTAATATCCATTTTAAGTCCCCATGTGTTTTTTTCGTACACTTTTTCCAGGTTGAGCAATTCCTCTAAATCGTGCGCATGATGGACATACTCTAATTTTTCTTGTACTGAAGTGAATCATTCTACGGTCAATTTGCTGTAAAATCAAAGGGTCAGTTATTCTAAATCCTTTGGTTATGACAAATGTTTTATATCTAGGTACATCCCTTCCACAATATTCACACTTAACTGTAGCCTCTCTGCCTCGTGTTTTTGTATGGGCATATGTTCTTTTGTATGGCGCTGTGCTAATGGGCATGCTACCAAAATAAATTACGTTTTTGATTAATAATATTCTTTTAGGAGTTCAATGATTTTTTTAGGATCAGCAGGTTTAAGTAAAAATTCATTCCCCCGTTTGACGTATCTTTCAATTACATTTTCTATTGTAGCATAAGAAAAAGTAAATTGCTTCAGTTCTTCTAACCTAAGCGGTAAAGATACTAAGCCAGTTTTACTATGAACAGCATAAGGACTTCTAACAAGCCCCATATTTTTCATACTAGACGGGTCCAAAAGTATTTTATCCTCTCTTGCTCTTTTTTCCATTTCTGAAGTTGTTAATCCAGGAAATTCTTTGTCAACTTCTTTTTGAATAAGCCTAACGAAATCTGCAAATAGAGAAAAATAATTCCTCAATCTTTTACTTTGTCCTTTTAAAACGAGCGGTCTATAAAATTCAGGCAACTCAAAATCTTTTATGGCACTCCATATTTGAAAACCCTTCGAGCCAGAAAATTTAAGTGCCGGATTTAAATCAAGCTTTTTAAAAATTTTATATGTTATTTCTGTAATTTCTTTTGTGGTTTCAAAATCAACCTTTGGCCCAGGATCTATGTCAACAACAAGCCAGTCTGGTCTTTGTATACCAATTCGATGAACACAGGGTATTACATCAATACAATGAATATTAACGAAAAATAACAGATCTTTTGGAGATTTTAAAATAATTTTTTTCCCTCTAAAATCTCTCCTGAAAAATCTTTTTTCAGTAAAAAGACAGTAAAATCCCACATAGCGATTTTTGCAAAATTCAAAAACTGTATCAGCAACTATCGGATAATATTGTTTGGCCTTATAAACAATCACCCACGGTTCATTTACTTTTCTTAACTCCTCTTCAATATTTTTTAACTTTTCAGAAAAATGTTTTTTTCCATTTTCTGTAATTCCATATAATCCATTCACTTCTTCTAGAAAACCAACTTTTACCATGTTTTCTAGAATTCTTTTTACTTCCTCTTTTGAAAATTTCTTCAAATCTCTTGAGAGTTTTTCTTGTACATGTTTAAGATCAACTCTTTTTCCCACACCTTTCATTGAAAACATAAGCAAAAGGTAGTCTTCAGGTTGAACACTCATAATTTAAATTAAGTTATAAATAAATTATAAAGAGAAATATGAGCTTAAAAGAAAAATTAATAAAAATTGGTCCATGCTTGTATGAATTGCCAAAAGAAACAAAACCAGGGATGAAAGTACCGGCATGGCTTTTTTTATCAGATAGACTACTTAAAGAAGTGGAAGAAGGAGCAATAGAACAAGCAGCAAATGTCGCTTTCTTACCAGGAATTTATAAGCATAGCATAGCTTTACCAGATATGCATTTTGGATATGGTTTCCCAATAGGTGGAGTAGCAGCACTTGATTTTTTTGAAGGTGGTTTATCGCCTGGCGGCATTGGATTTGATATCAACTGTGGTGTAAGATTGCTTAGAACAAATTTAACAGTAGATCAAATAATACCAAAACTAAAAGAATTGCTAGATTCAATTTTCCACAATGTTCCTTCAGGAGTAGGTGAGGTAGGAAAGATTAAGCTAAGCTTTTCTGAGCTAGATGAAGTTTTAACTAATGGAGCAAGATGGGCTGTTGAACATGGCTATGGAGCAAAAAAAGATTTAGAGTATTTGGAAGAGAATGGTTGCATGAAAGGTGCAAATCCAGAAAAAGTTTCTAATGAAGCAAGAAAAAGAGGGGCTCCTCAGCTTGGAACTTTAGGAGCAGGAAATCATTTTCTAGAAATCCAAAAAGTGGATAAGATTTATTTACCTGAAGTAGCAAAAGTTTTTGGAATTGAAAGAGAAGGACAAGTTTGTGTAATGATTCATACAGGATCGAGAGGCTTTGGACATCAAGTTTGTACCGATTACTTAAAAATTTTGGAGTCAAGATTTAAAGATGAGTTGAGAAAGCTTCCTGACCGTGAGTTAGTCTATGCTCCTGCTGGAACAAAAGAATGCGAAGATTATTTTTCTGCTATGGCTTGCGCTGCTAATTATGCATGGACTAATAGGCAGATGATTACTCATTGGGTAAGGGAAAGTTTTGTCAAAGTTTTAGGAATGAAGTTGGAGGATATAGGATTAGAAGTAGTTTATGATGTTGCTCATAATATTGGGAAAATTGAAGAACATGAAATTGATGGAAAAAAAGTAAAGGTTTATGTTCATCGTAAAGGAGCTACACGTGCCTTTCCAGCTGGTCATCCTGAAATACCAAAAGACCATCAACATGTGGGGCAGGTTGTGTTGCTCCCAGCCAGCATGGGTACTCCAAGTTTTATATTAGTTGGTGCAGAAACTGCAAAAGAAACTTTTTATTCTACTGCTCATGGTTCAGGTAGAGTTTCTTCAAGAGCGAAAATGTTAAAGGGAGTGAGGGGTGAGCAAGTTGCAAAAGAGTTAGCTGCGAGAGGGATTTTAATAAGAGCAGCTAGTTGGCGAGTGGTTGCGGAAGAAGCTCCTCCCGCTTACAAATCATCAGAAGAAGTAGCTTTGGCTACAGAGTTAGCAGGAATTAGTAAACGTGTTGTTAGATTGTATCCCCTGGGAGTTGTGAAAGGCTAAGCGCATTTGTAGCAGTAACTTTAGGAAGCTTCTAAGAGTTTTTAAGACCATTTTTAAGTTTATCGAATATTCTGTTATTCTCACTCCTAACTTTTGAATCAGATTTTGTAATCGGTTTTAATTTCACAATGCACTTTACTTTTCTTTAGCCCCATCTTTCAATTTTTCTTGAAACTTTTTTTGATCTATGTTATACTTGTTAATAACAACCCAATAAGGAATTGCAAAAAGGATGAAAACATCTCGTGCAACAATTTGGCGTTTATTGGAAAGTGCAAGAGAAAAGGGCGCAAAAGCTTTGGTAGAATCAAGGCACTTAGCTTTTAGTATTTTTTTATGCTCAAGGAATTACTAAATTCAAAAAAAATATTAAAATTTGTTTATAAACAAAATTTTGATGACAAAATACCTTATAACTTGTGATCCTGGTTTGGAGGATATAGTAGAAAAAGAAATAAAGGAAAATTTTTTAAGAGCAAAAGTTGGAAAATTTTTTAACTTTCAAGGAAAGCTTTTAGTTGAGCTAAAGAATGGTTCGCAGAAGCTTTTTAACCTTCACTCAATCCACCATATAATTAAACTTAAGAAGGAGTTTTGGTTAGAGAAAGCAGAAATAAAAGAAATAAGAAAGGTTTTGGAGAAAGTTGAAGTAAATGAGTTAGAAAATGCTGAAGCGTTTAGAGTTACGAGCCAGAGATATGGTTTGCATAATTTTACTTCAATAGACATGCAAAGGGTTGCTGGCGAGGTTTTTCTCAAGAAATACAAGAAAAAGGTTGATCTAAAAAATTTTGATTTAAACATAAGATTTGATTTGATAGGAAATTTCGGTTTTGTAGGAATTCAGCTAACTAGAAATCCATTGTATAAAAGATTTAAAAAAGTTTTTAACCATCCTGCTGCCATAAAATCAACTTTAGCTTATGGCATGATAAGACTTGCTGAAATTAAAAATGGGGAAACTTTTTTGGACCCTATGTGTGGGAGTGGAACTATTCCTATAGAAGCTGCTAGTCTCTATAAAAACAAAATAAAAATTTATGCTGGTGATATAGTAAAGGATTTTGTTGAAAAAGCAAGAGAAAATGCTAAGGCAAACAATTTAGAGAATTTTATAGAATTCATGCATTTAGATGCTAGGAAGTTGGAGAAGTATTTCTCTTCTTTGGATAAAGTTGTTACAAATCCTCCTTATGGCGCAAGAATAGCGAAAAAGAGGGATTTGAGAAAATTTTACAGAGAATTTTTAGAATCATTATCAAAAGTTTTGTCTAAGGAGGGAAGAGCTGTTGTAATAAATTTAAAGGCAGATATGTTTAGAAATATAATCTTGAGACTAAGAACTTTTAAAATAATTCATGAAAGGGTTGTTGAAAGTGGAGGGATATTTCCCCATATTTTTGTCCTCGAAAAAATTTAACTATCTAAATGTTGCTTCTGATTTACTCCTCAATTTTTTAGTATGATATTCGCATTCAAAACAAACCCATTCATCTAAAATTTTCTGCAAGCTTTTATTTCCGCAATTTGGACATTTCATCATATTAATTCTCTAGAAAAAAATTAAGTTAAAGGTAAAAAAAATGCTTTCTCAAATACCTTTTAAGCTAGAGGAAATAAAAAAAGAGGATTTGGATGGTAACTGAGCTAGATGCTGTGAATTTTGTACGAACAATTAGCTACAATGTGCAAAGTTAAAAAAGTTCTTCTTGATATAGAAGAGAAAACTCATGTTGGCGAGTTTCAGTCTTCTCCTAGAGCAAGATAAAGAACAGGAAAAATGAAAGGAAGAAGTTGAAGAACTGAACTAAATATCTAAAATTACTTTTGCTTTCCAAATTTTATTTTTTTTGATTTCCATTTGATGATATGTTGCTGCTTTAACATGCGTTCTAGTTTCATGTTTTTCTCTTTTCATTTCTTCTCCTTTGCAAATTGCTTCTAGCTTAAACTTTTTTTCATCAATTTTTACCCTAAACTCAGAAAAAGCAAGGTTTTCCGAGTCAACAAAAACTAGCAATTTATTAAGCCAATCGAACATTAAAGATTGCAGATCGTTTCCTCCAGCTTCAACTTTTCTCTCAATTTTCGGTTCAACTTGCTTAGTGTTAACAATAACTTCAAACATTGCTAAAGCAGCATTTGCAAAAAGCTCATTCAAATCTTTGCCGTAAGCCTCAAAAGCTACATCAGCTGTAGTTATATCTAAAAATTTGAATTTTTCCATGTTATTTATTCGAAAAAATAAAACTTTATACTTTTCTTTTTTAAATTTTAAAAATTATTTACTGAAAAAGCGATATATTTATAAGATAAATTTTCTAACTATTTTTTTGGTAGTTAAGGAGGATGTTTAGAAATCAGTACCTTCGGGTACAGGATTTCGACTCCTTCGGGAGTCAGAAATTCAAAGATTTCTAAACCTCGTACTTAACTACTCTTTTCTAATGATTTTTTTGTAGAGTGGATAATAACCAAAAAGTTTAAAAACATTTAACTCTATAAATTGGGTGGTAAGATGAATGCTTTAATTAAAAAACCAAAAATTAAAAAACCAAAAAGTTCGATAGATAGAAGTATCGATCAATTCATTACAACAACTTCACGTATTATCGATCTAACTCTTCATATGATTAGAAACAACGAATTTGATGAAAAATTGATTGAGACAACCCTTTATGATTGTGAGTGCCTTAATAGAGCTCTTATAGATTTGAAAGAAAGATATATAATCGATAGAAATACATATAGCGAGGCACAAAAGTATATTGAAAAAATTAAAAATGAAATTAGAAATTCATTGAGCACATATGACCTAAAACCGATTAAAGACACAATTCCTTATTCATTCTCTCTTTTTAAAAGTGGAATTGAAATTATGGAATATGGAAAAATTAAGAGAAATACACTAAAAAAATATTTGAGAGAAGAAATTCCAAAATGGAAAAATATCGTTTATACAAATTTACAAAGTAAGTATCACTACTGAATTACTCCTTTGGAACGTATTTTGTTAGTATTTTGACAATTTCGTAGCCATCTTCGAGGTCTCTTATTTTTGCTTGAATAGTAGCGCCATTTAAATAGCAAAAGTTGATATATCCTTTGTCAATTTCTATTTTTGCTGGGTATTCGCCTAGTATAGCTTTATAACTTTCAAGAGTGGTCAGTGCCCTTTTTTCAAGTTCTCTTTTCAGTTTCTCATCAATTCTTACAATTGTGCGTGGCATAATTATTTTTAAGATAAAAAAATTTATAAAGCTTTCTTTTTTAAGGTATGACCTTTCTTTTTTAAAGTACAAATTCCTTGAAAGCCACAAATTTTGCATTTCTTTTTTCTACAAAAATTTTTCCCAAGTTTTAGCAGTGCAGTTTCTAAATTGACAAACGTTCCCTTACCAACCTCTCGCCATATCTTTTTAAGTTCAATTAGTGCTTTAGCTGGATTTTTACTTTTTATCAAACCGAGATTTTTCGCTGCAGTGACAGTGAATACAGACGGTAAGGGATTTACATGCCATATATCGCGCATTTCACGAAAGAATATATCAATAGTAACATCGCCTATCCCTTTTCCCAGATTTTTCAGACGATTTCGCAAATCGTTTTCATTTGATGAATTTTCATAAATTTTTACCAAATACTTTGCCTTACCCAAATTTTTCATTATCTCAAGCAGTTTATCAGCTGTGCTAAAATCGTATCTTGTATAGGAACCAGCATCTAAGGCCTCCACAAGTTTATGCCAACCAGCTTCGCAAATCTTTTCTGGTGTCAAAAGTTTACGTTTTCTGAATTCATTAAAAGTCTTTATTACACAACTTTCTTGGATAGGCTTTCCAAATAAAATTGCTGCCAAAAACCATTTAAAAATCTCACTTGGTTTTTTGCTTTTTAAATCGATTCCTAGCTGTTCTGAATATGTTTTTGGAAAGGTTTTTAAAAGTTGGTGAACTATTTGCTCCACATTTTTAAATAGATATTAAAATTTATATCCTAATTTTTCAAAAATCATTTTCATTTTTAAACTATCTTGTTCGAGAATAGGCGATTCGGAAATTATTGTTACATCTTTTTTTTGTTTAAGAATCTCTTTTGCCAAAGGTTCAAATGGCGGTTCGTTGTTAATTGGTAAATGATACCATTCATTACCGCCTTCTTTAGCTGGTCTCCATTTAATTCCTGAAAAGTGTATATGCAAATGTTTCGTTTTTACTTTTTTTACACTACTAAACATTTCTTTGTAATCAATTTTGCCTCCGTTTCTTGCAAAAATGTGTGCCGGATCTAATACTATGGTAAATCCCTTAACCTCTTTGCACAATTTTACAAGTTCTTCAACTGTACCAAACTGACTTATTTTACCTGTGGTTTCACCACCAAGCAAAACATCTTTTATTCCATTTACCTTTGCTCTATCTAGTATATCTTCAACTTCACGTTTTACGATCTCATACGCCTTTTCTTTTTCCAACCCAGAATAATATGCAAGATGTGCAACAACTACATTTGCACCCAAAGCCATTGCTCTATCCATAGAGTCCAAAATAAATTTTTTACTTGCAGCTACAACTTTACTTTTTTCCGAGCACAAATTTAAGAAATAAGGTGCATGAACAGAAAGCTTTATTCCCAATTGTCCTGCCAATTTACCAGCTTCTTCTGCAGTCCTTTTATCTAAGTAAACTTTTCTCACAAACTCAATTTCCATTGCATTTAATCCAATTTCAGAAATTTTTTTAATTCCATTCAATGTTGACCGATTTTTGCAAACGGTCGGCACACCTGCCGGCCCAAGATATATTTTCATATTTTTCTCAAATTATAAATCTCATAATTATTTCAAAAATTATAATAGCAATAACAATCCAAATAACATGTTCGGGTTTAAGTTTAATAATTTGTTCTTCCTCTTCTGAATATCTTATTAACCCACCAATACCTCTTGGTAAATATATTTTATCCTTTTTAGCCATGGTTATCAATTAAATTTAAGGCGTGCTGACCATAGCCCGTCTTCTGTTTTGGTAGCATTTATCTAAGCGCTTAATGCTTGCATCCCAGGCATGTCAGGCCGTTTCATCCTGTCTGACCTCAACTCAATCCATATCATTGTTAGCGAGGCCAGCAGGTTTCGTTTCTGATCCTGACATGGGGCTTCTCAGCCCGCCTTTTCAGGCTCCTTAAGGGATGGACGGAACTTCCTCAGTCTTGCTTTGGCGCAAGACCGAAGCTACCTGGTCAGCTCGCCTAATAAATAGTTTGAATAAGGATTTAAATAGTTTTGCTTATAAAAAGTGAGACAATAAAAAAGTTATTTTTTATTTCTATAGCAGCAATGATTTTACTACCAACAATTGCTCTGGCAATAGGTTTCTTCCAGCCAAAGTAGACCTTCAGGTTTAGCATATATGTATGATTCAGTTTGTTCATTGGTATGGATAAATAAAGAAAAGAATATTAGAACAACCAGATATAACAGGACTGCAAAAGTTATGCGGAATTTAAACTTTTTTTATTTTTGAATCAATTCTGAAAGTTCAACAACTTTTATATTTTTTGAAGCCTCTTTTAAACAAGCAAAACACATTGGGCAAGAAGTAATCAAAATTTCAGCTTTAGTTTTTTCTGCTTGTTTAATTCTTTCTTTAGAAATTTCTTCGCTGAGCTCTGGATAATTAGATTTCGTGCCACCTCCACCGCCGCAGCAGAATGCCAACTCTCTAGAAAATTCCATCTCAACTAAATCAAGACCCAAAGCCTTTACTATATTTCTTGGCTCTTCATAGATTCCACAATAGCGACCTAAATGACATGGATCATGATAAGTGGCTTTTCCTAATTTTTTATTTAATTTTAACTTTCCATTTTCTATTGCTTTCCAAATAGTTTGGGTTATGTGCTCAACTTCTATATCAAATTTTTCTAAGAATTTTGGATATTCTAGTTTGAAAGTTTTTAAACAAGCTGGACAAGAAGTAATTATTTTTTTCACTGCATGGTCTTTAAATAAACTTAAATTCTTCTTTGCAAGAATTTCAAAACTTTTAAAATAACCTGCATTTAAAACAGGAGAGCCACAACAAACTTCTAACTCTTCAAGCTTAATAAAATCTATTCCACATTTTCTTAAAATTTTTTCATAATTTTTTTGAATTTCTGGAAAAGCAAACTTGCTCATACAGCCAGGATAGTATAGAACATTTTTAAATATCCTAAACATCAAATCACCCTAAATAACATTGCTAAACCTAAACTAATCAAAATTAAACCTGTAGCTAATCGCATGTACTTTCTTGTTTTTAGTCTTAACTCTTCAGCCTTTTCAACTTTTTGCAAACCAAAGTAAAAAATCAAAACTAGTAAAATTAAAGGAAGAACAAAAAAGAAATTATACAAAAGTAAATACAATGTAGATAAAATTCCAACAATACCTTTTTCTGCCAGAATTGTTGTAAACGCGAAAGGAAAGGCTCCTGCACATGGAATTTCAACTAAACTTACAAATAATGCTAAAAGAATTGCGGAAGGCAAGGTTGCCATTTTTATTAGCTTTTCAATTTTAGGTTTTGCAAACTTTGGTATTTCCAAAGAAACCCATTTTCCATAAAAGAAGAAATCTTTTAAAGAAAGAAGACCTGCAACTATTAGAACACTTACTACAATTGTTTTAATTATTTCTATAAAGCCAATTATTGAAATTACATTTAAAACGCCATACATAAACAAAAAATAAACAACAAAAACTATAAAAGAATAAGCTATCCCTATCTTTAAACATTTTTTACTCGTACCAATTGCTAGTAAATATGCGACAAGAAAAAATAGGACTGACAAAGCGCACGGATTTAAAATTCCGTCTATAAGTCCCAAACCAATTGCAAGCAAAAAAATTGGTAATTCCATTTTTATCAACAATTCTTTTCAATCCATTCGTTAATTTCATTTTCGCTTATTACCCCAACAATTTGAATGCTTGTATTTTTTGTGCAGAAAAAAGTTGGAACAAATCGTAAATTGAGGTTAAGCTGTTTTATAAGTTCTTGGCATTTGTCATCATGTACATTAAGCCAATAAACATCATTTCTTTTCTCCATAATAGGTTTCATCGCTTCACAGGCACGACAACCATCGTAATATGCGAATATTACTTTTTCTTTTTCTATCGGTAAAACACAATATCCAGTTACTGTAGGTTTAGATAAAAACCATGCTATAGCTGCTACCAGAATAATTATTGCAACAATTACAAACAAATTAATTTTCATATTCATCAACAACAATACAATTCTTTTGGAACTTTCCCTTTCTCTATTTCTTCACCAAATGGATTTCCCACAGCTTCTATATTGTCAATCATTCTTCTGTTTGGTGAAGTTTCAATTCCTTCTTCAACTGATTTCTTTCTAAACTTTCTTATCAACTCGGGAATGTCAATTTCTAAAGGACAATTTTGTTTGCAAGCTAAACAAGTGGTGCAAAAGTATAGTCCGCGATCAAAGGCTCGTTCCACTCCCTCTTGAAATAAAATCATACCAATTCCTTTACCAGCAAAATAATGTAAACCATAGTTATCAAAAACTTGCCTGTAAACTGGACAAAAGTATAAGCAAGATCCACAATTTATACAGTAAAGCAATTCTTCAAATCCTTGTTTTATAATTTCACTTCTTCCATTATCAACAAGAATTAAATAAACTTCGTTTGCTCCTTGCACACCATAAATAGTTTTTTTCGGTATATCAGCAGTTTTGCTAGGAGAAGAAATTATGTTAATATTAGCTGGTAGGCTTGTGCCAGTCCCCCAAATTGCAGAAGCTTGACAAATTGTAACTGCTTCCTGAAGATTAGAAACAATTTTATCAATTCCAGTTATTATTATATGTTTTTCAGGAATTCGTGAAACCAGAGAAATATTCCCCTCATTTTCAAGAATTAGAATTGCACCATCTGCAGAAATAACATTTGCTCCTGTTAATCCAATTTTTGCTTCTAGAATTTCTTTTTTTATTTGTTTGCTGACAAAAGAAACTACTTCATCAGGATCTTCTTTTAATTTCACTCCAAATTTTTCTTCAATCTTCTCAACTACTTTTTTCAGAGGTATGTGTAAAGCAGGGATAACCGGATGTGTAGAAGTTTCTTCACATAATCGAACAATAAAATCTCCGCAATCTGTTTCTATTATTTTGTTTCTTTCTTTAAGTAAGTCTGATAAACCAATTTCCTCTATAACATTCGACTTTGATTTTGCTATTTTTTCATTTTCTGGAATTAGTTTTAAAATGATTTCACATGTTTCTTTTGCGTCTTTAGCTTCAAAAACTTTGATATGTTGTTCTTCCAAATTTTTTACTGCTTTTTCTTTTAAAGTTTCTAAATTAGCTAGAGAATTTTTCTTTATATTCTTTAGCTCTTGCTTCATTTTTTCTAAGTCAATTTTTTTAAAAGCTTTTTCTCTATCAGAAAAATAGCTAGGAAAAGCTATTTCTAAACATTTTTTTGCGTTCTTTATTCTTTCAGATACCAAAATTTCCTTCAAATTCATAATTTTAAATACCTTGAAACCATATTTAAAGATTGGTTACAAAAAGTGAAACCATGGAATTAAGCCGAAAAATCATGATTGGAATGATAATAATTACAGGTTTTATTTTCTTAGTTTCCGTTACAACGCTATATGTACAGACACAAATTACTGAATATGGATTTTGTCCGATTCCTATGCCTGTGCTCGTGCCTGCTTTTGCTTCCTTAGGAGTTTTTGTCGGTTCTTTGACTTATTATCTCATGTTCATAAGATTGGAAGAAAGTAAAGAAAAACGTTCAGAGATTATCCATAGTATGCTAGAAATGTTAGAGGTAGATGAAAAAGAAGTTGTTAAAAAAATAATTGAAAATAAAGGTGAGATATTTCAAAGTAAGCTTTCATCTTTGTTTGGTAAGGTCAAAACTTGTAGGGTTATAGCAAATCTAGTAAGAAGAGGGATTGTTTTTAAAGAACCCTATGGAAAAACCAATAAAATTAAATTAAATGAAAAGTTCAGAAAAATACTATATACTTAAGTTTTTAAACTTTACTGCCCAAAATTGATATAATGACAGAAGAGAAAGAAGAAAAGAAAATAACTGTGAAATTACCGAAAGTAAATATTTGGATGGTTTTTGCTTTAATTCTAATAGCAGCTATTGGATTTTTATTTTATACCAAAAGTATAACTGGCCGATTTATTGGGTTATCAGCCGAGGATGCGGTAGATAAAGCAATAAAATGGATTTCAAATTATTTTCAAGCAAATGGACAAAATGTTAGCATTAAATTAATTAATATAACTGAAGAAAGTGGTTTATACAAATTCTCTGTGGAAATATTTTTGACCAACGAAAATTTTACTGGTACATACTACGTTACTAAAGATGGAAAATTATTTATACCAAATCCAATTGATATTTCGCAAAATATATTTGGAAGCCGTACAGAATTTGACGCACCAGATACAGAAAAGCCAGAAGTTAATTTGTTCGTTATGGCATTTTGTCCATATGGTATGCAAGCAGAAAATTATATGAAGCCTGTGGTTGATTTGTTTGGTGAAAAGATAAATATCACGATAAGATTTATAGCTAGTGTTCAAGGCACAACAGTCGATTCTGTTCGATCACTCCATGGCATAAACGAAGCAAAGGAAGATTTGAGACAGATCTGTATTCAGAAATATTATAATCGTTCAGTATTTTGGAATTATTTAATGGAAATAAACTCCATTTGCTCTTCAAATTACAATAATGATACTGCATTGGAAAATTGTTGGAAAGCCAGTGCGCAGAAGTTTGGCATTGATACAAACCTAATAGAAACTTGTGCTTATGGTAGTGAAGGCATCGATTTGCTTAAAATTGATGAGCAGTTAGTGGAGCAGTATGGTGTCACAGGCTCACCTACACTAATAATAAATGGTGCAGTATATAATGGCGCTCGAAATTCGGAATCCTTTAAACAAGCAATATGTTCAGGATTTATTACACCGCCGGCCGAATGTAATCAAACTTTAAGTTCTCCAGGTAGTTCAATAAGTGGAACATGCGGCTAACTTAGATTTTTTCTATTTTTACTCTACAATATTTGAAAGCAGGAGTTTTGGATATAGAATCTAATAGTGAGCTTGTTAATCTATTAACTATTGTTTCTCCATAATGTGTTGGAGCAGCTACAATTCCTTGTTTGATTCTATCACTTATTTTTGCTTCAGCTATAATCATACCAAATGGTGAGGAAATTTTTATTTTTTCTCCATTTTTAATTTTTAGATTTCTTGCATCATTTTCATTTATCTCAATAATTGCTTTTGGTTTAATTTTATTTAGAATACTGCTTTTTCTTGTCATAGTTCCCGTATTATATTGTTCTAAGTATCTGTGACAAATCATAACGAATGGATAGTCGATTAAAGCTTCTGGTCCAATATAAGAAATTGGATAAAACGGAATGCGCCTATCAAATGATAAAATTTGTGTACCGGTCGGCCTTTTTTTATCGCAGGGCCATTGAATGCCTTGCTTCTCCAATTTTTTATAACTCATTCCAGAATATATTTTCATAACTTTACACATTTCTTTAAAGATATCTTCAGCACAGCTGTAGTTAAATTGCTCTTTGTAACCCATTTTTTCTGCAATTGCTTTTATTATTTGCCAATCTTCTAGAACTTCTGGTGGAGGATTTACAGCTCTTTTAATTAGTTGCACGCGGCGCTCTGTGTTTGTAAATGTGCCAGTTTTTTCAGCAAAACAAGCTGCAGGCAAAATTATGTCAGCTAACTCCGCAGTTTCTGTCATGAAAATGTCCTGAACAACTAAGAATTCCAAATTTCTTAAATTTTTTTCTACTCGATTGGAATTTGGCAATGAAAGCAGTGGATTTTGGCCAATTATATACATGGCAAGAATTCTTTCTGGAATACCTTCAATCATTTCATATTCAGTTAAACCCTTTGTTATAGGCAAACCCTTTATTCCCCACATTTTTTCAAATTTTCGTATATTTTCTCTTGTTAACGAGGTATAGCCTGGATAAACGTTTGGTAAGCAACCAACATCGCATGCTCCAGTAACATTATTACAGCCTCGAAGAGGATTTAAACCCGTTCCTGATTTACCAATATTTCCTGTTAAGAGTGCCAGATTGATTAGTGCCAAAACATTTTCTATACCATTTTGCTGTTGTGTAATACCCATTCCAAAAACTATAGCACCTCTTCCTTTTGCATACATAGTTGCAATTTTTTCAATTTTTTCCTTATCCACACCAGTAATCTCGACTATCTTTTCCATTTTAATTTTTTCCAAACTTTTTTTGAAATTGGTAAAACCTTTTGTACAATTTTTAATAAATTTTCGATCTGCCAATTTTTTCTCCAAAATAACTTTTGCAAGTCCAGCGATCAGAAGCGCATCAGTATTTGGATTTATTTGAACAAAAATATCTGCCCTTTCTGCAGTTTCACTTTTTCTTACATCAATTACTACTATTTTTCCCCCATGTGATCTACATTTTGCAATTTTTTCAAAAGCCATAGGTTGTGTGGCAGCTGGATTGTCACCAAAAATTAAAATACAGTCAGACTGAGTCAAATCGTTGAAAGAATTTGTCATTGCTGATTTACCAAGCGTTTCGTACATACCCACAGTTGTCGGCGCATGGCATAGACGTGTGGAATTATCAACATTATTTGTTCCAATGACAACGCGTGCAAACTTTTGAATCAAATAATTTTCTTCATTTGTGCATTTTGTCGATGCAATAATTCCAATTGCATTCCTTCCATAAGTGGCGATAATTCGTGTAAATTCCTTTGCAATTTTATTTATTGCTTTTTCCCAAGAAATTTTTTTAAATTGACCATTTTTTTTAATTAAAGGATATTTTAACCTTTGGGGAGAATTTATAATTTCAGGAAGAGCAGTTACCTTTATGCACAACCCACCTTCACTTATCGGATGATTTTTTTGCGGTAAAATTCTAACAACTTTTCCATTTTTGACTTCAATTTCAATTCCGCATCCAACGCCACAAAAAGGGCAAACCGAAGTAACTTTCATAATACAAAATTATAGTTTAAAGTAAATTATTTTTTAACAAACAGTCCGCACCAACATCTTCCCATTTTTTCTATTTCTTCCCTATGATCTTTGCACGGACATATTATTTCTTTATCTTTTTCCCAATCGCCAGTTCTTGCTTTGCACGTACAAAATCTATATCCATACTTTTTTTCATTTTCAAGCTGTCCCTTTAAAATCATTCTTACGATTTTTTTATCTGGATTCAACTTCCATCCTTGCGAGCGTGCATATTTTGCATAAATTTTTTCAAGTTGTTCAATATTCATTCACTCAACTTTAGCGCTTTTTTTATTTCTTTTAAATTAAAACCAACAATTATTTTTCCATCAATTTCTATAACTGGCACTCCTGTTTGACCAGATTTCCTAATCATTTCCTTTGCCGCTTCAGCATCCTTCCCAACATCTATTTCCTCAAATTTGATATTTTTTTCTTTTAAAAATTCTTTTAGCATCTCGCAGTACGGACAAAATGCGGCTGTATAAACCACAACTTTCATTTTATCTAATTTTATCTTTAATTTATATAAATATGGAAGTTAGCTGTATAATTTTAGCTGGTGGACGATCAAAACGAATTAGAAAGTTCAAACCACTCCTAACTTTAAAGAAAAAACCACTAATTTCTTATATCTTGAAAGTAGTAAGAAAATTTTTTTCTGATATAGTTATCGTCGTCAAAAACGCAGAACAGAAAAAAAAGTTAAAAAGAAAAATTAAACGTGTAAAAATTGTGGAAGATGGAAGTAAAATTTTTTCTCCTGTTTCTGGAATTAAAGAAGGAATTAAACATATAAGAAATAAATATGTGTTTATTATTGCTTGTGACATGCCATTCATAAACGAGAAAATCATTCGTGATATGTTGCCGAGGATAAAAGAAAAACCAGATTGTATTGTTTACTGGCACGCACTTAATAAATTTGAACCACTTGCAGCAATTTATAAGAAAAATATTTTTGAAAAAATGCGGCCAAACCAAAGTTTGCAAGATATGATTAAGAAAAAGAAAAATAAAATTCTTATCCCGGTGAGCCGCGAAACGCTTGTTTTTTTCAATATAAATAGTCAAAAAGACTTAAATTATGCTAGAGCAATAATGGCTCGGGGACTAAAGAAATTTTTATATAAGTGAATAACATGGTAACGAAAGCTGCTGTAATGAAAGAACTGGAAAAAGTAATTGACCCAGAAATCGGAATTCCAATAACTAAAATGGGGCTAATAGATGAGGTAAAGGTTGAAAAGGGCAAGGTAACTATTATTTATCATTTTACCGTGCCTTTTTGCCCTCTCGCTGCAAAAATAACTTCAGATATAAAAAATACTGTAATGAAAATAAAAGGAGTAAAATCTGTGGAGCTTAAGCTTAAACAGTTATAGCTCCAACAGGGCAACTCTTTGCAGCATCCTTTATACATTTAGCTTTTGCTTTCTCATTTTTTACATACGATTTCCCTTCTTTTAGCTCAAAAACCGCTGGACAAAGAGATACACAAAGTCCACAGCCAATACATTTTGCCTGATCAACCTTTACCATTTTCTCCCTCCTATCTTTTAAATACTTTTACCAAATGCCTACATTGCGAAATTATTTCATCAATTTCCTTTTCATCAAAAGGCACAAGCTCCTTTTTTCCAACAACCTCTTTCACAACTTTTGGTTTTTGTATATAATATTTTTTTCCTTTAATGACTTTACAAATATCAATTATGTCTTGTTTTGAGTGAAAATTTTTAAAAACCGTTGTTCGGAATTCGCAATCAATTCCTGATTTTAATATTGTTTCCACCGATTTTTTTATATTTTCAAACAACTCCGGTGTTAGCACACCACCAACTATTTCATTATATTTTTCAAAATTCAAGGATGTTTTTATATCCATTGCTATATAGTCAACTAATTTTTTTTCTATCAGACTTTTTAATTTTTCAAAGCAGCTGCCATTGGTTTCAATTGCTAAGCAAAAACCCATTGATTTGATTTTTTTAGCAAATTCCTCAATATCATTTTGAAGTAGCGGCTCGCCGCCTGTGAGTACAACAGCATCTATAAATTTTCTATTTTTTTCCAGGTAGGAAAAAATATAATCTTCGGGAAATTCCTTCATTTCTTTTATTTTTTCTGGAAGAACCAATTGAGGTACATAACAAAAGTGACATCGAAAGTTGCAACCAAGCGTAAAAATTATGGATGAAATCTTTCCAGGGTAATCGATAAGACTAACTTTTTGAAATCCGCCAATTTTCATAATAGCGCGCTATCAAACTTTTTCCTCTGTTTAAATTCTTCTTGTTTTCCTGGATTCCATTGATCAACAGGCCTTAAATAGCCAACAACGCGCGAGTAAACCTCTGTAATAGCTCCACATTTCGGACAATTATGCACTTCACCAGGCAAATAGCCATGGGATGGACAAATGCTAAATGTCGGTGTCAATGTAAAGTAAGGAATAGCAAAATTTTCACACACCTTTTTAACAAGCGGTATTACACTTTCTACGGGTGGATTGCTCTCGCCAAGCCAAATGTGAACAACCGTGCCACCTGTATATCTAGTTTGGAGAGGCTCTTGCAATCTTAGTAATTCCCAAAGATCATCTGTAAAATTAACAGGCAACTGGGTTGAATTAGTATAATAAGGTGCTGCCCCTCTTTTTACATCATCATTATTGGCGACTATAATGTCAGGATATTTTTCCTTATCTATTTTTGCAAGACTATAGCTTGTACCTTCAGCTGGCGTTGCTTCCAAATTATAAATATTTCCAGTTTCGATCTGAAAATCTGTTAATCTTTTTCGCATAAAATCGAGAACTTTAATTGCAAAATTCAATCCTTCTTTTTCGCCTATGGTGCAGCCTAAGAAATTTAGACAGGCTTCGTTCATTCCTATCAGGCCAATAGTATTAAAATGATTTTTCCAATATTGGCCAAAATTTTCTTTAATTTTTCTTAAATAAAATTTTGAGTAGGGATAAAGTCCTTTTTCGGTAAATTCTTCTAAAAACTTTCTTTTTATCTCCAAAGATTCTTTGGCCAAAACCATCATTTCATCCAATCTCTCAAAAAATTCTTTTTCATCTTTTGACAGATAGCCGATTCGCGGCATATTAATAGTAACAACACCTATACTACCTGTCAGCGGATGTGCACCAAAGAGCCCACCACCCCGCTTTCTTAACTCTCTTTCATCTATTCTAAGCCGACAACACATACTGCGAACATCTTCTGGTTTCATATCTGAATTAATAAAATTTGCAAAATAAGGTATACCGTATTTAGCACTTGTTTCGAAAACTTTTCTTATAATTTCGTTATCCCAATCAAAATTTTTTGTTATATTAATTGTTGGAATAGGGAAAGAAAACACACGTCCAATACCATCCCCTTCCAACATAATTTCTGCTAGTGCTCTATTAAAAATATCCATTTCTTCCTGAAAGTCACCATACGTAGCATCCATCGCCTTTCCACCAATAATTACAGGTTCATTTTTCATAAAATCAGGAACCATTAAATCGAGTGTTATATTGCTAAATGGACATTGAAAACCAACTCTTGTTGGGACATTCATGTTAAACATAAATTCCTGGAGAGCTTGTTTTGTCGTTTTATAGTCCAAATTATCATATCGTATAAATGGTGCTAAGTATGTGTCAAAATTCGAAAATGCCTGTGCACCAGCCGCTTCTCCAGTTAATGTATAAATAAAATTTACTGCTTGCATTAGCGCAACTCGAAAATGTTTTGGCGGTTTTGACAAAATTTTACCTCTTACTCCAGTAAAGCCATTTTGTAACAAATCCAATATATCCCAGCCAACGCAGTATGGTCCAAGAATTTGAAGATTGTGAATATGAAAATCGCCGTTTATATGTGCATGCGCAATCTTTGGATTATTTTTTAAATAGATTCTGTGAAGCCAATACTGAGAAATAACTTGCGAAGAAATATGAGTGTTTAGACCTTGAAGAGAATAGGTCATGTTGGCATTTTCTTTAACAAGCCAAGTTGACTGATTTACATAGTTATCAACAAGCTCTCTTATTTGATTATGAAGAGCTCGATAAAGTATATAGGCTTTTGCAGTTTTATAATGTCCATGTTCAACCAAAACTTTTTCGACCAAATCTTGAACTTGCTCAACAGTAGGTATTTCACCCGGTTTTAGCTGTTCTTCCAACAATCTTACAACTTCATTCGATAAAAATTCCGCTCTTTTTCGATCAGTTCCACCAACAGTTTGTGCTGCTTTCCAGATGGCTTCAGTAATTTTATTTTTATCAAACGGAACAATTCGTCCATCTCTTTTTTTAATTTTTGAAATAGTCATATTTTTTTTATTATTTTTTCGTTTATATATTTATTTACCTTCAAATTTTTCTATTTCAACATCGAACTGTTCATCAGATTCTATTTCTTTTCTTTCTTTCAGGATCTCTCTTGCTAAAAGCCAAAAAAGTAACGCTAAAGACTTTTTGCTTCTATTATTAGCTGGAATAATCAGATCTACATTTTTTGTTTCATTGAATGTACCGCACACAGCAACAATAGGGATACGCGCATTTACAGCTTCTTTAAGCGCTTGATAATCGATAAGCGGGTCAACTAATACAACAACATCTGCCTCAAAAAATTTTTTGAAATTTGGATTTGTTAAAGTTCCTGGCATAAATCTACCTGTAACTACTTCGCATTTAACAATTTCACCAAATTTTTTTATCGGATCATGTGCAATTTGCTTTCGCCCAACAACAAGAATTTTTTTACATCGTGCTAAAAATTTTGCAGCTATCCGTATTTTTGTATCTATTTTTCTTAAATTCATAATTGCCAAACCATCTGGTCGAATTTTGTATATATACTCACGCATATCGGCAACTCGCTCTTTCAGTCCTATATGAATTCCAGATGCTAAGTATTTCTCACGAGGTATTAGAAGCTTTGTCATGATTATCCTATATAAGTTAATTTCTCTTTTTCTTCTGCTTTTGGTTTAACAAATTGTGCGAGCGCTTTCTTTTCAATATCTTGCAATTTCTTAATAAACTCCTCCATTTCTTTAATTTTTGTTTGTAATTTGCTCGTATCTATTTTTATATTAAGTATTTTTGATAAAACATTAAGAACAGCTTCTGCACTTCTTGGATCAGGTATTATAGGAAATCCAATAGTTTCACCTAGTAGACAAACACCTTTCATGCCATAATATCGTCCAAGACCAACTAATAAACCAGCAGCACCAACTATTGTTCCAACTTTTGCACCAGTATCAAAATCAATTCCATATTTTTTATATTTCTTTACTAATTCGGGTTCACTTACCACTCCTATAACCTTTGGTTTTTCTACAATTTCGCCAACACTTAGTCCAGCAAGCGCAAAAATTTCTTTAACATTAAATTTAGTTATATATTTCAAAATACTTTCTACAATTTCATAGTGCCCTTCTGGATCGATACTTTGACTATCTCCAATGAGAATAATTAAATCTCTTTCACCTTTTTTTCTTGCTTTCCAATAGTAAAACTCATTTTTAAGAACATGAACAGCTGAGCTTTGATGTAGTAGCACAAATGGCATGAAATGTGAGGAAAAAAGTTCTGCAAATTTTACTGCTTTCAATTCCTCAGCAAGATATCCCGCAGCAATTCGTCCAACGTTTCCTACGCCAGGAAGGCCCTCAATAAAAATCGGGTTTTTTAGTTTTGGCCTTTTCGCCACTTCTATAATTTTTGTTACCATTTTCTCACTTTTTTTACCATTCTTCTAAATTTTCCATATTTATCCACAGGTGAAAACTTCGGCGGTAGTGGAGCGGTAGTTCTATAATTACATTTTGGGCATAGTTCTTTAAAAGTATATTGTCCGCATTGTGGGCACTTTCTCATTTTCATTTTATCATCCTATAGTTTCCGCCAAAATCCTTAACTACACTTTCCAATATCTCTTTCAACTTTTTCTCCTCAACTTTTGGATTTTTTGTTTTTATTTCAACTCGATATTTTGGTGCAGAGATATATTTTACTGTTAGACCTAAATTTTCCAATTTTAGCAATGCATTTTTTATTTTTTCCACACCGTCGGGTGCATAGCTTTTAATTTCAATTTCTGCTTTTAGTACAATTTCTTTTTCTTTAAAGGTCTTTTGAATAATTTCAGATAATGCTTCTATCCACTGCTCCGGAAATGACTGAAGCAAACTACTTTTTGAATTTTTTATTGCATCCATTGCAGCAGATAAACTTTCAAATTGTTCTTGAAGAGCATATCCTATTTCTTGATATGCCTGATCCAAATTTTTGCCTAGTTTTTCTGCTGCTTTTTCCAAAATTTTTTCTGCCTTCTTTTCTTTTCTAAAGGCATTTAGTTTTTCCTTTGCCTCAAAATCCGAAACTCTTCTAAGACTAAGCGTTACAAATTTTTTTTCTGGATCGACACGAATGACTTTTGCAACATATTGTTTGTTCATTTTAACATATTCGCGTATATCACTTATCCATTTGCCAACAGCTTCAGAAATATGGATCATTCCCCGAATGTCTGGATATTCTTCCAAAACACACCAACCAGCAAACTGACTGACTCTTTCTACTTTGCATAACACCAATTCACCAACTTTTGGCAAACCTTTTTTTCTAACCACTTTAATCACTTTACATACCTTATGAATTTTTCCCTTAAAATCATTAATTTCCTTTTAACAATTTTGTTTTGTGCATATTTAATTCCGTAATTAAAAATTTTCATCCATTGGTTAGGACTTCGAACGAGTTTACTTTTCAAAACTCCCCCACATCTTTTTAATACTGGTAAAGCAATTTCACCAACTTTTAATTTATTTTCCACTGCTTTTAGATTCATTTCTGTTTCTATGAGAAAATCATTCGATTTAAGATTCAGTTTGTTCCATGTTTCTTTTCGTATGCATCTAAACCCAGCTAAAGGATCACCCCGCGTTTTGAAACCTAGTAGTCGAAAAAAATTTTTCATGATTGGAAGATAGAACATAAACAAAATTGCATTCTTTCGATCAGATTTTTTGCAATTTACATTTCGCGAAACCAAAACTAAATCATATTTTTTAAGTTTTTCTAGTGCGGCTGGAATATATTGTGGTGGATCGGTTCCATCACCATCAAGAAATACAAGAATGTCGCCTTTTGCAATTTTTGCACCTAGTCGCATTGCATATCCTTTGCCTTTCCGTTTGGTAGAAACAACTTTTGCACCCAACCGTTTAGCAATTATTGGTGTTGTATCCTTTGAGCAATCAACAACAATTATTTCGCTTTTTCTTTCTACCTCTTTAGGAATGGAACACAATACCTTTGCTATACCTTCTTCCTCATCTCTTGTTGGAATTATTATTGATATTTTTTTCATATTCTTTTATTCATGTTTATAAATAAAAATCATTTCAATGGCAATTATGAAGAAAAAATGTTTAAAATGCCCATTATAAAGAAGCACTGCAATTATATTCCATTGCTTATGAATTATTGCAATGATATTGCGAAATGTTCAAAAAGAATGGAAGGGGTATACGAAAACAATATAGCTTGACCGTTATATCAGCCAAGTTTTCTAATTTTCTTGTTGA
>Ga0105158_1000094_pt1 | contig 38684 bp, 38 predicted proteins | sample LHCtaG_FD_81567 | JGI IMG/M metagenome (GOLD analysis project Ga0105158, IMG submission 81567) | Hot spring microbial communities from Little Hot Creek, USA to study Microbial Dark Matter (Phase II) - LHC4sed_matched | ecosystem: Environmental > Aquatic > Thermal springs > Hot (42-90C) >...
AGGTCTCCTACAAGCATTAGTTGGAAGCCCTTCTCTCATCATTCTAGACGAGCCTTCGACAAACCTAGACCCCATCGGCAGGGTTGAAATGGTTCAGCTTATTAAGGAAATAAAACGTGATGATAGGACCGTAATAATCTCATCCCATATCTTGGAGGAGCTTCAACAGGTGTGTGATTTCATAGTCGTGATATATAGGGGGAAGATCATTGTTCAAGATACCCTAGAAGGATTCGTTAAAAAATTCTCGCCTGATGGCACAGCGGTAGGCGCCTATGCAAAAATAATGGAAGGGGTTTCAGCTTGAACCTTGAAAGCATCTGCTGGGAGCTGAAGAAACTCATGTCGTTTCCCATACCTGAGATTGTAATTATCAGCATTATTTTCAGTGGAACAATAAGTCTTCCAAACTTAGTATTACTGGAATCTACGATTCGTTCTTCCATTCAAGCATTCGTGCGAAATGTTTTGTTTTCGATGCTTGGCGGCTTCATGGTGCAAGGAGTAGTAACTGGAGTCCTAGCTACAGTCTTATTTGTGTATGAACGGGAGACAGGGGTCTTAGATACAGAATTGGTTTATTCTCACAGTAGAAAAGAACTGTTTATTGGGAAATTTTTAGCATTAGTTTTTGCAAGCATCCTGTATTTTTCCGCTGCGACGCTGATACTCATTATCGAGAACCTAAGGGGGATGTGGCTAGTGGAATCCATTGCTTCTATGCTAGTTCTTTTTCTCCCAGCGCTTATTCAGATGCTGTTCATTATATCCATATGCATCTTCATATCTGTAGTTTCCCAAAGGAGCATAATATCTATGTTATCGGTTGCATTAATCTTTTACTCGTTAGACACGATGTCTTTTCATGTCTCTGAAGAGATATCCTTCTTATCCTTCATTCCTCCTCTTTCAACAAAAGAATTTCTTCTTGTCCCCCACGTGGGCATTGAAGCCTTAGTTACTACCTTGGTTATTTCTGTTGCGTTCCTACTCGCTGCATACATTTATTTCACTCGTCTTTATGAAGTGAAGTAGGTTGAATCCATTACCAAGGCTAGGGTTCTTTTTAATCCTATTATCCGTAATCTATATCTTTGCACGCCAGCCTTTCTTTCATAGGTCTACAGGTTGGATGATTTCAGAGCCGAGTAATACTACGTCCCGAGAAATTTTCTTTTTTACACGCTCGGAGAGCATTGTCCTGTCTGTTAATGTTCCCGGAAATGTTAATTCAACTCTCGTTTTCCTAAAGCCGAGAGAAATCGAGCCCTATCTGAAGAACCAGTCTGTAATTGGTGTTGAGACAAGTAGTTATGAAGGGTCTTTCACCACTATTCTTCAAATAAGGCATAGGGGTATTCACATTATCTTTTTAAACTTTAACCCTCCTAGTTCGTTTTTAGGTTTAAGGATATTCTCCCAAGGGGTTTCAGGATCTGAGTATATGGACCAGCTTATCGTCTTTGCTATCGGAGTAATACTGTTGTTGCCGTTGTTCTTAAAGCGATTAAAGCTAGTTCTCCTTACTAGAAGAGGCTCAAGGGCTCGATTATCGTAGATTCTCGTCTCTCAGCTTCTACTAAACCTCAGCGTTTCAAGGGACGTATGTTACAGCTGCAAACCGATTGAAGATCTAGACAACCCTTCTTTTACATGCTCTGCTTTAGCTCGTGTTATCTAGCAAAGTTTTAAACGATTTGAGGAAGTACTCTATTTCCCTCCTCCCCTCGTAGCCGACGTTTCCTATCCTAGTGGTTTCATCTCTTAGTCTTCCCATTCCTCTCGCAATAAGTATTCCGTACTCCTCGTATAGTTTTTTGATTATTTTCGGAGCGTCAAAACCCTTGTTTTTGAAAACTATTATCGATATGGAGCGGTATTCCTTTTCCCGCGGGAAGATCTCAAACCCCTCGGATTCCAGAAACCCGTATATCATTTCAGCATTCTCCCTGTGTCTCCTCATCCTCTCATCGTAACCCTCCTCCTTTAGGATTTCAAGTGCTTCAGCAATCCCGTAGATCAGCGGGATGGCTGGGGTGAAGGGAGTCTCCTTCTTCAAGTGGAACCTGTGTATTTTTTCAATGTCAAGGTAGAAGCTTCTCCTCCTAGGATTGTTCAACCCCTTCTCCAATGCTCTCTCGCTAACCGATGCGAAAGATAGTCCGGGAGGCCCTCCAAGTCCTTTCTGGCTGGCTGTCACACAGACATCAACACGCCACTTATCAGCGTAGAATGGTTCCACACCTAGGTCTGAAACAGTGTCTGCGAAAACAAGTATATCCCTGTTCCCGACAGCATTACGAATCTCCTCCATCATTCTGAAGGTTACGCCGGTAGACGTCTCGTTGTGTACTATGAAAATGCTCTTTACGTCTTCGTTCTCTATAGCATTGATTATTTCTCTCAGGCTGGGTAACTCTCCCCATTCTGCCTTAACGATAACAGGCTTGGCTCCGACTTTTACAGCGTTTTCCACAGCTCTCTCTGTGAAGTCTCCGAAATCGGGTATTAGGACTTTCTCCCCGTCGTAAACGAAGTTTTGGAAAACCATGTCTACTCCCGCGGTCCCTGAGCCGTTTATAATGTAAACATTGTTTTCAGTCTGGAAAGCATATTTCAGCCCTTCTTCAACCTTTTCGTAAAGCTTGTGAAACTCTTCCCCCCTATGGTTTATAATCGGCTTGGCCATAGCCTTCAAAACCCTATCTGGAAGCGTTATCGGACCCGGTATGAGCAGCATGGGCGTTTTTAGCATTTTTCCCAACGAGTGGTTTAAAACCGGTTTATAACCTTTCCTCTTTTTTCCAAAAAGTCTAGAACCATTTAGTAAAACAAGTTTCCTGTTCGTAGGCATACGTTATTCTCAGCAACGTCGCTTCGTCAAAATGGTTCCCTATCAATTGCAGCCCGACGGGTAACGAATCTACAAAGCCTGCTGGAACATTTATCGCGGGCAGCCCCGCTAGGTTAACTGCAACGGTTTCAATATCCATCATGTACATGTCTAGAGGAGAGGGAAGCTCCCCTATCCTCCATGGGAGAACAGGCATTGTCGGCGTCGCTAATGCATTATAGTTTTTGAACAGGAGCTTAAACTCATCGTATATTTTTCTCCTCACCCTACAAGCCTTTATGTAGAAATCCTCCTTGTAGCCTGCGGAGAGGACGAAAGTCCCTAAGAATACTCTTCTCTTAACCTCTTCTCCGAAGCACTCGGTCCTAATCCTAATAAGCTGTTCCTCCCATTTCCCTTTAACAGGCTTCCCCCCGTAACGGATCCCGTCGAACCTAGCTAGGTTGCTCGAACATTCCGCCATAGCGATTATGTAGTAGGCTGGGAGAGCATACTTCATAAAGGGCATGGAAACCTCTTCTATGAGGCAACCAGTCTTCTCAAGGGTGTTTAAAGCATCGTAAACCTTTCTCGATACCCTTTTATCAACGTTCTCAAAACCTTCTTTTATCACGCCTATCTTAAACCCATTAATCTTCTTCGAAGCCTCTTCCACATAGTTCGGAACGGGCGTGTTCACCGTAGTAGAGTCTCTAAAATCCCTCCCAGATATTACTTGTAGTAGAAGTGCTGTTGACAAAGTATTCTTAGCCATCGGCCCTATCTGGTCGAGACTGCTCGCATACGCCACCAGACCGTAGCGTGAAACCCTGCCGTACGTTGGCTTAAAACCCACTATGGAGTTGAAGGCAGCCGGGTTCCTTATTGATCCGCCGGTGTCGCTTCCCAGAGCGATGTCAACAGCTCCGCAGGCAACTGCGACAGCACTGCCCCCACTGCTTCCTCCGGCGACCCTAGAGTGGTCGAAGAAGTTTCTAGTTGGCCCGAAATACGAGGTTTCAGTACTGGACCCCATTGCAAACTCGTCCATGTTGGTTTTCCCTATTATTATCGCATCCTCAGCCTTTATTTTCTCAATAACAGTGGCGTCGTAAACCGGAACATAGTTTTCAAGCATTTTAGAAGAGCACGTGGTCCTTACTCCACGTGTCGAAATATTGTCTTTAACAGCCACTAGGAGCCCAGCTAACTTCCCCAGCCTCTCCCCCCTCTCGATTCTCCTCTCGATCTCCTCAGCTTTCCGAAGCGCTCCCTCCGCATCTACTGTTATGAACGCGTTTAACTCCTTGATTTCCTCGATTCTTTCCAGAGCCCTGTGTACTCTCTCCACAGGGTCAACAATCTCTTCTAAAACGCTGCTCACCCCCATACTTGACCGGATACGAACCATCTCTCCTCTTTCTCTCCAGCATTCTTAAAGACTTCTTCCTCACTAAGCGTTTCAGCAGGCTTGTCTTCTCTAAGGGACTCGTTTACGCTCGTCACGTAAGTCATGGGTTCAACATCTAGCTGGAGTCTCCTTATCGTTTCAAAATACTCAAGTATCTCGTTAACATCTTTTAAAAGCCTGTCTATTTCATGCTCTCCCAATGAGATTCTGCATAGTCTAGCGTAGTGCAGCATTTCTTCCCTAGATATGGCTGTTTTCCTGCTCATTTAGGCCTCCTTTCCCTTTGTAGAATGGCTATTTATTAGTTTCCCTAACAATCTCGAACTGTTTTACAATAAGGAGTAGGGCGTTAGGGATTCAACTTATTCCTTAGAATCATGTACAAATGTATTCATGTATGCATTTGTTCAGAACTTTTTATATATCTGTTTTATCTTGCAGAGAGCCTATGGCTACTCGTGCTCTCGCCCGCTTGAGCAGTAAACCATATAGTGGAAACGTTCAAAGCTTAGAGTTTAGAATTAAAGAGATTACGTATGAGAGTCCTCTCAGGGTTTTCTCCAAGCTTGTGGATGAGTATGATTATGTTTACTTACTTGAGTCCGTAACGGGTCCTCAGAAGCTTGCAGAGTTCTCGTTCATAGGTTTCGACCCCAGAGTGGTTATTAGAGTCAAAGATGGTAAGGCGGAGATCCGGGGGGAGGAGAATGATATTGTGAAGACAAACGACCCGCTTAACGTTGTGAAAAAAGAAATGTGTGTTAAAACGCTTTCGCGAAGACGCCCGAGGTTTACTGGGGGTGCTGTCGGCTATATTTCTTATGATGCTGTAAGATACTGGGAGAATCTCCCGTCAAAAACCATAGACGATTTGAAACTTCCCGATTTAGAGATGGGAGTTTACGACGATGGGATAGTGTTTGAGCATGTTCATAGAAGAGCATACTATTTCTATACTGGGGAGAATAGAATGAGCGTCTTAGAGAAGAAGCTTAAATCTTGCAGGGATCTTGGAAGGTTAGAGTTTAGCAAGCCTAATCTGAATATTCGTAAGGAGGAATATGAGGAAATCGTAATGAAGGCTAAAGAGCACATTTTTAGCGGCGATATTTTTCAAGTAGTGCTTTCTAAAAGATACGGCTTCGATATCCGTGGGGACTTAATGCTTTTCTATCAAGCGTTGAGAAAAATCAATCCTTCTCCATACATGTATTTCTTGAAGCATGAAAATAGGTTGATAATTGGCTCAAGTCCAGAAATGCTTGTAAGGGTCGAGGATAGAAGCGTTGAAACATATCCGATAGCTGGAACACGTCAGAAAACAGGGAATCCGAAGAGGGATGATAAGCTGGCAAGGGACCTGTTGGCGGATCCGAAGGAGCGGGCGGAGCACGTAATGCTTGTAGATTTAGCTAGAAACGATCTGGGAAGGGTTGCAGAATACGGCTCGGTAAAGGTGCCTGATTTCATGGTCATACATAAGTATAGCCATGTTCAACACATTGTTTCCAGGGTTGTTGGAACACTTGCACCAGACAAGGATTGTTTCGACGTCTTGAGGACAATGCTGCCCGCTGGAACAGTTTCCGGTGCCCCAAAAGTGAGGGCAATGGAGATAATCGAAGAACTTGAACCCACTAGGAGGGGGCCTTACGCTGGTGCAGTCGGATACTTCTCTTACAATGGTAATGCCGACTTTGCGATAACGATCAGGACTCTCATTGTGAAAAATGGAAGGGGCTATGTTCAGGCCGGTGCCGGAATAGTTGCTGACTCAGTGCCCGAGAGGGAATGGTTTGAAACAGAACATAAGGCTAGAGCCCTGTTGAAGGCGCTAAGCCTGGGGGGTGGTAAAGCATGAGGGTTCTCCTAATAGATAATTATGATTCGTTCGTATACAATATCGCTCAATACTTGGGGGAGCTCGGTGCCTTCGTAATGGTTTTTAGAAATGATGCTATCAGCGTGAATAAGATAAGCAGAATTAAGCCTGATAGGATAATAATATCGCCCGGCCCCGGTACCCCAGAGGATAGAAGATACTTTGGCAATTGTATTTCAATAATACGAAAGTTTTGTTCAAGGATTCCGATTTTAGGGGTGTGCCTGGGGCATCAGGGTATTGCGTATGCTTTCGGCGCAAAGATTTCTCATGCCAGCGTGCTCATGCACGGGAAGACCAGTAGGATTAAGCACGATGGTAAAGGAGTGTTCAGAGGCGTTTCAAACCCGTTTGAAGCCACGCGTTACCATTCTTTGGTAGTGAGCGCCTTCGATATTCCTCCCTCTCTAAGAATAACCGCATACTCGCTAGAGGATTGCGAGGTCATGGGTTTGAGACATGTTGAGTATCCTGTTGAGGGGGTACAGTTCCACCCTGAGTCCATACTTACCCGAGAGGGGAAGAAGATATTGAAGAACTTTCTTGAAGGGGGTGTGTGAGTTTGATAAGGGAGTGTATAGCAAAACTCGTTAGGGGTGAGGACCTGCTTCCTGAGGAAGCTGAAGAATCCATGGCTGAAATAATGTCTGGCAGGGCGAGCGATGCGCAGATAGCGTCTTTCCTCACGGCTTTAAGGATGAAAGGCGAGACTGTTGAAGAAATAGCTGCATTCGCATCCGTGATGAGGAGGTTCTGCCTCCGCATTAGTCCGAGCACTGGAAGTAGGCTTGTCGACACCTGCGGGACAGGAGGAGACTCTGTGAAGACTTTTAACGTGAGCACGGTAGCTGCCCTCATTGCTGCTGGAGCAGGCGTTTACGTAGCGAAGCATGGAAATCGCTCTGTGACGAGCAAGTGTGGAAGCGCAGACCTTCTGGAAGCATTGGGCTTTAATCTCAACATGAGCCCTGAAGCAGTAGAAAAGTCTATAGAGGAGGTTGGAATAGGCTTCATGTTCGCCCCGGTTTTCCATCCCGCTATGAAGCATGCAGTAGGGCCAAGGAGAGAAATAGGGATAAGGACGGTTTTCAACATCCTGGGGCCTCTGACTAATCCTGCGGGTGCTAATGCTCAGCTTCTAGGAGTCTGCGACGAGGCCCTGCTAAAGCCCGTTGCAAACGTGCTTAAAAAACTGGGTGTTGAGAACGCGATGGTTGTACATGGTTCAGAAGGACTCGATGAGATTTCTGTAGTCTGTAGAACCAGGGTCCTCCTAGTATCAGGGGGGAGAATCTACGCGAAGTACATCGACCCCAAGAACTTGGGCTTTAAGAATGCTGACATAAGGTTCGTCGAGGTTTCGTCTAAAGAGGAAAGCGTGAAAGCAGCTTTAACCATATTGAAAAACCGTGTTGAAAGCGACCCGAAGCTTGCCACTAAAAGAGACATGGCTCTGCTTAACGCTGCCGCCGCAATCCTGCTGGGCGGTAAGGCTAAGAGCCTTTCCGAGGCGATTGAGGTTGCTAGAGAATCCTTGGGGAGCGGAGCTGCTTACAGGAAGCTTAGAGAGCTCATAAAATACAGCGGGGGAAACTTGTCCGTGTTAGAGGAGCTTGAGAAGAATGCCTGATTTCCTTAAAACCATTATGAGGAGCGTTATGGAAACCTTGGAATCTGGCTATTATGATGTAGATCCCGTTGAACACGGTAGGATCAGCCTGAAGAAAGCAATACTCTCTTGCACTAAAACCCCTGTTATAGCAGAGTTCAAGCCTGCTTCCCCGTCCAAGGGGTTTTTAAGGAAAAACGAGGAGGCGATTCAGGCATCGCTCTCCATGGAGAAAGCGGGAGCAATCGGAATCTCGGTTCTAACGGAGCCAAAGCATTTCAAAGGATCTCTAAGCGTATTCAAAGAAATCCGGAAAGCCGTTAATATTCCGCTTTTGATGAAGGATTTTATTATTAGCAGTATTCAGGTTGAAGCGGCTTCAAGAATCGGGGCTGACGCCGTACTGCTTATTCAAACATTGTTTGACAGGGGTTTTTCCCAAATCGGCTTAGAGGAAATGATCGACTTTGTTCATTCCCGGGGTATGGAGGTCCTGCTCGAAGTCCACACAGAGGAAGAGTTTCTGAGGGCCATTCATTCCGAAGCAGATATGGTTGGGATAAACAATAGGGATCTTTCTACACTGGACACGGATATCAACACGACGGTCAAAATACTGGGTAAGCATGGTGACTGCGGGAAGATCGTTGTGAGCGAAAGCGGGATAGAATCTCCAACGCATATAGGGCTCTTGAGGAGGCATGGCGTGAAAGCCTTCCTCGTTGGGACGGCGATAATGCTTTCAGAAAACGTTGAGGAGAAGGTTAGGAGCCTCGTGGAGGCTGTTTAAAGATGGTTAAGGTCAAGATATGTGGAATAACCAGATTCGAAGACCTTGAAGCCTCAGTAAGCGCTGGAGCAGACTTCGTAGGCTTCGTGGTCGACGTACCCTCTTCTCCGAGAAACTTGGATCATAGGGGTGCTGCCCGTTTAATATCTACTGTCCCCAGCAGCGTTAAAAGCGTGGTTGTTACTGTTCTCAGAAGCCCGGGGGATTTACGTAGCATTATGGAATTGTGTGCAGACTATGTTCAGCTACACGGAGAGCCCAATTTACTTATGGGTTTGGCTGAAGCGCTTCACGCGGAAAAAGCAATAGGGGCTGTAAACGCTAGGCTCCCCAACGCGTTAGAATTGGCGTTAGAGTACTCCAAGCTTTTTGGAATGATACTGGTCGACAGCTTGAGGGACAATGGGCTAGGAGGCTCAGGAGAGGCTCACGATTGGGGGCTCAGCAGGATTATGAGAGATAGATTACAGAAGCCTCTTATTCTTGCTGGAGGACTGACGCCAGATAACGTTGCAACTGCTGTAAAGATTGTCAACCCCTATGCTGTTGATGTTTCAACCGGTGTCGAAGCCAGCCCCGGTATTAAGGACCCGGAGAAATTATCAAGGTTTATTAAAAGGGCTAAGGAGGTAAGAGTATGAGTAGGATTCTCTACGAGTATCCTAAGGGCGGAAAATACGGGCATTATGGAGGGAGGTTTGTTCCTGAGACTCTTATGCCTGCGCTCGAGGAGCTTGAAGAAGCCTATCTGAGGTTTAAGGATGATCCGGATTTTAAGAGAGAGTTAAAATATTATCTTGAAAAGTTCGCAGGCAGGCCGACACCTCTCTATTATGCTGCTAACCTTACTAAGAAACTGGGTGGACCAAAAATATATTTGAAGAGAGAAGACTTGGCGCATGGGGGTGCCCACAAGATTAACAATACGGTGGGCCAAGCGCTTCTGGCGAAGAAAATGGGTAAGACAAGGGTTATTGCTGAAACCGGTGCGGGTCAACACGGTGTGGCGACGGCAATGGCTTGTGCGGCTCTTGGTTTGAAGGCTGAGATATACATGGGTGCTGAGGACATGAAGAGACAGAGGCTAAATGTTTTCAGGATGAGACTGCTGGGCGCTGAGGTTCACCCCGTAGAGTCTGGTTCTAAAACCCTCAAGGACGCGATAAACGAGGCTTTGAGAGACTGGGTTACAAACGTGCAGACCACCTATTATCTTATAGGTTCTGTCGTAGGCCCTCATCCATACCCGATGATAGTGAGGGATTTTCAGAGCGTGATAGGGATAGAAACAAAAGAACAAATACTCGAGCAAGAGAAAAGGCTTCCGGACGCGATAGTGGCCTGCGTCGGGGGAGGGAGCAATGCTATCGGAATATTCTATCCTTTCATCAAGGATGAGGACGTTGAGCTCTATGGTGTTGAAGCCGCGGGGGAGGGCATTAGCACTGGTAAGCATGCTGCGAGCCTCTGCGCGGGTTCTGAAGGGGTTTTCCACGGAATGCTGTCACACGTTCTTCAAGATGAGAATGGGCAAATACTGACTACGCACAGTATTTCAGCTGGTCTAGACTACCCTGGTGTAGGGCCTGAGCACAGCTTCCTAAAAAGCATTGGAAGGGTTAAGTACGATGCTGTTACGGATGAGGAATCCCTAGAAGCGTTCCTAGAGCTCTCTAAAACAGAGGGCATAATACCCGCATTAGAACCATGTCATGCGCTCGCCTATGCTAAGAAGCTTGCTGAGAAAATGGGGAGGGACGAGATACTAATAGTAAACCTGTCGGGCAGGGGGGATAAGGATGTGGAGGTTGTTGCAAACAGGATGGGTGTTAAAATATGAGTATTGGCAAGGTTTTCAACGAGCTGGAGAAGCGTAACGAAGGCGCGCTAATAGCATACGTAACTGGTGGAGATCCTTCTCCCAAGTACACTCCGAGGATAGTTGAAGCGTTAGTAGAGGGCGGGGCTGACATAGTTGAGATCGGAATCCCCTTCTCAGACCCGATAGCGGACGGCCCCGTGATACAGGCTTCGGATGTTCGAGCTCTTAATGCTGGCACAACCCCTAATACTGTCTTCGAAATAGTTAGGGAAGTAAAGAAGACTGTTGACGCACCAATTGCTCTTCTAACGTATTATAACATCGTTTTCAGAAGGGGTGTTGGGAAATTCTTAGAGGACGCTAGTAAGAGTGGTGTCGACGGCTTGATCGTAGCCGACCTGCCTGTAGAAGAGGCTGGAGAGTATAAGAATTATGCTGAGAAGAACGGTATTGACACGATCTTCCTGGCTGCGCCTTCAACATCCTTAAACAGGCTTGAGAAGATACTTAGAATGGCCTCGGGATTCCTGTATCTTGTCTCCGTTTTCGGCGTAACGGGTATGAGGGAGCACGTCGCCCAACTCACTATGCAAACCGTAAGAAAAATACGCCCCTATACGGTCAACAGGATTCCCTTAGCTGTTGGATTTGGCATCTCTAAACCGGAGCACGTCAGAACCATAGTGTCTTGTGGAGCTGACGGTGCTATAGTGGGCAGTGCTTTCGTAAAGCTTATCGAAGAGAAATATGGCAACTTTAACGGTCTTTTAGAAGAGTTAAGCACATGCGCCAAAATTTTGAAACTCGCTACTAAACCCAGATTGCAAACCAGTTAAGATCCCTTATCCTGAGCCGGTTTCCTCTAGCTGTTGCTTAATGGGTTCAGGTATGTCTGGGAAGCTGGACTTCATCTTCTGAGATGCTAGCACAGATGCTTCTCTCAGAATCTGGTCTGCTTCTCTATCGGTTGAAACGTAAGGTTCGTAGCCAGACACCTCGCCAGCCTGTATCAATACGCGGTTCATCATATCCTCTATTTGCTTTAGACTCTCCGCGACTTGCGGTGCAACGTTCCTTATCTCGCTCCCAACCCTGTTAACAACGTTCACAACCGGACCCAATACTTTCAGAGTATCTTTGAAATCCAGAGTATCTTCTAATCTCAGTATTACTCTTTCGAGAGCAAGCTTATTGCTGAGGATTATCTTGCCCATCTTTCTCACTTGAGCAACCTCGTTTGCATAAACTAGTGCACGGGGATTATCTCTTTCTACAAGCGCTTTCTCCACTTCTTTGAAAAGCTGCTCATCCCTCGCCTTAATCCTGCTGTAAATACGGTCTAGATTCTGCTCCTGAACCTTAAGCATCATGAGGGCCTCTTTCAAAGTGTCTTGAAAAGCAGGAGTATCTGCCGGCTGGGGGGGAGGCCGAGGCCTCTTCCATGGTAATGGAGACATTCCTAGTCGTTTAACCTTTCTAACGTAGCTTAAATATTTTTGTTCTATGATTTACGACGGGAAAACATGAGTAAAGCATAAGGCTACGGGTAGCGTATTCAAGCAGACTCAATAAAAACTTAATTAGGAAACGCAATATACTGAGTCAGAATAGAAGTGTCCAGTCCAAGCTGGAGGACTGAGCTTGAAAGAACCGCGATAAGGAGGGCGCATGAAGCCGTTAGCCTAGATAGTCAAGGAGACTATAAGTCTGCAATAAGGCTTTACAGGGAGACTATTGAAATACTCATGCAGCTATACACGTTATCGGATAATGATAGCATTAAGAGAGTGTATCTGGATAGGATAAGAGAGTACCAGAAGAGGGTTGAGAAGCTTGAGGGCTTGGCTAAAAAGAAGGAGGAAGTTGTTTATATTGATAAAACTGAGAAGAAAGAGGAAGACAAGTGGCTCCAGGACGTCGTACTCATAGAAAAGCCTTCTGTGAAATGGGACGATATTATTGACTTGGACGAGGCTAAGAAAAAGTTGTATGTGAACGTGATATTCCCAACGATCAGGCCCGACGTGTACAAGCTACCATGGTCCACGGGCATTCTTTTCTACGGTCCGCCGGGGTGTGGAAAGACGCTTCTAGCAGCCGCCTTAGCTAATAGCATCAAGGCGACTTTCTACTTAGTTAAAGCATCCTCAATACTTTCCAAATGGCTTGGCGAGTCTGAAAAGAACATAGCCCGATTATTTGAGCACGCTAGGAAAAATGCTAGTTCAAGCGAGCCTGCGATAATGTTTATCGACGAGGTTGAGAGCATCGTGGGAACGCATATCTATGAAACCGGTGGCGAGGCAAGGGCTAGGCTACAGCTACAGCAAGAGATGGATGGTCTCTTGAGCAAGGGCAGGACTGAACACGTGTACGTTATAGCTGCTACGAATAATCCTTGGCTTCTCCCAGATGCTTTCCTAAGAAGGTTCGAAGAGAGAATATATGTTCCTCCCCCGGATTTGAGGGCGAGGAAAAGACTGTTCATGTACTTTACCTCTAAGCTGAGCCTTAGGCCTCCCATATATTACGATGAGCTTGCCCGTTTAACTGAAGGCTATTCTGCTCACGATATTGAAAACATATGTAAAGACGCTTTTAAGATGACTATTGAGGAATTCTTTGAACAGGGTGATCCGATGAAGGGAAACCCGAGGCCCGTAACAATGGAGGATCTCGTTAAAGCGATAAGGAACAGAGGGAGCAGCATAAGCAAAGAAAGCCTAGTTAAGATGGAGGAGTGGAGGAAGGAGAAGGGCTCTATCTAAACAGTCTCCTCTTCACGCTTTATTATAACTCTTCTCTCTTTAACAAGCTCGTCCAATATTTTTTCAACATCCCCTCTGCTCATTGAAAGGTCTTCCGCACATTTTTCAATGCTGAACGCGTTTGAATTCGCTTTAAGATACTCGAAAACCCTTTGCTTTGCCTCCTCCTTCGCTACAATTGCCTGAGGAACCTTGGGGAAAGTGCTTTCAATCTTCATCAAAGCCAGTTTTTCAGCATCCTTAATCACCTTTTCAGCCTCGTCGCCTACAGTGTCTAGCTTTATCTCGGTTGAGCTCGTTATTATCGAGGCTGCTTCCTCTAGCTTAGCCCTAATGCCCATAAATTCCCTCTCTAGGTTCGGCAGTGGCCCCGCTTCTTTAACCGCAGACAAGAGCCTGATAAGCGAGGGCACCATTCCGTACAGTTCCTCGGATTCGATAAGCGTCTCAAGCCTAAGCTTGATAGTTAACACTAGGAGGCTAGAATGGTAGATTATTTTCGCAACCTTTCTGAGCATGGCTATCTCTTGAGCATACGCTCTCGCCCTCTCGTGATCCTTCTTCTCAAGGAAGAAGCTAACCTTCTGCAAATACTCGCTGTCTTTCTGCCTCAGATTCCTAACAATCCTATCTAAATTGTAGGATACTAGCTCTATGTCCGTCAGCGACTCTCTTAGTAGGAATCTCACTCTTTCCACATTCTCAATATTCATAATGCTGCTCTCCTCCTCTCTAACTCCAATACCCCGCTGCCTGTGCCCACGTAAGCCTTACTCACTAGGTCTTTAAAAATACCGTTCTCTAACACCCCAGGTATGCTTTTGAGGAAACCTTCTAACTGTTCCAAGCTGTACCCTTCCGGGAGGGGCACGTCTATAATAGCGTTCCCCAAGTCTGTTATTACGGGGCCGACTTTCCCGCTCCCAGTCCTAATCCTAACGTTTACGCCAAGAGCTTTCTCCAGCCTTTTCTTAACAAGAATGACGAAATCAGGAGGCACTTCTACGGGGATCAGTGCCCCAGGCTGAATCTTTTCAACAAGCTTCTTCTCGTCAGCTATGAGAATGAGTTCATCAGATACCGAGCTCAGTACTTTTTCCATGAGGAAGGCTCCTCCCCCGCCCTTTATCGCGGTCAGCGACCTTCTTTCTATGAGGTCAGCACTATCTATGGTAACGTTGACGTGGTCGGTTTGGTTAAAGCTGAGAATCCTGAGCCCCATTTCTAGGGCCCTGAACTCTATTTGGCGTGAAGAAGGAATGAAGAAAACATTATTCACTATGTCGGCACCTACTTCTTCCACAAACAGGGGTAGGAATGAGTCTGCAATAGTACTCCCCGAGCCGAGGCCAACGATCATTCCTGGCTTAATATGAGTCAACGCTTTTCTTGATGCTGCTTTTCTAAGGCTGGCGAGGAGGCTATCCATCCTTTAAACCAGCCTACTCAGATTGTTCAACATATCTATTGCGGTGCGATAAGCCCTATCAAGCTCTTTTTCAAGCATCGAAATATCTTCGTAAAAGGATTCTCGAAGAATCGCCCCACCGTTGTGCCCTACGGGAGCTATTGGAACCCTAATGCTTAGGCCGTGCTTATTGGCTAAGAGTATGGTTCTCTTAACCATTTCAAGCCTTAGAACTCTTAGAAGGTATTCCAGTTTCTCAAGGCTTTCGCTCGAATTTGATTTAGAAATACTCTCCTCCACCATGCTTATCATTTTTCTTATTTCAAGGATTTCAGACACAAGTTTATCCTCTGAGGATCCTTCCTTTACATTCTCAATAAGTGCTTTTTGCATCATTTTTTGGAGTATTCACAGACTTATATGGCTTTTTATATGGGTTTCAATACAATCTTCTTTACTAGTTTATTCATAAAAACAGAGATTTCGTTGCTGAAGAAATAAGCATGGTTTTATTAGCATCAAATAAATCGTAAAGATGGGCGAAACATATTAAACTAGTGCATGCCAGAAAAACTTTAAATCATAAGCGTGTGAAAATCCTACAGCCCCAGTAGCTCAGCCCGGTTAGAGCGCCTCCTTGGTAATGCTGAAAGCGCTGACGGAGGAGGCCGTGGGTTCGAAGCCCACCTGGGGCTTTTTACGAGATTAAACTTTATATCGGGCTCCGAATTAAAAAACCATGGTGGCTCTTTATGGGAAGAACCCTTCTGTACGCTACTGTGTTCGCACTACTCCTCTTGTCGGTACAGCTCTGTCTTTTGAGAGCGCAGCAAACAATCGTTATCGACGGCGACGTTAGCGATTGGGATGCTTTGGGAATTCAACCAGTATATACTGATCCGATTGGCGATACTGAGGAATGGTCTAAAAACCCCTCCATTCTGGGAATAGGTTCGACTGCTGAGCCACCGGATAAGGTTGCTGCCAACGATAAGTGCAGAGATCTGAAGGCTCTCTATGTCTGGTGCGACGATGAGTGGATATATATTAGGCTTGACGTTGCAGAGCTTTACGAGGGCTGGAGTATCGTCAGTACTAAGATTACCGAGGATGGCGAGGAGGTCACGTATCCTAATGTGAGTGCTTACCACATTTACTTCGACTTAATTCCTGGCGGTCAGAGGGATAGTGCTGCTGCTTCAGACGTTGATTTTCAGAAAAACGGGTACGAGTGGGAGTTTAACATACAGTTTGACGCAGGCCTATATGGGGAGAACTATGGCAAGCCGTTTATGCAGTTTCCAGATTGGAGCATCACTACTATTGAAGACTTTGGCGTGGACTTGGCCAGAAGCGCTTTCGAGATGAGGATTAGTAAAACCCTGCTCGAAGAGAAGTATGGAGAACTCGGGACGGCAAGGGTATTCGTAGGCTCGATAAAACCGGGTGAGCCGAAGGGCAACTGGGGTACTTGGCCACATGCATTCGACCCTCAGCACCCAGGGTGCCCCGGAGAGGCTGCTTGGGGTGCCTGCGGCCCGGAGAACGACAGAGGCAGTGACTTCGCTGACGTAATGCCTAATGATTCGCTTGAGCCCCCGAGCGGCGGATGGTGGGAAGACTGGTTGAGCCACGTTACTAATACAATAACGGTGAACCTGGCTCCGACGGCGAAGGCAGCCGCTCCCACAGTGTCCTGGGCATGGATCGCTGCGGGTGTTATCCTAGCAATAGTTGTAATAATAGTGGTAGCCTACTACATGCTTAAACGCAAGGCTTAGCCGTCAGCCATATCTCCTTTCTTTTTCCCCTTTAAAAAGTAGAAACCTTAGAAGCCTCGGGAGGGATTTGAACCCTCGGCAAGCAGCTTACGAGGCTGCCACTCTACCAGGCTGAGTTACCGAGGCTCATCCAATATTCTTCGTAAAGAGGTTTAAAATGTTTTCTTACCCCTCTGTTAATTAGTGCTTACAATATACTCTATAATTTATTAACGTTAATTGAGGGCCGCCGCCGAGATTTGAACTCGGACAAGTGGCTCCACAGGCCACCGCGCTGCCTGGTTACGCTACAGCGGCCACAGCTAGTACTCTCATCTCATGTACGTATTTTAAATTTTCTTCCCACTGGTTTCAACCCCTTGGGTTAGGAAGTATTTATATATCCTTCTGGAAAGTGAGTTTCAGGGCCGGTAGTTCAGCGGTAGAATGTCCGGTTTGCACCCGGAATGAAGCTTCCCGGAGGGTCGAGGGTTCGAGTCCCTCCCGGTCCATAGTTTTAAAGCTGCACTCCTCCGAATCACGATCATTACTGTTTATTAGTCCTTTCTCCGACTTACAATAGCTGGTTGAGTGTGAAGAAGTATCAAAGGTTTCTAACCACGGGCTTCGAGCCCTTCAACCCTGTCAGGCTTGCCGAAGAGACAGAGCAGATTGTAACAAGACCCGGGCCGGATGGTTTGGAGAGGAAGTACACTGGCTTCTACTCCGTCCCCGTTTACAGGGGTATTGCAACCGGCTATGCTGTCGGCTGCTGCCTCAGGTGTATTTACTGCTGGTCAAACTGGTCGAGAGACTTCCCAGAGAGGTTTGGAGAATTCTACTCTCCGAGGGAGGCTGCTGAAAGGCTCTTCAAGGCTGCTGAAGAAGGCGTTACATACTCTGAGTATTGGAGGAGAGTATTGCCAAGGGTTAGCAAGCTCCGCATCTCGGGTTGCGAGCCGACGATAGGGATGGAGCACTTGCTCAAGGTTCTTGAGCACGTTAGGGCTTCGAAGTACCGGCTCTTCATACTTGAAACCAATGGTATAATCCTGGGTTCTAATATCAACCATGTGAAGAGGTTGGCGGAGTTCAAGGATAGGCTGTACGTCAGGGTCTCGTTCAAGGCTGCTACGCCGGAAGGCTTCACCGCTAGGACCGGTGCTCGAGGTGAGTTCTACGAGCTTCCCTTCAAAGCCTTGAAACACCTTTTAGACGAGGATATTCATGCTAGGGCTGCCGCCATGACGGATGAGAAGGTGATGCCCAAAGAGGAGAGAAAGATGCTCATCCAAATGCTTGACGAAATAGACCCCGGGGCAAGGTATTCTGAAACCCTTGAGGAAGAGGTTATAGACACTTACGATACTACTGTGAAGCGTTTAAGAGCCTTCTTCGACAGGGAGTTTGCAGAAAAACTGGAGAACGAGATATCGGCTTCTGGAAACCAGGATTTTTAAAAATGAAAAAAGAGAATGGGTTAATCCAGCCTGGCTTCGGATATTTCCAAGAGGTCTGTGAGGCTGTTCGCCTTAATCTTTCCCTTGGAGATCGTGTATAGTACATCGCCGATGAATAGGCTTCTCTCAACCTGATATTTCGAGCTGAAGTAGTACCCGCTCTTCTCAAGGTCCCCAGTGTCTTCAAGATGCGTAATCCTGCCTCTTAGGATTACTCCCTCTTCAGGTGATATTTTGAAGACGTATGCTCCTTGGAACACGTATTCCCCGTAAACATAGGGCGGAACTCCTTCAGGATATTTCTCGCGGAATATCTTGGCCTCCAGTATGGGTATTACTAGCAAGCTCCTCTTTCTGTCGAAGAGGAAAGCATGGTGGTCTCTTAAAGCTGGCGAATCCGTCCCCCTGTCGCCTATAATTATCTTCCCCACCTCTCTCGGGCTGGTCACGTTAGAGACGTCGAACAAAGATATTTTCAAACCTTGGTACCATGCGAAATCACCCTCCTCTGCTTCGACAGTCTCCTTCCCCACTCCTATGAGGAAATTATCATCGTAGGGATGAAGATAATCAGAGTATCCCGGTATCTTAAGCTTGCCGAGAACCCTCGGCTCCTCCGGATTACTGAGGTCTATCGTGAAAAGAGGGTCTACCTTCTTGAAAGTGACAAGATAACACCTGGATCCCATGAACCTCGCTGAGTAAATTTCCTCACCAGGGGCTAGTTCCTCAAGCCTGCCGACTATTTGCAGCTTCTCCGAGTCTAGGACGTAAACATGGTTAGCGCTCGTGGCTTCGCTAAAGAACCTTGCCACGTGTCCCGTAGTAGTCGCTATCCTGAAATAGCCCTCATGCTCGTCCATCGAAAACTGGTTTAGAACCCTGCCTGGAACACTGCCGCTTGCTTCACACTTTATTTCGAGACCATCAATCTTGATTCTATGGATTTCCGTCGATTCCGCACCGTTACGGAGCCAAGAGTATTCTGGCATTACTACGTAAATATTGTTCACGGAAACATACATGCAGGACGCGTAGCCTGTTAAAACAGACTTGTATTCTAAGCGTTCCTCAGAGTAAAGGTCTACCGCAACTATATTAGTGTAGCTCACGGGGAACTCAGACTTATCTGAATAGAATATTTTGTACGGAGGGACTTCAAAAGTATCGTTATCAACCATTATTCTGGGCATGAGGACCCTCCACTCGTCTTCAATAATTCTGACAACAAGGCTGGTCGTAACGACGTAGACATATCTATCGATCATCCTAGAGCTTAAGTATGTCCCGTCTATAGAAACACGTTCCTTCAGAACCGGGTCCCTCTTGTTTGAAACATCGTATATCTCTAAAACCGTAACCCACTGATAGAAATCAGGATATTCCCTGGGAGAACCGGTCTCCCGAGTTGCAAAACTTTGTTTTAACAAGGCAAGCTTATCGTCGTTAATAAATAAACCGATTGGAGTCCCTTCAACCCTAATACTGGAGATTTTCTTCATCTCCTCCGGTGGATAGGCCTCGACTATGAACAATTCGCTTTCAGAAATCACGTAAATATATTTACCGTCGGTCTTTACAATATCGGCTTCGTCAACACCCAATACTTGAATGTTAGTAGTCGAGTATTCTGCTCCGGCAATCGAACCAGCCTCCAGAGCCTCAGGAGAACTAAGCAGTAGACGGGGGCCTTCAAGCCAGTAGCCTTCTCCAAAATAATACTCCAAGTATTTTTCAAAAGACTTAGCTTTTACGAAATCCTCTATTTCTTGGAATGATTTAAAGCTCCTTAACCCACTGTTACTGTTGCTCGAATTAATAGTGAAAGCGGTTAAAAGAATCGAGACTATCAGGCTTAAGGAAAAGAGGGTTAAGACCATCGTCTTCATTCCGTTCCACTGCTTTAGGAGAAAGCAAGCATCCTAATTATCCTAGAGTTTGGAACAGGCCGTCAACGAATTAGAACACCGGTGAAAAGCCCTTTGCAACAAGGTTAAACCCTGCTTAATATTTATGAGTCAGATGTTCTTACGAAAAACTTATTTTTACTCCAAACATCCCTCTCATAGGTATTTGCTTTGCCTGAGGCTCGATACAAGAGTCCTGAGGAAGCTTTGAAATTCATGAGAAAATGGCTGATTATAACATGCTTATTAACTGTGTTTCTACTTCCGCTTGGTATCTTTGTGACTCTCCTAGGTGTTAATATGAGGAATCTCATAGTTTTCATATTGGGCTTTATCATTGATATGGGTGTGCCTTTCTCCCTCGCCATCATCATCGATTATAAGTATGACAAGATGCTATGGGGCGAGATGTATAATAAGGTTCTCGACGCCGTATACAAAAAAGATGTATGGAAGGTGGTCCCTGATTTCAGAAGGAGAGTTATGATAATAATTATGTGGATTCTTTTGGTTGCAGCATATTTACTCTGTCTTTAATAATAGTAGTAGTAACGGGCAACCTAATAATTTTTGCAGCCATCTTTCTAATGGATGTATTTATTGTCGACTACTTCCTATTTCAAGAGATTCAGAAGTTCAAACAGGTGAAAGAAGAAGCATATATGCGAGAATTAGAGTCTTTTAGGCTACGGTTAACCCCAGAGGAAAGGAAGAGGTTCGACGAGGTTTACAAAATCCTCTTCCACTTGCAAGACGAGAGAAGAAAGGAGGAAGAGTAGGAAAACTAAATTTCGTAAGAACAGTTTGTTTATCACAGACATGCTCTTCCATCCTCACCATCGGTTTAAAGCTAACTTTCTTGTTTACCGCTTTTGAATAGATGTAAGTTAAGCGGATTTCGTTAGGAACTGTGAAGCAAGCATCTTTAGATTGGGCCCAGTAGTATTGAAAGTAGTTTCAACTTACTCGATAATCGTCGTCTGTAAGAAAACAGGTGAAATGGGTGCAGCCGTGCAATACCACTGGTTCTCAGTTGGCTCTGTTGTTCCTTGGGCTGAACCGGGTGTTGGAGTCCTTGCAACGCAATCTATTGCTGAAGTTAGTTATGGGCTGATTGGCTTAACACTCATGAAACGAGGGAAAACTCCGGAGCAAGCTCTTAAGGCGCTTCTAACGATCGACCCACAGAGAGAATTAGGGCAAGTAGCCATGATAAATGTTGAAGGTGAAGTTGCAGTCCACACGGATTCAAAATGCATACGGGCTGCAGGCCATTACGTCGGCGACGGTTTCAGCGTTCAAGCTAACTTAGTGAGGAGTGAAAATTCTGGCTCTCGATGGCTGAAGCCTTTGAATCAGGCTCTGGAAGCCTGGTAGAAAGATTAGTAAACACGCTCGAGGCGGCTGAAGAAGCTGGCGGAGACCTCAGAGGAAGACAGTCCGCTGCGCTACTCGTTGTTAAAACAAAACCCAGTGGTAAACCATGGAAAGACATAGTCTGCAACCTCAGAATTGAAGACCATCCGAATCCAGTTGAAGAACTGAAGAGATTACTGAGGCTACATAATGCTTACCAACACGCTAAAAAAAGGTGACGAGTTAATCTCCTTCGGAAAAATTGAAGAGGCAATGGAAGAGCATAAGAATGCTTTTCAACCTGCTCCTGAAGTTGAAGAACTCAAATTCTGGTATGCTGTTACACTTGCAAACCATGGAATGATTGAAGAGGCGATTCGAACACTGGAAGAAACCGTAGCTAAGAATAAAGATTTACTCGAGCTACTCAAAAGACTGCCAAAATCCGAGTTAATAAACGAGAATGTTGCTACACAAATCTTAAAACGCATAAGCCTTTAAATCTAACAGGCAGGTTGCTAGCAATCAATTTTTAAACATAATTACTTTCCGTTTTTTTCAGAATAGGTTGGGTATCTGAAAGAGGGGGGACCGAAGTACCATAAGAACCTGTAGGCGGCTAACGCCATCCGCTGGAATATGGTCTTACCCTCCTCGCTTAACCTGTATGTTTTACCTTTTAGCTTAGCCCCCTCTTCAAAGGGAATAATGCCAAGATTTATAAATTCGATGGAAAAGTTCTCTTTCTTTTCGCGTTCGCGTAACTTGTCCCATTCCTCGTCGGTGAACTTCTCAACCCTTGCTTTTTCTCCACTAACCTTAAGCTCTACGTACTTCCTACGATGGTCGTGCTCCAACACTTTTACACTATGCTTAGCCTCACTCATGACACTAAAATACTCCTGAAAAAGGTATTTAAATCTCCATGAGAAGCGGAGAAAACTAATCCACCCGAAAGAGGAAAGGCTTAATAACCCGTTTTCAAGGAAACCTCGTCAACTAAAGGTGTCAATAGGACTTGCCTAGATACAAGACAACGGAGGAAGTGCTTAAGCTTTCGAAGAGTCTAGATAACATTAGAAATATTTCTATATGTGCCCATGTGGATCACGGAAAGACCACACTATCGGATTCCCTGCTCGCCGCCTCAGGACTCTTATCGCCAACGGTGGCCGGTGAAGCACTAGCGCTAGACTACTTGAAGATAGAGCAGGAGAGACAATTCACATACAAGGCTGCAAACGTATCCCTTTACCATGAAATAGATAAAAATCCTTATATAATTAATCTTATCGATACACCCGGTCACATCGATTTTACGGGTAACGTGACTCGTAGTTTGCGTGCTATTGATGGTGCTGTTATTGTTGTGGATAGTGTTGAGGGTGTTTTGGTTCAGACCGAGACTGTTACTCGTCAGGCTTTAGAGGAGTATGTTCGTCCTGTGCTTTTCATTAATAAGGTTGACCGTTTGATTCGTGAGCTTAAGCTTTCTCCGCAGGAGGTTGAGAAGACTCTTCTGAAGATTATTGCTGATTTTAACAGGCTTATTGATCTTTATGGTCCTGAGGAGTTTAAGTCGCAATGGCGTGTGGATCCTTTGAAGGGTATGGTTGCTTTTGGGAGTGCTAAGGATAGATGGGGCTTTACTATTCCTAGGATGCAGAAGGCTGGTTTGAAGTTTAGCGATGTCGTTTTTGCCTACGAGCAGGGTAGGCAGGCTGAGCTTGCTAAGCTTCTTCCTCTGCACGATGCTGTTCTGGGAATGGTTGTTACTTTTCTTCCGCCTCCCTCGGTTGCGCAGGCTTACAGGATTCCTAAGATTTGGAGAGGTGATTTGGATAGTGAGGTTGGGAGGGCGATGTTGAAATGTGATCCTAATGGCCCTGTTGTGATGGCTGCTTCCCATATTAGGGTTGATCCTCAGGCTGGTGTCGTCGCCACTGGGAGGCTTTTCTCCGGCACTGTTTACGAGGGTCAGGAGGTTTACCTTATCAACTCTAGGTCTAAAGGTAGGGTTCAACAGGTTTGCCTATACATGGGTCCGCACAGGGAGGTTGTCGGCGCTATGTCTGCTGGGAATATTCCTGCGCTGCTTGGTTTAGATTCTGCGAGGGCTGGGGAGACTATTACGACTCTGCAGGATCTTGTCCCGTTCGAGAGCATTAGGTACGTTTCTGAGCCTGTTATGACTATTTCCGTCGAGCCTAAGAATCCTGCTCAGCTTCCTGAGCTGGTTAATGTGATGCATAGGCTTAGCATTGAGGATCCTAATCTTAAGGTTACTATTAACGAGCAGACTGGCGAGTATCTTCTCTCAGGCATGGGTCAGCTTCACCTTGAGGTTGCCACCACTTTCATCCAGGAGGCCGGTATCCAGATAACTACTTCGCGCCCAATAGTTATTTACAGGGAGAGCATTAGGAGGAAGGGTGGTCCTGTGCTGGTTAGGTCTCCGAACGGTCATAACAAGGTGTTGATAGAGGTTGAGCCTCTTGAGCCTAAGGTTATTGAGCTTATCGCAACCGGTAGGATAACGGAGTTCACTGACAGGAGAGAAGTGGCTAAGATGCTTAGGGAATGCGGCTGGCCTGCTGACGAGGCTAGGGGTGTTCAAGCCATTAGCGAGAGCTTCAGCATACTCGTTGACGCGACCAAGGGTGTTCAGAGGCTGGAGCAGGTTTCCGGCAGTATTAGAATGGGTTTCATCGAGGCTATGAACGAGGGTATTCTCGCGAGGGAGCCTGTTAGGGGCGTTAAGGTCAAGCTTCTGGATGCTACTATTCACGAGGATCCTGCTCACCACGGTCCTGCTCAGATTATTCCGGCGGTGAGGAGGGCTGCTCACGCTTCTATTCTTCTCGCAGACCCGGTTATCTTGGAGCCTATTCTAAGGATAGATGCGAGGACGAGCATGGATCAGGTTGGGAACGTCACGAGGGTTCTAAGCCGTATTAGGGGCAAGATTCTGAGCATAGAGCAGAAGGGGTTGATGACTTTCATCGTCGGAGAGCTTCCTGCAGCGGAGAGCTTCACCCTGTCTGAGGATTTGAGGAGTGCAACCGGCGGCAGGGTTTTCTGGGACACTAGCTTCGCCAGGTGGGAGCCTGTTCCAAGCCAGCTTTTCAACACTGTTGTTGCTGAGATAAGGAAGAGGAAGGGGCTTCCGGCGGAGATTCCGAGGGTAGAGGATCTAGTAGAATAGTGGGCTAGGTCCTGCTTTCAACAGGGGCCTTGATAAGGCTCCAGTCTATCCTGTTCACAAGCTCTTTAAGAACTTTCTTAAGCTCCTCCAATGCTTTTTCCCTTCCGAGTTGGCTAGCATTCCAGGTTACGAAAGGCGGGTAGAAACTTGCCTCCTTAAACTTCGGCTTACCATCGACTATTTCAAACTTTATATACCCTACTTCTCTCAGGTAACAGTTGTCGTTGGGGCATAAAATATCTATTTCATTAAGCTCCTTCTTAAGGTAGAGAAGCTTGAATTCAGAAGCGTTTTCTATTTTCCTGCCGCAGGGGCAGATTAGTGTGGGACTCATTTTCCCTAAATCTGCTTTAAGCTCGTATTAAATTTTTCTCCATCGCTTTCTCAAGATTAAAGTTTTTATACCCCTGTCTTCGAAAGAGGTTTCCGAGGTGATATTAGAATGGCTGCTATACCTGCGACAGTGGGAGGAACACCTGTCCTAATACTCAAGGAGGGCAGTACGAGGACGAGGGGCAGGGAGGCTCAGAGGAATAATCTGAATGCTGCAATAGCGCTGTCTGAAATAGTCCGTTCTTCACTTGGTCCGAGGGGCATGGACAAGATGCTTGTAGACTCCCTCGGCGACGTTACGATAACCAACGATGGCGCGACTATTCTGAAGGAGATGGAGATCGAGCATCCTGCTGCAAAAATGATGGTTGAGGTGGCGAAGAGCACTGACGTGGAGGCTGGCGACGGAACTACGTCAGCAGTCGTATTAGCTGGAGAGCTTCTGAAGAAGGCCGAGGAGCTTCTCGACATGGATGTCCACCCCACCATCATAGTTGACGGTTACAAGAGAGCTACTACCATGGCCCTTTCCTTCCTGAAGGAGGTTGCTCAGGAGGTTAAGCCTACCGACAAGGAGGTTCTCAAGCTGATAGCTATGACCGCCCTGACGAGCAAGGTTGTGAGAGACTACGCTGAGCAGCTTGCAGACATAGCGGTGGAGGCAATTCTAAACGTCGCTACTGAAGAAAACGGCAAGTACAACGTGAGAATCGACGACGTCAAGGTTGAGAAGAAGGCGGGAGGCTCCGTAATGGAGACAAAGCTGATCAAAGGCATTGTCTTGGATAAGGAGGTTGTACACTCCGGTATGCCTAAGAAGGTGGTTAACGCTAAGATAGCTATTCTAAACAGCCCGCTTGAAATAGAGAAGACGGAGTTCGACGCCAAGATAAATATTGAGAGCCCGGAGCAAATCAAAGCCTTCTTGGACGAGGAGCAGAAGATCCTCAAGGGCATGGTTGACAAGATTGTTGAAGCCGGTGCTAACGTAGTCCTATGCCAGAAGGGTATTGACGACATTGCCCAGCACTACTTGGCTAAGGCAGGTATCCTCGCCGTCAGAAGGGTCAAGGAATCGGACATCGAGAAGGCGGCGAAGGCTACCGGAGCAAGGATCGTTACCAGCGTCAACGAGCTCTCTAAAGAGGACCTTGGCTACGCTGGCCTGGTTGAAGAGAGGAAGGTCGGAGAAGACAAGTGGGTCTTCATAGAGCAGTGCAAGAATCCCCGGTCTGTAACCATACTTATAAGGGGCGGGACTGAGAAGATGGTTGACGAGGCTGACAGGGCCCTACACGACGCTCTCTGCGTTGTTAAGGATGTCGTCACCTACCCGTATATCGTTGCTGGAGCAGGCGCTCCAGAGATAGAGGTGGCGATGAGGATCAGGAAGAAGGCTGAGACAATAGCTGGCAAGGAGCAGCTTGCAGTACTGAGGTTTGCAGACGCGCTGGAGTCTATACCTTCAGCTCTTGCAGAGAACGCCGGAATGGATCCGATAGACATAATCGCTGAATTAAGAAAGCACCATGAAAGCGGCAATAAGTGGTATGGGATCGACGTGTATGCTAAGAAGACTGGCGACAGCTGGGCTAATAAGATCATAGAGCCCCTGCTAGTGAAGGAGCAGATAATAAAATCTGCGAGCGAGGCTGCCAGTATGATTCTGCGGATAGACGATGTGATAGCTGCGGGCAGGCTAAAGGAGAAGGAGAAAGAAAAGCCCCCGTCCCCGCCCTCTGAAGGGGGAGAGCTAGACTAAGCCTCTAACCCTCCAACTCTTTCTCCACTTTCTTTTTTCCAATACAGGCTTTTAATTAATTGAAAATGATTTCCCCAATCTTCGTATGTAAGAAACATTTTTGCGGCTCCTGTTTTTTAGGCGGTCGGGTGAAATTAGGTAGAAACGATTGGCTTACCTCCTGTTATAAATGATTTTATTGTTTTAGATATTTAATGGCATGGATGCGGCGCCCGGGATTTGAACCCGGGATTCCCAGCTTGGGGGGCTGGTTTTAGGAGAGCAATTCTGTCCTACCAGGCTAGACCAGCGCCGCTTTATTGAAGTTAACACGTAAGATGGTGAATAAAAATTTTTAAGAGTTACGCCCGCACCCCCCCGCGTTCGTATTTCTCGACTCAAACGAGGCGAATAAAAGGCTTCTTCCAGCTTTTTTACTGTCTTCGGAAGAGGCTTCTCTAATTAAAGGCCCCGTAGATAGGTGGGTCAACCATTCTCTAAAGGGAAAGCTTAAAAACAACCCTTTTCAAACTACCTTAATGCGGTGGAAAGCGATGAATTCTCTGGCCTTTGGGACCATGATTCCCGAGATCTTGAGTTATGAGCTTCCACCGCTCTTCTACTGGAGGTTTGAATATTGAGTCTAGAACCTGCTGGTGCGCCGCTCAGGGTTTCGGATTTAAGCTTAAAAAAGGAAGAGCGTTTCCTGCTTTCAAACATCAGCTTTGTTCTAGACCATTCTGAAATACTTGGAGTAGTTTCCAACAGGATTGAGCCAGTCGACTACTTGTTCCGGATCCTGCTTCTCTTAGAGAAGCCGACGTCAGGCATCATAATATACTTCAACAATCCAGTTATCCGGAGGAAGGATTTGATTAAAAGAGTCGGTTTCTACTCGTGTCAAATGGACCTGCTTGGAAACTCTACGGTGTTGGATAATCTGCTTCTCTCAGCCTCCATGCACGGCGTGCCTAAGGGGAAATCCTTGGCTAGGGCGAAGGAAATACTATCATTGTTCGAAGCATCCGACTTGGCTCCAGTAAAATGGTTTAGGCTCCCCCTGTCTTTGAGAAGGAAGCTATGCTTTGCATCAGCCTTCATACATGATCCAGCCGTAGTATTGTTGTACGATCCCTTCAGAGGTGTTCCATTTGATGTCGCAATGTTCATGAGGAACTTCATAAGAACCTCCATAGACTTGGGGAAATCCATGATAATCTTCTCAACGACCCCGCTGTTGCTCGACGAGGTTTGCGACAGGATTATGGTTTTACACAACGGGCAGCAGACCGCCATGGACGATGTTGAAAGCTTTGTCACAGGAGTCGGGGGCCCCGGAATACTCTCCTTCCACGTTTCAAAATTTAATATAGAGGCTAATATCGATGCTCTTGAGAAAATGGGCGTAAGCTGGTATGCTACCGGAGAAAACGAGGCGGTTATAGAGCTGGATAATACTCCCGAGAAGATACAGGGTCTTCTGGATCTGCTTTTTAAAAAAGGTGCTGTAGTAAACAAGATAGTAAGCAGTAGACAACACCTGCTTGAGTCTGCGAACAGGTTTATGGAGGTTTAAAAGTTGGTAAGCCTGATTTCCCAAGAGTTAAAGCTCTTCTTTACTTCACCACTATTTATAAGCCTAGAGCTCGCTCCAGTCGTTGTAACCACGGTGCTAAAAATCGTCGGAGGCATTTCTAGCGACCTGGTGGTTCCAGATAAATTGTTAGCTATCATATGGTTAATGCTCGTCCTCTACTCTACATACTTCGAGCTCGAAATGTGGCGTAAATGGTTTCTAAACAAAGGTATTAAAATTAAGATTTATGCCAGTGGTTCTCCTCAAACTCCTTTTCTAATGCACTCCGTCGCCTCATTAGTTCTTTTGGAGCTTAAGACACTGGTTTTCGTCTTACCCTATTTGTTATTGTCAAGTATCGAAATACCGTCGCTTCCATTTTTTATTACTGCCACGCATGTCAACTGGCTTCTCTCTCTTTCCATAGGGAATGTTTTTTCAAAAGAGGTTTTTAATAAGCTATCGGATTCGACAGCGTCTTTCCTATGCGTGTCTATCTTCAATACAATTGTTCTCCTCGCATTCAGCCAATGCCTTCCACAATCCTTTCCTCTTTTCTCCATGGTAACCTGGCCATTTCCTTCGCTGGAAAATGCTGGAGTGAACAATCTTACCGAGCCGGTTTTCCTAGTTTTCTCCATCGTATCTATAGTGTTCTACACCATAGCAGTATACGTAAACTCTAATGCTGCTAAAAGCATCCGTATGGACGGTTATTAGCTGTCCAGTTAATCGAGGGAAAGATTAATATAGCCCATGTATGGAGGCTCCTGCTTAGGAGGTGCAGTAAGTGTACTCGAAGAATAACGCTCCAAGGGGGCGAGACCCCGTCCGCCAACTGCCTACGCCCTACTCAGAGATCCACCTCCGCTAAGAAGCACGGCTGTTGTTTTTCAAAGGGGTGTTCTGAATGGTTTCAGGAGCAAAACTGCTAGTGGATAAGCTGAGGGAGAACGGGGTTAAGACGATATTCGGGATACCTGGGGGAGCAGTACTACCCTTCTTCGACGAGCTGTATAAGGCTGAGGACATAGAGTTTATTCTGGCGAGGCACGAGCAGGGAGCTGCCCACATGGCTGACGGCTACGCTAGAGCAACCGGGAGGGCTGGGGTGGTAGTGACGACGTCCGGCCCAGGTGCTACCAATTTGGCTACCGGAGTCGCAAACGCCTACCTCGACTCCTCCCCGGTGATAAGTATCTCCGGCCAGGTTTCTACTTCTTTAATAGGCTACGATGCTTTCCAAGAAGCTAACATCTTCTCCATGATGATAGGGTTGACCAAGATGAATTTTCTCCCGAGAAACCTGGATGAGTTAAGCTCAGCCATTGAAAACGCTTTCAAAATAGCTCTCTCAGGAAGACCGGGTCCAGTACACATCGATATCCCGAGGGATGTTCAACTCATGGAGGGTGAGCCAATGAACAACATCTTCTCTTACTCATATAATCCTCCAGTGCCTTCTGACGAGGAAATATTTCTAGTATCGAGAATTCTTGCAGATGCTGAGAGGCCTGTCATACTTGCCGGCGGCGGAGTAATAATGTCGGGGGCTTCAAGCGAGCTAATCGCTTTTGCGGAGCTTTTGAACGCTCCAGTAGTAACCACTCTCATGGGGAAGGGAAGTATTCCCGAAGACCATCCATTATCACTCGGATGCGTCGGCATGCATGGTAAACTGGGGGCGATAAAGGCTGTTCAGGAGAGCGATGTTCTCCTAGCCGTTGGCACAAGGTTCAGCGATAGGACTACTGGCAAGCTGAGTGGATTCGCCCCCAGGGCTAAGAAGATACATGTCGACATAGACAGGTCCGAGATAGGAAAGCTACTTAAGCCTGATATCGGCATAGTGGGAGATGCGAAACACGTCTTAAGCAGGATTTACTCAAACCTGTTGAAGATGGTTCAAAAGGGTAAGGCTGGGAGATGGGGTGAAAGGCTTAAACAGCTTAAGAAAGAGTCGGAGTTCCTTTACGATTACGATGCTGTTCCAGTAAAGCCGAGCACTGTTGTTAAGGTTCTTAACGATTACGTCGCGCCCGGGGACTTCGTTACCACAGAGGTGGGCCAGTGCCAGATGTATGCTTCTCTGCATTTCTTAGCTAAACGTCCAAGGCAATTCATATCCTCAGGAGGGCTTGGGACAATGGGCTTCGGGCTTCCAGCAGCGATTGGTGTTAAGGCGGCTTTCCGCGAGCAGAGGGTTTTCGACATTGCGGGCGACGGCAGCTTCTTCATGACTTGTAACCAGCTCCCGGTTTCAGTAGACTATGAACTACCGATTATAGTCGTTGTTCTAAACAATTACTTCTTGGGAATGGTGAGGCAGTGGCAGGAACTCTTCTACGGTAGAAGATACATGGCTGTTGACTTAAAGGGTAAGGCTGACATAGCAAGAGTCTCAGAAGGATTCGGCGCGAAAGGATTCAAAGCGACGAGGATCAGCGAGCTTAAAGAGGTTTTGCAGATAGCCATCAAGCAGAATGAAACAACCGTTATAGATGTTGTAGTGGAACGTGAGGACAACGTATTTCCAATGATCCCGCCTGCGGCAACTCTCGATGAAGTAATAGTTAGGAGGTGAAACCATGGCTGTGGATGAGAATAAGAGGTTCATCGTCCTCAGAGTGCTCAACATTCCCGGGGTAATGGAGCGGATTTCATCAATATTCGCCAGAAGAGGAATAAACATAGATACTATCACTGTCGGAGTTATAAATGGAAAAACCTCTCAAATCTCCCTCACCTTCAACCTTCCAGAGGATAAGTTTGAAAACATTGTTAAGGTTTTAGAGAAAAACCCATGTATACTGGAAGTTAAAATAGGATCGCTGGAGTCAGATGTTATAAGAGAGGCCTTTGTAGCAGTCCTTAGGGATTGCGATACCAATGTAAGTGATTACATTAGGATCAGGTATCGTGCTAGGACAACCTTGCTTAGCGAATCAAAGCTTCTAGTCGAGCTGTTGGCAGACCCTAGAGTAGTCAACGAGTTCAAAGAGGAGTTCACAGACCGTATAGAAAGCTTTTCGAGAAGTGGAGTTATGATACATACTTTAAACCATTATAGAAAGTTAAAAGCTTAAAAAGAATTAGGGAAAAACCAGTAATAGCGTGGTGCGGGATGAGTAAGATAATAAGAGACGAAGATATAAAGATAGAATTGATAAAGAACAAAACGGTTGCCATAATAGGGTATGGTTCTCAAGGAGAGGCGCAGGCTAAGAATCTTAGGGACAGCGGGATAAAAACCATACTGGGTCTGAGGAAAGACGGGAGTTCTTGGAAGCGGGCTTCTGAAGATGGTTTTGAGGTCTATGAAATCGGGGAGGCGGTGAGGAGAAGCAATATCGTGATGATGCTTCTCCCAGACCCTGTTCAACCCAAGGTTTACGAGGAGCATGTGGCGCAGAACATTTCTAAAGGCTCTACTCTCGTTTTCGCGCATGCGTTCAACATACACTACAGGCAGATAGTTCCCGCCCCCTGGCTTGACGTCGTGCTCGTAGCCCCCAAGGCCCCGGGTCCCGCTTTAAGGGATGCTTACGTTCATGGCAGTGGAGCCCCCGGCCTGATAGCGGTACACCAAGACTACACTGGTAATGCTTCTAAAATAGTTAGAGAGCTTGCTAAGGCAATCGGTTTGAGCAGGGTTGGCCTAATAGAATCATCGTTCAAAGAAGAGGTTGAGACCGACTTATTCGGCGAGCAGGCAGTCCTGTGCGGAGGAGTGTCTTCCCTCATAAAAAGCGGGTTTGAAATACTTGTTGAAGCAGGGTATCAACCGGAGGTTGCTTACTTCGAGGTCCTAAACGAGCTTAAGTTAATCGTCGACTTAATATGGGCTAAAGGATTATCAGGCATGTGGCAGGCTGTCAGCGACACTGCTAAGTACGGCGGTTTAACGCGCGGCCCATACCTTATAGATGAAGATGTTAAGAAGAAGATGAGGAAGCTTCTTGAGGACATTCAATCCGGAGTCTTTGCTAAAGAATGGGTTCTCGAGAACAACTCTAACCAGGTTGTATTGAAAACCCTGATGGAGAAGGAGAGAAACCATCTTATCGAAGTAGTGGGGAGCAGAATAAGGGCGATGATTAAGAAATGACTTCCAGCGTGCCCGTGGAGAAGCAGTGTGAATTAGAGATGAGGAGTAACGCTATTAAGAAGGGTGTTGACAGGGCTCCCCACAGAAGTCTCCTACACGCCGTTGGACTGGAGAAGGAGGATTTTGAAAAACCCTTCATAGCAGTGGTTAACTCTTATACGAACATTGTGCCAGGGCATATTCACCTCGACTCTCTCGCCGAAGAAGTCTCGAGGGGGATTAGAGACGAGGGCGGTGTGCCCTTCGTCTTCAATACTATTGCTGTTTGCGATGGGTTGGCGATGAACCACGATGGTATGAAATACTCTCTTCCAAGCAGGGAGGTAATAGCAGACTCCATAGAGATAATGCTCTCAGCACACATGTTTGACGCCGCCGTCTTCATTGCTTCATGCGATAAGATTGTTCCCGGGCACCTTCTTGCAGCAGCGAGGCTGAACCTCCCCTCAATATTCGTAACCGGCGGGCCGATGTACCCCGGCGTGTTTAAGAATAGGAGGATAGATCTAGTATCGGTTTTCGAAGTTCTCGGCAAGTTTCACGAGGGGGAGGTTACGCTGGAAGAGTTGAGAGAATTTGAAAGGGCTGCTTGCCCTGGAGCTGGAAGCTGCGCGGGGCTTTTCACAGCGAACACTATGGCGTGCCTAGTGGAGGCGATGGGCCTGTCTCTTCCAGGTATGGCTGCGACGCATGCTTTGGATGAGAAGAAGAAAAGGCTTGCCTACGATTCGGGGAGGAGGATAGTCGGGCTCTGGAGAGAGGGGCTTAAGTTTAAGGACGTGGTTAAGAGAGAGAGCCTGATTAACGCGATAATCGTTGATAATGCCTTAGGAGGATCCACTAATACTGTTCTCCACATAAGCGCGCTCGCTAAGGAAGCTGGTTACGACCTCTCGCTTCAAGTATTCGACGAGATTAGTAGGAGGATACCGACGCTAGTCCTCATAAGGCCCTCTGGAGAAAGCTTTATGATCGACTTTTATAATGATGGTGGAGTCCCAGCCCTTCTAAAAATGCTCAAGAAGTATATTTACTTGGATGCGATGACAGTATTGGGGAAGCCTTTAAAAGAGCTTGTTGAAACGTTTCCTGAGCCACGGGGCTTTCTCATACGTCCTCCTGAGAACCCGTATAGAAGCGAGGGCGGTATAGCTATCCTATGGGGGTCTCTAGCTCCCGAGGGTGCTGTTATAAAGCTTGCCGGAACACCTATGCAGCTTAGAACGTTTAGGGGCAGGGCTAGAGTATTCAATTCCGAGGAGGAGGTGGTTGAAGCGCTTGAAGAAGAGGAGTTCAAAGGGAATACTGTTGTAGTCGTTAGGTATGAGGGCCTACTGGGCGGACCCGGTATGCGTGAAATGCTGATGCCTACTTCGCTTATAGTCGGGAGGAACCTTGTCGAGAAGGTCGCGTTGGTTACTGACGGCAGGTTCTCAGGAGGTACCAAGGGGATTGCTATAGGGCATGTTTCTCCAGAAGCATTCTTAGGCGGGCCTATAGCTCTTGTCGAAGACGGTGACGAGATACTTATAGATGTTCCGAGCAGGCGGCTCGATCTGCTTGTGGATGAGGATGAGCTTCAGGAGAGAAGGAGGAAGTGGACTCCGGTAGTGAAAAGGATTGAAAGCAAGTTTTTAAACAAACTTAGAGACAACAGGTTCCTCCTTTAAAATGCACGCTATTCCGGATAAGGCGCTTTCAATCAAGCTAGACAGATTTGCAACGATCTGTCTAAATGGGCGTGATACAACGCTAGAAATAGGCTTGTCCCGTTCTCCAAATTATGTCTTCATTTCTCACGCCCATCTTGATCATATATGTAAGCAAGAGTCTAGAGACGTGGAGGCAATATGCTCTGAGGAAACATTCCTCTTATCAACGCTCAGAGGGTTTGGGGTAAAGCGGGCGGATAGTCCCTTCCTCCTCTTGGATTCAGGACATATACTGGGCTCTAAGTCGATAGTCTTAGAAACGAGTTGCGAGAAGATACTCTACACCGGGGACGTAAACAATTCCCCGCTTGCAGACATTCCTAGGCAACGATTTCCGAAGACGCATACTCTGATAATAGAGTCTAACTACGGGTGTCCAAGCCTAGTCTTTCCTCCGCGTCACAAGCTAATTAAAGAGGTTGTTGACTATGTTCGGGAAAACTTGAACAGGGGCAGACCTGCAGTCCTTATGGGCTATCCGTTAGGCAAATCGCAGCATGTTCAAATGATTCTAGACCGTTTCCTACCGGATGTTGAGAAATACGTTTCTCCGTCAATAGCAAGATACAACGAGGTTTACAGGCTCTTCTCGATGACGATAGAGGAGAAAAAGACATTGTACTCCCAGTCTCAATCATTTCCAAAGGACAGTAATTGGGTGCTTTATTACCCGAATATTTCCGGTAGGAATGCTTTCATGCAGGTTATTAAAAGGAGGTACGGTGCTGTTTTAATCGGGTTCTCAGGAAGGTCGCTTTTAAAGGGTTATGAAGAAATGCTGGCAGTCGACCAGGCTTTTCCAATTAGCGACCATGCGGATTTCAACGGTTTACTCAAAATAGTTGAAGAAACCTCTCCACAGAAGGTTTTGACGGTGCATGGTTTTTCTAGAGAATTCTCTAGAGAGCTCAGGAACCTTGGATACGAGGCCTACGACTTTAACTCCCTAAGGGGGGAACGCATCAGGCTTTTCTAATTACTTGCGCAGGAATATTACAAACTCGTCTGCATGCCCTATCTTAACTACGCGATCCCTAGTGGCTACTCTCCTGTTAACCAGCCACATGCGTTCAGTTTCAAAACCGATTTCGCCAGCTATTTTTGAGAAAATCTTCTCCGATTCCACAACTCCTGTTGGGAAGACTCCTTGGGCGATTACGAAGACCCCTTTCCCACCTTCCTTAAGAACGCGATAAATCTCCGACAGAGCTCTCTTAAGGTCTTCGAAATAAGCGCTGGCTATAGCGGGCAGACCTCCGTATTCAGAATCCACATGGTTTTCAACGGAATCCCCTATGTATGATCTTAACATCGGTTCCGCTCCCTTGAAGAAAAGCTCGTTCTCAACCCGGTAGACCTTCGTATACTCTATCTTGTTTAAATAAGGAGGTGATGTAATTACCGCGTCAAACATGTTGTCGCTCAGAAACTTTAGGTTTCGAGAGTCTGCTTTCAACGTGGTTATCGTCGGATTAAGTGTTTTAAACTCCTCCAAGTCTCTTATCATCCGCTTAACCCTGTTCCTGTAGAATTTTCTAAACGGAGGAACATTCTTCTCCCTAACTATCTTTAAAACTCCCCCATCCTTAACTATGTAGGACGCCTTGATCGCAGCACTCATCAATCCCAGTTTGAAAAAACCATTAACAACCTCATCCTCTATTTCCTCAATGATACTCCTAAAGAATAATACATCTTCTAAAACATGCCTGGGGAAGGCTTTTCTAACAATACTGCTGAGCCTGCTTAAGTCTTGTCTCTTAAATTTTTCAGAAAAAACCTTCTTGGAAACCTCCTTTAACGTGTTAACATCGTAATCCGCCGTCTTAACCCTCGACACGAACACTGGTAGATCTGCTATGTCTATGCCCATAGCGTTTACTCCAAGCTCTTTACAAGTAAGCTGTGTGGTTCCAACTCCGCAGAAAGGGTCTAACACCCAGGAATCTCTTCCAAGCTTGAGATCCCTGATTATTAAATTTACAAAATCTCGCGAGAAGCCTTCCTTATAGTAGAACCAGTTATGTATTGGAGTATGCTTATTCGGTATGAATGTTACAAGCTTCCCTATCTCAGTCTTCTTCTCGATTATCATAAAGTTCTTTTCAGCTATAAGGCATATGGAGATGATGGTTTTTAAATTTTGAATCGCCCATGCGGTCTATAACCTTATTAGCTGGCTTAAAGCTCATTCTAGGAAAGATGTCCGAAGAGAGCATATACCGTAGCCGTCTAGAGCCTGCTTTTCCAGAAGCAACAAGATACGCATCAAGCATTAAAGAAGATTCATGGATATTTTACGAAGATATAGAGGCTACTGTTGCCCACGACTTCATGCTTATGAAGCAAGGATATATAACGGAAGACCAGTTTAAGAAGATTGCTTCCGCAATTAAAAAACTTTTAGAAAGAAAGGCGCTGACACAGGTAGACGCAAGCAAATATGAAGATGTGCATGAGCTTATAGAGTCGTTCATAATTAAGGAAATCGGAATTGAAATCGGAGGATTGGTTCATACTGCCCGCTCAAGAAACGACCAAGTTGTGACCGCAGTGAGGCTTAAAACTAGGAGGGAGATTCTTAATGTTCTTAGAGAAATACTGGATCTTGAAAAAGCATTGTTGAAGAAAGCACGTGAAACCATCGACGTTCTATTTCCTTTTTACACACATCTTCAGCAAGCGCAAGCAGCCCCTTTATCGCATTATTTTCTCGGCTATTTCGACATTTTACTGAGGGATTTTGATCGCATAACGGAATCTCTAAAGAGGATTAACCTTAACCCTCTTGGAAGCGTTGCGATAGTCGGAACCTCCTTGAAAGTAGACAGAGAGCTTACAACAAAGCTCCTTGGCTTCTACGGTGTCTTAGAAAACTCGCTTGATGCAGTATCCTCTAGAGACTTCATACTGGAGACTGTGTCAAACCTTAACATACTGATGCTGAATTTGAGCAGAATGATGGAGGACTTCATAATCTGGTTGACTTCAGAATTCGGCTTCTTCACTCTCCCAGACGAATTAGCATTCCCCTCTAGTGCAATGCCGAACAAGAAGAATCCCTGCATACTTGAGCTGGCCCGCGCTAGGTCTGGAAGGGTTTTCTCAAGCCTAGCTCAGCTCTCGATGGTTTGCAAAGCGGCACCAAGCGGCTATGTTAGGGACCTGCAGGAGACTAAGCCTCCCCTTATTGAGGCGTTTGAAACAGTAAAAGAAACGCTTAGAATCATTAGGATTGTTGTTGAAAATATGCGAGAAAACCGGGAGAGGATAAAATCATCCATGGAGCAAAGCATCATTGCTCTAGACGTTGCTGAGAGAATTATTGAGGAGGCTGGAGTTCCATTCAGGCTAGCGCATAAGCTGGTTGGCGAGATGGTGAGGAGAAGCCTTAAGAACGATAAAGGCTTCAAGAACCTTAAGGAGGAAGATCTTAAGGAGGCTTCTCTTCAAATATTGGGTAAGGACATAAGTCCGCTCCTTTTAAACATCCTGAGTAGAAGCGAAGAGACCCTGGTTTCGTTAAGAACCTCTGCTGGTGCGGGTTGCCGGAGTAACGATTTAGAAATGCTGTCTGAAAGAGAGAGGTTGTTAGAGGATTACTGTTCCAAGTTGAACGAGATGGTTCAAAGAGACAGGGATGCTAAAAAACTCTTGGAGAGCCAGGTTGCTAGGCTTGTAGAAGGATTTTCCTTTCCGTAAAAAGTGAGGGAGAAAATGGCTGTTTTTTAGTATTTTAGGTCTTTTTAAATTCATAAAAATTGATTAACAATCGTCGGTAACACTATAAGCTCGCGTCGAAAATAAAAGAATAAAAGCGACCGTAAGCCTCTTTTTCTTACAAATTGCTGATTAGGAAGGAGAAGATAATAGGTCTCCAAGTCTATGATAAGAAGGGCAGGTACGTGGGGACAGTTAAGGATATCGGTTTCGTGCTGGGAGAAAACCTTGTTGGGATAGTTGTCGTAGGGAGAGATAATCGTGAGATGGAGTTCATATGGAGCGAAGTTGAGGCTGCTGAAGACATAGTTATTCTCAAAAAGGAGGTTACTATTCCTGCCGTTACCCCTCCGCCTAAAAAGCCTGTCGCCGAGTCGCGTGAAGAGGCTAAACCCGTCTTAAAGGAGCAGCCTGTTAGCCCCACGATACCTGTGGAGAAGCCGCAGCCCCAACGCGTTCCTACTGAAGCAGAGGTTCAAATAGCTCCGAAGAGTGGAGTCCGAGGGGTTTCTGAGCTCCCTGCCTCGTTTAAAGAGGAGACGGATTACATGGTTCCTGAGCAGGGCGAGGCAGCAAATGCTACTATGCAGGATTTCGAAGCAAGCAGGATGGAAGGGGAAAGCACCACTTTAAACACTAAGACCTGCCCGAAATGTGGAGCCATAAATAACGCGCGCTATAAATTCTGCTTCAGATGCGGTACTAGGCTCCCCTAGGTTAGTGCTTCTTTAAGAACTATTCCGCGGCCGCGTTCTATTTCGAACCTGTATATTGTTGGGTTAACAGCCGTCCAACGCATTTTTCTAATGAACATTGTTCTTATGATCGAATTGCCGACTCTGGTTAGTGAAAGTATTATGACTCCGGATGCTAAGAATTCCTCAACGCCATACCTGCTCATAGCGTTCTCGCCAGTGGGTATTTCTGAAGTTATGAGTGTTGTCACACCAAGGCGTTCCTCTATGGAGAAAATCAGGCTCCTAATATACTCTCTCACCCAAGCTATTTCACTAGAGTATGTTGTTACTAATGGTGCTATCGGGTCTATTACGAGTCTCTTAGCGCCTATCTCCTTCTTCTTCCTATCCAATTCTTCCACTATGTTGTTGACGATAGCATCCATCTCTCTCCCCCACATCTTTGAAGTAAAATACCTCCTCACCGGGATGATTGAAAGCTTTCTAGACTCTATGAGAGGCTGCAGATCCCAGCCGAAGTTCCTAACGTCCCTTATCAGTACCTCCGGCCTTTCATCTATCGTCACGTAAATACCGGGCTCGTTA
>Ga0105158_1000097_pt1 | contig 38460 bp, 37 predicted proteins | sample LHCtaG_FD_81567 | JGI IMG/M metagenome (GOLD analysis project Ga0105158, IMG submission 81567) | Hot spring microbial communities from Little Hot Creek, USA to study Microbial Dark Matter (Phase II) - LHC4sed_matched | ecosystem: Environmental > Aquatic > Thermal springs > Hot (42-90C) >...
GAGATGCGTCAAGTGCTTAACGTGCTTGTGGAGAATCAATTCGGGGTTTTGGCTCGAGTGGCTGGTCTTTTTAGCGGAAGGGGGTTCAACATAAAGAGTTTATCGGTGGCCGAAACGTTAGATCCTACTTTGTCGATAATGACCATTGTCACCGAAGGGGATGAGAGGATTCTTGAGCAGATCACCAAGCAATTGAATAAGCTTATCCCAGTTGTTAAGGTCATAGAAGTGGGCACAAGGCCTCATGTGGAGAGGGAGATCATTTTGGTTAAAGTGGATGCCAAACCCGAAAACAAGGCCGAGATCCTGAGGATAGTGGAGATATTCCGAGGAAAGATCGTGGATGTGAGCTCTAAAACTTACACCATCGAGATGACAGGTGATGAGGAGAAAATAAGTGCGTTTCTTGAGCTTTTAAAGCCCATGGGCATAAAAGAAATAGCCCGATCAGGGCTAATAGCTTTGACAAGGGGGTGAAAAATGGCACGCATTTTTTATGACCAAGATACTCAACTTGATCCCTTAAAGGACAAAACCATAGCCATAATAGGGTACGGCAGCCAAGGACATGCCCAGGCTCAGAACTTGCGAGATAGCGGTTTAAAGGTGATAGTGGCGGAACTTCCCGGAACCCCCAATTATGAGCTTGCGAAATCACACGGTTTCGAACCTCTCACGGCCGAAGAGGCCTCAAAAAAAGCCGATTGGATCCAGATCCTTGTGCCCGATCAGGTTCAGCCTCAGGTTTATAGATCCTCCATCGAGCCCCATCTGCGAGAAGGAAAGATCATTGGGTTTTCTCACGGCTTTAACATTCACTATGGGCAGATCGTTCCCCCTCCCTTTGTGGATGTGGTGATGGTGGCTCCAAAGGGTCCTGGACATTTGGTGAGGAGACAATTTGAGGAGGGTAAAGGCGTTCCAGCCCTGGTAGCGGTGCATCAGGATGCCTCGGGTAAGGCCTTGGAACTCGCCTTAGCTTATGCTAAGGGCATAGGGGCCACCAGGGCTGGGGTCATTGAGACCACCTTCAAAGAGGAGACCGAGACAGACCTTTTTGGAGAACAAGTGGTTTTATGCGGAGGATTAACCGAGCTCATAAGAGCGGCCTTCGATACCCTGGTTGAGGCTGGGTATCAACCGGAGATCGCCTATTTCGAGTGTTTACACGAACTTAAGCTCATTGTGGACCTCATATACGAGGGTGGTATCAGTTACATGCGTTATTCCATAAGCGATACGGCCGAATACGGGGATATGACCAGGGGGCCTCGCGTAATAGATAAGCACGTCCGAGAGACCATGAAGGAGATCTTGAGGGAGATCCAGGATGGGAGGTTTGCCCGCGAATGGATCCTGGAGAACATGGCGGGAAGGCCTGTTTATAACGCCTTAAAGCGAGAACAGTCCCAGCACTTGATCGAGGAAGTCGGAAAAAGGCTCAGATCCATGATGAGTTGGATTAAGGAAAGACGTTGAGGTTTTTGAGGAGCTTGGTTCCTTTAAAAGAGGGATTGCCTCTCCTTCTTATTTTTGGAGGGGGAGGGGCGATAAGCCTTTGGATAGGGTTTTGGAGGTTAGGAGTTCTACTTTTTGGGCTTTTCGCCTTTTTCCTCTTATTTTTCCGCAACCCCAAGAGGATTCCTCCAGAAGGTAGCGGTCTTGTCCTTTCACCGGCTGATGGGAAGGTGATAAGGATAGAGGAAGAGGTTTTTCCCTTTTTTGGAGAAGGGAAACTCATAAGTATTTTCATGTCCGTTTTTGACGTTCATGTGAACAGAAGCCCCATGGATTGTGTGGTCAAAAGGACCGAGCATAAGGGAGGAAGGTTTTTGCCCGCCTATAAAGAAGAGGCACCTTTACAGAACGAAAGGAATTTTATTTTTCTTGAGTCCCAAGAGGGGATGCCCTTTGTCTTGGTCCAGGTGGCAGGGATTCTGGCCCGCAGGATCCTATGCCGCGTTAAGCCGGGGCAAAGCCTTAAAAGAGGTGAGATTCTCGGGGCAATCCTTTTTGGCTCTCGAGTCGATCTATATATGCCAAAAGAAGTCAGGTTACTGGTCGGCCTTGGAGAAAGGGTTAAGGCTGGGGAGTCGGTCATAGGGGTTTTGGAGGGAGGGGATGAGGAAAATAAATAAAGTTTTGTTCCTGCCAAACGCCTTAACGGCCCTAAGCCTCATGTGTGGTTGTTATTCGATTCTCCAAAGTTATAACGGAAACTTCGGAAAGGCGGCTCTATTGATACTTTTCTCCTTCGTCTTAGATGGTCTTGACGGAAAGATAGCCAGACTCACCGGTTCGGTTTCGCCTTTTGGAAAGGAGTTCGACTCCCTTTCGGACATTGTGGCCTTCGGGGTAGCGCCGGGGGTTCTGGTATATGGATGGGCCCTTTGGAACCTAAAGATAGGATGGGGAGTGGTTTTTTTGTTCATAGCCTGTGGGGCTTTGAGGTTGGCCAGGTTTAACGTTAGTAGAGACATTTCTCATTTCCAAGGGTTACCCATCCCCGGGGCGGCCTTATTTTTGGCTTCCTTTTACCTCCTGTCCCGCAAGCTGAATCTTCCTCCGACCGAAATCCCCTTGGTGATAATGCTTTTGCTTTTGAGTTTCCTCATGGTGAGTACCATCCCTTATCCTTCTTTTAAAAAATTGGAGCTGAAAAAATATGCGGGCTACCGAGGGCTGGTGTTGTTTTTGTTGTTCGCGGTAATTGTTTTTGTGGAGCCCATTTTTACCCTCTTCTTCTTAAGTGCGTTTTACATTGCCTTTGGCCCCGTAAAGGTCATGAGAAAATCCTTGAAGTTTAAACCTGAGCCTGAGAAAAGATGAAGGACTTAAGGCTTTTTATAGCCATACCCTTAGGACCCGATTTAAAGGAAGCCATTTCCAAAATCCAGAGCCTTCTCAAAAGGAGAAACGAAGGGGTCAAATGGGTTAACCCCGAAGGGCTTCACCTGACCCTAAAGTTTTTGGGAAATACCCCTCAGGAAAAGGTCCCCAGAATAGAAGAAGCCATGAGAAAGGCGCTTGCGCCCTTTGGGCCTTTTAGCGTCCTAATAAAGGGAACCGGAGCCTTCCCCTCTTTAAAGAAGGCCAGGGTCCTATGGGTTGGGATTGAAGACGAAAGGTCCCGGCTTAAGGAGATGTTTAAAAGTCTTGAGAAACAATTACAAAAACTCGGTTTCCCCATGGAAGAGAGGCCCTTCAAGCCCCATATAACGCTTGGACGTATAAAGAAGTTAAAATCCATTGATTTCCCGGAGGAACTAGAGGATCAAGAGGTGGGTGTCTTGGAGGTCAAGGAGGTGATATTATTTAAAAGTGAATTGAAACCAGAAGGGGCCGAGTATCATCCTTTGATAAAGGTCTCCTTAGGAGGTAATGAGGATGAATATTGAGAAACAAAAGGCTTTGGAATTGGCGGTTTCACAAATAGAAAAACAGTTTGGCCGTGGCACCATAATGCGTCTCGGTGAAGCGGTCAAGCCCGAAGTCCCCATCATCTCCAGCGGCTCCATCGGCCTTGACCTGGCCTTGGGGGTTGGGGGATTTCCTCGGGGAAGGATTGTGGAGATCTTTGGCCCGGAAGCTTCTGGTAAGACCACTTTGGCTTTGCACGTGGTGGCAGAGGCTCAGAAGGAGGGAGGAATTGCCGCCTATATCGATGCGGAACACGCGCTGGATGTGAACTACGCTCAGGCGCTGGGTGTTAAGGTGGAGGAGCTTCTTTTGTCCCAACCCGATTATGGGGAGCAAGCACTCGAGATAGCCGATCTGTTGGTGAGGAGCGGTGCGGTGGATGTGGTGGTCATAGACTCGGTCGCTGCGCTTGTGCCAAAGGCCGAGATCGAGGGGGAGATGGGAGAACAGTTCATAGGGCTCCAAGCGAGATTGATGTCCCAGGCCTTGAGGAAATTGACAGGCACTATCAGTAAATCCCAGGCTATAGTGATCTTCATAAATCAAATAAGGCATAAGATAGGGGTGACCTTCGGTAATCCGGAGACCACCCCTGGAGGAAACGCTTTGAAGTTTTATGCCTCGGTGAGGATTGACATTCGTAAGATCGCTCCCATAAAAGAGGGCGATGAGACGTTAGGACATAGGGTAAAGGTGAAGGTGGTCAAAAACAAGGTGGCTCCTCCCTTTAAGGAGGCGGAATTTGACATTATGTATGGTCAGGGCATCTCCAAAGAGTCGGAGATAATAGATTGGGGGACGAACTTAGGGATCATTGAAAAGGCGGGTACCTGGTACTCTTATGGTGATATAAGGCTTGGTCAAGGCAAAGAAAACGCCAAGGCCTTTTTGAGGAAAGACCCTCAACTTATGGCCGAGATAGAACGTAAGATAAAAGCACACCTTTTTAAGAGAGAGGAAGATGGAAATAACTGAACTTTTAATGAAAGCAGTAAATAATGGGGCTTCCGATATTCACCTTAAGGCGGGGCATCCGCCGTTTTTTAGAATAAACGGTGAGCTTATTCCTCAAACGGAGTATGACCCCCTTGGTCCCTCCGATGTGGCGAGATTGGCCTATCAGATGATGAACGAGAGACAGAGGGATTACTTTATGGAACATCACGAAATCGACATGGCCCTGGGGTTACCGGGGATCGGGCGATTCAGGGTCAACATTTTCCAACAACGGGGAAGCGTGGCCATCGCCTTGAGGGTTATACCTTATGAGATCAGGGGTTTTGAGGAATTAAACCTCCCGGTCAAGACCTTGGAGAAGCTTTCTCAGGAACTGAGGGGGTTGATCCTGGTTACTGGCCCTGCAGGGGTAGGGAAGTCCACGACCCTTGCTGCCATGATAGAATACATTAATACTCACAGGCGCTGCCACATTATCACCATTGAGGATCCCATCGAATACTTGTTTCGGGACAAATTGAGCATAATAAGCCAAAGGGAAGTGGGGGTGGACACTAAGTCCTTTCTTGATGCCTTAAAGATGGCCTTGCGAGAAGATCCCGACGTCATAATGGTGGGTGAGATGAGGGATTTTGAGACCATTAATACGGCTTTGTTGGCAGCTGAGACAGGTCATCTGGTGCTTTCCACCCTTCACACAATAGATGCCACTGAGACTATAAACAGGATCATCTCCGTCTATCCTCCTCACCATCAGAGACAGGTCAGGTTACAGCTGGCAAATGTCCTTCGAGGTATCATCTCCCAGAGACTTCTCCCAAGGGCGGATGGAAACGGGAGGGTACCCGCAGTGGAGATCTTGATAAACACGCCAAGGGTTAAAGAATGCATCATCGATCGAGAAAGGACCGCTGAGATACCTCGGGCCATAGCCGAAGGGTATGTGGTTTATGGCTCCCAGACCTTCGATCAGTCCCTCATGTCGCTTTATAAAAGGGGACTCATAACGCTTGAGGAGGCCCTGAGACATTGTTCAAACCCTGATGAATTCGTTCTAAGGGTTAAGGGAATTTTGGGTACCAGCTCCATGGGTTGGGAGGTTTTTGAGACCCAAGAAGGTTTGAAGGCTTCAGGAGAGGAGGATGAGGAGCTTTAGTAGTGAAGAGATAAGAAGCACCTTTTTGAGCTTCTTCTCCCAGAGGGGACATCAGGTGGTCAAAAGCTCCTCGCTTGTGCCCCATGACGATCCTACCCTCCTTTTCACCAATGCGGGTATGGTTCAGTTCAAGAAGGTCTTTTTGGGCCAGGAAAAAAGGCCCTATACTCGGGCGGTGTCGTGCCAAAAGTGTTTAAGGGCAGGGGGGAAGCACAACGATCTTGAGAACGTGGGGAAGACCTTAAGGCATCATACCTTTTTTGAGATGCTCGGGAACTTCTCCTTTGGTGACTACTTTAAGCGAGAAGCCATCCAAATGGCTTGGGAACTGCTAACGGAGGTATTTGGACTTCCTAAGGATAAGCTTTACGTTTCGGTTCATAATAGCGATTACGAAGCGGCTTTACTCTGGAAGGAGATAGCTTCGTTGAGTGAGGATAGGATCATCCCCTTAGGGGATGAGCATAACTTCTGGGCCATGGGGGAGACCGGTCCCTGTGGGCCTTGTTCGGAGATCATCTACGATCAAGGGGAAGAGATGGGTTGCGGAAGGCCCGATTGTGGGCCCTCTTGTGACTGCGACAGGTTCCTTGAGCTTTGGAATTTAGTCTTCATGCAATATGAACGCACTTCCGAGGGCGAACTGAAACCCTTACCCCGGCCTTCCATAGATACGGGTATGGGTCTTGAGAGGATAAGTGCGGTTCTACAAGGGGTTAAGGGGAATTTCGATACGGATCTTTTTCGAGGGATAATCGAGAGGATCGAGGAATTGACCCTTTCCAAATACGGAGAGGACCCTCGTAAAGATGTGTCCATAAGGGTCATAGCCGATCATGCTAGGGCCGGGGCCTTTCTGATCGTAGACGGGGTACTGCCTTCCAATGAGGGAAGGGGTTATGTCTTAAGGAGGATTCTTAGAAGGGCCATAAGGCATGGGTATTTGTTGGGGATAAAAAGGCCCTTTTTGACAAGGGTTATAGAGAAGGTAAGGGAAAAGATGTTCCCCGTTTACCCGGAATTGGAAGAAGGGGCTTTTCTTATAGAAGAGGTGGTAAGGAGGGAGGAGGAGAGGTTTTTTGAGACCCTTGAGAGGGGTCTTTTGCTTCTTTCTGAAGAGATAGAGGAGCTCAAAGCGAAGGGGAAGAAGGTTCTTCCGGGGGATGTGGCCTTCAGGCTCTATGATACCTATGGCTTCCCCCTTGACTTAACCGAAGAAATAGCCCGGGAGGAGGGGTTTGAGATCGATCTCCAGAGGTTCGATCTACTTATGGAGGAACAACGCCAAAGGGGAAGGGCTTCTTGGAAGGGCGAACTGCAAGGGGTCTTTTTCGACCTGGGGGACTTAAAGACCGAGTTCGTGGGCTACGAAAGCCTGAATGCGAAGGCGAGGGTTTTGGCCATTATAAAGGGCGATGAACTTAAAAAAGAGGCCCATCAAAACGAGGAAGTGGAAGTTATACTCGATAGGACTTCCTTTTATCCCGAAGGCGGAGGGCAAGTGGGTGACCAAGGGCTGTTGGAAGGGGATGGCCTTGTTGCAGAGGTAGAGGGGACTTCAAAAAAAGGAGATCTTATCTTTCATCAAGTCAAGCTTAAAGAGGGCGTCCTAAGGAAGGGTCAAGAGGTTTGGGCAAAGGTGGACTCTTTGAAAAGACAAAATAGTTGCCGAAATCACACAGCAACACATCTTCTTCACGCTGCTTTGAGGAAGATCTTGGGACCACACGTGAGACAAGCGGGTTCCCTGGTTGAGCCCAAAAGGCTTCGTTTCGATTTCACCCATTTTGCCCCATTGGAGGAAGGGATTTTGGAAAAAATAGAGTACACGGTAAATCGATGGATAATGGAAAATCATCCGGTCTTAACGGAGATCCTCGATTTTGAGGAAGCCTTAAGTAGAGGGGCTATTGCCCTTTTTGAGGAAAAATACGGTGAAAAAGTTCGACTAGTGGAGATTCCCTCAATAAGTAAGGAGCTTTGTGGAGGAACCCATGTGAGGATGACCGGAGAGATCGGACTATTTAAGATAGTAAACGAAACAGGTATAGGATCCGGGATAAGGAGGATAGAGGCTTTAACTGGAGAGGAGGCTTTAAATTACGTAAGGGATTTAGAGGCCGATTTTAAGGACCTTTTCGGGCTTTTGAACCTTGAAGGGAGACCAAGCTATAAGACTAAAAGGGAGCTTTTGAAAAAAAGGATTGAGGACCTTTTAAGCCTCAAAAAGGACCTGGAAGAACAGATAAAGGCTTTAACCAGAAGGTTTGCCGAAGAGAAAAAAGAGGAGGTGGAGGTTAAGGAAATAGGGAAACTCAAACTCGCCTTCGCCAAACTGGAAAGTCTTGAACCTCAAGCCTTAAGGGAGATTGGCGATCAGATTAAATCAAAGATAGGCTCAGGCATAGTGGTTTTGGCCAGTGAAAAGGACGGAAGAAGGATCCTATTGATAATGGTGACTCGAGACCTCCAAGAGGTTGTGCCAGCAAACGAACTGCTGGGAAGAGTTTTGAAAAGTATAGGGGGGAAAGGAGGAGGCAAAGAAGGTTTCGCACAAGGTACCTTTTCCTCCTCCTTCGAGGAAGTTTTCCTTCGGGTGGAAGAAGAGTTAAAGAACTTCAGCTCTTCTTTGAGGTCTTAGTCAGAAAATGGGTAATCACCTGTTTTAAGTTCTTTTCGCCGCATTTGGGACAACTATAGGCCTTCTCTTCATACTCCTTAAGCCTTAGGGTAAGGGTTACGTTTTCGTTACATTTGGGACAGTGAAATTCATAGGTGGGCATCCTTTTCACCTCCTTCAGAAGATAATGCTTTTAATCCACGGCACAAAATAGGAAGGATCCCCCAGCGTATCCCTGAAGAAGGCCTTACGCATGTAATTTAAAGCCCCCACGTAAAACTCAAACCTTTTTGCTAATTCCTCAAACAGTCCTCCCCCGGGTCGCAGAAGGGCCCGGTTAAGTTCACTAACCTGAAAATACGCAAGGGCCCCTTGTTGGAGATAATAAGTCCAAAGCGAGCGCCTCTTTACATATTCAGGGAATAGTCCGCTCATGAAAAGCGCATAATCTCCGATGTGCTTCCTTATCTCCCTTTCCTTATAAAGGCTACCCCCACTTAAGGTTATCATATTCGCCTCAAGCAACATCTCCGCTATGGTTTCCAAGGGTTCGCCCCGTTGATTCGTTAAAGGATAGAGGTTTTCGATCCTCACAAAATTGGTCAAAACCTCAGCCACATATTCACTTACCTGAGGTTCCTTTAAATTGAGGTCCCAAAAACTACGTCTTACACTCCAGAGGAAAAACTCCCGTACTTTCTCTAAACTTTCCCCTTTCCTCTGGACCATCCAAAAATAATATTATACCCCAAAAGGTGAATTCTGCAATTTCCCCCTTATTTTAAAAAGGGCTTGACGATTCCTTTAATCTAAAGTTTAATAAGGAGAGATTGTGAATAAGATCACTAAAAGGAGGGGGGAAAGATGCCATACGATCCAACCAAAATGGCTGATTGGCAGATAGCCGCTGAAGCCGAAAAAACCATGCCAACTCCTGAGGAGTGGCGGGAGAGATTGGGCCTCCAGAAGGATGAAGTTATACCCTATGGTAGGATTTGCAAGTTAGATTTTCAGAAGATTTACAGCCGTTTGAAGGACAGGCCGGATGGTAAATACATCGAAGTCACCGCCATAACCCCTACCCCCTTAGGTGAAGGGAAGACCACGGTGACCATGGGCTTGATCGAAGGGCTCGGGAAAAGAGGGAAGAACGTGGGAGGTGCCATTCGTCAACCTTCAGGTGGTCCCACTTTTAACATAAAGGGTACTGCGGCTGGTGGTGGTAATGCCCTTCTGATTCCGATGACCGAATTCTCCTTGGGCCTTACAGGTGACATAGACGCTATAACCAATGCTCATAACCTTTGTATGGTCGCACTGACCTCCAGGCTCCAGCATGAGTTTAACTATTCGGATGAGGAGCTCGCCAAGAGGAATTTGAGGAGGCTTGATATCGATCCAAGGCGAGTTGAGATGAGGTGGGCTATAGATTTTTGTGCCCAGGCCTTGAGGCGGATTATCATTGGGTTGGGCGGAAAGATGGACGGATTCATGATGGAATCGGGCTTCCAGATTTCGGTTTCCTCAGAGCTTATGGCCATTTTGGCAATAGCCACAAGCCTTAAGGATCTCAGAGAGAGGATAGGTCAGATAACGGTGGCTTACGACAAGAGGGGTAATCCGGTGACGGCCGAAGACCTGGAAGTGGCTGGGGCTATGGCCGCCATTATGCGTAATACCATTAACCCGACCCTCTGTTGTACCATTGAGTATCAGCCGGTTTTGGTTCATGCGGGTCCCTTTGCCAATATAGCCGTTGGACAATCGAGCATTGTGGCCGATTATTTGGGATTGAAAATGTTTGATTATCACGTCACCGAGAGCGGTTTCGCCGCCGATATCGGCTTTGAGAAGTTCTGGAACGTGAAATGCCGGATCAGCGGTCTAAAGCCTCATGTGAGCGTGATTGTGGCCACCATAAGGGCTTTAAAGATGCACGGTGGTGGTCCCAAGGTTGTTCCCGGAAGGCCCATACCCGAGGAATACACGAAAGAGAACTTGCCGCTTCTTGAGAAGGGATTTGAGAACTTGAGGCATCATATAAACATAGTGAAGAAATCGGGCATTAAGCCCGTTGTCTGTATAAACAAGTTCCATACTGATACAGAGGCGGAGATAGCTCTTCTCAAGAGATTGGTGGAACAGGAAGGCGTAAGGTGCGCGGTGAGCGAACATTGGCTTAAGGGCGGTGAGGGCGCTTTGGAGCTTGCTGATGCGGTTATCGATGCCTGCGAGGAAGAGGTCGATTTCAAGTTCCTCTATCCCATGGATATGCCATTGAGGCAAAAGGTGGAGATTATAGCTAAAGAGGTCTACGGGGCTGATGGCGTAAGTTGGACACCTGAGGCCGAGGAAAAGGCCAAGATGTTCGAAAGCGATCCCAAGTACAAAGATTATTATGTGATGATGGTGAAAACCCATCTCAGCCTTTCCCATAACCCTGAGTGGAAGGGTGTTCCAAAGGGATGGGTCCTTCCGGTGAGGGACATCCTGTTGTTCTCGGGAGCTAGGTTCTTATGCCCCATGACGGGAACCATAAGCCTCATGCCTGGTACCAGTTCTGATCCTGCCTTCAGGCGAATTGATATCGATACAGAGACTGGCTTGGTGAAGGGACTGTTTTAAAGCTTCGAAAGGGGAAGGGACGTCCTGTCCCTTCCCCTTTTTAGGGAGGTTTTAAAAATGGCTTACGAACTTATAAGTGGTACGGAGATAGGAAAGAAGATAAGGGCTGAGCTAAAAGAGGAGGTGGAGAGGCTTAAGAATAAGTATGGGGTTGTTCCTGGCCTAGTCACCATTTTGGTAGGGCACGATCCAGCGTCAGCTACCTATGTAGGGGGGAAACAGCGGGCGGCCAATGAGCTTGGGTTTTATTCGGTTAAGGAGGAACTGCCCGAGGATGTGAGCGAGGAAAAGCTCATCGAAGTTGTTAAGAAATACAACGAAGACCCCAAAATACATGGTGTTTTGGTGCAGTTGCCTTTGCCCAAGCACATAGACGAAAAAAAAGTCCTTTATGCCATAGATCCCAAAAAGGACGTGGATGTCTTTCATCCCGAAAATTTAGGCAAACTCCTCATGGGGGAATGGGATCTTTTGCCCTGTGCGCCTCATGGGATATGGCAGATGTTGATCCGGTCGGGCGTGAAGATCGAGGGTTCAGAGGTGGTGATCTTGGGAAGAAGTGACCTAGTAGGAAAGCCTATGACCGCAATCCTCATGCAGGATAGGCCAAATGCTAAAGCTATAGTCACCGTTTGCGATGAAAACACTCCCAATTACGTCTCTCACACAAAAAGAGCTGACATATTGATCGTCGATATCGGAAAGCCCAAGTTCGTTAAAGCGGATATGGTCAAAGAAGGAGTTGTGGTCATCGATTGTGGCAATCATTGGCTTGGAACCTCCCCAGACGGGAAGCCCATAATATGTGGGGACGTGGATTTTGAGGAAGTGAAGGAAAAGGCCTCTAAGATCACCCCGGTTCCCGGAGGGGTTGGGCCCATGATAATAGCCATGTTGATGTTCAATACCGTGAAAGCCGCCAAGATGGCCTTGGGAGTTAAAGAATAATGGCCTTTAGTGTAGCCGTTTCAGGAAAGGGGGGGACCGGAAAAACCACAATTGTGGGGCTGTTGCTTAAGGGACTTTTAAAGGAGGGGCGTAAACCAGTCTTGGTGATAGATGCGGATCACGATGGAAACTTAGCCCAGGTTTTGGGGATAAAGGAACCCAAAACAGTGGGAGAAGTGGTGGAGGAGCTCCAGAGACAGATTTCTCAATTTCCACCTGACCTATCAAAGGATAGGTGGCTCCAAAGCAAGCTCAACGAGATTCTGGTGGAGGGAAAAGGATACGATTTCTTAAGCATGGGCCGGGGGGAAGGACCAGGCTGTTACTGTTACGTGAATAGCGTTTTGAGAAATATAATGGATCATTTGGAAAAGGAATACCCTTACTTTTTGATGGATAATTCCGCCGGAATGGAACACTTGAGCAGGCGCACCACCCGTGATGCGGATGTTCTCCTTATAGTCTCCGATCATTCTCGAAAGGGGATAATTAGCGCTTTGAGGATAGTTGAGCTTGCGCGGGAACTGGAGCTAAAACTGGGAAGGCTTGCCCTGGTCATAAACAGGGTTCAAGGGGAGCCTGATCCGAGGCTTCTTAAGGAGATGGAGGGAAAGGGAGTAGAACTAATTGGAGTTATACCTGAAGATCCTAAAGTGCAGGAATTTGACATGGAGGGCAGAAGCGTGTTAGATCTTCCTGAAGGAAGTTCCGCTTTTCAAGCGGTTCACAAGATGTTGAAAAAGATCTTAAACGGGAGGTAGGGGTATGGTCATAATAGGTGAAAACATTCACATTCTCTCTAAGGCCGTTTCGGAAGCCCTTCAGAATAAGGATAAGGCTTTTATTCAGGATCTAGCTTTAAAGCAAGCTCAAGCTGGGGTCGATTACATCGATCTTAACATCGGGCCTGCTAGGAAGAACCCGGAGATCATGGCTTGGCTTGTGGAAGTGGTGCAAGAGGTGGTGGATTCGCCTCTGAGTCTTGACAGTACCAATCCCAAGGCGGTTGAGGAAGGGCTTAAGGTGGTTAAGAGGAGGGCTCTTATAAACTCGGCTTCGGGAAAAAGCGAGAGCAAGGAACAGATGATGCCCCTTGCGGTGAAGTATGATGCGGAGATCATCATATCAGTACTAAACGATAAGGGCATTCCTGCGGATGCTGAGGCCAGGGCAGAGAGTATTTTGGATGCGGTTTCCTATGCCAATGAATTGGGGATCGAGAACGAAAGAATTTGGGTTGACCCCATCATCATGCCCGTAAGCGTTGATCAGAAGGCGGTGAGGGAAGCCCTTGAGTTTATGAAGATGCTTCAGGACCTTCTTCCAGGGGTTAAGTCAACCGTTGGGCTTTCCAACGTCTCCAATGGTACCCCTAAGGAACTCCGGGGCATCCTCAACAGGACCTATATGGTCATGCTTGAACTCTGTGGTTGTTATTCGGCAATAGCGGATGCCTTTGATGAGGAACTTATGGCCTTAGCTCGAGGGCAGATGCCTCACATTAAGGAACTTATAAGGCAAGTCATGGAGGGAGAGGATATAGATCTGGCTTCTCTTCCTCCCAAAGAGAGGGATTACGTCAAGACCGCAAAGGTCCTATGGGGGGATGTCCTTTATTCCCATACTTGGCTTGAGCTTTAAGGAGGTGAGAGATGGCCGAGTGGAAGCTACCTGTCGAAAGTTATAAGGGGAAAATAGTTGAGGTGACCCTTGGCAAGGGGACTCGGGCGGTAAAGGTAGGAGGAGAGAATGTTTTCGCTTTTAATCAGACCTTTGACGAAGGCACTTGGCCCAATCCGCCGAAATTGGCCCTCGAGATATGGGATAAGGAACCAGTCGGGTGGAGCGAGGGTATACTGAAGGTCTATGGGGACAGCGTGAAAGACCCGGCCAAGTGGGTGAGAAAGGCAATAGAGGAGCTTAATCCTGATCTTATTTTCTTTTACCTTTTGAGTACCGACCCTCTTGAAGAGAACAGGTCCCCAGAGGAAGCCGCAAAGGTAGTAAAGGAAGCCTATGGGGCGGGGGGAGGAGTTCCCTTTATCGTTTACGGGACGGGAAATGACGCTAAAGACCCTCAGGTTTTGTCCAAAGTTGCCGAAGCTCTGAAAGGTGAAAACCTGCTTTTGGGACCGGTTCTTAAGGAGGATTACGAACCATTGGCTCAGATTGCAAAGGAGAACGATCATTGCTTGAGTGCTCAGGCTCCGATGGATATAAACCTTCAGAAGGAGTTAAACGTAAAGATTTCCAGGATCATATCAAGGGACAGAATCATAATGGATCCGCTGGCCCCCTGCGTGGGAGTGGGGCTTGAGTACGGTTTCTCCATCTTTGAAAGGCAAAAGCATGCCGCTATCTCCTTCGGTGACGAGATGATGCAAATGCCCATGATCGCTAACTTCAGCTTTGACGTTTGGAAGACTAAAGAGGCAAAGGAAAACGAAAAAATGGGAATAATGTGGGAAGAATTGACAGGAATGACTTACCTTCTTGCAGGGGCCAATATTTTGGTAGTTAGACACCCTGAGACGTTCAAAAAACTCAAAGGGTTTATTGAAAAATTTAATATGTAAGAATAAATTTAAACTAGAAAAAAGTCCAAGGAGGACTTATATGGAAGGGACCAGAAGGTTAGAGGAGATAAAGGAAATAATAAGGGCGGAGGAGGATTGGGAGCCTGTAGGTCCCACGCCTATGCCTCATGTTCCCGATTTGAGGAATTGGGATAGGAGGCTTTTAAAGACCTATAAACCATTTTATGCTCCTTTTTGTGATCTTTGCTGTCTTTGTACCTATGGTAAGTGTGACCTTACTGGGACCAATCGTGGGGCCTGTGGGATTGATATCGCAGGCCAGCAGGGTAGGATTGTTGCCCTTGCCTGTTGTATAGGAATGGCGTGTCATACGGGTCATGCGGCTCACATAATTGAGTATCTTATTGAAAAGCTTGGTAAGGACTATCCCATAGATCTTGGTCCGAGCGTAAATGTGGAGTGTCCTCACATAAGGCTTGTTTTGGGTATGAAGCCGAGGACCTTGGGCGATCTAAAGAAGGCTGTTGAGTATGCGGCTTCGGAACTGGTTCATGTCCTTTCTTCCATCCATACGGGGCAAGAAGGAGACCCGGTTGATTACGAATCTAAGGCCCTTCACATAGGGATGCTCGATCATGTGGGGATGGAAGCGGCTGATGTGGCTCAGATTGTGGGATTTAAGTTCCCCACTTCGAAGGCCGATACCCCCATTGTGGATTTGGGATGGGGGGCGGTCGATAAGGAGAAGCCGGTGATTTTGGTAGTTGGGCACAATCCGGCGGCTTCCACTGAGATAATCGATTATTTGAGAGAACAAGGGCTTGAGGAGAAGGTTGAGGTGTGTGGCATATGTTGTACGGCCCATGAGACCACTAGGTATTCGCCAAGGGCCAAGATAGTGGGGCCACTTTCAAGGCAGCTTTTCTTCATTCGAACGGGAATTGCCGATGTGATTGTGGCCGATGAGCAGTGTATAAGGACCGATCTGACCATTGAGGCCGAAAAGGTCGGCTCGGTTGTCATAGCCTCTTCGGATAAGGCCTGTCGGGGCCTTGAGGAGGTGAGCGATAGGCCGACCGATGAGATCGTAAAGGAGATGGTGGAACAAAGGAAGCACTTCTTGATCCTCGATCACCGGAAGGCCGCTGAGGTGGCGGTTAAGGTGGCCCTTGAGCTCTCCCCAAGGAGAAAGGATCAGAAGACCTTGATGACCAAGGAACAGGCTCAAGAGGCGGCAAAGGCTTGTAAGGTGTGCCGTAATTGTGAGCAAGCCTGTCCTAACCTTTTACCCCTTGTCTCAGCTGTTCAGAAGGCAGCTCAAGGGGACTTTGAGGAGCTCAAGTGGTGCTTTGAAAGGTGCATAGGTTGTGGAAAATGTGAGGAGGCCTGTAATCATGGTGTACCCTTCCAGAAGATGTTCCAGTCGGTTGCCAGTTGGGAGACTTGGAAATGTCGAACAGGGCGTGGTCCCATTATGGACACTGAGATCCGTAAGGTTGGGGCTCCCATCGTTTTAGGTACTATCCCAGGTGTTGTGGCCTTTGTTGGTTGTTCTAACTTCCCGGAGGAGATAGAAGAGATAGCCGAAATGGCCGAGGAGTTTGCCAGGAGAAAATACATAGTAGTACTTTCCGGTTGTTCGGCCATGGTAGCCGGGATGAAGAAGGACAAGGATGGGCTTACCCTTTATGAAAAGTATCCACCTGATTTCGATGCGGGTGGGATTGTGAATGTGGGGTCTTGTGTGGCTAATGCTCACATAACTGGAGCGGCCATAAAGATCGCCAATATCTTTGCCAACTTGCCCTTGAGGGCCAATTATGAAGTGATCGCCGATTACGTGTTGAACCGGGTTGGAGCGGTTGGAGTGGCCTGGGGTGCTTATAGCCAAAAGGCGGCTGCCATTGCTACGGGGTGCAATCGGTTGGGGATTCCGGTGGTCCTTGGGCCTCATTCCTCTAAGTACAGGAGACAATACCTTTCCAGGAAAGAAGAAGACGATTGGACCGTAATGGACGGTCGAACCCAGCAACTGGTGAACACTCAAGAACCCACGCCCGAACATCTTTGTATAGTAGTCGAATCCAAAGAAAGGGCCATGGTTACGATTGCCAAGCTCTGCATGCGCAAAAACGACACCCCTCAAGGTCGTCAGATCAAGCTGACCCATTACATTGACCTTCATAAGAAGCTGATAGGAGGGTTACCGCCTGACCTACATCACTTCATAAGGACTGAGAGGGATATACCCATGTTCTTCAAACGAGAGGTTATGGAATTTTTGAAGGAGAAGGGTTGGGAGAAGAAGCCCGTGTTGAGCCTTCCTACGCTTATTGGCACTTATAAGAGCAAGGCGAAGATTGAAGACGTTGTAGGTGGGGCTAAAAAGTAAAGGAGGTAAGCCATGACGATGCCATATCATAAGGTAAACGTACTTACCGGTTTTAAAAGCGCTGCAGAGATGAAGGACCCCAAGGCCTTGGCGAAGATCATAAAAAGGGCCGAAAGACCCCTTTTGGTCATAGGGCCGAGAGCCTTGAACATCAAGATTGGGGATAAATTGTTCTTGGAATACTTAGTTGAGATAGCCAAAGCGGGTAATATCCCCATCTGTGCCACAGCCCATACCAAGGGCAAGATAGAGGAGCTTGGCCTTGTGCCCGATAGCACCTATGACATAATGGAGATCATCAATCATTTGAAGGATCCCGAATGGAAGGGGGTAAAGGGTGAGGGGAATCATGATCTAGTGATCTTCGGTGGCTTTAGGACCGATTTGGGGAACCAAGGCTTATCTACCTTGAAGCATTTTGCGCCTCACTTAAAGACCATGACGCTTTGTAAGTTCTATTACCCTCATGCCACCTTCTCCCTTCCCAATTTTAGGAAGGATGAGGAATGGAAGGCCCTATTGGAGGGGCTTATTGAGGAATTAAAGGCTTCTTGAAAAAAACTCCAAGAAGGAGGGATGAAAGATGATGCAATTCCATGTGGATATAGGTCCTCAATATGAGGGTGAAAGGATTAGAAAAGAGGATATGCACGTTGAGTTTGGCGGGCCGAAGGTGGAGTACAAGGCGGAGCTGGTGAGGATGAAGGATCCCGCGGAGATAGAGGATGAAAAGGTCACTATTATCGGGCCTGATATTAAGGATCTTTCTGAGGAAGGGAGTTATCCGCTTTTCATTGAGATATTTGTCGCCGGCAGCCAGCTTGAGCCGGATATGGAGCCTGTTATAGAGAGAAGGCTTCACGACTTTTGTAATTATATAGAGGGCGTTTACCATATGAACCAACAGGATGAGATTTGGATCCGAATCTCCAAAGAGGCCTTCAAGAAGGGTTTTCAAAGTTTTGAGGAATTCGGGCAGATTTTGATGTTCGAGTACAAAAACGATATCCCCTTGATCGAGCAGATACAGATCAACTTTTATACTGATCCCGAGAAGGTGAAGGAAAAGGTCCTTATGGCTCGTGAGATTTACGAAGCTCGTCGGGCAAGGGCAAGAGGGCTTAAAGAGGAGGACGTGGAGGAGTTCTATGGGTGTGTGCTCTGTCAGAGCTTTGCCCCCACCCATATGTGCATCATTACCCCTGAAAGGATCGCTAACTGCGGTGCCATAAACTGGTTTGACGGAAGGGCGGCATCCAAAATGGATCCCGAAGGTCCCATCTTCCCGGTGCCTAAGGGAAGGTGTTTGGGCAAGATAAGGGGAGAGTATGAGGGGGCAAACCAGGTCATATACGAAAGATCGATGGGAGGAACCAGCCGCGTGTGGCTTCACTCGGCCTTGGAATATCCCCATACCTCTTGTGGTTGCTTCCAGGCCCTTTGCTTCTATATACCTGAAGTGGACGCCTTTGGTATCGTTCATAGGGATTATAAGGGAATGACCCCCCTTGGAATACCTTTCTCCACTATGGCGGGCGAGGCCTCAGGAGGAAGGCAGGTTGAAGGTATGTGCGGCATGTCCTTGGAGTACCTTTATTCCAGGAAGTTCTTCCAATATGATGGTGGCATAAAGAGGATCGTTTGGATGCCCAAGGAGATAAAAGAAAGGTATAAGGCGGCCATACCCGAAGACCTCTATGACAAAATCGCCACCGAGGAGATCACAACTGATCCCAATCAGCTTGCGGAATGGCTTCAAGCACAAGGACATCCGTGGATTACGGGAGAGGCTCAAGAAGAACTTGAGAAATTAAGGGAGGAGGATACAGAGGAATAATCCCCTTTTAGGAGGCAAGTTATGGCGATAAAAGGCGGAGATCTGGCGAAGCTTTTACCCAAGGTTAAGGGGTGTAAGGATTGCGGTTATCCTACTTGTTTTGCCTTTGCCATGAAGGTAGCCTCAGGTGGTGAGGATATTGGCAAGTGTCCTCATCTTGATCCGGCCTTAAGGGAACAAATCCGAGAGATGTTAGCCCCGCCTATTCTCCCGGTTACGCTTGGCAAGGGGGATAAGGCCCTTGTTATCGGTGAAGAGGAAGTGATATACCGGCATGAGAAGACCTTTTATCATCAGCCTGGTATAGGTGTTCTGATAAGCGATAAGGAATCGGAGAGCGACTGGGAGAGGAAACTCAAGTCGGTTCTTGAGATGAGTTTTGAGAGGATCGGGCGGACTTTAAGGCCAAATGTGGCTGCTCTTTGGGCCGAATCGGGTGATGGGACGAGGTTTCTCGAGTTAGTGAAAAAGGCCTCTCAGGCGGATCCCGATTTGCCCTTGATCCTTATGGCCCCCTTAGAATTGGCCTTTAAGGCGCTTGAAATATGTGGGAAGGAGCGGAAGCCGCTTCTTTATGCTCTGACGAAGGCCGAACTTGATGGGAATCTGGCGAAGCTTAAGGAGGCAGGTGTTCCGGTAGCAGTTAAGGGGTCTTTTGAGGAGCTTATCGACATGACCCAGAAGCTTAAAGGTGAGGGCATAAAGGAAGTGGTTTTGGACACAGGGACAAGGAACATTCGTGAGGCCCTTAAGGAGCAGATCCTTTTGCGTCGAGCAGCGATAAAACAGGAATTCAGGCCCTTGGGTTATCCGACGATTGTTTTCCCGTGTTTTATGACTCAAGACTTAGAGGAACAATATCTTTATGCGGGTTCCTTTGTGATAAGGTATGCGGGGATCATCGTTTTGAGCGAACTCGTCCCTGAATACTTGTATGGGCTTTTGACCTTGAGGATGAACATATACTCCGATCCAAGGGTTCCTATGACGGTAGAATCCAAGCTCTATGAGATCAACGCTCCTCAACCCGAGTCACCACTTCTGGTTACCACCAACTTTGCTTTGACCTATTTTGCGGTGGCTTCGGAGGCTGAGGCTACCAAGTTGCCGGTGTGGCTACTGGTTCAAGATACAGAAGGGCTTTGTGTGCTCGCTGCTTGGTCAACGGGGAAATTTAACGGTGAGACCATAGGGATGGCCATAAAGAAGATGGGGATTGAAGAGAAGGTCAAGTCCAAAAAAATTGTGATTCCGGGGCTTTTGGCCCGGATAAAAGGCGAACTTGAGGACGAGCTTCCCGGTTGGCAGGTGATAGTTGGTCCGAGAGAGGCCAGTGGGCTTTCGAGCTTCTTACCAGAACTTATGGGGAGAAGATGAGGTCTTGCGGGAGGAACTTGAGGCAGTAAAAGAAATTTTAAAAGGTTTTCAGCCCGAAAGACGCTTTCTCATAAAGATTCTCCAAGAGATTCAAGAAAAGCTGGGCTACCTTCTCGAAGAGGCGATGAGGGAGGTAGCCCAGCTTTTACATATACCCCCTTCTGAGGTTTATGGGGTCGCTACCTTTTATAATCAATTCCGGTTTGTACCGATAGGGAAGTTTCACTTTTTGGTATGTATGGGAACCGCCTGTCATTCCATGGGAGGGCAATTGGTTCTTGAGAGTTTTGAGAGGGAGCTTGGGATAAAGGTAGGGGAGATTACTCCAGATCGAAAGTTTAGCCTTGAAAGGGTGGGGTGCGTAGGGTGTTGTATGCAAGCTCCGGTTGTGGTGGTAAACGGAAAAATATTTCCCCGAATGAGGCCCTTCAAGGTTGAGGAAGTCTTGGCGAAGATAAAAGAGATCGATGAATTGGGAAGAGATTAAAAATAAGGCTAAAGAAAAATGGGAGAAGCTTGAGACTTCTGTTTCCATTAGGATTGGAACCCCAACCTGCGGTAGGGCCGCAGGGGCTTTGGAGACCTTAGAGATATTCAAAGAGCGCTTAAAAAAGGAGGGCTTGGAGGTTGAACTGATTGAGGTAGGATGTATGGGATTATGTTTTGCGGAACCTCTGGTGGTGATAAATAAGCCCGAAAGTGGTTTTCCTCCCATATGTTATAAGAACGTGGGATTTGAAGAAACTCATGCCTTAGTTGATCGTTTTCTTTTGGGAGAAGATCCCTGTTTTGAGATTGCCTTAGGGACGATCGATTTTTCCTTTACGGGAAGTCCGATCATAAGCGAACTTGAGCGGTTTCAGAAGGAAGTAAGGCTTGTTCTTAAAAACTGCGGCTGGATCGACCCCGAGGACATAGACCATTATATAGCCCGTGGTGGTTATGAGAGCCTGAGGAAGGTCCTTTTGGAGAAGGATCCAGTAGAGGTGATAGCTCATATCGGGCAAGCCAACTTAAGGGGAAGGGGAGGGGCCGGCTTTTTGGCCTCAAGGAAATGGGCTCAAGCCAGAAGGCAAAAAGAGGAACCGAAATACCTAATCTGTAACGCCGATGAGGGTGATCCGGGCGCTTTTATGGATCGAGTGGTTTTGGAAAGCGATCCCCACTCGGTTATCGAAGGGATGATAATAGCTGGTTATGCCATAGGAGCTCATAAGGGGTTTATATACACTCGGATGGAATACCCGTTGGTACTTGAACGGTTAGAAAAGGCCCTTGATCAAGCGAGAAGGTATGGTCTTTTAGGTGAGAACATCTTCGATTCCGGTTTTTCCTTTGACATAGAGATAGTGAGAGGGGCAGGGGCTTTCGTGTGTGGGGAATCGACAGCTATGATCTATTCCATTGAGGGGCAAAGGGGGATGCCGAGGGTCAGACCCCCCAGGTCTGCGGAGAAAGGGCTTTGGGGTAAACCGACAGTAGTAAATAACGTCAAGACCTTGGCTTTGGTTACCAGGATAATGGAAATGGGAGTTGAGGAGTTTTTGAAAATTGGGACTCCCACATCTTCTGGAACGGCTGTTTTCGCCTTGGCGGGAAAGATCGAACAGATAGGACTTTGTGAAGTCCCAATGGGGACTACCTTGAGGGAGGTTATATTTGAGGTCGGTGGTGGCATAAGAGGAGGGAAGGAGTTTAAAGCGGTTCAGATAGGTGGACCTGCTGGTGGGTGTGTGGGAAAGGAGGCACTGGATCTACCTGTTGACTTTGACCGCTTCAGGGAGGCCGGGGCCATAATGGGTTCGGGAGGGATGATCATATTGGATGAGAGCAATTGTATGGTAGAAACAGCCAGGTTTTTTCTCGACTTTTTGTCCAAGGAAGATTGTGGCAAGTGTACCTTTGGTCGACTTGGAATAAAACAACTCCTCTTGATCCTGGAAGATATAACCAAGGGGAACGGAAAAGAGGAGGACCTGGTGTTATTGGAAGAGCTCTCGAAGGACCTTATGGAAGGTTGCCTATGTAACCTTGGGAAAACCGCCCCAAATCCCATTCTCACTACCTTGAGGTATTTCCGGGATGAATACTTGGCGCATATAAGGGAAAAGAGGTGTCCGGCTCTGGTTTGTAAAGAGTTAATAGCTTATTGGATAGACCCGGAGAAGTGTGAGAAGGGATGCGACCATTGTGTTTTAACGTGTCCAACTGAGGCCATTAAGACGGATGAAAGAACGAGAAAGAAAACGATTATTCAGGAAAAATGCGTAAAATGTGGGACTTGCCTTGAGGTTTGCCCTCCTCAGTATAGTGCCGTTGTGAAGGTTTCACCCAAGGAAAAGATACTGGAGCTTGAAGGTGGAAAAGCTCAGTGAGGTTCACATTCAGATTAATGGTCGGGAAATAAAGGCTCCTCAGGGGGAGAAGATCCTATGGGTGGCCTTGGAACATGGAATCGAGATCCCTCATCTTTGTGCCATAAAGGAACAGGACCCTCCTTGGGGCGGTTGTAGGCTTTGCTGGGTCGAAGTGGAGGGAAGAGGACCGGTTACTTCATGTACTCAACCTGTAAGGGAAGGGATGGTCATTTGGACGAACACGCCTCAGGTCCAAAGGTTAAGGAGAAGGGCCTTGGAGTTAATCCTCAAAGATCATCCGATGGATTGTAAGAACTGTCCGAAGCGTTTGGAGTGCAAACTACTTCAGTTGATGCGGCTTTTTCACGTCAAAATTCCGAAGGATCTGAGGCCTTATCCGAGTAAAAATTTGCTAGTTGACTTGAGTCACCCGGTTTTGAACTTTGATCCGAATAAATGCGTATTATGCGGGCGGTGCGTGTGGGTGGTGAAAAATATGACCAAGTGCGGGGTTTTTGATTTTGCCTTCCGGGGATATGAGATGCGCGTCTCCACCTTTATGGGAAAACCATTGAGGGAAACGGATTGTAATGGATGTTTGAAGTGCGCGGAGGTTTGTCCAGTTGGTGCTCTTTGGGGAAAATAAAAAAAGCACCTGGGAAGAGGCCCTCGATCTGGCTTATGATTTGGCCCGGAGGAAACTCGGAAGCCTTTCTCCCCAGGAAATAGCCCAAAAGGCTTTGGTTAATTGGTACCCTCAGGAGGGGATTCTCGAGGTTCCTTTCTTTGGAAGGATCCTAAAGGTTTTTTATCCTCAGGGTGAGGTTTATGAGGGGGAGAAGAGAAGCCCCCGTTTAAGGGAAGTTTTGGTCCTTCATTACCTCATTCAGGCAAAAGGAAGCCCTCCTCGAGGCCTTTGGATCGATTTCAGAAAGCTTCCGGGCGGAATGGTTTATTACCCCGTGTTTAAGAACAGGATCATAGAACCCTTCCTTAGGGCCTTCGGTGAAAAGATCGACCTTTTAAGGGAGAAGGCCGAAAAGGGAGGACTAAAAAGGGTGAAGATGGGCGATTTTGCCTTAATTCTCCAAGCTTTTCCTCGAGTGGAACTGGTTTTGGGAATGTGGGAAGGGAAAGAAGGCTCCCGGAATGAGGGCTTTGTACTTTTTGATCCTTCCATTACCGATTACCTTTCAACGGAAGATGCCATATGGACTTGCCATGAGGCCCTCTCTTTCCTTAGAACCCTTTGAGATAACGGGTATAGGAAGCCTTCCCCATCGAGATCCCGAGGAGGCGGTGAGGTTTGTCTTTCGCTATCTTGAGAGAATTCCCCATTGGCCTCAGTTGCCCAAAAGGGACAAAAAGGAGGAGATGACACGGCAGTTCCTTGAAGGAATGCCAGGGATAAGGGAGGAAGAAGAAAGGATTTGGATCGATCCCCCCGGTGATGCTCCAGAGGAATGGGAGAGATTTTACCAAGACCTTCAAAAGGAGGACATCTCCCCTTTTGGGATAAGCCCCGAAAGGGCGATGGGGTTTTACGCCTTTCTGGAGGGCTTGAGGGAGAAGAGGTTGGGTTTCGTTAAGGGGCAAGTCATTGGTCCTGTTACCCTAAGTTTTTCCTTGAAGGATAAAAAGGGGGGGTTTGCCTTTTATGACGAAGAGATAAGGGAGATGATAGTCAAAGCTTTAAATATGAAGGCCAAATGGCAGATAAGGAAATTAAAGGAAATGCGACCAGACCTTGGGGTTATACTGTTTTTCGACGAACCAGGTCTTGTCGGTTGGGGAACCCCTCAGATCTCGGCCAGTTCGGCGGAGATAACTTCGGTCCTTAAAGAAGTAAAAGAAGGGCTTGAGGCTTTTTGTGGCATTCACATCTGCGGAAATACCGAGTGGCCTTTGATCCTTAGGGCCGATTTTGATGTGGTGAGTTTAGATGCCTACCTTTATGGGGACTCCTTTCTCACTTGGGTTGAGGAGATAGAGGAGTTTCTTCAAAGGGGAGGCATAATAGCCTGGGGTATAGTTCCTACCGACCGAGAGATCCTCAAAAAGGAGGATCCCGAGGGAATAATTCGTAAGCTTGAGAACCTCCTTTTAAAGCTCCAAAAAGAAGGCCTTTCCGAAGGACTTTTAAAAAGAGCCCTCCTCACCCCTGCTTGCGGTACCGGTACCCTAGAAGAAGAGGAGGCTAAAAGGGTTTACGAAACACTTTGCCAGGTAAAAACCCATTTATTGTTTTAAAAAGCTTGACAAAATACGAAAAAGAAGGTTAGGATTTCAAACGCAAAAGGGTTGAGGGGTGGGGGAGCTTCTAAGGGATTTTTCCTTCATTTTAGTGTTCGCTGTTCTTGCGATTTTACTGGCGCTTGTGGTTTTTCTCATACCTTATCTTATCGCCCCTCGAGTATATGGAAGTAAAACCGAAAGCCTCTATGAATGTGGTATAGATCCCTATGGAAGTGCGTGGATTAGGTATTCGGTTTTGTTTTACCTTTATGCCCTCATGTTTGTGGCATTCGATGTGGATGTGCTTTATCTCTTTCCGGTAGGGGTGAGTTATCTTAAAGAAGGTACCATGAGGGAGTTTTGGGTCCTTTTGGTCTTTTTAAGCTTTTTGGTCTTACCTCTTCTTTATGCTCATAGAAAAGGGGTCTTTAAGTGGAGGTTTACGGTCCGAGAATAAAAATTGGGTTACTCGAGGAGTTTTTGAATCTGGCCAGAGCTAATTCCCTCTGGCCCATGACCTTTGGGCTTGCGTGCTGTGCCATAGAGATGATGGCCACAACGGCTGCCCGTTTTGACTTGGCCCGTTTTGGAGCTGAGGTATTTAGACCCTCTCCAAGGCAATGCGATTTTATGATCGTCTCAGGCACCATAACGAAAAAGATAGCCCCGGTGTTAAAGACCCTTTATGATCAGATGGCCTCTCCTAAATGGGTTTTAGCTTATGGTAACTGCGCTATTTCCGGGGGGCCTTTTGTATTTGAAGGTCAATATAACGTCATAGAGGGCGTTGATAAGATAATACCTGTCGATGTATACGTTCCCGGATGTCCACCAAGACCCGAAGCCTTAATAGAGGGATTGTTGAAACTTCAGGAAAAACTCACGGGAGTGAGGCGTTTTCCCATTCCGGAGAGGAGATGGTAAGCGCAAGGCTTTTAAAAGACCTTCAAGAAATGGGGGTTGAGCTTCAGGAAGTTCCTTACGAAAAAAAGGGATATTGTTTTGATGGGCAATTGGAGAAGGATAAGCTTCTTCAGGCCGTTGAGGGCTTTGACCATTATGGCTATTTCATCGAGGACATAATATGCGTGGATTATGTGGAGAACCTGGAACTCATATACCATTTCAACCATTGGGAGGATCCCAAAAGGTTCTCCTTGAGGTTAAGGGTTAATCCTGAAGATCCAGAGGTTCCTTCCATATCCCCCATATACCCGGGTGGCGGATGGCATGAGAGGGAGATCCACGAGTTTTTCGGTGTATCCTTCAAGGGACATCCCAATTTGAGCTTTTTATTCCTTCATCCCGAGATCGAGTATTATCCTTTAAGAAAGATCCCGGTGAGGATTCCCGAGGAAAAAAAGAAGATCCTCCAAGGGAAAATGCCCGATCTCGAAGAAGAGGCCTTTTGGATCAACATGGGGCCTCAACACCCTTCGACCCATGGGGTTTTGAGGCTTTTCCTCAAGATGAGGGGCGAATTCATCGAGGAGATCGAGCCGGTTTTGGGTTATATGCATCGGATGCAGGAAAAAATGGCAGAAATGAAGTCCTACATGCAATATTATCCCAATACGGCCCGTTTGGACTATGTGGGGCCTTTGGCTTTCAGCATGTGTTACTGCGGGGCCATGGAACGCTTATGTGAGATCGAGGTTCCGGAAAGGGCTGAAATGATCAGGCTTATCACCTTGGAGCTTAACCGTATTGCGAGTCATCTTTTGTGGTTGGGGACTTATTTGTTAGACCTTGGGGCAGCTACTCCTTATTTTTTCGCTTTTCAAGATCGTGAAGCTATTTTGGACATCTTAGAGGAATTAACTGGTTCAAGGCTTACTTACTGTTATTATCGCATTGGAGGACTTTATGAGGATTTGAAGGATTCCTTTCTCAAAAAAGTGGAGGAATTTATTCACCGAATGAGAAAGAACTTGAAGATATATGATGACCTTGTCACCGGAAACGCCATTTTCGTCGCCAGAACAAAAGGGATAGGTCTAATCGATAAGGAAGTTGCCCGCCATTTTGGGCTTACTGGTCCCAACCTGAGGGCTTCGGGTGTGGCATACGATGTAAGGCTCTCTGAGCCTTATGCGGGTTATAAGTTCCTTCGACCCAAAATCGCTCTTCTTGATGGAGGGTTCTGCTACGAGAGGTACCTGGTGAGGGTCAAGGAGATTGAAAACAGCTTGGACCTCCTGGAAGAGGCCTTAAAGAGGTTACCCGATGGTCCTTTCCGGACCGAAAAGAAGATCAAAAAACCGCCGGTTGGGGATGTTTATTTCGCTACTGAAAGCCCTCGGGGGCAGGTGGGGATTTATATAGTCTCAGATGGCTCGGAGAAACCCTACAGGCTTAAATGGAGGAGCCCTTCTTTTTGTAACTTCATAAGCTTCACCGAGATAGGAAAAGGGATGTTAATAGCTGATGCGGTCGCCACCTTGGGAAGTTTGGACCTTGTGGTACCGGAGATGGACCGATGATAAAGTGGCTTAAGAGGATATATCAAGAGTATTTTAATTCCGATCCCCTTCAGGTTCTTTTACTTGGGGCAGGTGCCCTTTTGGTTCTTTTGGTGCTTTTGGCTCTACTTTACTTGTTTGGTGAAGGGGCCTTTGAGTTAGGACTTAGTTATTGGGGAAAGGATTTCATAAGGCTTCTTTTAAGTATAGTGGGGGTTTTAATTGTCGTTTTTGGTAATGCGCTTATTCTCGTTTATGTGGAAAGGAAAGTAGCCGGATGGATGCAATTGAGGATCGGTCCAAAGGAGGTGGGGCCTTCGGGGCTTTTACAATCCATCGTTGATGCCGTAAAGCTTCTTGGTAAACAGCTTTTAAGGCCTCGTTATGTGGATAAGCCCCTTTACTTCCTTGCTCCCATTCTGATCTTCATCCCTTGTCTTGTCACTATGGTTGTCATTCCGTTTGACCATAATCTCCAAGTGAGAGATATAAACGTGGGGATCGTTTTGATTTTGGCCTTTTCGGCGCTTACGCCCATCTCCATCTTCATGGCGGGATGGGGTTCGGCCAATAAATACGCCCTTTTGGGAGGTATAAGGAGCATCTCCCAAGAGATAGCGTATGAGATTCCCATGGTGCTTTCCATAATCCCGGTGGTGATGCTCTCAGGGACCTTGTCGCTTAAGGGAATTGTGGAGGCCCAGAAAATACCTTTTATATGCCTTCAACCTATCGGATTTTTAATCTACTTTATCTCGGCTCTTGCCGAGACCAACAGAACTCCCTTCGATCTTCCTGAGGCTGAAAGCGAACTTGTGGCCGGCTACCATACGGAATACAGCGGGATGCGCTTTGCCCTTTTCTTCTTGGCCGAATACACCAACGTTTTTATAGTCTGTGCCTTGGCCACTGTTTTCTTCTTAGGAGGGTATAAGGGGCCACTTTTACCCGGATGGGTTTGGTTCTTCATTAAGACTTACATATTAATCTTCGTGATGATGTGGTTTCGATGGACCTTTCCTCGGGTTAGGTTCGATCAACTTCTTAACTTTTCTTGGAATTTCCTGATTCCATTGGCCATGTTAAATCTGGCAGTGACCGGAGCGTTGATGAAGATATGACGTTGGGAGAGATAATAAAAGGGGCTTACTCCCTAATTAAGGGCATGAAGGTAACCATCAAGACCTTTTTCGGGCCTTCGGTTACCTGTCAATACCCGAGGGAAACCCTTACTCTAAGTCCGAGGTTCAGAGGGCATATAAAGCTTTTAACCGACAAATGCAGGGCCTGTGGTATTTGCGAGAGAAGTTGCCCCACCAATTGTATCAAGGTGGAAGGAGAAAAAAGAGAAGAACACAAATATAAAGTAGTCACCAAATTCATTTTGGACTTTACGAGGTGTAGTCACTGTGGTTTATGCGTGGAGAATTGTCCTCAGGGTGCAATTGGTTTTAGCCACGATTACAATCTGGCTTCCTTGAGGAAAGAGGATTTCGTGTTTGACCTTCTTTTGGAGTACAAAAAGAGGGGAGCATGATCGGAAAAGCCGTCTTTTGGATTGTGGTTCTTCTCATAATAGTGGGGGGACTTGGAGCATGTTTGAGCAACTCCTTAATTTATGCCGTATTGTTTTTGCTTCTTCTTATGGGAAGCGTCGGAGGACTATATGTGTATCTTGGTTCCCCATTTCTGGGGATGATGCAGATCCTCATATACTTGGGGGCAGTGGGAATACTTTTGGTCTTTTCGGTGATGTTAGCCGGTCCTTTTTGGTTTAAGCCCAAGGAAAGGGGGGGTTTTTTGAAGATAGGAATAGGGGTTGTCCTTGGTTTAGGGGTGATTTTGGTTTTATGGAAGGGGATCTCGGAATATGAAATAAGAATAGGTCCCGAGAGGGTTTCCCAGGTTAATAAACTTGGAAAGCTCCTTTTGACTGAATACGCCTTACCCTTTGAACTTGTCTCTCTTCTTATTGTCATAAGCATAATTGGGGCCATCATGCTCGGCATTTTGGGAAGGAAAAAGGAGGAAAAAGATGCCCTGGAATGATCCGAGGGTCTTCCAGTTATTAAGTCTCTTCCTTCTCGGATGTGGTTTGATGGGGCTTATTTCCCGAAGGACCTTTTTGGGAATGCTTATATCCTTTGAACTCATCCTTAACGGAGCCGGTTTAAACCTTATGACGGTGGATCGATTTTTCCATCAAGACCTTCCAAGAGGCGAGGCCTTTGCTCTGTTCATCATGGGAGTGGCAGCTTGTGAAACGGCGGTCGTTTTAGCCATTATGATCTTGCTCTTCAGAAGGTATAAGACCATCGAAGAGAAAAAACTAAGGGGACTTAAGGGATGAAGGAGGTTTACTCCTTTAAGCCTTTAATTCCGGTGCTTATCACACTCTTTACGGTATTTTTCATCATATTCTCCAGAAAAAGGCCTAATCTCAGGGAGTTTTGGTCCATTCTGGGTTCGAGTTTAACCTTTTTCTCGGTCTTGTTGATGATAAAAGAAGTAGCCGAAGGAAAGATCCTCTTTTTCCGACTCTCCCAAATAGGACCTGGCTTGTCCTTTTTCTTCAGGGTGGATGGGTTGAGCCTTATATTCGGCCTTGTTTCTTCCTTTTTGTGGATTTTGGCTTCTTTTTACAACATCGGATATATGCGATCTTTAAACGAACACGCCCAGACCCGTTATTACGCCTGTTTCACTTCGGCCATTTTGGGGGCTCAAGGCGTGGCTTATGCGGGGAGTTTACTAACCCTTTACCTCTTTTACGAGATCATAACGGTTGTGACCTATCCGCTTGTGGCTCACCATCAAGACAAAGAGGCTTACGAGGCAGGGAAAAAATACTTGTTTTACCTCATGGGAACATCGAAGGGGTTACTTCTTCCTGCTATGGCTTTAACTTATGTATTCTGCGGAACGCTTGATTTTTCCCTTTCAATCCAAGAGGGGCTTTTTTCTCAGAAGGACTTTTGGGTTTCACTCACTTATTGGTTCTTCATCCTTGGGTTCGCCAAAGCGGCCATAATGCCGCTTCACAATTGGTTGCCTACCGCCATGGTAGCTCCTACTCCCGTAAGCGCTTTGCTTCATGCGGTGGCGGTGGTCAAGGCAGGGGTGTTTTCCATAGTGAGGGTTATGCTTTCGGTTTTTGGTTTGGCATTTCTCGGGGAAACTGGACTTGGTGTTCTCACCGCTTACTTTGTTTCCATAACTATCATCGTGGCTTCGGTAATAGCCTTGACCAAGGATGACCTTAAGGAAAGGTTGGCTTATTCAACTATAAGTCAGTTATCCTATGTGGTTTTGGGCGTTTCCCTTCTTTTACCCCAAGGCGTTGAGGGAGGAGTTTTTCACATTTTGGCTCATGCCCTGGGGAAGATCACGCTCTTTTTCTGTGCCGGGGCCATCTATGTGGCTCATCATAAGAAGAAAATAAGCGAACTTGGGGGCATAGGCTACAAGATGCCCTTCACTATGGGAGCTTTTGCCTTAGCTTCCTTAAGCATGATAGGGGTTCCTCCGGTAGGGGGGTTTGTGAGTAAGTACTTCATGTTACAGGGAGCCATGGGGATAGGGGAAATGGGAATTATGGTGGTGTTACTTTCGAGTTCCCTTCTTAACGCGGGGTATTTTGCCCCTATAACCTTCCGAGCTTTCTTCGAAGGGGAAGGGAGGTTTCAATTGAAGGAGGCTCCTTTGTGGATGGTCATTCCCCTTTGTGTGACCGCTCTTTTGAGCATTTTTGTGGGTGTTTGGCCTGATCCGTTTATAAGCCTCATGAGGAGACTGGGATGAGGGGGGTCCTTGAGCTCTTAGTCAAAAGGAAGACCTTTCTTCGAGACCTTTCTCTTTTGGGACTTCTCCTTTTACTTTTAATCGAGTTCGCGTTTTTAGAAGGCCACGAGGGGTACTTTTTCGAAAGGATCTATGGCTTTTGGGCCCTTTTTGGGATAATAGGGGCCTTCATCTTGAGTAAGAGCTCAAAGGGGCTTTCCCATTTATTCCTTTCGAAAAAAGAGGATTATTATGATGGATGGTAGGTTCATACATCCCGGCCTGATATTCATCTTCGGTTCCCTGCTTCTACCCTTCCTAAAGGGGTGGGTGAAAAAGGCTTACCTTATACTTATTCCCGCTTTTTCCATTTTGGTTCTCACTTGGATAAAGGAGGGCACTTATTGGCAGTTTACTTACCTTGGGTATGAAGTGATTCTGGGAAGGGTCGATAAACTAAGCCTTTGTTTCCTTTGGGTTTTTACTATAATGGCGCTTTTGGGCGCTATCTATGGCCTCCACGTTAAGGAAACAGGTCATCATGTAGCGGGCTTTTGGTATATAGGGAGTTCCCTTGGGGCCGTTCTTGCGGGTGATTACCTTACGCTTTTCGTCTTCTGGGAGCTTATGGCCTTTTCCTCGGTCTTTTTGGTTTGGTACCGAAGACGCCCGCAATCCATAAGAGCTGGTTTTAGATATCTATTGGTTCACGTTTTCGGGGGGCTATGCCTTTTATTCGGCCTTGTAGAAAGATACTGGGAGACCGGAAGCTTATTATTTTTGCCCATTCCCCCTCAAGAGGCCACTTGGGCTTCCTATTTGATCCTTGTGGGGTTTGCCTTAAATGCAGCAGTGGTACCTCTTCACGCTTGGCTTCCTGATGCCTATCCCGAAGCCACAGTAGAAGGGGCAGTCCTTATGTCGGCCTTTACCACCAAGACTGCCGTTTACACCTTAGCCAGAGGCTTTTCAGGTTATGAGGTTTTGGCCATATTGGGGACCCTCATGACGGTTTACGGGGTTTTTTATGCGATTATAGAAAACGACATAAGGCGTGTTTTGGCTTATCACATCGTAAGCCAAGTAGGATACATGGTAGCCGGCGTAGGTATAGGAACCTGGATGACCGTAAATGGGGCTTGTAGTCATGCCTTTGCTCATATCATATACAAGGGGCTCCTCTTTATGGGCGCAGGGGCCATACTTTATCGCACTGGGACAAGCAAGCTCTCGGAACTTGGCGGTTTATGGAGGTTTATGCCTTGGACGATGCTGTTTTACACAGTGGGGGCTGTTTCCATCAGCGGTTTTCCGCTTTTCAGCGGCTTCGTTTCCAAGAACATGACCGTCTCCGGGGCCTTTGAAGCCGGAAGGCCCATCCTTGGCATTTTTATGGAACTTGCTGCAATAGGAACTTTCCTTTCGGTCGGGCTTAAGGTCACAAGTTTTGCCTTCTTCGGAAAATCCTCCAAAGAAATTCAAGAAGCCCCTTGGAACATGCTTTTGGCAATGGCCTTGGCCTCAGGGATTTGTCTGTTTCTGGGCATTTACCCAAAGGTCCTCTATGACCTTTTGCCTTTTGAAGTTCATTATCATCCTTACGAAGCCAAAAAGGTCATCGAAGTCCTTGAGCTTTTAGGATTCGCGGGTTTGGCGTTCTTCCTCCTTTTTGAAAAACTCGCCCCCGAACCGAAAATTAACTTGGATCTCGATTATTCTTACCGAATGGGCGCCAAATATTTCATGCTCTTTGACGAAAAAATAATAGCCTTCATAGATCGCATTTGGGGTGAAGTCTGGAACCTTTTGGGAATTAGGGGACTTTACGGCGGGGCAAAAACCTCGGATTTGTTCGACCGAAAGGGTATAGACGGCGTGATAGACGGCATAGCTTACGGAACAAGGGGAATAGGCCAAAGGGTGAGAAGACTTCAACTTGGAAGCTTACAAGGATATATCGCTTTAAGCACAGCCATATTCTTTCTGGTTCTCATTATTTTGGCGATGAGGTGATGGAATGGAGCTTTTCTTAAATCAACTCCCCTGTGATTTGCTTTCAATTGTGATTTTTCTTCCTTTATGCGGTGCTTTTTTAGTGCTTCTTACAAAAACCGATTTTCAAGCCAAAGTAATAGGACTTGTTGCTACCTTGCTTAATTTTGGAATCTCCTTGTTATTACTTTATCACTTTAAACCTTCAATACTTGGTTTTCAATTTGTAGAACTTAAAGAGTGGTTTCCAATTTTAAACTTGAAATATGCCGTAGGGATTGATGGTATAAGTTTAGTACTTGTCCTTTTAACAACACTTTTAAGCCCCATTTGTGTCCTTTGCTCGTGGAAGGCCATAGAAGAAAGGGTTAAAAGTTTTATCTTTTGTCTTCTTTTAATGGAAACTTCTATGATTGGGGTGTTTTGTGCTCTTGATTTTGTCCTTTTTTACTTATTTTGGGAAGGAATGTTGATCCCGATGTATCTCTTGATTGCTATTTGGGGAGGGCCAAAAAAGGATTATGCTTCGTTAAAATTCTTTATTTATACATTAGTCGGAAGTGTTTTTTTATTGGTTGCCATAATTGCCCTATATTTGAAAGAAGGGACGTTTTTCATACCTCATTTGTTGTTCAAAGAATATGATCTGCGTTTTCAGTTATGGGTATTTTTGGCCTTTTCAGTAGCTTTTGCCATAAAGGTTCCCATGTTCCCCTTTCATACTTGGTTGCCAGCGGCTCATGTGGAGGCTCCTACGGCTGGAAGCGTTTTTCTGGCGAGTATTCTACTTAAAATGGGGACTTATGGTTTTTTGAGGTTTTGTTTTGGCATTACGCCTCAAGCAAGCCTTAAAATGGCCCCGGTGATTTTAGTCCTTTCGGTTATTGCTATCATTTATGCTGGTTTTTTATGCTTGGCCCAAGAAGATATGAAGCGTTTAATAGCCTATTCGAGCGTGGCCCATATGGGATTTGTAACCTTTGGGCTTTTTACCTTTAAGCTTTGGGGTTTTAAAGGGGCTATGCTTCAGATGTTAAATCATGGCTTGACCACAGGGGCTTTGTTCCTTTGCGTGGGGGTACTTTATGAAAGGACGCATTCGCGTTTAATAGTCGATAACTCTGGACTTGGCCGAAGTATGCCCCTTTTTGTGGGTTTTTTGGGGCTTTTCTGTTTTAGCTCTTTTGGGTTCCCTGGTACGAATAATTTCATTGGAGAACTTTTTGTCCTTTTGGGGGCTTTTGAAAGCAATAAGGCTTTGGCCCTCTTTCTCATTCCGGGTCCAGTTTTAGGGGCAGCCTATATGTTAAGGTTACTAAAAAGATTAGTTTGGAAAGATGGGGAGGTGCTCCCCCTTAAGGATCTGAATTTGAGGGAAGTCATATATTTGGCGCCTCTTGTGGTAGGGATAATTTGGATAGGTTTTGCTCCAGGAGGTCTTATAAGCTTAATGGAACCGAGCTTAAAAGTCTTTCTTCAAGCAGTAAGTGGAGGGTAAAGGAGGAGAGATGGGTGGGCTTTTTCTCGAGTTCTTCTTCTTCATCTGTTTTTTGATCCTTTTCGGGTTTTCCTTAAGGCGAGGGTTTTCCTTTAAATTGAAGAGCATTGCTTCATTTTCATCCTTTTTGGGCTTTTTGATATCCCTTTGGGCTCTTGACAAAAGAGGGGCTTTTTTTCAAGGCCTTTATGTCCTTGATGGTTTAAGTCAAACCTTTAAGGTTTTTATCGCCTTTGGGCTTTTCCTCGTCTGTTGGATGATGAAGGAAGAAGATGAGCTTGAGAGGGGGTATCGAGGTGAGTTTTTTGCCTTTTTGACTTTAAGCAGCTTGGGTTTAATGATGGTTGTAAGTGCTTCGGAGTTTCTCACCCTATTTTTGGCCCTGGAACTTTCCTCCTATTCCCTTTACTTGATTCTGCCGTTAAGAAGAAACGCAAAAGAAAAGGCCCTTGAGGGAGCCATTAAATATGTGCTTTTTGGAGCTATAAGTTCGGGAATAACCTTATACGGAATAGGTTATTATTACCTTTTAACTGGTACCACTAAGCTCCATTTCCTCCAACTCGAAAAGGACCTTTTGGGGTTTTTAGTTTTTGTGCTCATCTTCGCCAGCTTCTTTTTTAAATTGAGTCTTTTTCCGTTTCACTTCTGGGCACCTGATGTTTATGAAGGAGCATCCAACAGTGCTTCGGCCTTTATTGCAACCGTGCCTAAGCTTGGAGGATTGGCTTTAATTTTGAGGCTTAGCGGTTTAATCGGTGAAGGGGAGCTTTTGGCCAAGGCCCTCTGGGTCTTTTCGGTTTTTTCCATGACCTATGGCAACCTTACAGCTTTGGTACAAAAGGATCTTAAAAGGCTTTTAGCCTATTCGGGGATCGCTCATGCTGGGTATTTTTTATTTGGCATAATGACCTTTAAAGATTATGGAAGGCTCTCTTCTGCCTTTTACGGCCTTGTTTACCTTATTATGACGTTGGGGGCCTTTTTAACCGTTATACTCCTTTCCCATAAGGACGAAAACCCTACTCTCGAAGACCTTAAGGGTTTATATAAAAGATCGCCTCTTTTAGCTTTCACCTTAGCAGTTTCAGCTTTTTCCCTGGTAGGTATCCCTCCCACGGGAGGATTTATGGGAAAACTACTTCTTTTCGTTTCGGCTTTCAAGGAAGGGTATTTTACACTGGTCCTAATAGGAGCCATTAACACTGCCCTTTCTCTTTTCTATTATTTGAACCTTGTAAGGCTTTCTTACTCCAGAGAACCAGAAGTGCCAATGCCGGTAAGGCTAAGATTCCACGAAAAACTACTCTGTTTGGTTTTAATAGGTTTAAATCTTCTCTTGGGACTTTTTCCCTACCAAATCCAAAAATTCTTTGATGTTTCTTTTACCACTTGACATATTTAGGAAGCCACGTAGCAAGTTCCGGGAAAATAAAGATCAAGAAAATTGTAATTATCATACCGATCCCTATTATTACTGCTCCTTTAAAAATCTGCTCAAGAGGTACTTCAGGGGCAATACCCTTAACCACATAGGCGTTAACTCCTACTGGCGGGCTTATGACTCCTACTTGGCTTACAATTACTATAAGTACCCCAAACCATATGGGATCAAATCCAAGATCAATAACGATGGGGTAAAAGATGGGAATCGTTAAAACTATCAAAGGCATCGCGTCTATAAAACAACCACCTATGAGGTAAATAATGGTGATAAAGGTCATTATTATCAAAGGTGACACCTCAAGACCCTTTATCCAATCGGCTAAAGCAGCAGGAATCCTCGTTATGGCCATAAAATGACCGAAAACGGTTGCTCCGGCTATTAAAAAAAGGATCATAGAGGCGGTTCTCAAACCGTCAACAGTTGCATCCCAGAAACCTTGAAAGGTGATTCCTCGTCTAAGAAGACCGATCACCAAGGCCCCTACCGCCCCCACAGCTCCCGCTTGAGAGGGGGTAAATAAACCCGCAAAAAGCCCTCCTATCGCTACTAAAAACAGAGCGACCCCTTCCCAGACCATACTTAAGGCTTTGATCTTAGTTGAAAGACTAGTTGGAGGACCAGCAGGTCCCCACTCGGGTTTTATTCGACATAAAATATAAATTATAATGGAGAAAATCGAAGCCATTATAAGCCCAGGTACAATCCCTGCAGCATATAACTTACCAATGGATTGCTCGGTTAATATGCCATAAACTATAAAAACCGTGCTCGGTGGAATTAAAATACCCAAGGTACCAGATGCTGCTATACATCCGGTGGAAAACGTGTCATTATATTTATAACGTTTCATCTCAGGATAAGCTATTTTTCCAATAGTTGCAGCACTTGCAGTGGTAGACCCACAAATTGCCGCAAAACCAGCAGAGGCAGCTACTGTTGTTATCGCCAATCCTCCTCTAAGTCCTCCAAAAATGTCATAAGAAGCTTTAAATAAACGTTGGCTTATTCCTGAGGCAAAAGCATAAGTTCCCATGAGGATAAAGGTAGTTATAACTGATAAATTATAAGAACTAAACGTACTAAAGAAGTCTCTTATCAAAAGTTTAGTTCCTGCGCTAAAGTTAGTAAGATAGGAATAACCAAGCCATCCGGCAAAGGCCATAGCAAATGCTATTGGCATTCTTAAAATAAAAAGAATTAACATAAATATAATCCCAATTATTCCTACCGTGATTGGATTCATTTTACACCTCTTTGTTTTTTAAGGTTGCGATGAAATATTTTACTAATACGAGAAATAGAAAAAGAAAAGATACTCCAAGTGAGTACCCAAAGGGGAAAAGTGGTATATTAACGGTTCCAGAGGTTTCTCTTGCATTTCTTAAGCTTTCACCGTAAAGAAAGCCTTCAACTGTCATGATAAAGAACAAAAAGATACTTAAAGCAGTTACACCGAGTATGACCGCTTTACGAAGGGGTTTTGGCATTTTGTTGACGAAAAGATCCACGGCGATGTGTCTTCCACTTAAAAAAGCATCTGCTCCGATAAGGCCTATGGCCAAAACCTGTGAAAGCGCCACAAGTTCGTAGGATGCTGTTAAAGGAGACTTAAAGAGTTTACTTCCCATTACGTCAATGAAGGTCACAAAGACCATAAAAACCCCTGCTGCACAACCTCCATAAAGCCCCCATTGGGTAAGCTTCTTGATCATATCTCCCTCCAACAAAAAGGGGAGGGAATTTTTGGTCCCTCCCCTTTTAAACAATACTTCGTGCTTATTTAATCCTTATTTCTTCGGGACCGGTTATGGATTTTATACCGGCTTCTTTCTGTTTTTTGGTCCAGTAAGCGATTCTTTCCTTCATAAATGAGACCATGGCGTTGATTTGACTTCTACTTACTCCTGTTTTTTTCTCTAAATCCGCATAATAAGCTTCATTTACAGGTGAAACTGCTTCTTGCCATCTTTTAAGCTCTTCAGAGGATAAATAAATGAAATTAACCCCCTTCTGTTTTGCAATCTCATATCCATCAAACTCAACCTCATTCCAAACCCTAGCGGCTTTTTCTTCATATTCGACCGCCAATTCTTCAAAAACCTTCTTCACATCTGCCGGAAGGCCATCCCATACTTTTTTGTTAATTACTACATAAAAGGTATAAATGGGTCCTACAGCCCAGCACATAGTCACATGTTTTGCCACATCGGCAAGCCTAAAAGAGCCGAGAGTCTCGACAGGAGTCATACAACCTTCCACCACTCCTCTTGCCATAGCTTCATAGACTTCAGGCATAGGCACAGGTTTAGGGGTAGCCCCCAAGGCTTTCAAGACCTCAGCGATCCTTCCAGGTCCCCTAACGGTCAACCCCTTAACGTCTTCAAGTTTAGAGACGGGTTTTTTGGCCAGGATAAGAACAGAGGGGGGCGAAGTGTTAAACCAAAGAGGCTTTGTATCTTTCCATTCAGCGGGCGTGAATTTCTTGTAAAAGTCATTAGCCACGTGGCTTGATACATAAGCGCTTGGCCAACCATGAGGAAGGTCTAATATCTCCGTGACAGGAAACCTTCCAACTGTATATTCCACATGAGAGAAGCCTATATCGGCAATACCCTGAACGACCCCATCATATACCTTAGTCGCCTCAAGAAGCGAGCCACCTCCATAAAAGTCCACCTTAACTTTACCATTTGTCCTTTTCTCCACGTCCTTACAGAATTCCTCAAGAAGTTTGGATTGTTTCGCCGCCGTTGGGAAATAAGAGGCAAACTTCAACCTTATCTCTTGCCCCCAAAGCGAAGAGGCGAATAACACAATAAA
>Ga0105158_1000099_pt1 | contig 37976 bp, 39 predicted proteins | sample LHCtaG_FD_81567 | JGI IMG/M metagenome (GOLD analysis project Ga0105158, IMG submission 81567) | Hot spring microbial communities from Little Hot Creek, USA to study Microbial Dark Matter (Phase II) - LHC4sed_matched | ecosystem: Environmental > Aquatic > Thermal springs > Hot (42-90C) >...
AAGAACTAGCAGCTAAAGCATACATATACAACATGCTAATAAACCTACAGAGCTAAAGAGTGAGAGCAAACAGCCTAAAACCAGAAGAGAAGCTCAAACCAAAAGAATTAAACCACAAAGCTAGATTTTTAAACATTGATGCCAACTTCATCCCTTTTGTTTGGTGCTTAGGGATGTTTAGGATTAAGGATATTATGGTTCGGGACGTTAAGACCGTTGATAAGAATGCTACGGTTAGCAGCGCCGCAAGCATAATGTCGGCGCATAACATAGTTCACTCATAGTTACCGATGGGGTAGACCGATCGGAATAGTTACTGAGAGGGATATACTTAAGAAGATGGTTGTCCCATGCCGCGACCCTAAAGCCACAAAAGTTTATGAAATAATGTCTAAGCCGCTAATTACCGGGGACCCGGAAATGGACTTAGAGTATGCGGCGAGGTTCATGATTGAAAAGAATGTTAAGCGGCTACCAATCATAGAGAACGGTAGGCTCGCAGGCATCGTGACATTCACGGACATAGTGAGGTTCAGGCCCCAAATAGTTGAGACCCTGGAGAAGACCCTGGCAGCCATGACTCTACCTAAGCGCTTTGAGAAAGAAGTAACAGTAAAATATTACCCTAATGAACTGGCGAAAGAATGCAGCCTAGTCAAAGAGATGCGCATTGAAGAGGGCACATATGATGATTGGAAACAGCTAGCATAATTCCACTATAGAAGCCATAAAATCATGAACATAAGGAGAATCTTCAGGTTAATACGTGGGGATGAGACTTGCGGAGTAATAATTTATAGTTATCCGCCACCAACATGCTTAGGTAGGAGACTTGTTATTCCAAAAATGAATATTAAAGAATTGAATGAAAGGTTAAGTACAATAAGCCGGGTCATCATACACCCAAAATACCGTAGTATTAGGTTGGGGCAGAAGATTGTTAGGGAAACTCTTCCATTAGTTGGGACGCCATATGTTGAGATGGTTGCTGTCATGGCTAAATATAACCCATTCGCCGAGAAAGCTGGGATGATAAAGGTTACTGAACGGAAACCGCCAAAAGAAGCTACTAGGATTATAGAGAAGCTTAGGAGATGGGCTTCAACGTGCAACTGTTGACAAGCGAAAAATACGTGCTAAGCAAGCTTAAAACGCTTAGTGAAAAGGAGATCGCTGAAATAAAGAGGGAATTTATGAGAAATATTCATCCCCGCTTCATTAAGGCTCTCTCCATTAAGGAACCATTTGGGAGAAAACAGAAATATGTTGAGAAGATGAAGGAATCTGACATTGGAAAGGTAGCGCATTTAATAAAGGTCTGCTGCATTCTAGCCTAAGAAAAGGTATATCTTTTCTGGCAGAGATCCTCCTCATGAGCCGCCAGAATCCATCTTCTTCTCCTCTAGGGGGATAATTTTCTCCCAGTCTACCTTAAGCATAACGACAATTATCGCTATTAGTAAGATTGTTGTCGCTATTGTTGCCCATATGCTGCCCTCCTCACCGCCGAAGATCATCTCTATGAAGCCGAGTGACAGTTGCCCACCATAAGCCAATATAAGGCTCATCACTATCTTCCCGAGAAGACAGGGTATAAAAGCCTTAATGAAACTGTAATGCATTATTCCAAGCGGTATAAAAATCAGATCGTCTGGGAGAGGAGTTAACGCGAAGATGAAGATGGCTAAAGAACCATAGCGACTGAAGATTCTCAAAACACAATCTATCTTCCTCTTCCTTTCATCGCTTATAACCACCCTACCATAATATCCAAGCATGTAGCCGAAAAATTCACCTAAGGCTGCTCCTAAGCCAGCTGAGAGAGCTAAAAGTATTGGGTTAAGATTGCCTTGCATGCCCAGCATAAATATCAGAATCGTATAGGGTATTGGAACAATTATGGATATTGCCCCCAGAAAGCTCGCAATAAAAATGCCTAAGTAACCATACTGGAAAGCAACGTACCTTAACCAATCGTTAATTTGCTCAAACCAAGATAAATCCTGCCAGACACGCGCCCAACTGAGCATTTAAACCCGATCCACATAGCCTTTTAAGGAAGACTATACTTAAAAATTTATGTCTCAGAAATTTTAAATTCAGCGAATGCTAAATAATATTTCTGGATAGGACCGGGATGCGGCAGAAAAGCTTAGATGAATTCTACAAGATACTTGAGCCCGAGAGCCGTGAGCTCAGCGAGAGTGAACCCTCTAGGCAGGAAGAGGAGGAAGCATATGAGACGGAGGAGGGCGGAATTTTAGAGAAGATTGAGATTGAGGGAGGAGTTGCGCCGGATAATCTTCCTCCAGCTTATCTTGTCTCCGCTGGCTATGATGGTTCTAAGGGCGCTGTTTACTTAAAACTTTATGAACCAATCTCGCAACGCATATATTTCTGGTACGATAATACAGGCCATAAACCTTACCTCCTCACAAATATTCCAGTTAATGAGCTTGAAAAGCTTGAGAGGGTTACCAATCATCCGGGCTTCGACCACCTTGAGACCGTGGAGAAATACGATGCCCTACATGACCAGATGATTACTGTGACGAAAGTTGTCGCTAAGGATCCTCTTGCAATTGGGGGGCGACCTAAAGGCTGCATAAGGGATATTATTCCCGAAGATTATCCGCTCATATTTGGGAATAATAGAGAGGTTAAGGTTTGGGAGGCTGCCATCAAATATTACCAATGTTACATTTATGACCGCGGTCTCCAGCCCGGCATGCTATATAGAATTGAGGGCGGAAACCTAATCCAGCATATACATAAGGAGTCCGAGAGGAACATCAAAGAGATCGTTGAGAGGTTTATCAATGAATCAAGCGACCTCCTACCATACCTTGAGATGTGGGCTAGGCTACTTGAGTATCCAGCTCCAAAGATGCGCCGGGTTGCCCTAGACATAGAAGTTTACTCACCAGTTGCAACGCGAGTCCCAGATCCTGAAGAAGCATCCCAGCCAGTCATATGCGCTTCACTGGTTGGCTCAGATGAGAGGAAGAGGGTTCTTCTCCTCAGACGCACGGGTGTTGATGAGGGCAACATGAGTTTCCCTAGCGATGTTTCCATAGAGTTTTATGCTTCTGAAGTTGATTTGCTTAGGGAAATCTTCAGCGCGCTGAATGATTACCCATTTGTGATAACATTTAATGGAGACGACTTTGACCTAAACTACCTATATCATAGAGCTAAAAACCTAGGCTTCTCAAGGAGCGAGGTACCGATTGAGAAAGGGCAGAAGATCTGCCTACTGAAGTATGGCATCCACATAGATTTATACAGGTTCTTCCTTAACAAGTCTATTCAAGTCTATGCCTTCGGACAGAAGTATCGTAACGTAACCTTAGATGAGGTTGCGCGAGCATTACTTGGCAGATCAAAAATTGAGTTAGCGAAACCCTTGTTGGAGCTTACTTACGGCGAGCTAGCCAAGTACTGCCTTAATGATGCTGAGATAACCCTGGCGCTCACATCCTACAATGATGAGCTTGTAATGAAGCTTCTAATGGCTTTAATCAGAATAAGCCGTATGCCAATGGAGGATGTTAGCAGGCAGGGTGTTTCAAAGTGGATTCGCAGCTTCATGTATTATGAGCATCGTAGGCGGAATATGCTCATACCTAACAGCAATGACATTATTGCCGCTAGGGGGACAACTGCCACTAGGGCGATTATTAAGGGTAAGAAGTATATGGGCGCTATAGTTGTTAAGCCGATTCCAGGCGTACACTTCAATGTTGCAGTTATGGACTTCCAGAGCCTATACCCATCAATAATCAAGGTTTATAACTTGGGCTATCAGACCGTTAGGTGCGTTCATGAGGAATGCGTAAATAATGTTGTTCCCGGGACGCCCCATTGGATATGTAGGAAGTATAGGGCTCTTGAGAGCGCGCTTATAGGTGCGCTTAGGGATTTGAGGGTTAGGTGGTATAAACCTAAGGCTAAGGATAAATCCCTCTCAGCAGAGCAGAGGGATTGGTATAATGTGATACAGAGCGCGCTGAAGGTTATTTTAAATGCCTCTTACGGCGTCTTTGGGGCTGAAATATTTGACTTATATTGTCCACCAGCCGCTGAAGCCATAGCTGCTATAGGCCGCAATGTAATTACGCAAACTATAGAGAAGGCTCGCGAGCTCGGGATCGAAGTAATATATGGTGATACAGATAGCCTATTCCTAAAGAACCCCTCCCCAGACCAAGTTAAGACCCTATCTGAGTGGGCTGAGAAAGCACTCGGCATGGATCTCGATGTCGACAAATATTATCGTTATGCGGTTCTAAGCTCGAGGAAGAAGAATTATTTAGGTGTTCTCGAGGATGGAACAGTTGATGTTAAGGGGCTTACTGGCAAGAAGAGGCATATACCGCTGTTCATAAAGAGGTATTTTGATGCTATTGAGAATATACTTAGCCGCGTTAAAACCCCATCTGAATTCGAGATCGCGAAGAAGGATATTGAGCGAACAATACGTGAATGTTACATGAAGCTTAAGAATAGGGAGTGGGAGGATATAAATGACTTAGCCTTCGAAGTTGTTTTGGGAAAGGTTCCTAAAGCTTATGATAAGACCACACCGCAGCATGTTAAGGCAGCATTCCTACTGCAGGCTAAGGGCATTGAGGTTAAGGCTGGGGACACAATAAAATTTGTTAAGATCACCAGGGAGCCGTTCGTTAAGCCAGTTCAGCTGGCAACATCAAAGGAGATAGATATCGATAAATACATTGGACACTTGAGGTCAACATTCGACCAAATATTAGACGCATTAAACCTAGAATTCGATGAGATAGTTGGATTAACAAGACTCGAGCACTTTATCTAGAATTTCAGAAATAAGGTCTCCTACCTTTAGTCTTATGCGGACACCGAGTTCAATGAGATTAGCATTACCTTTATGCGCGACTTAAATATTCTCATCTAGCTCAGAAAGACCCTAGAAGCATTTTTCAGCCAGAATAGCAAATTATTAATTAGCAAAAATATCCATTTAAATTTTTGTAAATACCTTCATCCCCAAATTTTTTGCAGCTTCCAAGGCCTTCTCATCCATATAGGGAGTTACTACTATTAGCTTATCCGGTTCCCTCCCAGTCTTCTCCCGATAAAGATTAGCCTTCCTCCTATGGAATATATCAGAAGCCCTCGCATGCGATGATACTTCAATTAAAATTATCTTTCCATTACTCACAGCAGCATCTACATCAACCTCACTCGGATACCCGAAGACTACACCATCTTCATCGCGGGTTACCCACTTCTCAACCCTAAACCCGAACTCCCTTTCCAGCAACCCCTTTAAACTCTCCCTAAAGGCACTAATATGTCCCTCAACAATCTCAAATCCCCCATTCATGTCCTCCCTAAGCTTTACGAGTTCGGCTTCACTTCTATCAAGCCTTTTTAGAATCTCCTCTAAACCTATCAAACCCGCAACAGCATACCTAAATTCCTCATCCTCCCTTAACAGCTTAAGCACTCTCACTTTTAACTCCCTCAAAGCCAGTAGACGCGCCCAAAGCATAATAATGCTTAGTGCTTTTTAATAAAATTATGGCAGCTTAAACCTCTCCGTAAAATTCTCCACTTTGAAACCCAATTCTTCTACCTTTAAAAAAATTAGGATGCAGCGACGGCTCTATACTTCTATACCGAGTTTTCTGAGCAGTAATTTAGCGGTATTCGTTATGGGGATGCCCCTTATTTCTTCGGGTGTAAACCAGCGCGCTTCAAGCGCTTCTGGGGAGGGATGTATATCCATTTTTCCTGTAATGGGCTTAGCCTCAAAATCCACAAGTATATAGTGGAATTTAACTCTGCCATCCTCATCCCGAACAATATTTTCTACAACATCTATAAGTTTGCCAACTTCAATCTTCATACCAGTTTCCTCCTCAACCTCGCGAGCGACAGCATCCCTAAGTGTCTCACCAACCTCAACAAGACCGCCCGGTATTGACCATAAGCCCTTCCCCGGCTCATTCGCTCTACGAATCAACAGAATCTTGTTATCTGCGCGAACAACAGCTCCAACCCCAACAAGCGGGGTCTCTGGATAAACTCTGCTAGGACGTTTAACGTGATTATGAGCCATTCCCGCCCACTCCGAAATCTCCTGTTTTGGGGATACACCTCACTAAGATTATTCTCCTTTAAAAGTTATATGCGTCTAACAATCCGAATTCATCATGGATAATATCATGCTCCTAACTTTATTACCCATATTATCATTATGTAGAAAACTTCTAGAGATACACGGGGCTATTAACAAATATTATAACATGATAATCCTCAAAATTTTTCTTTAAACTTCAAATTAAGCCAGCTCAAGTGAGGGGTTATCTTGGCTGAACCCATCGGAAGAAAATCCATAAAGAAGACGCTGGAGAGCTTAAAAGCTTACGTAAACCTCAAATCGGACCTCTTCAAAGTTGAGGAGAAATGCTTTTACGAGATGCTGGAGGAAATTAAGAGGGAAATCGACTCTGAGGAGAAGAGCGAGAGCGAGATAAACTTTCTAAGCACAGTTATAGATTACAGCAATAGTGTAAGTGATCTAATTAGAACACTACTGCTCTATATCGAAGCACTCGAAGCCTACATATCCGAGCTGGATGAAACATTCGATAGTCTCCTAGAAGACGCTAAAAGAGCAGCCGAACAGCAAATGCAGGAAATACCGCGCGATAAACCGCCATTTTATGGCTAGCAATAATCCGCCACTTTTATTTGCCTACAGCCTCAATTACTGTGTAAGCGAGTCATTATTAATCGCTCCATATGAATGAACAGCAGTTTCCATCCTTTCTCGCTTTCTTGTAGGAAGTATGGAAAATTTAAAAAGGATATTGAGAAATACCTAAAGGCTATGAGCGGAAGGGGCGGAGAATTAATGCTTGAAACGGGTAAGGTTAGAACTCCTATTATACTTGTAAATTTTAAGACCTATGCTGAGGCTACTGGCGAAAACGCTGTTAAGCTGGCTGAGATGGCTGAGAAGGTTAGTATTGAAACAGGCATATGTATTGGTGTAGCCCCACAATTCGTTGACATATCTATCATCGCGAAGAAAGTTAGCATACCAGTTTTCGCCCAGCATATAGACCCAATAGGTTATGGGAGCTACACTGGGCATGTGCTTCCGGAATCCGTTAAATATGCCGGCGCTGTTGGAACGCTAATCAATCACTCCGAGAGGAGGCTTAAGCTAGCCGATATAGACGCTGCGGTATCCAGAGCGCGTGAGGTTGAGTTAATCTCGGTTGTGTGCACAAATAATACCCCTGTAAGCGCATCAGCGGCAGCCCTAAAACCAGATATGATTGCGGTTGAGCCTCCCGAGCTAATAGGCACGGGCATACCGGTCTCAAAGGCTAAGCCTGAGGTTGTCACAAGCACTGTTGAAGCTGTTAAAAGAGTTAATCCAGACGTTATAGTCTTATGCGGAGCTGGAATAACCAACGGCGATGATGTTGCGGCTGCAATAAGACTTGGAACAAGGGGCGTCTTAGTAGCCAGCGGCATAGTTAGGGCTAAGAACCCCTATAAAGTTATGCTCGAGTTCGCTGAGGCCATACTTAAGGCATAATTGCCCGGCTGATTGAATGGGAGCGCTATAGAATTTGAAGGTTGATGTTGAGTGCTCCCTCTGCCTATTTCAAAGGGGCTACCTGGAGATTCTTGAGGCGACAGATAACCTTGAATTAAGGTTTAAAGCTGTGGCTCAACTCCTAAAGGTGCTTGCAGAAAATTTCCATCCAAACGCTATTCCAGCTATTTTAGGAACGATGCGCGATAGAGTAATTAAGCATGTAACTGGCAACCCTGATCCATTCGCTGAGAAGAAGAGGGCAAGTAACCTGGAGGTTATGAGAGTTCTCCCCATTGCTGAGAAGATCGTTTATGAAGAGAAAAGCGAGGAAAAGAGGTTTAGGAAGGCATGTTTATGCGCTATTGTTGGCAACATTATAGAATTTAATATTCCGGGGCATAAATTTAGTTTCGGAGATCTGGAAAGACTTATTCTAGAAGCTGAGCGAGACTTGGCTATAGACAATATGGATGAAGCATTTAAAATTGCTAAGAAATCTAGGCTAACCGTTTATTTAGCGGATAATGCTGGCGAAATAGCCTTAGATACGCTACTTGTCAGAGAGATTAAGAGGCTTGGCAGTAAAGTTGTTGTGGCTGTGAAGGGCGAGCCGGTCTGTAATGATGCGACGATGGAGGATGCTCTATTTGTTGGAATGGATAGAATAGCCGATAAAGTTATTACAACCGGGACAGATATGATGGGGATTGTAACCCAGGAGTGCAGCCAAGATTTTCTAAATTTCTATAGCTCAGCAGACTTTGTCATCGCAAAGGGTATGGGGAACGCTGAAACAATAACCGAGATGGATCTAAAGGCTCCGCACCTCCTACTCCTGAGAACTAAATGCATGAATACAGCCAATTACTTTAGGGTTGGAAGAGATAAGAATATAGCTAAACTATTATATCCAAGTAGGCGAGAATGAAGGATAACTCAAAAAATGTTAACCAAAATTAAACGCAGAGTTCAAGAATTTATCTCCGTGGAGGCTAGATTAATCCATAATGCTGGATTAAAACCGAACATGGTGAGCGCTCTAGGCGCGGCTTTAGGGCTGCTCTCAGGGGCAGCCTACTGGGCAGCTGGCACTCTCTCAAATAACCTAGGAGCCTACAAAATTTATGTGGTTCTTGCAGCCCTCCTACTGTCATTGTCGGGGTTCTGTGACGCCTTAGATGGCGCATTGGCAAGGCTTTACGGTGAGACAACTATTCTCGGAGGTTTTCTAGATTCTCTGCTTGATAGATATGTTGATGCAGCGGTTCTATGCGGGCTCATTATTGGAGGAATATGCGACCCCCTTTGGGGCTTATTAGCCTTAACAGGCTCACTGCTAACAAGCTATGTTAGAGCTAGATCTGAAGCAGCCAGCATACCGATGGAATCAATAGGCGTGATGGAAAGGGCTGAGAGAATTTTAGTGATAATTATTGCAAGTATAGTAAACGTTATTTGGGTTGAGATCCCGGCGCTAAAAATTAGCGTAATATTTTTGGCGGCAGCATCAAATCTCACGGTTATCCAAAGAGCCCTCTACTTCCATAAGAAGATCCGCCAAAAGAGTGGAAAGACTGAATGAGAAGGTTTATTATGCTCTCAGCTTTCTTTCCTCTCTAGCCCTAACCTTAACTATGCCCCTATAAACGGCGCATGAGACGCAATAATATAATGTTTCAGTACGGTTTGAAATATACGCACCCTTCTGCTTAAGCTCCTTAGCTAAAACGGGATCAACCAGCGAAACCCGGCGTGTAACCTTCTTCGCCTTATCCCTCGGAACAAGCTCACCACACCCACTACACTGAACAACGTCGCCCCTACCCTTCTGCCCCTTCGAACGACCCCTATTCTTACGCTTATACGGCATACGCCATCATCACTACGCTTTCCTATGAGGATAAAGAGCAAAATACCCTATTATATCTTACGCTTTTATAGTCATCGTCGACAAAACTCTAAACTCAAAATGAAGTTTTTCGAAGAAAAAATTTATATATCAATTTTAGGGAATATTTTAATTCCGTTTATAAAATTTTGAATAAAAAGAGGTGTTTAATTAATGGCAGCCCAATTACCGCGGCTATTAGCATTTCTAGTAATAGGATTGCTTATAGGAGCTGGCGCAACATACGCATATATGTCATCAGTAATGAGCACGGTACATGCGGACTTAAATGCAAAAATAGAGGAATTGAATGGGAAAATTTCGTCTCTCCAATCAATAATCAATGAATTAAACAGAACAGTAGAATATAAGATAGGCGTTACCCTGCCATTAACGGGTGAACTTGCAGATGTTGGCGTTCAGTGGAGAACAGTTGTGGAAATGGCTTTTGAAGACTTAAATAAGGAAATGCAAAAATATGGCATAAAAGTTAAGTTTACACCAGTCATACAAGATGACAAAGCGCTTCCCACCGAAGCATTAGTAGTCATACAAACGCTTCATCAAGCTGGCATAAAAGTCATAATTGGTCCGGCTGCAAGTTCCCAAGTTAAGGCTGTAAAAAGCTACGCTGACGAAAATAAGATACTTGTTATATCACCTTCCTCAACAGCTCCGACACTTGCGATACCAGGCGACTACATTTATAGGACTGTTGGATCGGACGCTGGACAAGCAAAGGCACTGGCAGCTCTCATAAAATCCCAGGGTATCAATAAGATAATAATCTTTCATAGAGATGATGAGTATGGTGTTGCATTTGAAGAATTTCTTGAGAGGGAGTTTAAGGCTCTTGGCGGTACAGCGATAGGAATGGCATACGCAACTGGCCTGCCAGATTATGCTAGTGAGGTTGCGCAGCTGAGTGCGAGAGCTAAGGAGGAGAAAGTTGAGGGCATAGTTATGATAACATTTGACACAGACGGCGTTAACATATTGAGCCATGCTAAAGATGATTCATTCCTATTATCGTTAAGGTGGTTCTCAAGCGAGGGTGTTCATGGAGCATGGGGACTACTTGAAGAGGACATAGCCAATTTCATTAAGGCAACACATTTGTTAGGAACTAGGCCATTATTTAGGGAGAACCCGCTACTCCATGAATTCGTAACCCGATATAAGGCTAGAACGGGGCATGATCCCCCCGTCTTCTCAGCTAACCTCTACGATGCGGTTATGCTTGCTGGATGGGCTATTGTTAGGGCTGGGAGATACGATGGAGAAGCAATAAGAGATTCTCTGGTTGAAGTTGCGAAGAAGTATTATGGGACATCCGGGTTAACAATGTTTGATGATAATGGAGACAAGCTCTTTCAAGACTACTCTATATGGACTGTTAAATTTAGCGAGCGGGAACAGAAATACGTTTATGTTGAGGTTGGAAGCTACTCTGCTGGGGTAATCACCCTAGAAGAATAAAGACAAACATTTTCCCCTCCCCTTTTATTTAGTAAAATTAATTGGAAGAGTATTGCCGCTTAGAAATATCATTGGCGGGGCATGAATCAGAGATGATGTCTGAGCTAATTAATATGACATGGTATATGTGCATGTACAGTTTAATGGCTGTGCCGCTAACGCTAAGTTATAGGACAAGTAGAGTTTTAAATTTTGCTCACGGCGTTTATATAACGATTGGCGCATACATTCCAGTCCTAATTAGTAAGGGCTTAAGTATAAAGGTACCGATTCCGCTAGCACTCTTTACATCATTTGCTACAGGAGCCTTATTGGCAGTAATAACCCACATACTCGTATTCTCTCCACTAATTAAAAGGAGATCCGCGCCAGTCACGTTGATGATAGCCTCAATGGGCGCATGGATATTTATTAAATATATGTTTTATGCTCTTTTAGGGGTTCTGCAAAAAATGTGGATGACTCCCCTATTTTATACATCCCCTAACATAGATATCCCGAGCACAATTACATTAGTGGGAATTAGCGTGGATACGAAATTCCTATTTGCCTTAACTTTAACGTCAATAGTATTTTTGCTTTTAACGCTCTTTTTGACGAAAACTAAGACCGGAATGGCGATTAGGGCTGTGGCTGACAATTTAGAGCTAGCACAGATATCCGGAATCTCGAGGGAGAGGACGCTGGTGATCACATGGGCTATTTCAGGGGGGCTTGCTGCAATTGGGGGATTAATTTGGTCATTATTTGCCTATGTTTCTCCAGAAACTGGCGACTCCGTGATCCTACAGGTATTTGCATGCTCGGTTATCGGCGGCTTAGTAAATTTGCCACTAACATTTGTTGGGTCAATAATAATCTCTTCATCCGAAAACATTCTTATAGTTTTCCTCCATAATTATTTGGGAACCCCATTAAGCTTTCGCCCATTCATCTCATTCTTTGTTCTAGTAATGACTATTTTAGTAAGGCCGCCAGCTGGGGCTGGTGGCGGCTTACCATACAGATACTTTCCAAAATTTAAAACCTTATATGAGAGAGCGCTTAGGGTGAAAAAAAATAATGTTTGATGTTGTAAGCTTCTTGATATCTTGGCTTACTCTCTTCGGAATCTATGCCATTTTGGCGCTTTGCTTAAACATGGAAATCGGCTATACTGGCATGGCTAACTTTGGGCTTGTAGCTTTTTTCGGAATAGGCGCATTTATAACAGCTTATATTTCAATAAGCACATTCCTTTCATTTTACGGCTATAATTACCCGGTTTACAGCTTAGACGCCATAATCGCCATTGGAAAAGTTGCTGGAAAAACTCCATGGCTAAACATAGCTGTTTTTCTCCTTTCACTGGTTCTCTCATTCCTTGTTGCGGGAATAGCTGGCTACTTCATTTCATACCCCACATTGAGGGTTGGGCCTGCTTTTCTAGGTATAACGATACTTAGCTTCGGAGAAATGTTAAGAGTTTTCATGAAGCACTTTGAACCAACAGGCGGCGCATACGGCATACTTGGAATACCTCATCCATTCGCGTGGGTCTCGGACCCGCTAATAAAGAATATTTCGTATCTGACTTTAACCTTAATGATTTTAGCTGGAGTCTTCATTTATTTTGAGCTTTTAGCTAACTCGCCTTATGGTAGAGTTTTAAAATCTGTTAGAGAAGATGAAGTAGCATCTTTATGTATGGGCAAACCAGTTCCTAAGATAAAGGCAGAATTACTCTTTGTAGCTTCCGGCATAAGTGGCGTTGCAGGGGCACTTTACGCATTTTATCTCGGATCAGTGACCCCAGATATGTTCATTACAACCGTCACTTTCGAAGTTTGGAGCATGGTTATATTGGGCGGTAGGGGGAATAATTTTGGGGCTTTACTTGGGACATCAATATTTACTTTACTCAACAGGGCGACTTCGATCCTAAACTTCATGTTTCCCGGCTCATTAATTGATCCGAATTATATTAGGTGGATGATAACGGGTGCTTTAATCGTCATAGTTCTCATATATAAACCTAAGGGGATCCTGCCGGAGAAGCCTATAAAAACAGAGGCTTGGAAAATTTTTGAGGTAAGAAGAGGGGGGAGGATAGGGTTAAAATTAATCAGGACGAAAGTTATTGTAATCGCCCTTATAATAGTGAGATACATAAAGATGGCTATTTATTGGCTTATAGGGAGAGAGATTATCTGATGGACCCAATATTAAGGGTTCAAGGGGTAAGTAAGAGGTTTGGCGGCGTTGAAGCCCTTAAAGACGTGAGCCTTGAAGTTAAGAGGGGGTCTATAACGGGGTTAATAGGGCCAAATGGTAGTGGAAAAAGCACGCTTTTCAACGTCATAACTGGATTCTATAAGCCAGATTCCGGCAGCGTGTATTTTGAGGGTAAACGCATAGATGGACTAAACCCTAATGAAATATATAATATGGGCATAGCAAGAACATTCCAAATCCCACGATTGTTTGGCTCACTAACAATCCTTGAGAATATGATGTTGAGTCCAAAAGGTCAGAGGGGAGAAAGCCTAGTTAAAGCGCCATTTAAAAAAGTGTGGCTGGATGAGGAAATACAATTAGCTAATGAGGTTAAGAATCTCTTAAAGGAATTTGACATGGATGGACTCTATAAAGTGTATGCATCGGAGCTTTCGGGAGGACATATTAAGATGGTTGAAACCAGTAAGGGCATACTTGGAAGGGCTAAACTAATACTTTTAGATGAGCCGACAGCGGGCGTGCATTACGCGGTGGGTAGGAACCTTTTTGAATACATAAATTACTTGAGGAAATCTCGCGATTTAACTTTCTTTATTGTTGAGCATAGGATAGAACTGTTGTTTGATTATGTGGATTATGTTTATGTTTTGCATATGGGAAGAGTTCTTTCCCAAGGAACCCCTGATGAGGTTGCCTCTGATCCTAAGGTAATAGAAGCCTATATTGGTGGTGCCTAAAATGTCTCTCCTTGAATTAAATAATGTTTCATCGGGATATGGGAAGATGATAGTCCTTGAAAAAATAAGTATGCATGTTGATGAGGGCGAGATTATCTCGCTTCTCGGACCTAACGGTTCAGGTAAAACAACTCTTCTAAACACTATATTTGGTTTAGCTGATGTTTTTGAGGGTGAAATTAGATTTAATGGCGTAGATATTAGGGGTAAAAGTCCAGATAAAATTGCAGCATTAGGAATAGGCTACTCACCGCAGCAACAGAATATTTTCCCCAACTTTACTGTTGAGGAAAATCTGTTACTTGGCGCCTATCTGAGGAAGGATAAGGAGATAAAAAAGGATATGGAGGAAATATTTGAGATCTTCCCGGAGATAGAGAGGAGAAGACGCAATTTGGCTAAAACCCTAAGCGGTGGAGAAAGACAGATGCTTGCTGTTGCTAGGGCGTTGATGCTTAAACCTAAACTTCTTTTATGCGATGAGCCGACAGCGGGTTTAGCCCCTAAAGCCGCAAGCTTATTAGCCAAAAAGATTAGGGAGATTAGGGAGCGGGGGACGACAATAATTATAGTTGAACAGAACGCGAAAATAGCCTTAACTATATCTGACAGAACCTACGTGTTAGTGGGAGGGAGAATTGTAGCCCACGACTCATCGGCTAACTTACTCACGAAGAAAGACCTCGAACAACTCTATTTCAAATAATTTCAGTTTTCCAGTTTCCCCTCAAAATCTTTTTCAATATCTCCCTACTATCTTTGTTTTATGCAGGGAACAATTGTAAACGCCATTGCCGTCGTAGTTGGCAGTTTAATAGGGGTTCTCCTGCGGGGCAGGTTTCCGGATAGGGTTAAGAGTATTGTTTTTCAAGGTATAGGTCTCGTAACCCTTTTTATTGGCTTCCAAATGTCATTGAAAACCAGCAACCTGGTTTTATTGTTTTTTAGCATGCTTATCGGCGCTATTATAGGCGAAATTCTTGACGTTGAGAAGCGTATTGAAGGTTTTGGAAGCCTCGTGAAATCTAAGCTTAGTAGTAGGGAGGACAAGTTTGTTGAGGGCTTCATAACTGCATTTCTAATCTTCTGTATGGGTTCAATGACGATCATTGGCTCAATAGAAGATGGCTTAAATGGGAACCCAAGTATCCTTTATGCCAAGTCGATGCTCGACGGTTTTGCATCAATATCGCTCGCATCAGTTTTAGGCATAGGCGTCCTCCTCTCAGCTATACCGCTACTGCTATATCAGGGCGGCATAACCCTACTTGCATCCATCTCAAAAGCATTCTTCACTGAGACGGTTATAAATGAGCTGAGCGCGACGGGGGGCATAATTTTAATAGGATTAGGAATTAATTTACTTGAAATAAGGAAGATAAGGGTTGCGAACCTCCTTCCATCCCTAATAGTTTCAGCAACCATAACATATTTGCTGCCATACTTACAGTTCTTCTAGAAGGATCAGTAATGTTTGACATAGTGGTTGTAGGGCACTTCGCAATAGACCTAATAATTCCATTAAATGAGACGAAGCCTAGAAGGAGGCTTGGTGGGCCGCCAACATATGTGTCGCTTTCCGCCATAAAATTGGGCTCATCTGTTTCAGTTATATCGAAGGTTGGAGGAGACTTCCCGGAAAAATATATTTTGTGGCTTAGAAGAAAGAGTGTAGACTTATCCGGCCTAAAGATAAATGAGACTTCTGAAACGACAAGCTTCCTAATAAAATATTATCCAAGTGGCTGGAGAGAAATGATTCTGAAGAGCAGGGCTCCACCAATCTTCATCGAAGATTTACCTCCCTCATTGGAGACTAAGGCAATTCACATATCGCCCATAGCCAATGAAGTCTCCACAGACCTGATTAAGGAAGCATGCAGCATCGCGCCAATTGTTGCGCTTGACCCCCAGGGTTTGCTCAGATGTTTTGATAGTGATGGGAGAATGAGGCTGCATAAAATAGATAGCTTAGATTTCCTCAGAAACGTTAAAGTCTTTAAGTCCTCTGAGAGGGAGATAAAGGTTTTAACTGGAAAGGATAATGTTTTGGAAGCCCTCGGAAAAGTTAGATATTACGGTGTTGACGTGGCGATAGCTACGATGGGTGAAAGAGGCGCCATCATATCCTACAACAACAGGATTTTTAGTGTACCAGCAGCTAAGCCTAAAGCCGTTTTAGATCCAACCGGCGCCGGAGATGCCTTCATAGGAGCCTTTCTAACGGAGTATATTAGGGGAGAAAGCCCATTATGGTGCGCATGTATGGGGGCGGCTGCATCATCATTTCTAATCGAGAAGATTGGTCCTAGGGGATTTGGGGGCAGGAGGGAGATTTATGGAAGAGCTACGGAGGTATACGAGAAAGCTTTAATCATTGGTTAACATATGATGAGGTATTTAAGCTGGCTTAATGAGGGGAATAGTATGGGCAGGGTCTCTAAAGGCGCAAAATGCAGCGTTGAGGGATGTAATAGGGAGGCTGTTCGCTCCCTAGACTTCGGGAAGGTTTACGCCGCTGGCTTAAAAGTTAAAAGCGGGCGTAGAGCGCTCCTATGTAAAGAGCATTATAAGGAATATAAGAAGGCAACAAGAAAGGATAAGATGGTTGACAAATGGAGAAGAATAATACCGTAAGTTTCATATCCGGGAAAAATTTATTTTGGAGCGGTCTCAGTGTATAATTGTTATCCACTTATATATGGGGCATAACTCTTGAAGATATTGCAACTCCACTCAAACTTTATTGAGTACCGCCCAGTCGAGAAGGAAATTCCTTTAGCCGAGGATGTTGAAAAGAAAGCATATCGTTTGGAAGACTTAGTCGTATTATTCACCTGCGTTGAGAAAGGTGATACAATTGAAACAGCCCATAAAGCCATAGATGAGGTTAAGGAGTTTCTTGACAGGGTTAAAGCTAACCGGATATTAATTTATCCATATGCTCACTTAAGCTCCGAGCTAGCAGCCCCCTCGGAAGCTCTGAAAATCCTAGAGGAGATGAGGGTTTACGCCAGTAAACTTGATATAGAAGTTCATCGGGCTCCATTTGGATGGTGTAAGGAGTTCTCGATATCGGTTAAGGGGCATCCGTTAGCGGAGCAATTTAAGTCTATAGTTTTAGGTGGGGAGGAAGCAGCAAAGAAGGGCGAGGTTGTATCCAAAGCCTTGGAGGCTGAAGAAAAGATAGTTTCCCACTGGTTTATCCTCAAGCCTGATGGAAACATGATCCCTGTTGAAGAGTTCGACTTTACTGGGTATGAGAATCTTAAGAAATTTGCTGCCTATGAGATATCTAAATCTAGGGCTGTCCAGCAGACGCCGCCACATGTAACCTTAATGAAGAGACTTGAGCTGGCCGACTATGAGTATGCAAGTGACCCTGGAAACTTCAGATGGTATCCTAAGGGCAACCTAATAAAGTCTCTTATAGAGGAGTTTGTGACGGAAAAAGTTGTTACGTACGGTGCCCTAAAGGTTGAGACGCCAATAATGTATGATCTTGAGCATCCCGCATTAGCGAACTATCTGCATAGGTTCCCAGCCCGCCAATACATCGTTAAATCTGAAGATAAGGAACTGTTTCTACGCTTCAGCGCATGTTTCGGTCAGTTCCTAATGCTTCACGACGCACAAATATCTTATCGGCATCTACCGCTTAAAATCTACGAGCTAACACACTACAGTTTCAGAAGAGAGAAGAGCGGTGAACTCGCAGGGTTAAGGAGACTTAGAGCATTCACTATGCCGGACTGCCACGCTCTATGCGCTGACCTTGAGCAGGCGAAGGAAGAAGCGGTCAAAAGATTTAAGTTGAGTATGGAGACCCTTGAGGGCATAGGGTTAACTAAGGAAGATTATGAGCTGGCAATAAGGTTTACGAAGGACTTTTACGTAGAAAACAGGGACTTTATAGTTTCGCTTGTCAAACTCTTTGGTAAACCAGCGCTTGTCGAGATGTGGGATGAACGCTTCTTCTACTTTGTTCTCAAGTGGGAGTTCAACTTCATCGATAATTTAGATAAGGCTTCAGCCCTATCAACAGACCAAATAGACATAGAGAACTCTGAAAGATATGGGATAATTTACGTTGATGAGAAAGGTGAGAAAAAGAACCCATTAATATTGCATTGTTCACCGAGCGGTGCAATTGAGAGAGATATATACGCTCTGCTGGAGAAAGCCTATAAAATACAGAAAGTGGGCGGGACGCCAATGCTACCCCTCTGGCTATCGCCGACACAGGTCAGGGTTATACCGGTCAGTGAGAACTTCTATAATGAAGCCGAGAAAATAGCTAAGAAAATAGCGGGGCATAATATCCGCGCTGACTGGGATGATAGGACATTAACAATGCAGAGGAAGATTAGAGAGGCTGAAATGGAGTGGATCCCCTACATAATTGTTGTTGGACAGGAGGAGGTTTCAACAGGGGTTTTAGCGGTTAGGGACAGGCGCTTGAGGGGTGAGCGAAAAATTAGAAGGATGCGCCTAGAGGAGCTTATAAGCGAGATAAAGGAGGAGACGAAGGATAAACCATTTAAGCCCCTAACGCTGCCAACGGCTCTCTCTAAGAGACCAAGGTTTTATGGCTAACGTCGAGTGCAGCATTATGGGAAAAACAGATATATTTGCTTAGATCTAACAAAATTATTTTTGTGTTGCCCTAAAAAGGCTATAGGAGGCATATCAGATTGTCCACTTCAGATCTCCTAGTGTATATTGACGGGAAATATTATCCTAGTGGCGAGGCAAAAATATCAGTTTTCGATCATGGCTTCCTTTATGGGGATGGCGTTTTTGAGGGTATACGCGCCTATAACGGCATAGTTTTCAAGCTTAAGGAGCACATAGATCGCTTATACTATTCAGCCCACGCAATAATGCTAGATATACCGCTGACCAAAGATGAGATGATTAAAGCCGTCCTTGAAACCTTGAGGGTGAATAACCTCCGTGATGCCTATATAAGGCTCGTGGTGACTAGGGGCGTTGGGGATTTAGGCTTAGACCCTAGGAAATGCCCTAAACCATCGGTTATAATCATAGCTGCGCCAATGCTTAAACTCTACGATGAAGAGAAGCATAGAAAAGGCATAAGCATGATAGTTTCATGGGTTAGAAGAGACCCTGTTGATGCAACATCCCATGAAATAAAATCTCTAAATTACTTGAACAGCATATTAGCCAAGATTGAGGCTAATAATGTTGGGGCTGATGAGGCGCTAATTCTAGATATCAATGGATACATTTGTGAGGCAACCGGCGAAAACATATTCATAATAAAGGATGAAAAACTTTATACTCCTCCCAGGTCCAGCGGAGCACTGCCAGGTATAACTGCAAGCGTGATCAAGAGGATAGCTGCAAAGTTGGGGTATGAGGTTATTGAGCGCAATCTAACCGTCACCGAACTATATAGTGCTGATGAAGCCTTCCTTACGGGGACGGGTGCGGAGATAATGCCCATAAGGGAGGTTAATAAAAGGAGGATAGGTGAGGGTAAAATGGGCCCAATAACTGAGAGAATACTAGAGGAATTCATGAGGATAGTCCGCGACCCAAATGAGGGAATACCAATATATCGGTAGCCGCTTACTGCTTAACCTACACAACCACAACCTTTTTTACTTGCGGAACCCTTGCCTTTAAATATCTCTCTACACCAAATTGCAACGTCATCATTGAGAATGGGCATCCGGCACATGCTCCCTTAAGCCTAACCTTAACGGTTCCATCCTCAGTCACATCCACTAGCTCTATGTCTCCTCCATCGGCTCTTAGACTTGGCTGGATCTCCTTAATCACCTTTTCAACTTCGGCCTTCATTTTTTAATCGCTCCTATAACCATGTTATATACTCCCGGTACATATAAACTTTCCCTCAATAAAATTATATGCTTATAAGTTTCTTTATGAGAAATTGGCTCTCTATATTGGGGGACGGTGGATGACGATGGCTAAACTGACCTTTTGGAAAATGCACGGTTTAGGGAACGACTATATTTTAATTGATAATAGGGATGGGAAGCTGAGGGATGAAATTCTAGGCCCGCTTTCTAAGAAACTTTGTAGGAGAAGGTTTTCTGTTGGGGCTGATGGACTGCTCCTCCTATATAACTCTGCTATAGCCAATGTTAAAATGAGGATATTTAATGCCGATGGGAGTGAAGCTGAAATGTGTGGAAACGGTATAAGGTGCCTGGCAAAATACTGTTATGAGAATGGCATAGTCAAGAAGGATGAAATGAAAATTGAAGCCCTAGCTGGAATAAAAATGGTCTGGCTTAACATTGAAGATGGTAAGATTAAGGCTATAACTGTGGACATGGGGAGCCCAATATTTGAGAGGAAGCATATACCCGCCCTCGGTGAAGGAGACTTTATAGATGAGAGGTTGGATGTTAATGGCAAGATTTTTAGGGCAACATGCCTATCAGTAGGCAACCCCCACTGCGTAATCTTCGTCGAGAATATAGAAGATTTTCCGGTTGAACATTATGGTCCTAAAATTGAGAATCATCCGCTTTTTCCAAAGAGAGTCAACGTTGAGTTTGTTCAAGTGGTTAAGCGAAATTTATTGAGGGTTAGGGTTTGGGAAAGGGGGGTTGGTGAAACCCTCGCGTGCGGCACTGGTGCATGCGCAAGCGTTGTAGCGGGAAGCATTCTTAATAAGGCGGATAGAGAATGTACCGTTGAACTTCTGGGCGGAGAGCTTAAAATAAAGTATAGTGAAGATGATAGGATATTTATGTCCGGTCCAGCTGAAAAAGTTTATGAGGGCATGATTGATTTGGAGGGGCTAATTTGAGGTTTCAGCTATCTGATAGGGTTAAAAGACTTCCACCATACCTTTTCGCTGAGCTAGAAAAGATAATAAGTGAAAAGAGACAGCAAGGCATCGACCTAATATCGCTGAGCATTGGAGATCCGGATCTCCCGCCGCCACCATTCGTCCTAGAGGCCCTTAGAGAGGAGAGTTCAAACCCAAAGAACCATAATTACTCTTTCAGTCAAGGTGAATCCTACTTTAGAGAGAGCGTTGCAGAGTGGTATAAGAAGCGTTTCGGTGTTAATCTGGACCCTAAGAGGGAGGTTATAGCGTTAATAGGCTCTAAGGAGGGAATAGCAAACTTTTCCAGAGCCTTTGTTAACCCAGGTGATAGGGTCCTCGTTCCAGATCCAGCTTACCCAGTTTACGCTAATGGCAGCACATTACTGAGTGATGGAATACCGGTTACAATGCCCCTATTGGAGGAAAATGATTTTAAGCCGAACATGGAATCCCTAAATCTCAATGGTGTTAAAATGATTTTCCTTAACTACCCTAATAATCCAACAGGCAGTATCACATCTAAGGATGAGCTTAAAATTATAGTTGACTTGGCTAGGGAGAAAAATGTGATAATATGTTATGATAACGCGTACTCCGAGATAACTTTTGACGGCTATAGGGCGCCAAGCATACTTGAGGTTAATGGGGCAATGGATGTTGCAATAGAGTTTCATTCATGTTCAAAAACATTTAATATGACTGGTGACAGGATAGGGTTCGCTGTAGGAAACAGCGAGCTAATAGATGGGCTCGTGAAGGTTAAGTCTCAGATAGATTCGGGTCCACCAGTTTATGTACAGAAGGTTGCAACGAAGGCGCTGCAGAGCTATTCTAACAATGGTGAACCGCCAGAATACATAAAGTGGATGAATAGAGTGTACGCTGAGAGGAGAGACACGCTGCTTAAAGGTTTAAGGGCCGTTGGGCTTGAAGCCAAGAAGCCCCTAGCAACATTCTATATTTGGGCGAAATGTGGTGGAAGCTCCATGAAGTTTGCATCAAGGCTTCTAGAAGCCGGCGTAATAGTTGCCCCCGGAATAGGCTTCGGGAAATATGGTGAGGGATATGTGAGATTTTCAATAACCCAACCTAAAGAGCGTATAGAGGAGGCGTGCGAGAGAATTAAGAAAATATTAACATAACCCTTTTACCATTTTTGGCGGCTTTTCAATCGAAGTTGCATGCGCTTATATTGTGGAAAGCGCAGGAATTATAATAGGTTAATATATAGTTGATATTGAGAAAACATATATCTTAGTTTCCTATTGTAGTCTCCTTTTGGAAGGATAGGCCTTGCAGCAGTATAATGTGATAATTGTTGGGGCTGGCCCAGCTGGAATATTCTCCGCTTTAGAACTTGCAAATAACACTGATTTAAGAATTATAATGCTCGAGAAAGGCCCCGACATTGATAAGCGCAGATGCCCAGCAACTAGGGGTTTGGGGTGCGTAAATTGTGAGCCGTGCTCCCTGCTCTCCGGTTGGGGCGGCGCCGGAGCGTTCAGTGATGGAAAACTAACGATATCAACATCAGTCGGAGGCTGGCTTAGCGAGTATGTCGGTGAAGAAAATCTCTCGAAGCTGATAAATTATGTTGATAGCGTTTACGTGAAGTATGGTGGAAGCCAAAAGGTTTACGGAGAAGATGTAGATAGCGTTGAAAGAATAGAGAGGAAAGCTGCTCTCGCAGGCTTAACCCTCGTTAAGCAGAAGATACGCCACTTGGGAACAGAGAACTGTGCTGAAGTCCTCCAGAAAATGCGCCGCGATTTAAATGGTAAGATTGAGATTAGAACTAGAACCGAGGTTAAAAGCTTATTAGTAAAGAATGGAGCCGCTAGGGGCGTTGAAACTGTTGATGGTGAAAAAATCTATGGGAAATATATTATTGTTGCACCTGGGAGAAGCGGTGCTGAATGGTTGAAAAGTGAAGCCCAATCCCTTGGGCTGAAAACTCTTAACAATCCGGTTGATGTTGGAGTTAGGGTTGAGGTTTTAGCCGTAACTATGGAGGAGCTCACTAACACATTATATGAGCCTAAATTCATATACTACTCGAAGGCTTTTGACGATCATGTTAGAACATTCTGTGTTAACCCGTATGGTGAAGTTATCACAGAATCATATGGAGGCGTCATAAGCGTTAATGGGCAGAGCTATGCTGAAAGGAAGACGGAGAACACAAACTTCGCAATACTTGTCAGCACCTCATTCACATACCCATTTAGGGAGCCAATAGCCTATGGCGAATACATCGCCAGATTAGCAAATTTGCTAAGCGGCGGCGTAATTATACAGCGCTTAGGCGACCTAGAGTTAGGTAGGAGATCAACAGAAGAGCGTATAAGCAGAAGCGTCGTTAAACCGACACTGAAGGTGGCAACGCCAGGTGATCTAAGCTTCGTCCTACCATACAGGTACCTTACGGATATAAAGGAGATGCTGATGGCTCTCGATAAAGTTGCTCCCGGAATATATTCAAAAGACACGCTGCTTTATGGCGTTGAAGTGAAATTCTATTCCTCGAGACTTGAGTTAAACAGTAATTTGGAGACGAAGATCAAGAACTTATTCACGATAGGTGATGGCGCCGGGGTAACACGTGGATTAGTACAGGCGAGCGCAAGTGGCGTCATAGTTGCCAATGAAATAATGCGGAGAGAGAATGCGCGTATCAAGAAGGGTTAATTGAGGAGGTAGGGTAAGATAGCGTAAACTTTAGCTGCTGCCATTAACCCGCCTACAGTGACATACTCGTTTGGGGCATGCGCCATCTCTTCTATGCCAGCTCCAAAGCCTAGGCAGGGCACCCCTAAAAACCTCTTTACTGGTATAGCATCTGTAGCACCTAATAGTATCTTTGGCTTTGGCTGAGAGCCCGTTGATATTTCAACTGCTTTTCTTAAGATTGAGGCGAAATCTGAATCCCACCCCTCATAATATCCATTCTCTAAATTGATTATCTCAGCTTCAATACCTTTCGCCCTAAAATCATCAAGTAATTTGTAGATTTGCTCAACAACGCTTTCCGAGCTAACCCCGGGGGTTATTCTTATATCAAATGAGGATTCAGCGTAATCTGGAACAACATTAATCTTTATTCCCCCACTTATCATAGTTAAACTGACTGTTGGATAATGGAAAGCTCTCTTTATAGAATCTTTTTGCTCCTTCGTTAGAGAATTGTCCGCCAAAAGATATTCTATGCTGGATCCAATTACATCCTCAAGACCCACTGGAACCTTAAGCCTATAATCACCGACCCCCCTTATGCTTTCAATAGCTGAAAGAAGCTTATCTATTGCGTTATCGCCGTAAAATGGCATGCTCGCGTGTGCTGATCTTCCAGAGGCCTTTAAGCGTAAGCGTAAATAGCCCTTACAGCCAACATCTATGTATGGTTCTGAGGACGGATTCCTACTGAGGGAGTCCCCTATTATGCAAGCATCCCCCCTTATTAATCCCTCCTTAAGAAGCCAGCGGGTTCCATCCTGCGAGCCAACCTCCTCATCGCATGTAAACCAGAAGTCAACTGTAGCCCTATCCTTCTCTCCAACCTCATTTAGAACGGTCGCTGCAATCATAGCGGCGGCGCATGACCCCTTCATATCACTTGACCCCCTGCCATAAATTCGCCCATCCTCAACCACGCCGCCAAAAGGGTCATGGAGCCATCTCTCTCGCATGCCAGCTGGGACAACATCAAGGTGCCCTAACCAAGTTATAGTCTTACCCCTCTCTCCCGGGACGCGGACGCGGATATTCACCTTCCCCTTCTCCCTAGCGTGAAAAGAAGTCTCTATTTTATGCGGCTCAAAGTATGATTTAATGTATTCAGCACATTCAAGGGTATTGCTTGGAGGTGAGATCGTTTGAAATCTTATAAGTGCGGATGTTAGGGAGATTATTTCAGACCTTAATTCATTAACTCTCTTTAGAACCCTACTTATCTTTGATTCTTGAGCCGTACCTAAAACACCCCTCTAAGTTACGATTTCGCTTAGCATCCCATTCTCAGCAGCATACCGAATCTCAAGCATTGGCAGATCCATCGGAGTCTCTATCCTATCGACACCATACCTCCTAATTATCCTCTGATACTTTAGGGTTAATCTACGCATCTCCGGCGAAGTCGGCCCAACACACGGGCTTCCCGGAACTCTAGGGCTAACATCAAAAACGTAAAATGCTAATCTCTTCTGCTCAGGATCATCAGAATCATACGCGACTGCGCCCTGTAGGGCGAATAGCCCAATCATACCGGGTGGATACTCCTCCTCACAAACCCTTCTAAATTTTTCAGCAGCTTCATAGACTAGGGGCTTCTGGGACTCCCTCATAGTTAACCCATAATGCCCTATCTCCTCATTCTTAATTGGAATATCCAGCGCCAGCTGATCTCTCGCTGGAAGACTTAGCACACCATGCAGATTCGTTTGCTTCCTATCATCGAAGCCTAAGAAATCAAAATCCCCAAAACAATCTTTTAGGGCCCAGCCCTGAAAGTTTGCATTAAACTTCTGCCCCAAAACATACTCCTCTATACGCGCCCTCCTCAAACCCTCCTCATCAATAACCTCCTTCTTTATTAGCTCCTCAGCCCTCCTATAGTATTCTTCAGGCGATGATGCGTAGAAGAAAGCTCTTTCCAGAGGCTTCTTCTTCTGCTGAACCTTAACTATAACAAGTCTATCAATATCCTCAGGCCTATCAAACTTCTTAGGCACTTTTATACCAGCCTTTTCTAGAAGCCAATACTGGTTTCTAGGGGCATTTCTCTCCTCAGCCCTCAATAAGAAGCGGTTCCCATAAATTGGAACCATAAATTTCCCCTCAATATTATCGTATCCAACATAAACCGAGAATGAGCGGTTTGGAATAAATATGGTGTTTAACTCCAGCATCCTTTCCTGAACATCATCCCTAATAATATCTGAGAACCTTTCTAGGAGGATAACGTGGTCGAATAAATGCCTATTATAGTTCGCGTACAGCGACTCTCTACCCCTTTGACAGACAACTAAGATTGGGAAGCCAAAAGCCTTAGCTGACACGCCAACCTCCTCAGCGGAGTGAGAGCCTAAAACACCAATTGCTATTTTCTCAGAATTATACTCTGAAACTATCTTTTGAATATATCTCCTCTCAATCAAATAATGTCACCACCAAACAATATTTTGTTCACCCCAATATTTCTTTTAGCCTATCCTGCTCTATTGCTTCCTTTATTTCTAGGGCTATTCTGCGCCCAGTGCTCATGGGTTTGCCATGCTTAATGAGAGCGTATGCTGAGGTTTCCATGAACACGTTGGTTCCAGCAACGATTCTAGCTGATATCTCAAAGACATAGAATTTTAGGTCGGGCGTCACAACTGTTTCGAGGCAGAATGGCCCGTATATGCCGGGGTTGCATAATTCTCTTGAAGCCTCAATAACTCTTTCTCCCATCATGAATACTTCTGGCAGTAAAGACTCGCGTAGAACAAGTGGGAAGTTCCCGACGATCGTATATGTTATTTCCAGGTCGCGCTGGATATTTGATGGTAACCTCCCGATGCCATCCACGTTCGACTCATATCTCCTGTCAAAGCCCATGAGCTCCAGCTCCCCGCGTATAACTGAGTAGAAGTAATGGATGTAAACTGGTATGCCGACAATATACTCCTGAATCGTATAGTCTTTTGCTGATCCAATCTTACGCCTAAACTCTCGCTCGTTTCTTGCTAAGAAGTATCCTTGACCACCCCTAGCCCCCTGGAACTTTACGATGACAAGCCTATCTATCTCTGATGGATCCGTGAAAACCTTTGGTAGATTTAGCCCAGCCCTTTCAAGCCACATCCTCTGCTTATTTCTATCGCTCTCCCAAAACAGCATCTTCCTATTACCGTAATACATGACCCTCATGTTCTCAATCGTTTTCAAATCAACATAGGCTATCAGGGATGCGTGTGGAACTAGTATGGCGTTCCTACTTATGAGGTCATCTTCCACAGCATGGAAATCACTATAGGACGGTATCTCAACCACCTCATCTGCAACGCCAAAGTGCCTGTAAATAAATGCATGGTCACGCTTACATATAGCGATGGTCTTAAATCCCTCATCCTTAGCGCCCTTCAGTATTTGGAGAGCTGAGTGGCTTCCAACAGTTGCTATTGCATATTCCACGTTAAATCACCATTCCAGCGCCCTCAATTAACCTCAGCGATAAAGACAAATAAACGTTGTGTAAAGAATTTACCGCTCCTCATCAGATTATTTACCTTTAGGTAACTAAATATTTACAAGAAGAGCATAATTATATTGCGCTTAACGCAAGGAAGAAAAATGGTTAAATGCACAGCATGCGGAGCTAGAGAAGCCTTTTACGCTAGGCTTTACTCAGGTGAGAAGCTCTGTGTTAAATGCTTTACAGAGTCCATTGAAGATAAGGTTAAGGCCGCCATATCTAGGCATAAGATGTTTGAGTTTAATGATAGGATAGCAGTCGCCGTGTCAGGTGGAAAAGATAGTCTCAGCCTATTGCACATATTGGTGAAGATTGAGAGGGATTTTCCAAAGGCTTCTTTATGCGCAATAACTGTTGATGAGGGAATAGAGGGTTATAGGGATGAAGCCGTAGAAATAGCCTTAGAAAACTATAGGGAGCTCGGCGTAGAACACTACGTAATATCCTTTAAGGAGCTTTATGGCTACACGTTTGATGAAATCGTTAAGAGAGTGAGGGGGATGGGGAGCAAGTTAACGCCATGCTCATACTGTGGCGTTTTAAGGAGGAGGGCGCTTAACGCTATTGCGAGGAAAATTAATGCAACAAAAATTGCTACAGCGCATAACTTGGACGATGAAATACAAACATTTATACTCAACATTATACATGGAGACCCATTTAGGATATCTAGATCGGGCCCAGCCTTTGATGATGTGAAGCCTGGCTTAGTGCCGAGAGTTAAGCCCCTATGCGAAGTCCTAGAGAAGGAAGTAACTCTCTACGCATATGTGAAGGGAATAAGATTCCAGGAGAACCCATGCCCATATGCGGGTGAAGCCCTAAGAAATGACGTTAGAAGCATGTTGAATAGGCTTGAGGAGAAGCATCCAGGAATGAAGTACATGATATATAGGTCAGCGGAGAGAATAAGAGAAGTTTTCAGAGATAAAACCCCTAAAATTAACCTAAATCAGTGCAAAATATGCGGGGAACCTACAATAGGCGAAATATGCCAGGTGTGCCAAATCCTCCAGAACATATAGGGCTTCTTTAATTCCATCATTGGACGGTGGGTCACTGAAGCTCGACGCGCAGAATCCGCAAACCCAAACCAACCCTCCACTCATACCCGCACCCCTCTGAGCACTGAACGTCCGGACTTAGGTTGCTCCCTCCCGGGCCTAGCCAGGTTCGTCCGGCAAACACGGTTACACCCCTCCTACGAGGGGTGCCCCGTGACCGCCAGCCCCAGAGGACAGATATTCATCGTTTTAGGTCGGCTGGGTTAGCGGCCTTGCACGCCTCACTTCAGCTTTCGGCCCGTCGTATAGGGGGTTTACGGTCGAGGCCGTATGCCTCTCAGGGGACCCCTAGCCCCCCGCCTAAGACCCACCGTCCAAAATAAATTTTATTTTTTTGGGACTAATAAACTCTTTGCGTTCTCTTATGCGCCCTTTATTATACTCATTAGCATTGGCATTAACACTGTTCCATTCTCTAGGGTTCCCAGACTTCCACGCTGGCTTTCCCTTTCAGAGAACCTCTTTATTCCATCGCTCTTAATATTGCCCCCTGAAATTAATAGTGGAACTGGCGTATCACTGTGAGCTTTAAGACTGCATGGTGTTGAGTGGTCGGCTGTTATGCATATAACTATGTTATCTAGGTTTATTTCCTTCAATATGCTCCCAAAAAAGAATTTATCTATTAAGGATATAGTCTCGGCTTTAAGCATAAAGTTTCCATCATGTCCAGGCTCATCCGGCCCCTTAATATGAATATAGAAGCAGTCAAACTTATCTAAGACGCTTAACAGCTTCTCAGACCTAATTAGGCAGTCCCGTATAAGGTCTCCTGAAGGCGGCGGGAGGTCGATAAGTTGCATGCCAGCGAGCCTAGCGATCCCCTTCTCAACGGGCATGTCCGCTAGACACGCGAATTTAACGTTATATCTCTCGTTTATATTGAAGAACTTTGGCAGCGTGTCGCCCGCGTCGCGTGTAAGTATCACATTGGCTTTAAGCTTTCCTTCGGATTCACGGCGCTTATTAACTTCATGCTGGTCTAGAACTTTATGGCTCTTCCAGATAAATTCATTCACAAGCGCGGCTGATACTCTAGCTGATTCCGTATCCTCAAGCGGGATGCAATCCTCAAGTACCATTCGGGCATCCATCTTCGCCACACCTAAACCAGAAACCCTCTCATATGCTGGGTCTGTATTCGAGATTTTGCCCGAGAGCGGAAGCCCCTTACTCCTTATCACTAAGACTCCCCTATGCCCAATAGTATTCTTAAACTCGAAGTCAGCCGGATAAGATTCTAGCCTAACTAGGCTGTTAACTGCCTTAACCAGCTTAGATGCTTCATTAGTTGTTAAGTTTCTCCCAGCCCTCCTATCAACTATCGTCCTCTCTGGACCTAAAGTTGCAAAGTTGCATCTTAACGCTAGATCCCCATCCTTCATGCTTAGCCCGGCGCCGTAAGCTTCGAGGGGGCCCCTACCAGCATGATATTTGTATGGATCATAGCCTAAAATTGATATGACGGCTACATCGCTCTCAGGAGCAACGCCTCGGCCGACAGTGTACATGAGCCCAAGCTTACCCCTACTCGCTAAGTAGTCCATGTTGGGCGTATCGGCAAATTCTAGGGGCGTCTTGTCGCCTAAATCCTTTATTGGCAAGTCTCCCATCCCATCAATAACTACGTAAATCAGCTTCACTTCGTCATCAACCTCCAGGTTTATGACCCTACTATGAAAGATTAGAGATACTATTAAAACTTTTAAGTTTTAAGATCTCTTTTTAAAAGTGCTGTTTAAGTCTAATGATATTTGGGGTAAATCGCATGAAGCTCAAGGTTAAGTTACTTGATTTGGAGGCTGGTGGAAAATTTATAGTCGTTTTGAATAGGGATGATGCTGAGGATATAGGGGTTTCGGGTTTAAGCCGCGTTAGAATATCAGGCGCCAATAGGGAGTTAACTGCCATAGTTAATATTGCGTTAGAAAGCGTTTCAAGGGGTTATATTGGCGTATATGATGAGGTTAAGAGAGCCCTAAATTTAAGGGGTGATGAGGAGGTTAATGTTGAGGCGGCGCATTTTCCACTCTCAGTCTATTATATAAGGAATAAGTTGGGTGGAAGGAAGCTAGCCTACGAGGAAATATTTGAGATAGTTAGAGATGTTGTTAATGGAAATCTGAGCGAGATTGAGATTGCGGCATTTGTAACCGCCCTACACACCTTTGGGCTGGATTTAGATGAAGCGACAAGCCTATCATTAGCCATGGTTGAAACTGGAAATAGGCTTGAGCTTAAGAAGCCCATGGTAGTTGATAAACATTCTATAGGCGGCGTTCCCGGCGATAAAACCACGCTTCTAGTTGTCCCAATAATTGCAGCATCTGGACTAACGATACCTAAATCCTCCTCCAGATCAATTACTTCCGCTGCTGGAACAGCGGATAGGGCTGAGGTTCTCATGCCAGTTACATTAGGCATAGGTGAGATGCGCGAGGTTGTCGAGAAGACAAATGGTTGCATAGTTTGGGGTGGAGCGCTTGATTTGGCTCCGGCAGATGACATATTTATTAGGGTTGAGCACCCCCTCTCAATAGACCCCCTACTCTTACCCTCAATAATGAGTAAGAAGAAGGCTGTTGGCGCAAAGCTCCTGGTAATTGACATACCAACCGGTAGGGGAACGAAGATAAAGACTATTGGCGAAGCAGACCTATTGGCTAAAGACTTCATTGAGCTTGGACGCCGGCTGGGCATAAGAGTGCAGTGCGCGGTCACATATGGTGAGCAACCGGTCGGTTACGCCATTGGACCAGCCCCCGAGGCTTGGGAGGTTCTAAACACAATAATGGGCAGGGGCCAATCGTACGATTTAATAGATAAGGCAGTTAACATAGCTGGTATACTCTTAGAGATGAGCGGAAAAGCCAATGGGAACGGAAAAGCCATGGCTCTAGAGATCCTAAAATCCGGTAAGGCTGAGCAGAAATTGCGCGAGATCATAGGCGCCCAAGGCGGGAACCCAAATATTAAGCCTGATGATATAGCATTGGGTTCAGAGCGGTTCACCGTACGCTCAAAGAGGGATGGCGTAATCCTATGGATAGATAATGCATCAATAGTGGAGGCTGCTAGGCTAGCTGGCGCACCAAAAGACAAGGGCGCAGGAGTCCTATTGAATAAGAAAATAGGCGACAAAGTCTCTGAAGGTGAACCCCTAGCCACAGTATTTGCCGAGAGAGCCAGTAAGCTTGATAGGGCAATAAGCATCTTCGAAGAATTCCCAGTCATAGGTGTAGGGAATAGAATGGAGATGCTAATCCACGAGATAAAAGAGAGACCATTAGCAAAGAAAACCTTCATCTTGGAGCGATAAAACAATATTCCTTTCCTTGAACACTTTCGACTTAGCAGAAGTATTAATCCCAATTTGGCTTTTCTAGCAAAATTGAATTCTAGTTAAATATCTTAGAAGTTCCTCGGTTAAGTATAAATATTTCCATTTCTATGGATTTGTCTGTTGGAGTGAACGGTATGGAGGACTTCTTTAGGCTGGCGCTTGAGCTTATTGAGGCTTCGGAGAAGCATGAAGTTTACCGCGGTGAGGAGTGTATAAACCTTATTGCTAGTGAGGGCTTGAAGTCTCCGGCTGTTAGGGAGATGCTCAAATTAACTATGGATTTGGAGAGCAGATATGCTGAGGGCGAGAATGATCTCGATGGGCATGTGAGGAAGCGTTATTATCAGGGGCAAAAGTATATTACGGTCATAGAGAACATTGTAACAGATTTAATGAAGTTTCTCTTTAAGTGCAACTGGGCTGATGTCAGATTAGTATCTGGGACTCACGCTAACCTCGCAGCCTTTAAGGGTTTATCATTGACGACTAAGAGCCGCAAAATGGTTGTTGCACCGTTAAGCGCTGGAGCCCATATATCACATGATTACACCGGTTTAGCCGGCATGGTTCTAGGCTTAGAGAATATAGAGCTCGCATATGATGTTGATAGGATGAATATAGATCCAGATAGGTCGGCTGAGATTATTAGGGCGGCTAAACCGGGCATAGTAACCTTCGGTGGAAGCCTATTCCTATTCCCGCATCCAGTTAAGGAGCTTAAGGACGTAGCGCATGAAGTTGGCGCATATATAGTTTATGACGCAGCGCACGTGTTTGGGCTAATAGCTGGCGGAATGTTTCAAGATCCGCTTAGAGAGGGTGCGGACTTCATTACGGCTTCAACACACAAGACTTTTCCAGGCCCTCAGGGCGGCGTAATCTTAGCGGATGGAAGTGATGAGCGGATGGAGAAGGCTATAAAAAACGTTCAGTATGCAATCTTCCCGCTGAGCACGTCAAATACGCATTTAGGTAGGCTCCCAGCAACTGGCATAGCTGCCCTAGAGCTTAAGATTTTTGGTGAAGCCCTTGCCAAGCAGACCGTTAGAAATGCGCAAACCGCTGGGCAATATCTTTATGAAAGTGGCTTAAAAGTTTTGGGTGAGCGCTACGGCTTCACGAGATCGCATCAATTAGCTATTGACGTTAGGGATTATGGTGGCGGAAAAAGGGTTGCTGAAGATCTGGAGAAGGCGAATATAATATTGAATAGGAATCTTCTTCCATATGATGACCAGAACAATCGTGAGAATCCCTCTGGGATAAGAATAGGTTTCCAAGACGTGACTAGAAGAGGCTTCGATGAGAGTGACATCAAATACCTATGTGACCTAATGCTGGATATAATTAAGGATAGGCGGAAGCCGGAGGATGTCAGAAAAGATGTTATAGCGCTAAGAAAAGAGCACGATGAAATTGAATATGGATTCCAAAGCATAAGAGAAGCCACAGAATACCTGCAAAGAAGTTTAAAGGGAAACTAGGATTAAACTGTTTTCTTCATCTTATTATCTTTGGGATCACTCCAGCCCTTAATGCGTGATCTGCTATTACGAAGGCTAGGCATGCTTCTACTACTGGGACGGCTCTTGGAACAATGCATGGATCATGCCTCCCAACAACTTGTATTTCTTCTTCACTCATTTTTTCCAAGTTTACTGTTCTCTGCTTTTTTGAAATTGATGGTGTCGGTTTGAATGCAACCCTGACTTTTACCGGCATACCGTTTGATATTCCGCCGATTACTCCGCCAGAATTATTTGTTAGGGTGACAACCTTCCCATCCCTAATAGCGTATTGATCATTTGCTTCAGAGCCTCTCATTGATGCTACTTTAAATCCGGCCCCGAACTCGACGCCTTTAACTGCTGGTATATTGAACAGCATCTTCGCTATGTCGGCATCTAGAGAGTCAAATATTGGTTCACCCAATCCGACTGGAACGTTAAGCGCAATAGCCTCAACGATGCCGCCGACACTATCACCCTCTCTAGCGGCGCTTAAAATTTCATTAATCATCTTCTCGGCTATATCTGGGATAGCGCACCTAACTGGGTTCGCGTAGACGTTCCTTCTTATATCATCATAGGTGACCCCGCCCTCAACCCTAACGCCGCCAATCTGCACAGTATGGGCTAATACTTCAACACCAATCAATTTAAGAATCTTCTTGGCAACAGCTCCAGCCATAGTGTAGGCTACTGTTATTCTCCCAGATAATCTTCCGCCTCCACGCGGATCATTATATCCGCCATACTTAACCCTAGCGGTATAATCCGCATGTCCAGGCCTAGGCTTAACCATGAATACCTCATATGGTTTCGAGTCTATATCCTTGTTTCTCACAATCATGCATATTGGCGCTCCAGTAGTATATCCCCTATAAACGCCTGAGATTACCTCAACTTTATCCTCCTCCCTTCTAGGCGTGCTTATCTCGGTGAACCCAGGTCTCCTCTTATCCAGCTCTGCTTGCATATCTGCTTCACTTAATGGTAGTCCAGCTGGGCACCCATCTAGCACAACGCCTATGCATAATCCGTGGCTCTCACCAAAGCACGTGAGCGTAAGGGCTTTACCTATTGAATTACCGTTCAAGGATCTCTGCTCCCAATAGACGCATGTCCCTAACAAAATCCGGATAGGACTTATTTATGCATTCAGCATTATGTATAACTGTTTTCCCCTCGGCATTTAAGGCTAGAACCGCGCATGCCATCGCTATTCGATGGTCTCCATGCGGATCTATTTCAGCTCCATGAAGATCCCTTCCACCATAAATAATTAGGCTGTCGTCTAAGAAGGCTACGTCGGCACCCATCTTCCCCAACTCACTTAATAGGGCTTCTACCCTATCAGACTCCTTAAACCTAAGTCTCCTAACACCGCGGATCACAGATCTACCATTAGAGAAGCATGCTAGTACAGCGCAGACTGGGACAAGGTCCGGGTTATCCTTCATTTCGACATTAATAGGCTTTAAGGGTTTCTCGGCACCGTTAACCTCAATAAAGTTGTCTCCAACTTTAATATGGGCCCCGGCTATACTGAGCACTTTAATTATTGCACTGTCACCCTGAAGTGTATTTGCAGGAAGATTCTCAATTCTCACATGAGAGTTTGTTATTGACGCGGCGGCTAGTAGAAAAGCCGCTGACGAGTAATCGCCCTCAATGAAATGATCGTGTGGGCTATATTCCTGCCTGCAGGGTACATGGAACATATTCTCGGACAAATCTACCCTTATCCCGTGCTTGTAAATTATATCTAACGTTATTTCAACGTAGGGCTTAGATTCGAGCGGTGTTGAAAGAACAATGTCTACATCGCCTTCAGCGAGGGGCGCCGCGAAGAGTAAGCCGGAGATAAATTGCGAGCTAATGTCCCCCCTAATAAAGGCTTTACCGCCCTTTATGCCGCCGCCGAAAACAATTATCGGAGGGTAACCGTCCATTCTAGCCGAATAGCATTTGACGCCTAGATGGTTTAAGGCTTCAATTAATGGGCCCATAGGTCTCTTCCTAAGGCTTTCACCACCAGTTAAAACTGAGATCCCGTTGGCTAGAGCACATATTGGCGTAATAAACCTCATTGTTGAACCGGATTCTCCGCAGTTTATTACATCATTTGGGGTTTCTGGTTTAGGCGTACCGGAAACTCTAATTATATTATCGCTTAGCTTGTTTATTTCAGCTCCAAGTATACGACATGCATTTATGGTTGCTAGGGTATCATCGCAGATGAGGACATTATGAACCTTCGAGGATCCGTTTGATAGGGATGTGGCTATTATAGCGCGATGGGTGTAAGCCTTTGATGGAGGGGCCTTAGCAGACCCATTTAGTGTGGCTCCGCCTTTAAGGATCAAATCGACCAATCCTTAGACACCCCCAATCAACCTACAATACACGGGCCTTCACTCGATTAATTTTTGTCTCAATTATTTCGCCTCCATACTTCTCCCATGCGCAACGCACATCACTAACTTTATCTCTTGGAACAATTGCGGCTACTGATGGCCCTTTACCGGATAACCCGGCCGCTATTGATCCCACAGCTAGAGCATCTATTGCGATATTGGGGTCGTAGCCTAGAATAGCGGAATATAATATTCCATTAATCGTCATAGCATACCAATATTCTCCCATAAGAGCCATTTTATGCAGCGCTTTAATCTCATCGGCTATTATCCTCATTCTATTAACATCGGACTTTGATGTGTAGGCTTTTTCGGCTGGAACCAATATTAGTACGGCGTAATCCTCCTCTGGATAAAATTGCTTTAGAATTTTCCTTTCATAGTTGTCTGTTACCACAATGTTCCCGAAATAGGAGGCGCATGCATCATCGAAGGCTCCAGTTACGGTTACACCAGCATCGATCGAGGCGTCAACGCCAATATTAATTGCCGTTAAATCATCGACTTCCTCACCTATAGCTGATAGGGTAGCTAGCGTTATGGCATTCGCCGCTGCGCTACTGCTTTTTAATCCACGTGCAATTGGAATATTAGATGTAGTTTCAACGTAGGCACCGTATTGATCCTCAAGGTGGAAGCGCCTTAAAACATGTCTAACAACTTTCTCAATTAATATAGTGCTCTCAGATGGATCTAGCAGGATTCTGCCCTCAATTCTTCCCGGCTCATTAGTCAATTTAACAGTAGCCTCTGTCTTTAAATCTACACTTAGGGCGGCGCCTAAACCACATGATATTGCATTAATAATCGTGACAGCGCCATGCGCTACTGCACGCCCAATCAAAATGGATATTTCCCCCTAGAGATCAATTATCGATTTTCCTCTCCTTCCCTTATCTTCTTTAGGGCTGCCTCCCTCATAACCTCTATGGGCGCTCTGAAACCAGTCCATATCTCGAAGGAGGCTGCTCCTTGATGTATGAGCATAGATAATCCATCTATTGTCTTCGCGCCTATAGTCTTCGCTTCTCTAAGGAGTCTTGTTTCTAGGGGATCATAAACTATGTCGAAGACCACTAGATCCTTTCGTAAAAATTCCCGTTTAACTGGGGTTTCAGTCTCCTCAGGTTTCATACCTATGGATGTCGCGTTAATAAGTATATCTGCATCCTTAAGCTCCACTTTCAAATTTTCATCATTGAATTGAGATGCCCTAATATTTATTTCAGCGCCTAGAGCCCCCTTAATATCGTTTATTAGGCTTATTGCTCTTTCGAGGGTTCTATTAAGTATCACGATCTCATACGCCCATTCGGCAAGCGTAAATGATATCGATCTTGACGCCCCACCAGCACCTAAAATTACAATTTTCTTACCTGATGGGTCGACACCAGCGTATTTTAGGGCGTTTAAAGCGCCTATGCCATCGGTTGTGTAGCCTATAAGTTTGCCATTTAAGTTTAGAATCGTATTTACTGAGCCCACTCTCCTAGCGTCGTCGTCTAGTTCATCTAAATATTGGATTACGCTGATCTTATGAGGCATTGTAACATTTAACCCGTAAATACCGAGGCTTTTAACTCCTAGAATTGCGCCTTTAAGTTCCTCTGGTTGAACATTAAATGCCACGTAAACATAATCTAATCCTAAATGCCGAAATGATGCATTCTGTATTATTGGGCTTAGGGAGTGATCAACTGGATAGCCGATGAGGGCGCAAACTTTAGTTTTTCCCGAAATACTTACCATTTAATACCTAACCTCCCATAAATCTCCCTCAACTCCCTTATTGTTATCTGCCCATGTGCCGTCTCTAAGCCCCTCCCAAGTGATGCATAGGTGAATGATGCGCCAAAGAGAGGTGAGAGGGCTCTTGAGAGCAACCCCTTCTCTCCCATGGCGAAACAGACCAAACTGGCTTTCTTGCTCATTTCGTAAGTGAAGGCTAGGCATCTAATGCTATCTATAACATCATTTGCTGTGGTAACAATTTTGCATATGTCTGCCCCGGCCTTAATCTGCTCTCTAAAAATTTTCCTCATTTCCTGAACTGGGGGCGTGCACTTGAAATCATGTAGCGAGATTATTATTTTTGCGCCATTTTCTTTAGCTGCATTAATTGTCTCCTTAAGTCTCTTCGCCGTTAACTCGATATCCACGTATTTGAAACCAGCTTTAGAAGCTTTAATTAGGGTTTTCAACCTCTGCTCATCACTTAAACTGCATCTTCCGCCCTGCTCGATGCTTCTGTTGGTTGCTATTAGCGGCTTAGAGCAGCTTTCAACAATCCTCTTTAAGCTATCTAAATTATTCAGCATCTCTAAATTATCCATGTAATCGAAGCGCATCTCAATTATGTCGGCGCCATCTATCTCGGCGCTCCGAATCATTTCAAGAGCTTCTTCAAGATTCTTAGCTGGTACTGGAACGCAGATCTTTACATTCAACTCCAGGTCACTCAATTAGAATATTTTCAGCATAATTGAAGGTCACAAAGAAAAAATGTCTTCTTCAACCTTATAAGCATTAAATTAGCCGCTGGACGTGGCAACTTAGCTTCACCTCCTTAAGTGGTTGTAGTATAGTATGAATAGTTTTATTGTTAGGTTCCAGCATGCTATTGACCTTCTGAATCTTTCGCTTTTGTTTATTGGGTTTGATG
>Ga0105158_1000100_pt1 | contig 37895 bp, 42 predicted proteins | sample LHCtaG_FD_81567 | JGI IMG/M metagenome (GOLD analysis project Ga0105158, IMG submission 81567) | Hot spring microbial communities from Little Hot Creek, USA to study Microbial Dark Matter (Phase II) - LHC4sed_matched | ecosystem: Environmental > Aquatic > Thermal springs > Hot (42-90C) >...
GATGAACATAAGTTGAGAAGCATTGTCGACGCTCTGAGGAGAATCTTGAACGAGCTTGCTGGAACTGGTTGATATGGCTGTGTCAAACTCTTTAGGTATTGACTCTGAGGGTTTTATAACGCATCCTTTGATAAAGAGCGGAAGGATCCGTGCGAGAAGTTACCAACTAAGCATTTCATGCAAGGCTCTTACTGGTAATACGCTAGTCGTCCTGCCCACTGGGCTTGGTAAGACGGTTATAGCTCTCCTCGTCGTTGCCGAGAGGCTGTGGAAAAACGAGGGAATATGCGTAGTCATGGCGCCGACTAAGCCTCTTGTAGAGCAGCACTACCAGTTTTTCAAGGATTGTTTGAATATTGAACCAAGTCTTATGGCTTTATGGACTGGGGAGACTCCTGTTCAAGAAAGGGTTTTCACTAAATACAGAGTGGTGTTTGCAACTCCACAGCTTTTCAGAAACGAAATCCTTAAGGGAAATATTCCACTGGACAAGGTGGTGTTGATGGTTTTCGACGAGGCCCATAGGGCTAAGGGTAATTACGCTTACATAACTATTGCTCAACGTTATTTCTCAGAATGCCCTTCTCCACTCATACTGGGGCTGACGGCTTCACCGGGTTCTAATAAGGAGGATGTTGAAGCATTAATGAAGAATCTTTTCATAAAGAATCTTGAGTTTAGAACCAGAAGCGATAAGGATGTCGCACCGTACGTTAGGAGAATTGACTACAACCTTGTGCCAATACCTCTAAGCCCATTGGTTAAGGAAGCGAGGTCCCTGATTCAGGGCTTCATAAATGAGCAGGTCAATCAGGCTCTTAAAGCATTCCCATGGGACAAGAAGCTGAATAGTTTCTCTGAGATAACTGAGATGATAAACGCTATAAAGAGCCGTCCCTTTCTAGATAAGCCTGAGCTCGTAGAGGCTTTGAAAAGCCTTGCGAGAGCAAGGTATTTAATAACGGCCCTGGAGAGACTAGACCTGCTGGGTCCAAAGTACTTCATACAGTTCGTGAATAGGATTATGGAGAAAGCTAGGAGACCAGGATCGCCGAAGTACCTTGCTCAAATAGCTATCGATAAGAGGATTCTAGACGCTTTAGAACTACTCAAGCTTCAGAAGGATAATGCTAAGCTTTCAAAACTGATAGAGCTTTCTAAAAGGGAGCTTAAATCAGGGGTGAAGAGGATCATAATATTCGTAAGCTATCGCGCCGCTTCTAGGGATATGGAGAAAGAATTCTCGTCGATAGAAGGCATTAAAGTTGCTAGGCTCGTCGGCCAGGCTTCCAAGACTGGCGACAAGGGGCAGACTCAGAAGGAGCAGGAGGAGATAATCTCGAAATTTAGGAAAGGGGAGTTTAACGTTCTGATAGCTACGCAAGTCGGCGAAGAGGGGCTTGACATATCCTCCTCGGACACAATAATCTTTTACGACAATACTCCGAGCGGTATAAGGTTTATTCAGAGGGTCGGCAGGACCGGCCGTAACGCCCCGGGGAAAGTATATATTCTCTACTTTCAGGGTACTCGTGACGAGCAATACCTTTGGATTGCTCGTAGAAGAGAGAGGAAAATGATTGAAGAAATGAAGACGATAAGGGCTCAATCGGGTTTAAACCAGGGCTCTCCCAGCCTTAGTTTAACCAGATTTATAGAAGAGGGGGACGAGGGTGATGAAGATAGGGTAAGCATAGTGGTGGATAACAGGGAAGCTAATTCTCCAGTTGTAGACGAGCTTGCTAAACTTGGGGCAAGAATTACTTTCAGCCAATTGGATGTTGGAGACTACGTGCTCTCCGAGAGAATATGCGTGGAAAGGAAGACTGTTAACGACTTTGCCTCTTCAATAATGGATTCAAGGCTCTTCCAACAGGCTAAGCTAATGTCCGACTCTTACGAAATACCTGTGCTGCTTGTGGAAGGTAGGGATCTTTATACCCCTTTAAGCAACATTCGTCCGAGTGCTATAAGAGGGGCGCTTGCAGCTGTCATAACTGGTTACAAGATGGTTCTGCTCTGGTCTAGAGACGCTAAGGAGTCTGCGGAGCTCATCTATGCGATAGCTTTGAGGGAGCAGAAAGAGCTGAGAAAGCATCTTCAAGTCAGGGGTGAGAAAAAGCCTGAGAGCATTGCTGACCAGCAGGTCTTCCTATTATCCGGCCTACCGCTTGTGGAGAGGTCTACGGCGATAAAGCTCCTGAAATATTTCAAGACTCCGTTAAGGGTTTTTACAGCGAGCGAGCAGGATCTCCAGCAGGTCGAGGGCATAGGCGATGTTAAAGCTCGTAGGATTAGAGAGGTTCTCACAAGAGAGTTTAACGAAGAGGAACTAACTCGATAAAAAGAATAACTATCTTAGATCGATATTTTCAGCTTTTTCCCAATTATTTCAATAACGTTATTCAGAACATCTTCCAAAGGTCTCTCAGCATCCACGATCTCGACTTCTCCCTCTTCCACAAGCCTGAGGTAGACGCTTCTTATCTTTGTGAGCGTCGAAGCGTCCTCGAATGGCCCCGAAACCTTCTTCCTACTGAGAGCCTTCTCAGGGCTTACGTCAAGATAGATCGCTAAGTCTGGCGGGGGGACTCTGTTATTAATCATCCTAACCCACTCGATATCATTAAGCAAGCCTCCTTGATAGGCTATTGAAGAATGCACATATCTGTCTGAAATAACGTGATACCCTTTCTCAAGCCTCTTCTTAATTACTCTCTCATAATGTTCAACCCTGTCGGCGGCGAACAGTAAAGCCATATAGTATTGCGGCACGTTTCTTATTCTTGATGCGTGGAGCCTTATCAACGAGCCGACCCTCATGAAGGTTGGTTCAACGGTATAGAAGCACGGATACCCTTTTTCTTTAAACCTCAAGTATAGGTTTGTTGAGACCGTAGTTTTCCCCGAGCCGTCTATTCCTTCAAAGCTTATGTGAAATCCTCGTTTCGCTCTTTCCATCATCCTAAAGCTTATTAGACGCCTCTATTAAAACATGTCTTGAAGTTTTGGAATATGTAGGTGAGATAAGGGACCCGGTCTACAAGTATATTCACATAACGGGAGTAGAGAGAAGCATAATTGATACTCCTGTGTTTCAGAGGCTCAGGAGGATAAAGCAGCTTGCCGGCGCCCACTTAACATATCCCGGTGCAGTACACACTCGTTTCCTCCACTCGCTTGGGGTAATGTTCACGGCTGGAAAAATGTTCTCCCACCTAGCCAATTATTATTTCGACAAGGTGAATAAGGATGATCTTCAATTAGTAAGGCTTGCCGGAATGCTGCATGATGTTGGCCATGGTCCTTTCTCCCACACTTTCGAAGAAGTATTGAGCGAGAGGAAAGGGATTACTCATGAGGATGTTGCAAAAATGCTTGTTAAAGGAACGGAGCTTAATGATATTCTCTCTAAAGAAGGCTTTGAAGCGGATGAAGTCGCCAGTCTCTCCACAGGTAAGTGTGACAAGAGGGAAAAATGGATTAATCAGATAGTATCCAGCCATTTTGATGCAGATATTCTCGACTACCTTGTAAGAGACTCTTTCTTCACCGGTGTCGAATACGGTTTGATAGACGCGGAGAGGATCGTGGACTCTATAATTCTCTGGGATGATTCTCTCGCCATCGACGAGGCGGCGCTCTACGCTTTGGAATCGCTTTTCATCGCTAGGTACATGATGTTTAAAGCAGTCTACTTCCATAGAACTGTTAGGGCAGCAGTCATAATGCTTTCCAGAGCGATGCTCCTAGTAGATGATATTATAGGTTTAACGGATTTTAAGACTCCTGAGGAATATGTTTCCCTAGACGATTACTCTGTTGTCGAAAGGATTCTCTCGATGGAAGAGGATTGCGAAGAAGCTAAGCTTGCTAAGAGGCTTATACTAGGGTACTTAAACAGGTCTCTTTTGAAATCAGTATTCGAAATAATGATTCACCACGATGATCCTCTGTACCATTCCCTGATATCCCGGCCACTACTGCGGGGGGGCCTGGAGAACGAGATTGCTGAAGAAGCCGATCTTACTCCGAGAATGGTTTTTCTCGACCTCCCCTCCGCCCCTTCCCTGCCTTATCACCCTGATTACAGCGGAGGCAGACACGGCGGTTTCGAAATAAAGATAGTTGGCAAGGAGGATGGTGAGAGGAAGCTTAAACAATTCTTCGAAACCTCGCCCATAATCCAGTCTCTCAGAGGTTTCATCGGTCTTGCGAGAGTCTATACTTTCCCGGAGTATCGCGAAAAAGTATTCGAAGCCTCGAAGAAGATATTTGGGGAAAGACCGTATTCTTTCAAGGTCTCTCTATAAAGCCTTCCCCTCTTCGCATCCAAGACTATTACTTCGCCATCTTTGAAGAACGAGCAAATCTTTCTAATATCTGCAATTGCCAGCGGTATTCCTGCAAGTATTGCTCCTGCAGAAATTATGCTGTCCACTTTTCCCATGATTATGCCTGAGGGAGCAGTCCCCTTTTTAGCAAGGCCGTATACAACGTAGGATCCAACGGTGCTTCCTTTCCCCGACGGTAATACAAGTATCTTCTTCGAAACGCTCTTCCCCTCGAGAGGATGATTCTTCTCGACTACGATGCCTGTTTCAAGGTCGACTCCACCGAAGAAGGATATTGGTTGCGAACTTATTAACAGAGGCCCTTTGGCAACGCCCTCGTTAACAACCTTAACCCTTAGGAACATCTTCACCCAACTCCGTAAGTATTTACGAACTCGTTGAAGGATTTTAAGACTGTCCTTAACCTGAAACTATTCCTAAGGTAGTACGCAGCCTTAACGGAGTTGGTGATAATGCAAGCATCGCTTCTCTTCAAGCTGCAATACATGACGCAAGAATCCTTGAAAAGTCTAACACCCTTTTCGCTCATGTTTTCTGACAATCCTCTCCGAAGAGCCTCCAAATAGACTGTTCTCGACGTGAACACCCATGCTTCAACCGAAAGCTTTCTCACATTCTTTAAGGCCTCGTTCAGGTTTTCAATCTCTTCAATGGAATAATGTGGGCAACCAGTTATGAAAACTATTTTCCCATTTGGATTCGACGGCAATTCTTCAGATAAAGTTTCCTTAACGCTTTCCAATTCATGCTTGTCTAAGACTATTTTCCTCCTAGGCTTTCTGACTTTAGAGAATCCCGGCGTAACCCCCTCTATCCAGATAAGGGGGGCGCCGCCACTCGTCCCGAAGCTCGCTAGAAGCTGTTTAAGATACGCCGGGTACAGGTTGCGAGTATTCGTTAGACGCAGGTAGGGTATTTTAGCCCCCGCTCTGAGACCCATTGCGTAACCCAGTAGACCGTAGTCAAGCTCGTCATTAAGCTCTCCTCTGTGTTCGAAAAATATCTTGGGCCTTCTGCCTTTTCCACGGTGTATTCCGCTCTTAGCAGTGTAGCCCAGTATGGCTGAGGCTAGGGCGGTTAGGCTCCCCTCTTTATTAGTGTATGCTCCTATGATAGAGTTCGCGTAGAGGACTGCAGAGCTTTCTGCCCAAGCTATTTTCTGGCCTTTTTTCACAACGTTGTCGAACAAATACGGTGTGCAGGTTAGCGATTCAATAGCGCCTATGGCTTTAAGACTATCGACTATTTTTTTCTGCTTCTCAAAAACCTTGGGGTCGCATTCCATTGGTGTGTCGAAATCTACACATCCAGGGTTTATAGTAGTCTTCACTTTAAACCTGAGCCCAGACCTACTAAGGTCTTCGAGGAACTCTAGCCCCGCATCGCCAATGTTCAGATAGGAGATTCCAGATAGATGCGCGCTAGATATCCTAACGTATTCCTTTTTACCAGTCTGAAGGGAATCCAGTATCTTTTTGAAAACTTGCTCGTTAAGGCCTGTCTTCAAACTTTATCCTGCTCCTGAGGAAGCGTTTCTTATCGGTTCCAATGGGCAGGGTCAGATCCAGCCCCCACTTGGAGGTAAGCAAAGTTTCCTGGTTGCTCGAAGGATCTAGAGAGGAGCCGCGCATCTTCTCGAAAAAGTAAAACTTCGCCCTATCTTGGAACCTCGTTGCGAGGGCGAAATCAACATCCCCGTAATCCCTAGGATCAATGTCATCATCTAATACAACCACTCCTTTCACTGAACGGTGCGCCTCCATTACGAGACTTATTATTTTACGGGGCTCTTCATCACTCTTTTTAGAGATGCTTACGAAGCAGTGGAGCCACCCTCCTGAACCGCTTGAGAGCCAGACGTCTTTAACATTAACATCGTTTTCAACCAGTTTCTCCCTTATCTTGACTTCAGCCGGATAGCCCATGAGAAACTTATGCTCGAGCCCGCCGGGGAGAATCGCGTGGTAAATAGGATTGTCGCTGCAATACACTTTCTCCACCTCCATAACAGGCTGATTCCTAGGCTTATCCGGTAAGCCGAGTATGTCGGTCATCCACTCGCTAGCAGTAAGATCTGTACTAATCCTGCCTTCAAAAACATACTCTGCTTCCAGCGGAACTGGGAGGTCGCAGCCGTCGAAATAGGAGACTTGAAGAGGCTTACCGCTCAATGCTCCAGCATACTCTATTTCTGAAACCTCTTTCGGCAACTGTGTTGAAGCTGATAAGATTATGTGCACGGGAGTACCTATCAAAACAGCTACCTTCAAATCCTTGCGAGCAGCCTTATGCTTCATGAATATTTGGTGCAAGTGCCTTCCCTCAACCATCCTGACCGCAAACCTGTTAGAACCCAAGTGGAGAAGCCTATGTACCGACATGTTAACCACCTCGTCTTCAGGGTCTTTTGCAACAATTATCGAACTCGTAATATACTTCCCAGCGTCTTCCTCATAGTATTTCAACAAGGGAATTTTCGAAATCCTCTCCGGCTCTGAAACATTATCCATCCAGCCTCCGGCTTTCTCCACAGGCTTAACCGGGTTTCGCTTAGCTCTAATCATCTGCTCGAACAAACGTCCTTCTCCAATCTCCATTAGCCTCTCCACCTTCTCTCGGGTAGAGTAGAGGTTTGCTACCAACGGGTCTTTCCCCTCAACAGGCATCTCAAACAAGATTGTCCTAGGATCCTTCTCACCTATCACCTTGGGGATGCTGCTTTCAGAGTGCTTGCCGGAGTCGAGGACAACCTCTTCCCCCAGCTTACTCACGTATTCCCTTATCCTTACCATTACCTCTTACTTCCACGCTTGTGATTAAAAGGTGTTTTCTTTCCTAGTAAAGAGTTTAATAATTTGGAAAACGGCCTATTCAAGTAGAGAATTGGAAATCCCTCTTGGGAGAACAACCATAAATCTAAGTGGGAAGACGATCCTAATCCACGGGGATTATTATAGAGTATTTCCCTTCGTAATCAGCCTTATTAGAATGAGCGAAGGCGGAGTGCTTCTATTCCTTGACGATTTTAACACGAGGGCTCTTGTTGATGAGGCTGACAGCTTAAGCAGTGAAGCGTTGTCTAAAATCATGGTCTCCAGATTTGAAAACCTAGTCCAGCTGGATAAGGCTCTGGAGCAATCGGAAAAAATACTGCTTAGCAAAGGGGGTTTCAAGCTTCTCATAATAGGCTCGTTGCCAAATGCTTATCTCCGCGAAATATCGCTTCACGACTCTTCCTCGCACTCTAACATCCTCTATCTATTGAACAAGACCCTTGCATTCTTCTCGTTTCTCTCAAAAGAGTATGGGTGTACTGGAGTCCTCACCAGTTCAGGTGGCGGTCTTGAAGGCGAGGAGAACATCCCTGCTAGAAGGATCTTCCTCTACTGGGTTGACTACCTCTTAGAATTACGTAGGTGCGATGGGAATAGGCTACTGGGTAGGCTCGTGGCTAGAAATGGGGAGGAATCTAATCTATGCATTCCCTCGGGGGGAAATATTAAAGAGCTGGGTGGAATAGGGTTCTGCAACAAGGATGATTGTCCAAGAAGTTTTTGAGCTGGGGGTACGGGGGCTTCTTTTCTTCACCCCCGCTTACTTTGCCAATGCTTTCGCCCTAGTATTTAAAGGCAAGAAGCAAATAGACTTCGGAAAAAACTTCGTAGACGGTAAGCCTATTTTCGGAAGCGGAAAGACCTTCAGGGGGTTCCTTTTAGGAATGGGGACAGGGGTTATTGCAGGAGTTTTAACAGGTACTTCACTACTTCTCTCATTTCTTATAAGCCTTGGCGCGTTACTGGGAGACTTGGCAGGCGCCTTCCTCAAGAGGAGGCTCTCCATAAGACCAGGTGACCCGGCGCCAGTCCTAGACCAATTCGACTTCATGCTCGGAGCAGCAATTCTATCACAGTCTTGGATGCGTCTAGACCCTCGTTCAATCATAATAGTCATGGCGCTGACTCCTCTTGTTCATCTTGTTTCAAACTCTGTAGCCTTTATGCTCAGGATAAAGAAAGTACCCTGGTAAATTTTTAAGATAGCCTAACATTCATTTTAAGATAATCCAGCCCAAGTATCAGTAGCATGGATATTGCTAAAAGAGCTATCCCGGTCAGGATAAGAGTGTTTCTGTAAGAAATAGATTTCGAGCCCTTAACTAGGATGAATACGCCTATGCTTGAAAAAATATAAGAAATTAAAACATACATCATTTCGTAACTCGTCTGTATAAGTGGGTCAGCCCTAGGTATGAAGAAGACGCCCGCCGACAGCAACCTGTCATACCTTTGAACTTCTCCGAAATAAGTTATTACGTAAGGTGCTCCTGAAAGAAAGATGCCTAAGGCGACAGATATCCCTGCTATGGTAACGATATTCCATAATTCTCCTTCACGCAGTAAACCCTTTCTCTCACTCCACTCTCTTATTTTCTCCATCAGGTACTCGGGAAGCAGTAGGAGGTTCATTCAATCCATATTGCTTAAGGCATCCTGATTTAAGTATTTCCCCTAACATTTTAAAACTTTGAAAAGAGTGTTTAGCCATGAAACCTTTGCACGAAAGATGCGTCGCCTGCAGCAGGGTTGTAGAAGCGCCTTCGAATACGCCTTTCTGCAGCCTTCATGCAAAGGCTTATGAAAGCCTCGTTGCCGGATACGTTGATTGGAAGAACGCTTACGGAGACTTGTCTCCGGAGGAGTTCCTAGAAAGGTTGAAGAACAATGAATTTTCCGGAAGATGGGTTAGGGAAGTTGTAAGAGCAATCCTTTCCCGAGACGATCTTATGCAGATTTTCTTGAAAGATTTGTCTTCCCGGGACATGAAGGGTTAACACATAGGAACCAGGGTCTTTTCCTAGTAACTACCTTAACAACAGGCCAACCGCATGAGCTGCATATCCTCTCGGTGACATAAACCTTATTGGGGTTTTGTGGCAAGGGTACTGTAAGCTTACACTTTCCTTCGAAAACATTTGTACATATTCCGAATCTCTTACCAGTTTTCTTCGAAACAATGATTTTAAGCTCGCCACTTCTGCATGCGGGGCACCTTCCAATTACGTTTTTATCCCTAAGTATTGTGATTATTGATCTTGAAAGATGCTTTCCGACATCCTCCTCCTTACTGCCTACTTCCCTAAGTATTTCTACCAGTTCTTTCTTCGCTCTGCCTACAACAATCTCTTCTTCAAGGAGGTTCCTCTCTATCTTATCCATATCGGATTCGATCTCCCTAGTCATTTCAACCGAGAGAATTTTAGGGGAAAACTTGTTCAATGTAGAAACTATGCTGAAACCTAACTCGGTTACTGTAATGGACTTGCCTGCTATATACCTCCTCTTATAAAGCGTTTCTACTATCTCTGCCCTAGTAGCCTTAGTCCCTATTCCAAGCCTCTCCATCTCCCTTACGAGGGAAGCCGGGTTGTAGCGATGAGGCGGGTTAGTAAACTTCTCTTCTAAACTCACTTTCTTAACCATCAGGGTTTCTCCTTCTTTTAGCGGCGGAATTATTTTTTCCTCAGGAGCATAATAAGGAGAATAAACGTCCAACCACCCTCTCTTAATTATCTCGCTTCCTTTCAGAACGAATCTCACATCCCCAATTCTTAAAACACTTTTGCAAATAGCCTTCTCAGCGTCTTCTTCGAAAGCAGCTAGGAAACGCCTGGTTATCAAGTCTAGCAATTTAAGCTGTTCGCTGCTCAGACCCTCCTTTCTCTCTCCCGTGGGGTAGATGGCTGGATGTGCAGGATCATCCTTCTCCCCTTGCTTGGGCTCTAATGATCCTTTGGAAAGTGTTTTTTCAACAATTTTTGCGTAAGAGCTGTTCTCAGAAAGCTTTTCAAGTATCTCTCTATATCCTATGTCTGGAGGAAGCTTTTGAGAAGACGTCCTTGGATAGGATATCAAGGCATTGAGGTAAAGCGTTTCAGCTATGCTGAGCGTTCTAGAAGGCGTGAACCCGAAGGCACTGTACGCCTCCCTCTGTAGAGTGGTGAGGTCAAAGGGCTCCGGAGCACTAATCTTCTCGAAACGCCTCTCAACCTTTTCGACAACAGCCTGTTTTGAACCAGCCTCTTCCACCAGCCTCCTAGCTTCAGAAAGACTCCGGATTCTATCGCCCTCGTAAATCGCCTCGTATTTTTCGCCTTTAATTACTATTTCTGCCCGTAGGACCCAGTATGGTGTTGGAATAAACGTCTCTATGGATATTTCTCTCTCCACGAGGATGTTTAAAGTTGGTGTTTGAACCCTGCCTACGCTTAGCACGCAGGGTGTCCTGAGGAAGCGCGACACCGATTTTGTTAACGCCCTGGAGAGGTTTATGCCGTAGAGGAAGTCTACGATATGGCGTGTTTCACCAGCTTTAACGAGCCCTGTGTCGAGACCAGGCTTCATTCTTCGAAAAGCATCCTGTATCTCTCGCTTAGTTAGTGTCGAAAGCTTCATCCTGAAAACCCTCTTATAGTCGGAGACCCCGTAAAGAAATCTTAGAACATTGTATCCTATTAGGCTTCCCTCTATATCATAGTCGCAAGCGTTAACGTAATAATCCACGCCGCTTCCTATCCTTCCCATTTCCTCAAGCCATTTCTCAAGCTTCCTATCCTTCTCAATAAGATGTTTTGGAACCCACTTATAATCAAGAACAGGATAGATAGTTCTATCCTCATTGGTTGTAGCAAGCTCGTACAAGTGGCCTAGGGCCGTTGTGACGATTATCTCGCAATCCCCGTTCTTAACGATGAAGGATGGCACGACTTTTCCTATTTTCCTAGGCTTCGCTTTAGAGTCTAGGGCTTCCGAGATCCTTTTCGCAGCCTCAGGCTTTTCAGCAATTATCAGATATTTAGGCAAGAGCCTGATTCCGTAGAAGCCCTATTCGAATTGCTTTTAAACATTCATTATCCTTAGGGAAAAATACATTTTTATACCTCCCTTCAGAAACCAGGAGAAAAGGTAGACGGAAAGGAAGATGATGAAAGCTAGGGAAATAGGTAGACGGGTTTCAGGACTATTACCGAGTATTAACACACAGACCTATGTTAAGACCTCGATCTTCATAACCATTATACTAGTATCCATATCGGTTAGGCTCAACAATCTCACGCTTGGATACTATCTTGGAGAGTTCGACCCTTGGTGGCACTACCGGAGTGCAGAATACATAATGAATAACGGCATTCCCGCGTTCTTGAAGTGGGTTGATTACATGAGTTGGTATCCGTATGGCAGGAATGCCGCAACATCAACCCCCATAGGACTGCCGCTCGCAGCAGTAGTCCTCCACGCTTTCCTTAATGCTATTGGAGTATCCATCTCGCTGATGGATGTCACCGTGCTTTTCCCACCCTTTGTCTCTGTCATAGCTGTTATAACGATGTTCTTCTTAGGCAGGGAGCTTTCTGGTGATGACTGGGTTGGTTTATTGGCAATGCTGTTCTTAGCTGCTAACGGTAGCTTCATCGATAGGTCGCACCTAGGCTTCTTCAAGCATGAATGCTTAGGAATCCCGCTTATAGCATTATCCTCACACCTTTACCTTAAGTCGGTCAGGTCTAAGAACACCAGTAGGGTTTTTGCATACTCGATACTGTCAGGCGTAGTCTTAGGATACCTCTGTATCACATGGACAGCATACGTATACGTGGTCGGGCTTATCGCCTTATTCTCCACCCTTCTCGCACCATTTGTAGACCGGGATACAGCTAATAGGCTTTTAATCACATACGCTCTTACAATCGGAATATCTATTCTTATGGCGGTCCAGCTTCCGAGACCGGGAAGTAGTGCAGTATATTCCATATACTACGTTGCAGTGATAGCTGGCTTCGTGGCCGTTTTAGCAACAAGCTTCCTAAAAAGAGTTGAACACTCGCTTACTCTGCCGGTTCTCATAGGCTTTGCAGCACTATTGCTTTCAGTGATGATGCTTCTTCTTAACACTAACCTGTTCCTATCTTTGATAGGGAAGTTGAGGGCTGTGATAAATCCTGCGGAACGTTTTGAACAGCCAATAGTTGAATCTGTGGGAGAGCATAGGATGGGCACATGGTACTATCTTTTCCTAGACCATGGGCTTTTATTAGTGCTCTTTACAGTGGGGGTGGTGTCAAGCTTTCTAAGCGGAGATGTTGTGAGTAAAATATTCGTAGCCTCCGCAGGCTTAAGCTCTCTGTATTTTGCGAATATGATGGTTAGAATAGGGCTCGTTTTCTCGCCCTTCCTATCCTTAATAGCGGCACTAGGATGCTACTCCTTAATCAACTACTCCTGCCCGGCGGTTCTAGAGGGTATTAAAGTAGGTAGGAAGGTCACTCCGGCTCGAAGAATGGGTTTCTGGAGCATAGTGCTCGCTGCAATCCTAGTTTTCTACATGGGTTTCCACGGCATTAACACTGGCATAGGCGTGTATGGTTTCAGCAGAAGCGATTTGCCTTCGCACATGGAGCAGGAGGGAGCATCATCGTTACCAACTTCATCGATTGCCAGCCCCTACTACTTCCCCGACTGGATTGAAGCAGTAACATGGATACGCTACAACACTCCGCCAGGCTCGGTAATCTTATCTTGGTGGGACTATGGTTATTGGATTACGGCCCTAGGTGAGAGGCCTACTCTGATTGATAACGCTACAATAAACTCGACGCAGGTTGCTGTAGTCGGTAGGATCTTCATGTCTAACGATACCATCGCAGTACCCCTTTTAAAAAGGTACAATGTCTCGTACATAGCTGTATTCAACACCCTCCCATTATACTGGGCAATGGGGGGTAATACTTATGGTGACGAAGCCAAGTGGAGATGGATGGCTGCGATAGGATATAACCTGAAGCCTGTGAACGGTAGCTACGATTGGATTTCTGATTTAGATTACACTAAAGGCGGTTACGCTGATGCAACTCTGTCTAAAAAAATGCAGAACAGCACTCTTTTCTCATGGTATAATACTCAGGTGAAATACCTCCCCGCATACTTAACCCTGCCCAGGGCGGACTCTGTTCTTACGAGATTGCTTGTTAACGCTTACCTGGAGGCGATTCCAAAAATAATTCCGAAGTACTTGGGAGTCTCCCTAAGACAGCCTCCGGAAGAAATCAAGCTCTCAACGGCTCCGTTTTACGAGCTGGTTTTCCTCTCGCCTTCAAACGGCTTCGTAGCGGTATACAAGGTGAATTACAACTTCTCCTACGGAGAGAAGTTTATGACCCTAGGGTCTAGTGAAGGAGTAGCCTTGAGGGACTCCTCTAGTTTCTACGACGTGCCGCTAATACCCGGTTTACAAATGGTCGTGGACGTTAAGACTCTTCGCATCGTGGAGGGTGAGGCTAAAGTCAATAATGCTTCAAGAGTCTTAAGCGCGAACGTCTCCCTTGCAATTAGGGTGAATGGAGAAGTTAAGAGGCTTTACCTAGCCTCTATGGGGAAGTATATACTGAGATATTGGAACAATTCTCTGCAGGTATTTTTAAACCAGACTCTGCTCGACGAAATCCCGCTTCCAAGAGATTTGAAGAGTATTGAAACTGGTCTAATCCTGTCTGCGGAAGGTGTTGAAACCGGTAACATAGAGAAGAGCGCTTTTGCATACGTCAATTATGAAGTTAGAATAGAATCACCTTAGGAAGATTTAACTCACGTAATCGGGTGGCATAAAGGCTTCAGCTATTTTCCTAGCCTTCTCGTCTTGAATCAGTTGTTTCACCTTGCTCTCATACCTGCTTATTATTTCGTTTATCCTCTCCTCCTCTCGCTGGAAATCGCTAACATCCATGTTTAGACCTAGGAATTTGTTCAGAACGTTCAAGACTTCTCTAGAGCCTTCAGCATCTGGGCGAACGCTAACGGTTTCCCCGAGAACGCAAACAGCATCGATCCCCATTATACTGCTTAACCCTAAGATTATTCCTGAAAGCCCTACAACAGGAGTCCCCATATCAGCCTTTCTACAACCAGCTTCCTCAAGCCTTCTCAACATTTCTTTCCTGCTTGCGAAACCTATTACTCCTCTGGATTCTGTGGCAGACACGTGTCCCCCGACGGTCACTATCAGTTTAACACTTCTCTTAGCTAGGAATCTAAGCATTTTCAAAGCAACATCGTACTCGCCCCAAATATTCTCTAAATGCTCGTCTGCCGTAACTATGAGAAGATCAGAATCGTCAAGCATAATCCTGCTCTTATACATTTTTACTCCAGTTATTCTCGCGATACCTCTCCTGCTAACTATCACTTGATTACTGAAATAGGGCGATGTAACTATGCCTACCAGCCTCGTGTTAAGCTTCTTAATCAAGTATCTAGATATTATTCCGCCGATTCTACCTAGGCCGGGTAGGCCGATTACGACAATCGGGTTAACAATTTTAACACCCTTCTTAACCCATATCTTCGTCTCCATAAGCGGCAAATCCTTAACGTAAATCCTCGTCAATTGCTTCTCAGACATTGCTACCCCTACTCCTCTCCAATAGAGCTGGGTTAAGGATTATAGAGATTGCCATGTTTTAAAACTTCCACAACGTTTTTAATAAACCTTTCCGGACGTATTCGACTAATGGCGGTTAAGCTGCGTAAATGCCCGAAGTGCATGAGCTATACTCTGGGGGAGAAGTGTAAAAAATGCGGAGTCAGTACTTGTAATCCGCATCCCCCAAGATTCTCGTTAGACGACCCGTTCTTAGAGTATAAGGCTAAAGCATTAATAAGCTCCTTCAGAAAGTAGTTTTGAAACCCCTATGCTTCCTCCTTAAGTATCTTAAAGACTCCCCCTTTTTCCCTCGCCGCCTCGCTAAGTTTTGCAACAATTTCTTCGGCAGCTTTCTTAACCCTCTTAGGCTCGTGAGAGTATACGGTTACTGAGTATCTCGGTGCGGCAACCACCTTAGCTTCTATCGTAACGTCTTTCGCCCGCATTTTTTCAATTTCCTCGAATACGCTTTTCAGATTCTCCACTCCATACTTGTCGATAAAATATAGTTGTACGATTATTCTTTTCACAGCCTCTTTTCTGATAAGCTCTTTTGCAGCAAGCTCGTAAAGGGCTCTTCTAGCCTCCTCGCTAATCCTTGTCCTAGCCAGTATGTTCTCCCCCTCCATTACGGCTACTCTAAGCGCCTCCGTAATGCTTCCGTATCTTTCAACCAGCTTATTCCTAGCGTCCTCTAAAACTTCACTCGGTATCGAGTACTTTTCAGCAACCTCGTTAAGAATTTCCAAAGCTTTCTTCTCAGCCCTCCACTTCCTTAGGGTTGAACGTGCCTCCGACCTGCTTAACTGCTTCATCGATACGAAAATCCTCTCACCCGTCCTGCTCATCTTTATGACTTTAACAACGATTATCTGTCCTTCTTTGAAATCGTGCAAATCCATTTCCTTAGGAATCTCGGAAACATGTAGGAAAATCTCTTTTCCAGTTATCTCCTCATTATCTAGGAGGAGGCCGAAATCGGTTATTTCCTTCACCTTGCATACAAGAAGATCCCCTGCTGAAACTGTTTCGCGACTCATCTTTAACCATATACTTCAACAATCTCTGCGAGAAATTTCCCCTTCCCCCCGGTACTTTTCACAACCAGTTTCCCACAGACCCTACACTTAATATTTGACGCAGGTTTCTCAAAAACTATCTGCTCGTTAGAACATTGATTACACCTTATCTTAATGAAGCTAGACCTTGGCTTCAAAATGTTTTCACCAGCCATCTCACTTAGTCACCTCAAGCTTCTTAATCCTTATTCCTTCCTTCTGTACAATGTAGCCGCATTTAGAACACTTCAGCTTCAACGTCTGCTTCTTGGTTGTTTTAACGGGCTTCGCTAAAGGTGCTTTCTGCCCACCATAGCCGTGTCTATCGACTCTCTCATGGTGTCTCTCGCCAGCCGCCATCTTCCTCCTCTTCCCTGCTTTAAGTAGGCTCACGGAATGCTCAGTATACTGCTTACACCTAGGGCAATACGTGTTAATCTTATCCGGAATCTTCATGCTTCAGCGTTGCTTCAGAGCCTCAAGTTATAAAGATTTCCTCCACCGCCTTCTTTTTCTCAAGAAGTCTAGCTATGTAATAGGGGATGTTTATTAGGCTCCCAGTGGGATAGGGGCCATACTCCTTTCCATCCTCTCCCACGAACTTTTCAACATCTTTTAAAACTATTGCGATAATCTTCTTGTCCTTAACGCTTCCACTAGGATGGGAGATGATGTGGGCTAGGTCAAGTTCCTCAGGAACTAGTGCTGAAAACCAAGATAGGCTGTTAACATCTTGACTCATTTTTTCAACCCCCTTAATACTTGCCAATATGCTTTTCAACAATTTCGTAGTCACATAGTCTTCAAGAATGTTTTTTACAGTATTAAGGTACCATTGAAGCATTTCTTTTCTCCTAGAAGTCTTGTCGACAAGTTGAAGCTCGCTTTTCACAGATGCTAGCGTCTCTATAAGATTCTGGATAGCTGTATTAGAGTGTTCCCAGTCTCCTCTTCTACAAGCATCCAGAATCCTTCTTATTGAAGCACTATCTTCTGACATATTCTCCCAATCCCTTGCAAATTATATAAGCGGCAGCGTGAGCGGGCAATTCTACTTCCTCGTCCTTAAAAGGCCCAAACGATTTACCGCCTAGGTTAAACCTTGGGGCTGCTTTCACTCTCAAAACCGTCTCCTCCTCTCCTAACGCAACAGCGTCTTTTAAAGGGTTGAATGAAGATAGGTCTTGAAGCCGGATCCTCCTCTTAACCATGCCGCTGTTGCTATTTATGCTACCCGGCATCCTCATCAGCCTGTGGATGTCGATTGTTACAACAGGGTCTATCCTCACCTTGAGTTCTTCAATAGCTTGATTAATCTGCTTTAAAATCCTTCTTTTATCGAAAGAAGTCCTATGCTTCTCGCAGCTTCCAGCTTCTAAAACCATACGATAGACTCTTCCCATTACGCCTTTTAAATCACCGTCATAGAAGCCCCTATTTCTCAAGAGGTCCACCGTCCTTTTTTCTTCAAACCCTTGAATCAGCAGGTAGTCGACGATTTCTCTCCTCCCTTCTGCCGTTATGTTGATAAACTCCTCTTGGTCCACGTGCACGTGATACCCCCTGTTCCCGCTGAAGAAAACAGATATGTGGTTCTCTTCTATGCCGAAATCGCTTCTCAAAACTTCCACTAGCTTCTTAACTTCCTTAAGGGCCTCGTTTAATTGATTCTCATTAACTATTTCCGCGCGCTCCACGGGAGAGCTGCAGGCTGGGCATTTGTCCTCCATGCCCAAGTCGTATCTCCCGCAGTTTGGGCAAACCCATGCAGACTCCTCGCTCTTCGAAACAGTTGGCTCAGCGTCTATGTCGAAGAAAAGCTCTGCGCTTATCAGCTTCTTCTCCTGCATATCCCTATTACCAGGGTCCTCATACTTGGCTGCTGAAACATAGACGTCTAGGGGCACCTCGTTTAAAACGAAGCTATGAAACTCCTCCAAGCTGGTAAAGTATTTGTGTCTAAGCATCCCCCCGCCCTTTTCGAGGAAGAAACCGAACTCCCTGTTTTTTATCGGGGGCGGAGGCACTAGTTGGTCAAGGTTCTCATAATAATACTTGAAGAATTCTCTTTTAAGAAACTCTATATTGGCCTCCAGCATTCTTACCACCATAGCTTAACGGGTGTTTAACGCCTCTGCAATTCTCATTCGGGTAGCAAAGACCGTTTGCCAAAATCGTTCTACAACTGGGCACGGAATACCTCTTCCCCCCTCCTCTGAGGCCTGCAAGGTGCTCCACCTGATACTTCGTAATGCTATACTTGTAGTCCGGCTGCTTCGAGAAGAGCTCAATAATCTCCTCAATATCCCTGCCCTTAGCAATCATGAAGGTTGCGATGACGAGTCTTTCAAAATGCGAAGTATTCTCGCCAGCCTCCATCCTCCTAAGTATCCTGTTGACGCAGGGCGGATTCTCCCCTTTCTCTTCAGAAGCTGCGTGACCCGGCCTAGCGGCTTCAAGCTTACTCCAGGTCTCAACAATAGTATTCACGCTCTCTTTAAAACTCTGAGGCACCGCTGTCACGGGAAGCGTCTCCAGCGTCTTCTCATAAACGTAGTTGTTTATCTCGATCTGGAGCAGCCTCGCATACTCCGTCCTGTTCACCCACACGTAGCCTCTGTCAACAATTCTGTTCACAAGCTTCCAGCGATGTTCGTGGAAGACGTATGCCAGATTCAAATAAGTCGGTATCCTGATCCTGATAAGGTTGTTACTATCCATGGCTCCTCTAACTCCAAGTTTCTCACCGACGAGAAGCAGTGTTTCATCGCTCTCTTTAAGCATCCTCTTATAGGCTCCCCTGCTCTCACCCAGGGAATATATTCTCCTAATATACTCGTTCGCAATCGTTGACACGAGTATGATTGCGATGGGGAAGGAAAGAATCTCCCTCACGTAGTTGGACTCATGCCGAGGCGTTACCCTAACCTCTTTGAGAATCAACGCATCCTTAACTCTTTCAACAGCCCTTTTCAAAACTGCTTCAGAACCGGTTTTCTCCAAGCTGTCTAGAGATAGGTCGATATGCTGGGAAACGAACTCCCTGGCTTCGGGGAGGAAGGGGTATCTAGCTGCCCTAAGGATGTTCTCTCCCATGCTTCTTAACCACTTTAATAATCATGATTGTTAAACAAACCTTATTAAAGTTGGTTTGGAAGCAAGCTATATAAGGGATTGCTTCAGCTATAATGGTTGGGATGTCGTCTTCAAACGTCCTTGCAAGGCTTGTGGTAAACGATGCGAGGCTTATTAGAAAGGCTTTCAAGGCGGCTTCCTCGCTTATAGACGAGGCTCCGGTTAAGATAAGTGACGAAGGGTTCTCCATAAGAGCATTGGATTTAGCAGAGGTTTCGATGATCGATATGGTTATTTCGAAGGATGCTTTCGAAACATTCGAATTCAGCAAGCCTATTAAAGCCAATATACGTTTAAGCGATGTTCTGAACCTTCTAAAGTTTGAAGCGAAATCAGAGAAGTTGGAGATGGTTTTCAAAGAGGATAAGGTTACTTTCAGGGTGACCAACGAATTTACAAGGATCTTCACGATCCCCGTATTCTTCTCGGAAGACAAGGATCTGCCGCTCCCCAGGGTTTCTCTCGGAAACTCGTTCCAGACAAAGGTTTCTACTATAAAACACCTGCTTGAAAGCGGGAAGCATATTTCAGACTATATTTCGATAAGCGTTGAGAATAATGCTGTCCTCCTATCAGCCAAGGGGGAGATATCAGAGTACCAAGTTATGCTAACAGTTGAGGAAGGAAATTTGATAAACCCGGTTCTCAAAGAAGCGTCTAGGGCCTCCTATGATCTTAAGAGGCTCAGCAGCATAGTTTCCTCCCTGCTTTTTAGCGAGGACGTTAAGATAGAGTTTGACACCGACCTGCCGTTAAAAATGACGCAAAGCATTGAGGAGGCTCCTAACAGTACAGTAACCTTCTTCATCGCCCCCCGGATGGAGAAAGCCTAGCCTTTTCAAGAGTATTCTCTCCAAGTATACCCGCACTTAGTGCATTTGAAGAATTGAGTAGCGCTCTCGTCCGCACCCCTTGTTTGAGATATCCACCAGTACGCCTCCTTATTGTTGCAACGAGGGCATATGGCATTGGTGACGGGTAAGGGGTTTAAATCAGCCTCCTTCCTTATTATCCTCACAGCCCCGGTTTTACGCTTTGTTTCAATGCTTTTCTCCACAGTGTGTGCACGCTCCTCGTAACCGCATTTGGGGCAAGAATACAGGAGGCTCCCCTTCTCCCTCTTTATCTGAAGCTTGGTGCCGCATTTAGGGCAGAACCTTATCTGCATGGGGGTTTTAATGGAGCCCCATACCATGTTAATAAACGTTTCTACACTTTTAAGGGGCTTCAGCACCGGGCTTGCCAGCTGCCTCGCTAATCTCTTTCTCCAGCTCCTCCAAGTCTTTAATCAGGTCTTTAATAGTCTTAACGAGAGCATCCTTCGGATTTTTACCACCCGCGTTTACGTATAGCACCGCCTCCTGCTTAAGAGGATGGTCTATCCTGTATGCGGCATACCCCTTCTCAAGCTTCTGGTTCAGATAGTTGACTAAAAGGTTGAGGACGGTATGGGTCTCGCCGTGTATTTCGAGCTCAGCCTCTCCCTTCCCCCTGCTCCTATAAACTACCCTCATGCTCTAGCCACCAGCTTTTCAATAGGCTCGCCGTAGAAAATGCTGATTTTCCGCCTCTCCCGCGTCAAGCAGACGGGGCATAAAAGCTCCTTGCCAGATATTACTAGGACGTTGCCGCAGAACTTGCAATAAGCCTTCACAACCCCATACTCCTTATACGAAATATCCAGTAGGATAGTGTTCGTCGTAGAAATTATGCTGCCATAGACTATGTCGTTCTCACTCACGTAAGCTCTCAAGCTACCTCCGCGGAAGCGCGGATAGGCTTTTCCAAGGCTTTCTCTGCCAATGATAGCGGTATACTCGTGGCTTAGCTTTACGCCGTTCATGCAGAATATTTCAACGTTCGCGTAATGGCTGGAGAAACCGGTTACGCTCCCAATAACTCTAAAACCCAGCTTGGGCGTTACAAGCGTCTTAGCAGGTATTACCCTAAGCTCCCTCTTATCCTTGTCTATTAAAACCTTTCCGACGGTGCTCGAGTATATGGTGCCGTTTTCTTCAAAAGTCCCCTCACCGGGGAAGAACTCCTCCAGGGTTGCGAGAGGCTCCCCGACGAGGATAAGCCTATCCTGGAGGCTCTTCACCCGTCTCCCCCTCCTTCTTCAACTCCTCCTTTTCCACGAAGGTTTCTACAGGCAGTTTTGAAGCAGCCACCTTAAGGCTTTTCTTCACAACGTTCTCATACCCCTGTTTTGAATAAACCTCCAGAACGGGGCTGCCCGCATCTACTCTCGCAGCCAGGGTAACCGGCTTCCCGTATGCTCTCTTCATCCCCTTGCTAAGCCTGTCGGCACCAGCCATCGTAAGCATCTTGTGCTCTCTGCAAATAATGTGGGGGTAGGGGATTACTCTCAAAACGTAACTGTTCTCCCCCGCCTCTGCTTCAAGAATCTTATTTGCAGCCACACGTGCTGATTCAAGAGCCTCCTGCATTATCAAGGAGGTCTTTTTAACGACAAGCCTAAAAACCACTTCGAATTCCTGAGCCTTCCCAAGCTTAAACTTGCTGACTCTAAGCTGGGGTATCCTCGCTATGTATTCCTTTCTAACGTATGGCATCTGCCTCAATTTCCCAAGCGCCCCTCTGCTAGAAGACAGGCTGCTTTAAAAAGCTTCCTCCTAAGAGGATTAAAAAACCCATGGGCCTTTTCTCCACCATGGACGTGGGGTCTAAGTACTACATCGTGCTCGTAGGGCCGAAGTACCCTGTTAACGTTGGGATTATAGCTAGGACGATGCTCAACTTCTCGTTCAGAAAACTGGTTTTAATAGGTCCTGAGAAAAATGTTCTAGAGTCTTCCAAACTATACGCCGCCAAGGGTGCTACAATCATAGAGGAACAGCTTGTGTACGATGATTTAACACAGGCCTTGCGGGAGTTAAAACCCTCTGTAAGCATCGGTACCTCCGGCAGGCTAGCGTCTAAAAGCTTATTGCGCCAATACGTCTCGCCTAGAGAAATGGTTGAGCTATGCAGGCCAGTAGAGGGTAGGGTGCTTCTGGTTTTCGGGAGGGAGGACATAGGCCTTAAGAACAAGGAGCTTTCTCAACTAGACTACGTTGTCCACATTCCTTCCTCAAGCGAGTACAGCGTGCTCAACCTGGCTGTCTCAGCTTCAATACTGATGTACGAGATATTTATGGACCACGCGGGGAGGCGGGCCAAGGACTTGAGGAGGCCTGCGAGCAGGGAGATCGTCGACAGGATTTATGCGGAGGCTGAAACAATATTCGACAGCCTAGTACTCCCGGAGGTTAAGAGGAGTGTGGTGATGCAGTCTTTGAGAAACATCGTCGGGCGTTCAACACCCTCCGCAAAGGAGGCTGGGAGCCTACTATGGTTCTTAAGAAAGACTAGGCTGAGAATAGAGATGTTGAAGAGAAGGGTTGGGGATTATGTTTTTAAACAATAAGACGCAATACCCTATTATTCTGGAGTAGATGGTTACCAATCTGCCCCCGCAGGCTGAAGCGCAGTATAAGAAGGTTGTCGCCTCCAAGAGCAAGGAGGAGAAGCTTGAAAACCTCAAGATATTCCTATCCATGATACCTGAGCACAAGGGGACTGAGAAGCTCCGGGCGCAGGTTAAAAGACAGATATCGAGGCTGCAGGAGGAGATACTCGTTGAGAAGAAGAGGAGAAGCTCTAGACAAGTGGTCTTCGACAAGGGCGATAACACCGTTTTAACAACGATACTTGCTAGGGATAAGGGGCTGCTCTATGACTTTCTCTCCCACATCAGGCTTTTCGGAGAACAATCCATACTTGATTCTCTGAACGAGCTTAAACCCTTGAGCACATCTTTTGAAGACATTGCTGTAAGCTTCATGCCTATCCCCATGTCGCTGATAGAGAACCGCAGGTACTCGCTTATCCAGACAATTCTTTTCAAATCGGATTTAATCCTAGTTCTGCTGGGCAAAGCAGACCCTTATGGGGAATACCGCTTAGCTAGAGAAGTGCTGTCGAGATTCGGCATATATCTTGCGTCAAAGAATTCCACAGCTTCTTTCAAAAGCCTTAAAGCAGGCGGGATAACCGTAGTTAACAAATCTCGTTTTCTAAGGGAAGAGGAGATTAGAAGGTTCCTCGCTGAGCAGGGCTTTGAGAGCGGTATAGTTAACCTCTCAGAATACGCTTCGCTCTACACACTTGAAAGCTCGATTCGAGGATTGCAGAGAAGAAACTTCCTGCTGATAGTAGAAGATGATTTGGATGAGGAGAAGCTTGCTTTAGAGCTTAAGGTCCCCGTGGAGAACGTTATTAAAACAACTGTTTTCCTTCAAGGAGATTTTTTGACGAAGGTTTTCGAAGCCTCAGGGGTTATGAGAATATATTTGAAACCGCCTTCAGCAGCGGCCCCGTCGGAGAAGCCTATTCTCGTGGATAGGGATATTACTGTTGGGGAGCTTGCTTCAAAAATTCACAAAGGCCTTTCTGAAAGCTTGAAGTACGCGAGGCTTTGGAGGGGCGGCTTTAAGTCTACACTGCTCAGAGTCAGCTCGTCTTTCAAGCTGCTCGACAAGGATGTGGTGGAGCTACGTACGAAATAGAAGTAGAAGGCTTGAGAATTAACGTGAGTCCCCAGGTTTATCCTCCTTCGGAAGACTCTTATCTGCTGCTCGACGCCATTAAAAACCTCAGAGCTGGGAAAGCACTGGAAGTAGGATGCGGATGCGGCCTAATATCTATGGTTCTTGCCCTGAACTCTGTGGAAGTATTCGCTATAGATGTGAGCAGGGAGGCGTGTGTGAACACTCTTCAAAACTCGAAGAGGAATAGTCTCAGAGGAATCATACACGTAATAAATGGTGATATGGCGACAGCATTGAGAAGGGGCTTGAGATTCGACCTAATAGTTAGCAATCCGCCATACCTCCCAGTCGAGCAGTCTGCGAAGGAGGATGTTTCATGGGCTGCTGGAAGAGACAACTTCCTCTCCAAAAAGCTTCTGGAAAACACTCTTCCATTGCTTTCCGACAGAGGCGTAATGCTTCTAGTGCAGTCCAGTCTTTCAGACATGGGCGGCCTCAAAAGGCTCATGGAGAAAAGGGGCTTCAAAATGGAAGAGGCATCGCATAAAGAATTCTTCTTCGAAAGAATCATAGTGTTTAAGATCAGTAAACGCTAGTCTCGCGTGAAAATACGGTACTTGACTTCTGTAGAAAGCTCCTCCACAACCCTCTGAGCCATAAGCTTAGCAATCCCCTGTATCCCGGTTCTCTTCGAAAAATCTTCAAAGGATGAGAATGGTTTTAAAGCCCTCTCCTCAAGTATCTTCTTAGCGTTCATCTTCCCGATACCGGGTAGGAGCTCTATTGCATGCATCTTCGGAGACACGGATTGAAGATTGTTGAGAAGCTCTACAAACCTCTGCTCGTTATTCAGTATTATCAGCTCCGCAACCTCCGGCAGTATGAACCTTGCCTGGGGAGTAAGCTCCGAATACCTTATTCTGCCGAGCACGTTCTTAACCTGAGGCCTATCCCCCTTGCCTATGAACACTTTCTCCTTCAGGTTAAGCTTCACGTGGGGGAAGAGGGAGGCTTCGAGTAGCGTGAAATAGGCGTCTCCTAAGAGCTGCGCGTAGGGGGAATGCACCGGCTTACCGATTCTGCTTAAAACCCTGCCCTCTTCCACGAAGTCTAGAACATAGCCGTATTCTTCGAAAACTCTTTTACCCTTGGCAAAACTCATTGTTCAACCCCACCTCTTTCCCAGCCTACATGGCCGGCAAAACTATGGATCGCAATAGGGAGTCAAAGTGTTCCCCATGCTTCCTCCCCCGGGTTATCCGAGTATCCATCGCTTTAGTCGCGGTTTTCTATTGTCGATTGTTTAAAGATAAGTTTTTCTTTAAGGCTTTCATGACCTTTACAGCCTATGAGGATAAGGTATTTGTAGGAGGAAATGACTTGTCAGAGTTAATCTGAGGCTTAAACCTTTTTAAACAAGGACTGAGTCGGAAAAATAAGCGGGTAATATGCTTTATTTGAAAAGCCTTGTCGTAGAGCTCGGGGGCAAAACCGTAATAAAAGGGGTGGACTTTCAGGTTAAACGCGGAGAGTTAGCGCTACTCATGGGGCCAAACGGCTCAGGGAAATCCACACTGCTACACGCAATAATCGGGGACAAGAGGTGTAGACTGGTCTCGGGGTCGATTCTCTTCAACGGAGTAGAGTTAGCCGGTTTAGCGATGGAGGAGAGGGTTAGGCTGGGCTTGGGATTAGGCTTCCAGTTCCCACCGAGGCTGAAAGGCGTTAAGCTTAGGCTTCTCGCGTTAAGGATTCTCGAGAAAAGAGGTCTTGCTAGAGACGAGGCTGAGAAAACTCTTGAAGAGTATTCGAGGCTCCTGAAGATGGAGAGCCTCCTAGGCAAGGATTTCAACGTTGGCTTCAGCGGTGGGGAGGTTAAGAGGGCTGAGCTGATGCTTACCCTTATTCAGAACCCTCGTTTTCTCCTCTTGGACGAGCCTGACTCCGGTGTCGACGTGGAGAATCTTGCGCTAATAGGCTCAGCAATATCCCAATACCTGTCTTCAAACGGGAAGGCTGCGATACTGATAACCCACACGGGCCATATTGCTAAACACGTCAAGGCTTCTGAAGCGCATGTTATGATCGACGGAAGAATAGTGTGCAGCGGAGACCCTGGGGAAATGGTTTCAAACGTTATGGAGCACGGTTTCGAGAAATGCGCGGAATGCAGGAGGGCTAGGCGATGAACCTGGAGAAGGCTAGGAGAATGCTTAAGCCGAGGGCTGAGAAGGCATTGGCGAAAACAGCTCAATACGGATTGGACATAGATCTCTCAGAGTTCAGGATTGAAGCAGGGTTGGGAGAAGGAGTTGAAGGCTCTGAGAGGGTTTTAGAATCGGTTGGGATAGACCCTAGGGAGAGAAACAGGTCTGGAAGCTACTACCAGGTGGATAATAGGACAGTATACGCCTCCGCCAGACAGCGCGGGCTAACGGTTAAGCCTTTGAGCGAGGCGCTTAAAGACTCTGAAAACCTGAATTACTATTGGAGGGCGCTACCAGTAGACACCGACAAGTATACTGCTATAGCGTTCCTAGGGGAGAGAGAAGGATACTTCATAAGGGTAGACGACGGCGTTAGTGTTGACACGCCTGTTCAAGCATGCCTCCTGCTGAGGACACCGGGTTTGATTCAGGCTCCGCACAACATAGTAGTGGTCGGAGAAAACTCTACGTTGCACGTAATAACAGGATGCGCCGCTATGAGAGAGGAGGCTGGCCTCCACATCGGAGTGTCTGAGTTCTACGTGAAGAAGGGAGGCACTTTAACATTCACCATGATCCACAGCTGGGGTAAAACAGTCCACGTCAGGCCTAGGACAGTCGCCCACGTTGAGGAGAACGGTGTCTTCATAAGCCACTACATAAACACTTCACCAGTATCTTCTCTCCAAACAAATCCCGTGGTTTACCTGAACGGAGAGGGGAGCAGAGCCCACTTGTCATCCATCATAATAGGCAAGGAGTCGTCTCGAATAGATGCGGGAGGCACCTTGGAGCTCGTTGCCCCAGTATGCTCAGGCGAAATAGTGTCTAGGACAATAGGCTTCGACAATAGCGTAAACGTTGCCAGAGCCAGGGTCGCCGGCAGGGCTCCCGGAACAAAGGGGCATGTGGAGTGTAGAGGACTACTACTGTCAAACGGGTCAAGGATAGATGCGATACCCGAGCTGGAGGCGAGCGTGCAGGATGTTCAGCTGACCCATGAGGCTGCGATAGGCAGAATAGCCGAGGAAGAACTCCTCTACCTTGTTGCAAGAGGCTTCACAGAGGAGGAGGCAAGGTCGATAATAGTGAGAGGCTTTCTGAGCGTCGAGCTCACAGGGCTTCCGGAAAACTTAGCAAAGTACTTAGAGAACATCCTAGACAGCTTATCGGCCTCGCTCTAGTTAAAAACCCCAGGCATAACTAAAACATGAAGAAATTTTCCTAAACCATGATTCCCCAATTTTTCTTCAATAATAATATAGATAAGTCTATTGTCCTACCCTGTTTATGAGATTAATGTGAGAGAACGCCCTGGCCGGGAATTTCGGCGAATGCTTTCGAACCCGGGTCGGGAGGGTGACAGCCTCCTATGCTAGACCTCTGTGCCCCTTTGACTACACCACCAGGGCGTTTGTTAAACCTCTCCTGCAAAGCTTCTTGGAGAAAAATAAACCTTTCGCCAGTGTGTTTTAATGAATCCTCCTGATGCTTATGAATAAGTGCAGTAGATTAGGAGCTTGACCTCGGGGTACTCCCTGTGGAAGTCTAAGAATGTTTTGAAGAATCTTCCCCATTCTCTCGCATTCTCGTTTATGCCGAACCTGCCATCTATGTAGTTGTCTATCCACTTATCCAAATCCTTCCTCAAATCTCCTGAAAACCTTTTCTGAACCTCCTCGGTCAGAAATTCTCCGACGATCTTTCTGTCTTTCGAATCTTCTTTAAACAATAGCTTTTTAGAGATCAGTCTCTTAGTCTCTTCCCCAACCTCTTTTAAATCAAGTATTCCGGAGGACCAAGCAACTGCGATAGCGCGATACTTCCCTAAGAATTTTTCACCCTTTCTCCAGCAAAGTCTTCTGGATCTGAACGTTCTTACCTCAACCCTCTCCATCAGCTCGGCTATCGTTTCCACCAGTAGTTTATTATACTCTGGCTTCACGCTTAAGCACCAGTCTAGGGTTTGATCCGTGTAGTCTCTCCTATATTCGTAGGACGAGTACCCGATTGCAGGTATGTACTTAAAACCCTTGTAAAGCATGAATTTAAGAGTGTAGTCCATTCTGGGAGCAAACTCCTTAAAAGCATTGTTGAACCTCTTCATAACAGGGAGCGAACATTTCCCCAAGAGCCTTGCTCTAGAATAGTACTCGGCCAACTACTTTCCCCTACCATCCATTAACTCCAAACCGGTTCTTAAACTCTTCCGATATGAATGGGGCTTCTCCCGTGGGCTCAGTCTACTTAAGTATTCCCACCACTCCGCCGAAGCCCTTGTAAAGCATCATTCCTTCTTCCGTTGCTGTCGATATCAACTCTAGTTGCACGCCTTTCTCCGAAGCCATTTCAACATACTTGTCTAGCAGGCTCTCCTTCTCAGCCACCTGCAGACTTGTTGAACCGCATTTAGGGCACGGCGTTGAGGATATTTTAGCTGGGAGAACCACCATCTCTTGGGATGCGTGCTGCTCAGTGGTCTCGTAACCACAATTGTTGCATTTGATTTTAACTATGAAAACGTCAAGGGCCTCGGAGAAAAGTATGAGTCTGACTCTTCCGCTTAAGACAGCGTCCTCAACCTCCTTCGGTCCGTAGACAACCTTATCCGGCTCCATGCTGAGAAGCTTTAGGAAACTGTTCACTAGGTTCCTCTCCTTGATTATCTCAAGCTCCTGAAGCTTCTCAGAGGCTTTCTCCAGAATCTCCTTCACCCCCTGGTGGCCAGTATAGGAGGTATCTACTACAACCAGGATTTTCCTCCGGAGCTCGTAGTGTATGAAGTCCTTATCGAGAAAAGTCTCCTTAGTAGGCCCCGGGCCACCCACGATAAGCCCCTTGATATCAGGATTCTGAAGGTAGACCTCATTAAGCCGCTCGGCCACGCGCCTGTAGAAATCGTTAAGCTCCATCTCCCTCAGCCTTTCAAACCTCCTGGCAGACTGCCCTCCCTTGCTCGTCTTACCCGGGACCCCTGATGTGAGTTCTTCCCTTATATCTACGCTCCTGCCGGATGCTATTGCTATCGTAGCCTCAGAGTTATCTATGGACAGGATGAGATATTTGTCCTTCTTCTCCAGAATCTCCTTAAGAGGCTCCACGTAAAACTTGTCGTCGCAACCGTAGTAGGAGAGGGTGATCTTCTCAGGAGGCTCTATCACGTGTATCTCAATGTTCTCCGAGCCCGGGGTTTCGCCGGGGATTGCTCCGCAAAATATTACTAGCCCGTTTTCAGGAGCCTCGTCGTAAAGCTTAAGCCTCTGCTGAACCTTGACTATCGCGTCCTGAACGTTCTTCCTGGTCGTCCTAGACTTGATGTTAGATGCTTTACCATATTCTTCCCTCAGGTTAGTCATCACCTCGCTTATCCTCCTCCCAGGAGGGATGTACAGGCTGATGAGCTCCGTGCCCCTCCCCCTTTTCTCAGAGAGCTCTCTAATAATCCTCCTGGAAAGGTACTCCCTCACCGAAGATGTTAACGATTTCTCGCTCAAAACCCCAGGCCTCGAAACAGCTTTAGCACCCCATATATTAATATTTCACCCCAAGGGAGGGATAGGGGAGAGAAATGAGGGTCGTTCTTAAAATAGGGCATGCCCTCTTCAAGGATGATTCGATAGACTTAGAGAAGATGCGTGGGACAACGGACGCGATACTTAGGCTGCACAACGCAGGGCACAGGGTCGTCGTAATAGTTGGCGGCGGCGGGCTCAGCAGGACCTACATAAAGGCAGCTAAGAGTCTCGGCGCAGACCTTGCTACATGCGACGAGGTCGGTATAATGGTTACTAGGTTGAATGCTCTCCTACTGTCTATAGCGCTCGGCGAGGCTTCAAGCAGGAGTATCATAGGAAGCTTTGAAGAGCTTGAGAAACAATTGGACGTTGCTGGAAACAAAATACTAGTGGGGGGAGGCTTCTCCCCGGCACAGTCTACGGACGCTGTGGCTGCGCTCGTGGCTGAGAGGATAAAAGCCGACCTTATGATAAAGACTACGGATGTCGACGGCGTATACGACGCCGACCCCTCGAAAAACCCGGATGCGAAACTGCTTAGGGAAGTAAACATAGGGAGGCTCAGAGAAATATTGAGCAGGATGGAGTCTACGCCGGGAGAATACAGGCTTCTAGACCAGGTCTCTCTATCCATACTTGAAAGATCGAGGATACCGCTCGTAATCGTAAACGGCTCTGATCCTTCTAACATTCTGAGAGCGGTCTCGGGGGAGAAAGTAGGCACGCGAATAACCTACTCTAGCCATTGAAACCCCCACGGCTGAAGCCTGTGAGATTCTCGGTTTACTAGACATGATGCCTTCATCCTACCGAGTTCTGGGTTGTGTCAAGACCAGGAATAGGAAATACTTTATGGTGACACTCGCCGTGCAGTGTGCTAAGTATCGAGGAGATACGTGAGGAGGTTCTTGTATGGTTCATGCAGAAGATATTCTTCGGAATTGACGATGACGAGAGTTTGGAAAGGTTTTTAAAAAGTGAAACATAGTTTTCAACGTGTCTGAGGATAGAGCTACTCTAGGGCGGTTTGAGAAATATCTTACCTTATGGGTTGTTCTTAGCATGTTTATTGGCTTTCTTCTAGGCAGGTTCTTCCCATGGCTCGGGTTGTGGCTGGAGTCGCTCCAAGTAGGGGAAGTATCTATTCCAATGGGAATATGCCTGTTTCTACTTATGTATCCAACTATGGTGAACATAGAGTTGAAGGAAATAGTAAAGGCAGCTAAATCCCCTGAGCCCACAGTCATTACATTAATAGGCAACTGGGTTGTGGCCCCAGCCCTCATGGCTCTGCTAGCCCGCATATTCTTAAGCAGTTACCCCGAGTATGCCGCAGGAGCAATTCTGCTCGGGATAGCGCCTTGCACAGGAATGGTTCTATTCTGGGTTCTGCTTGCCGGAGGAGATGTGGCCAAAGGTGTGGTGATAACTGCTATAAACGCGTTGTCAACTCTGATCCTCTACACGCCTCTAGCAACCCTCTATCTTGGAATTGGGGGGATACCTATTCCAATAGCCCCGATTGCTCGAAGCGTAATCCTCTTCGTCGGCCTACCGTTAATCCTAGGCCAGGCTTCAAGGAAGCTCCTTATCGAGAAGAAAGGTGAAAAGTGGTTCAGAGACACTTTCCGCCCTCTCCTAGGAAACATTGCAGCAGTATCGCTGCTTGCCACCATCGTAATACTGTTTTCTTTAAAGGGCGAGGTGATCGTAAATCAGCCTTTTTTAATAGGTTTAATATCAGTACCTATATTGATGCATTTCTTCATCATGGCCACAGTCTTCTACCTAGTGCCATGGCTCCTAGGGTTTGATTACAGGGACGCGGCTACAATTGCATTCATCAGCTCAGGAACCCAGTTTGAAGTTGCCATAGCAACAGCCACACTCGTATTCGGCGTCGATTCCGGGGCGGCTCTCGCAACTGTGGTCGGCCCCCTATGGGAGGTTCCGTCAATGCTTTCATTCGTAAAAATAGTTTCGAAAACCAAGCAACGCTTGTTCATAAACCGTTAGGCAAATATCAATCTCACCTATTTTTCTTGGAAATATCATTTCTTCAGATTCTTGTTAATAAACGGTTAGACGAGCGCTGTATGCACTAAAGTGATTGAAGATGCCGAATATCAGTGCTATGAGCTTCCTCTTTTGGGCGGCTTCTATTTTTCATCACACTAAGCAACAGGAAGTTTTAGAAAGAAGCATGCCAAGTTACGCGAACAGAAGGGCATCGAGAAACATCTTAACTACAAGAAGGCATTCGTAAGTCTACTATAGTTAGATAATGCCTACAGAAGGATATTGAAGGAATATAGTGAAGTCAAAATAGAGATCGGTAATGAAATCGATTGCATTCGAGTCTAGTATCCAAGTTCGCGCGCTAGAGGGTTAAGACAGTTATTATGCACGCAAGCTTGCGAAGCAAGCTTACCGCACTTACCCGCTCGAATATAGGAAGGAATACTTGTGTTCCGCATGCTTTTTAGCCAAGTTTGGGTTAAGAAAAAAGTTTCGAAGGATATTGGGAAAAAGGAGCATAAGGTTTCCATAAGCTGGCTTGAAGAACCTCCTTAAGGGGGAGTGGGGCCGGGGTGACTTTCAGCACACACGTGCTTTTGAACACCCATTCACGGGTAGCTCCCTTAAAGCTCCAACCTCTCCTCATCTCCCCAATGGGATCGTCTTTACTATTAATTGGCTGGAGCCCGCCGTCCTGCCTGGTTAGACTACGGCCCCACTCCGGGAGAGTTTTGTTAAACACGGGTTTTAAAGGTTTTCCATGGCTTACTGCTGGAAACATAAAGCAAATTTTATGCTGCTTAACAAACAGGAAAGGGCATAAAATAAGGGTTTAGAATAAAAAGGTTTTTATTAGGGGTAGGGTTTTAATCCAAACAGATGGGAAGATGGTTCACGCATACGTTTTGATAAACGTTGAGATAGGGACGGAGAACGATGTGTTGAGCAAGCTTAAGGAAATACCTGGGGTTGCAGAGGCTTGGATAGTCTTCGGAGTCTACGACATAATAACGAAGGTCGAGGCAGATAGTAGTGAGAAGCTAAAGGATTTCATAAGCAGATCCATAAGGAAGATCGAGGGCGTTAGAAACACTCTTACACTAATGCCGATAGAAGGATTCACCAAGTAGTTCTCGCTGTGCTAGTGGACTGGTGGAGATGAGTATCGGATTCAGGTCTAGGAGGGAACAGGAGCGTCTGTTAAAGAGGCTCGGTATAAAGATAGAGGAGATACAGGGTGTTAGGAGCGTAGTCATAGAGACGGATACCGAGAGAATAGTCTTCGATTCTCCCATGGTGACTAAGATGGTAGGCGGCCCCCAAGAGATATATCAGATAGTGGGGGAGCCCGTGGTTGAGAAGAAAAAGGAGGAGTACGTCCCGTCGGAGGATGATGTTCTGCTAGTAGCCAAGCAGACGGGTAGGAGTGTTGAAGAAGCTAGGAAAGCATTGGTTACGACGGGTGGGGACATCGCTCAAGCAATAGTTCTACTGCAATCCGGAAGCCCTTGAGGAAAGGAATATCTTAACCCCCTCCGCCTTTTTCTAAGCTGAAAATGATATGTGAAATATGCGGGGGTAGGGCGCCCAGGCTCAGAAGGGTTGTTGTAGAAGGCAGTGTTATGAGCGTCTGCCCAGACTGCTTTAACACTCTTACGAAGAAGATTCCTGTTGAAGAGGGTTTCCCTGAGAGCGTTTGCAGGGCCCAGCCGAAGGTGAAGAAGCCTGTAGCTAGGCCCTCCACCCTCAAGCCCGTTGAGAAGAAAGTGGTAAAGACAGAGGCTTCTCTCGAGATGGAGCTTGTGGAGAATTACAGGGATTTGATAAAGAATAGGATGAGAGAACTGGGCTGGAGCGAAGAGGAGCTTGGGGCCAGAACGGGTTTAAAAGCCTCTCTCATAAGGAAGATCGAGTCCGGAAGGATCATGCTCTCTATTCCTGACGCTAGGAAGATGGAGGATGTTTTGAAGATAAAGCTGCTCAAACCCAGTTCGGCGGAGAAGGAGCATGTTCCAGTAAAGCACGTGGCTAAACCCTTGTCAAGCATAACCTTGGGAGACGTTCTTAGGGAAGAGTCTTCGGATAAGGAATGAGTGAAAACGCTTTCGAAATAGGCGTCCTACGCTTAGGCCATAGAATAATCAGGGATAAGAGAGTAACAATGCATGCCTTCCTCGTCTCAAGAGCTTTCGGGGCGAGCGTCTTCATCATACATGGAGATAAGGATTCTAAGCTTGAGGAGAACGCGAAAAAGATCGTTAGGACATGGGGCGGTAGAATAAAAGTGGAATATGCTGAGAATTGGCTGGAGACGGTGGGGGAGTGGAGAGAAACAGGCGGCCTAATAACCCACCTCACGATGTACGGCATGCCTGTTGAAAGCATCATTAACGACATAAGGAGGGCGGGGAGGATTCTGGTTATAATCGGGGGGCAGAAGGTTCCTGGCGAGGCCTACAGGGTTTCAGACTACAACGTCTCCGTTACAAGCCAGCCGCATTCTGAGATAGCTGCTTTAGCAATATTCTTAGACAGGCTTTTCCAGGGGAAGGAGCTCTACAAGCAGCATGAGAACCCGAGGATATTCATAGTTCCTTCTCCAAGGGGAAAAGTAATATGTAGGAACCCCCTGTATAGGAATGATAGTATTGGGCGAGGATAGGCTCGACGCAGTAGGCCACCTCTACACGCAGATAGTTGGCCTAATAGGAGGGGACGAGGCCATAGAGGTTGCGGAAGCATTAATACAGCTTAAGAAGGCTACTGAAGAGCAAATATCCACAAAAACCGGGCTGAGAGTGGGGGACGTTAGGAAGATACTGTTCAAGCTCTACGAGAAGGCTCTGATAACCTACGAGGAGGTGAAGAAGGAGGAGGGTGACAAGATAAAGAGCATATTCCTATGGCTGCCACTGATAGACCAGGTTGAGGGCATAGCTGCCAACTATAGGAGAATAATACTCCAGAAGCTGAGGAGCAAGCTCGAGTTCGTCGAGAAGAACGAGCTGTACCACTGCGGCAAGGAGGGCCATAAGATACTCACGTTCGACGAGGCTGTTGAAACCCTTTTCAAATGCCCTGTCTGCGGCGAGCCTTTGCAGAGAATGGATAAGGAGAGTTACATGAAGAAGCTTAACACGCTGATAAAAACGATCGAAGATGAGGAGAAAGACTAGAATACCCGATGAAGAAGAGTGCTTGAAAATACTGCGGGAGGAAGGAGTCGCCGACAATGTTATTAAGCATGCTATTAGGGTTCTAGGGGTTGCAAAAGAACTAACGGATAGAATAAGGCTGAAAGGATACGTTGTTGACGATAAACTTGTTGCGGCGGGAGCATTGCTTCACGACATAGGGAGGTCAGTTACCCACGATGTTTCGCATGGTTTGGTGGGCGGGAGAATAATAAGGAGGAGGCAACTAGATGAAAGGCTTGCGAGAATAGTTGAGAGACACGTTGGGGGAGGAATCTCCAGAGAGGAGGCTGAGAAACTAGGTCTAGGTCCTTTAAACCTCGTCCCTGAAACCATTGAGGAGAAAATAGTCTGCTACGCCGACAAGCTTGTGGATGGGGATAGGAGAATAGACTTCCAGGAAACCCTGAAATACTTTGCTGAGAAACTGGGTGCGGAACATCCTGCGATAAAAAGACTGGAAGAATTAGACAAGTTTTTCCAAGAAATCCTCAACTAGCAAAAAATAATGTTTAACCAGCAATAATACGAATTCCTCGAGGATAAGACGCAAGAATCCTAAACATCGAGCCGAGAAACATTTTTATTCTCCCTCGAACCCCGCTTTCCCTAGGGCCCGTAGCTCAAATCCAAATATGTGGAGAGCAGCCTGGTTAGAGCGCTGGGCTTTTAACCCATAGGTTGGGGGTTCAAATCCCTCCGGGCCCGCATTAATTTATAGTTATAGATATGTTTCTGTAATGTCTCACCTTTTTGAAGTTACGTTGAGAACTTAGCCCTCTTCTGCCAACCCTCTAATACATGCTAAGACAGAAGGCAGGATGCGTAGCCAGTTACGCTTAAAAGGCTTGATCAATATTATAATCAGTGATGAAGACTGAGCTAAAAAAGCGCCTCATAAACTCGATCGATTTCCTTCGCGAAACGGGCTTCTTTAAAGATCACTCCAATCTCTCTTCAGAGGAGATTCTTGAAAAGATCTTCAATGGGGAAATCGATTTTAGTGTTCTATGGTATCTAGATGGAGAAGAAGGCATGCGTAAAAGGCGAGAGTGGCGCATAAAGTCGAGTGGAACTATTCTTAAAGAACACGTAGTTAAGTATGAGGAGGAATACATGAAGAAAAGCGATGCCGAGATAGACTGCGAGCTGGCCCCTTTCGATACTAAGAGGTTTTTCATCGAGAGCAGTGAAATCGAGGCAGTGAAAGGCATGGGCATAGCACTGATTAAGAAGCTTGCTAGGATCTCAAGGGGGATTTTTAACCCTACGGATGTCAGGGAGGAGTGGAATTGGAGATATAATGTAAGGGGGGATGTGCGATGCAGAGTATTTTTCAAGTTCAGGGAGAAAGAGCATTACGTTGACTTCACTAGCTATGGTCAGGCTCTTGTTATGGAACCAGCCGTCTGGAAGATAAACGAACTGATAAAAGATACTAGATACCAGTATTACTCAGTTTTCATCCCAGATTTATGGATAAACTACGTTGTCTTAACCGAAGAGGAGGCTGAGAAGCTTAAAGAAAGAGGGTGGAAGCTCTCTCTTCCTCCCGAGCGGTTAAACTTAGACTAGGGTGGGACCTTATAGTGCTCATAGTTATCCTTGCTAATTAAGCATAGGACGCCTTCTCGGAACTCGGTCTCAATTATCCTATCCAAATCTTCAAGATATATGGGCACTACGATTCCAAACCTAGCATCCTTCCACTCACCATCAAGATAGCCCTCCACCTGTGGGATAGCTTCGTAGTCTATTGTCTTCTGCAAACTTTCCATAGAGGTTACCGAGGTTTTAACCTCGGCTATCGCTATAAGCCCGGTTTTATGGTATACGTAGAAGTCAGGTCCCCATCTTTCATAGCCTTGAACGACTACGAGCTCCTCCTTCGGTATGCCGGTTATTTTAGATACTATCTCCTTTATTTCATCTTTACGATAGAGTCTTACGTATTCCCAGCCGACTTCCCCAGTCAAAATTCTAGCCTCTGGATTCACCTCCGGTAATCCTTTAGTAAAGATAAGCTCCCTGAGCTCCTTCACCTTATTTACTAGGGCCGATTTGGGTTCCTCGAAAATTATCTCGTAAGGTCTTGTTTCTTCACCTACTCCTAGGAAGTATTCTATTTCGAGCCTGTTCCACTCTTCGTCGTAAACCATGCTTTTTATCTTTCTGTATTCATATGTGGTCGCCTTTATCTTGGAAAGGTATTCCTTAGACTCCTTATGAACCAGTTTGATCAGGTGTTCTTTCTCATAGCCTTTTATCGCTAGGATGACGGCCGGTCCATAGTCAGATCTATCATAATGTAGATCCTCTTTAATGGTTAATTCACAGACTTTCTTCCCATTCATGATGAGCCAGTATTTTCCTTCCTCGAACACTATGCCAAACGGGATTTCTCCCTCTTTTATCACCGTCCTAATGAAATCGTAGGTGGTGATTTTAACAATCCTAATCTCGACCTCCTCTCCATCAATGCCGATTTCAGGAAGATCGAAATCCATCCTTTCACCTTTGTACTCCTTGTAGAAGGCCCTTCCCTTGACTTCGATCCTAATCCAGCATGGTTCACCACCTAGGTATGGAGCCAGTTGACTATGAGATACGTAAACCCTCAGATTATCCTTATGCTGTTTCAAAACGCATTTCACCACTACTCCATCCGGGTAGTTGGCTATTCTGCTGAGCTCCTCCAACGCCTGTTCGATGCTCTTCTCCCTCATTCTGCTGACTATTGCTGAGGCTAATGCGCAACCTTCCAAAGTGCTCTCAGGATATCTGAATGCTTTTTCAACAACGTCTCTGAGCTTAGCGTTCGCTACTTCCCTATTTCCCTCTGATGAATTGAGGGCTTTGCCATAAACCTTTTTCAAAACCTCTAGGAGCCATTTCGCAGCTTCATACCCGTCTGGCCCAAGGTTTCTCTTTACGCAGTCTATCAGCTCCAGGGCCTCGTTTGCAAGCTGGGTGTCGGAAATTAAAATCGACGAGTAGAATGCCGCTATCTCGTTCTCGATATTCTTAACGTACTCCTCGCCTTCCTTCTTAGCCCTTTCAAAAGCCTCCTCAGCCGTATCGCCTTTCTTAACATGCTCCGTTATCTTTCTCACCAGCTCCATCCTTCTCTCCCCGCTCAGCGTCTTGAGCCACTCAACGTTCTTCGCTAGAGTGTTGACAACGTCTAACGCCTGCGAGTCGGTTAGGCTGCTGAGCAGAATAGATTTGAGAAGCTCCTCCTTGAAACCGCTTCCCAGAATGCTTCCAAGCAATTCGCTTACGCTTGTTATCTGCTCGTAGAAAGCTCTCTTATCCACGCTGGTCCAGACTACCTTTGTCTCAACCGCTTGGATTCCTACGAAAGCCCCTGAGGAATACGAGAGTAA
>Ga0105158_1000101_pt1 | contig 37880 bp, 40 predicted proteins | sample LHCtaG_FD_81567 | JGI IMG/M metagenome (GOLD analysis project Ga0105158, IMG submission 81567) | Hot spring microbial communities from Little Hot Creek, USA to study Microbial Dark Matter (Phase II) - LHC4sed_matched | ecosystem: Environmental > Aquatic > Thermal springs > Hot (42-90C) >...
GAAAGTTATGGATGAGGTGATAGCCATCTCCAACCCAGACACCCCGACCGTGGCCTCCACCCTCAAGACCTTCAAGGCCGCCGAGATCTGCGGCGCACACATGCTGGGGGCGGTGCTGAACATGGTCAGGGGGGAGCCCTATGAACTCTCCGACGCTGAAATAAAGAGGATCCTGGGGTGGCCCATCCTCGCGAAGATTCCAGACGACCCAAAGGTCAGGGAGGCGACCGCCATGGGCGTCCCGGTGATAAAATATAAGCCCAGCTCCCCCTCAGCCAAGGAGTTCAGAAGAATGGGGGAGGAACTCTACAAAACGTTGCAGAAAAAATTTAGGTGAACTACCCCGGCTTTCGCAGGAACTTCCTGATTCATCGCGAGACTTGCTGGTTCACCAGTTTCCCATTAGCTAGCCTGACCCTGGCCTTCCCCCTGTTTTTCGGGCCCTTAACGGTAGGAGTCTTCTCGGGGATAAAGGTAAAAACCAGGTGGCCAGAAAAGTGATGGACGACTGGTTTGAAGAATGGTGGCCCTTCAGGCGGAAACCCTTTTTCAGACTTTTCAGGGAGATGGACAAGTTCTTCGAGGAGGTCTTCAAGGAGATGCAGGAGTTCGCTCCAAAGGAATTCTTCAAGGAGAGGAAGCTTCCGGACGGCTCGGTGGTGAAGAGCTTCGGACCGGTCATCTATGGGTATTCCATGACCATAGGGCCTGACGGCGTGCCACGGGTTCGCACGTTCGGCAACCTCAAGCCCACACCCATCCCGCAGCCCACCGAGAGCAGGGAGCCATTTGTGGAGGTCATCCCCTCCCCCAACATCATCAGGGTGGTGGCTGAGATCCCGGGGGTGAGCAAGGAAGACATCGATCTCAGAGCCACCGAAACCAAGCTGGTTATCTCCGCCCAGCACGGGGAAAGAAAATACTACAAGGAAATCGAGCTTCCGGCTAAGGTCGACCCCAAGAACGTGGACGCGAGCTACACCAACGGGGTGCTGGATGTCATCCTGAGGCGGCAGCCGGAGGAGAAGGGTGGGGAAAAGATCAATATAAAGTAAATCTTGGGTGCCTGTAGGGTCTGCGGCGGGGAAGCTAGAGAGATATCTAGAGTTCTAGGGGTTTGCGGGAGATGCATCAGGGAGAGATTCGAAGAGGCCGAACCCCACCTCAAAGAAGCCCATAGGAGGGTTCGCTCCGGGTACGGTCTCCCGCCGGAGATTCCCGGGGCTCCTGAAGGCTCGCCCTGCATGGGGTGCGGAAACGGGTGCAGAATCCCGGAAGGGGGAAGGGGCTTTTGCGGTCTGGTCGAGAACCGGGGCGGAAAGCTGGTGAGACTCTTCGGGACCCCCGAGAAGGGGCTACTCCAGTTCTATTACGACCCACTGCCCACCAACTGCGTCCCCGCTGAGTTCTGCGCTGGATCGGGAGGGGCAGGATATCCCAAGTGGTGCAGGACGCCACGGGGAGATATAGGATTTTACAACCTCGCAGTCTTCCTCGGGAGCTGCACCTACAGCTGCCTCTTTTGTCAGAACTTCAGCTTTAGGGAGCTCACCGAGATGGGCAGGCCCACCTACACCGCCTCCGAGCTGGCCGAAAAAGCGAACGAAAGGGTAGGGTGCGTCTGCTTCTTCGGTGGGGACCCCTCAAGCCAGATGCCCTTCGTCCAAGCCTCCTCCGAGAAGATGCTCGAGCGGGCGGGAGGGAGGCTCCTGAGGATCTGCCTAGAGACCAACCTGAACATGAGGTGGGAGGATCTGGAGAGGTTCGCCCCCCTTTCGCTAAAAAGCGGGGGGGGAATAAAGGCGGACCTGAAGTGCTGGTCCACGGAGCTCCTGTACGCGCTCAGCGGGGTCAGGCACAGGGTCGCGTACGTTAATTTTGAGAAGCTCGCCAAGCTCCACAGGAAAAGGCCGGAGGTGCCCTTTGTGCGTGCCAGCACCCTTCTAGTCCCGGGATATATCGACGAGGAGGAAATCCGCCTCCTCGCCTCCTTCATTGCTCGGCTGGACCCCACCATTCCCTATTCGCTGCTCGCCTTCCATCCCACCTATTTCATGGACGACCTTCCGAGGACGAGGAGGGAGGATGCCGAGAAGTACCTGAGGATATGCGAGGAGGAAGGGCTGGAAAAGGTGAGGATAGGAAATCCCTGGCTCCTGACCTAGTCTCTGGGAAAGAGAGGAGCCCCGCAAACGGTTAATTTTTCCTGAAGCAGACCTGAATGCCCGAACTTCCGAAGGAATACGACCCCCTCAAGGTGGAGGAGAAGTGGCAGAAGAAGTGGGAGGAGCAGGGGATCTACAGGTTTAGATGGGACGACCACAAATCACCGACCTATGTGATCGACACGCCGCCGCCTTACCCGAGCGGGGAGTTCCACATGGGGACGGCACTGAACTGGACCTACTTCGACATCGTGGCAAGGTACAAGAGAATGAGGGGCTTCAACGTCTTCTTTCCCCAAGGCTGGGACTGCCACGGACTTCCAACGGAGGTGCAGGTGGAGAGGAGGTACGGGATTAAAAAAGGTGACCTCCCGCCTGAAAAGTTCAGAGAACTCTGCATCCATCTAACCAAGGAGAACATCGCCCACATGAGGGAGGAAATGAAATCGCTCGGCTTCTCCATAGACTGGTCCACCGAGTATGAGACCATGGACCCCTCTTACTTCGGGCGGACCCAGCTCTCTTTCATCCTGCTCTACAAGAAGGGGTTGATCTACCGGGGGGAACACCCGGTGAACTGGTGCCCCAGATGCGAGACGGCCATCGCCGATGCCGAGGTGGAGTACGAGCCCAGAATCGCCAAGCTTTATTATATAAAGTTCAGGCTGGCGGACAGCGGTGAGTACCTGAGCATCGCCACCACGAGACCGGAGTACCTGCATGCCTGCGTCACGGTTGCCGTTCACCCGGAAGATACAAGGTACAAAAACTACGTCGGGAGGGAGCTGGTGGTCCCGCTTTTCGAGCGGAGGGTGAGAATCATCGAGGACCCGGAGGTGGACCCGCAGTTCGGGACTGGGGTGGTGATGATTTGCACCTTCGGGGACAAAACAGACGTGCGCTGGGTGAAGCGCCATGGACTTCCGGTAATCAGAGGCATGGATGAGAAGGGAAGGCTGGTGGGGGCTGGGGAATTCTCTGGGTTAGGGGTGGAAGAGGGAAGGGAGAGAATCGTGCAAAAAATGAGGGAAAACGGGCTCGTGGAAAAAGAGGAGGAGCTCCCACAGGAAGTTGGAGTTTGCTGGAGATGCAACACACCGGTTGAGATACTGAGCAAGCCACAGTGGTTCCTGAAGGTTTCGGAACTCAACCCCAAGGCTCTAGAGGGAGCTGAGAAGGTTAGGTGGGTCCCGCCTTACATGAAACAGAGATTCGTGGACTGGGTCAAGTCCATGGAGTGGGACTGGGTGATATCCAGGCAGAGGATCTTTGCCACCCCCATCCCCGCCTGGTACTGCTCCTCCTGTGGAGAGGTGGTCGTGGCAGAGGAGAATCAAGTGCCGGTCATCCCAGAGAAGAGCAAGCCCCCGGTGGAGAGATGCCCCAAATGCGGCTGCACCTCCTTCACGCCGGAGAGGGACGTGCTGGACACCTGGATGGACAGCTCCATAACCATCGCCTGCCACGCGGGATGGCCAAACCTAGACCGGCGCCTCTTCCCGGCCGACCTCCAGCCAAACGGGACGGATATCATAAGGACCTGGGACTACTACCTCATGATCCGCCATCTCGCCCTCCTGGGGGAGGTGCCGTACAGAGTGGTTCTCATAAACGGGATGGTCTGCGGGGAGGACGGTAGAAAGATGTCCAAATCCCTGGGCAACTATGTGGACACGAGCACCGCTAGAAAGAAGCACGGTGCCGACGCGCTGAGGGGATGGGCCGTTCTGGGAGCCTCGACGGGCTCGGACATACCCTTCAGCTGGAAGGAGGTGGAGTTCTGCCGCCGCCTCATGACCAAGTTCTGGAACGCCGTGCGCTTCTCCCTCCCCCATCTCTCCCGCTCCGCGCCCTCCCAACTGCTGGTGCCAGACCGCTGGATCCTGAGCCGGCTCAACCGAACCATAGAGGCGGTGACAAGATGCCTGGAGGACTTCCAGTTCAACGAGGGCCTCAGGACGCTCCACACTTTTATCTGGCACGATTTCTGCGACATGTACTTGGAGGAGGTCAAGCACAGGCTCTACGGGGGAAGCCCAACCTCTGGCGCGGCGGCTTTCGCCCTCAGAGAGGTCATCGTCAAAACCGTGAAGATGCTCGCCCCCTTCTTCCCCCATTTCGCCGAAGAGGTCTACCAGACCCTTGGGGAAGGGGAGAGAAGCGTTCACCTCTCCGCTTGGCCGGAGGTGGAACGCGAGTTTATAGACGAAAAAGTCGAGAAGGCGGGAGAAATGCTCAATTCTATCATCTCTTCTCTTAGAAAGTTCAAGTCGAATCGGGGCATGCCCCTCAACCAGCCCCTCCCCTGTGTACAGATATACTGCCGAAACCCAGAGGAGGTCAAAGGAGTGGCGGAAGATGTGAAGGGAACCATGCAGGTGGAGAAGCTGGAAATCCTTGAGGGGAAACCCCCTGTGTCAGAGAGAATTTTGGGAGTAAAACTGAACCTGCCAAGGGTAGGGCCCACCTTTAGGAAGAAGACAAAAAGTATTCAGGAGATCCTCTCGAGAGCGGATCCTGTTCAGCTTGCCAAGGAACTCCAGACAAAGGGGAAAATCTCCCTTCAGGTGGAGGGGGAGGAGATTTCCCTCACGGGAGAGGATCTCGTGCTCCTCAAGGAAACCAAGGTGGAGGGGATTTCCGCCTGCGTGGAGGAGTTACCAGAGTTTTCCCTGACCCTCGTGATTTTCGAACCGGGGAACTAGAATCCTCCGCCCAGTCCAAGCAAGATATCCAGTGTCTCCTTCCACTCCACAAAGGGATGTCGGCTATTCGAAGATCACTTCCGTCCCGCTGTGCTTACCCCCTTCCACGATCTCAGGCAGGCGCCCCAGTTCCTCCTTTCCCAGGAAGAGCGTTCTTATCTTGTTGCGTAGGATGAGCCTTGCCGCAATAGGGTCTATGATCATTCTCATCCCCGGAACCACTGCCACATCCACCAGCTTGACGAGGTCCTCGGCCTTTATCTTCTCCAGCTTTTTCGCCGTGGGGTCACGTTTAGGGTCGGCCGTGTAGACCCCATCCACATCGGAGAAAATCACCAACAAATCGGATCGACTCATCTGCGCAAGCACGGCCGCCACGGCATCGGTCGTCTGCCCAGGTGTGGTTCCGCCCATCACGGGCACCTCTCCGCGGAGGGAGGACATCACTGCCCTACCCATATCTTCCTCGGGTCCCTTCAACCCTAAGGCAAGAGCAAGGAGGGCCGCATTCAGCCTCGTCACCTGTATGCCCAGCTGGTGACGCCCTATCTCGTCCACCCCCAGCTTGCCCGCACTCTCGATATAATCCCTAGCCACCGCACCGCCGCCCGTGACCACTAGGACCTCGTGCTTTTCTCTAAGCCTCCTGATGACTTCCGCCGCCTTCGCGAAGGTGCTGGCGTCGGGGCGATCCGGCACAAGGACGGATCCGCCGAAACAGAGGGTTATCCTCATCAGCTTCTCTCGCTTAGAGTATAATGGATTCCCTCGAGAAGTACCGGTTCAGAAGGCTGCTGGAGGAACTAAAGTCCAAGAAAGGGCGTGGCACCGAGCTAATCTCCGTTTACATCCCGCCGGACTTTGAGCTGGCCAAGGTGATGCAGCAACTGAGGGAGGAGCAGGGGACGGCCTCCAACATAAAGTCCAAGAGTACTAGGAAAAACGTCCTGGCCGCCCTCGAGCGCATTCTTCAGTTCCTCAAGACCTACGCGGAAACCCACAGAACCCCTCCTCCCCACGGTCTGGCTATCTTCTGCGGGAATGTAAGCGAGAGGGAGGGGGAGGTCGACGTTAAGCTGTGGTGGATTGAGCCCCCGGAGCCCATCACCGTACGGATGTATCGGTGTGACCAGGAGTTCGTCCTCTCCCCCCTTGAGGAGATGCTGGAGATTAAGGGGACTATAGGTCTCCTCACCTTGGATCGCAGGGAAGCCACCTTGGGGAGCCTCCGAGGGAAGCATGTGGAAATCCTGAAGAAGGTAACCTCGGGCGTTCCGGGGAAGCACTCGAAAGGGGGGCAATCCTCACGGAGGTTTGAGCGCCTGAGGGAGATCGCTGAACAGGACTACCTGAAAAGATTGGCGGAGGAGGTAAACGAGGTCTTTTTACAGATCCCCGATCTCCAGACCCTCCTAGTGGGCGGACCCGGACCCACCAAGGAGGAGTTCCTGAAGCTCGAAATGCTGAAGGAGCCCTTGAGGAAAAAAATAGGGGCGGTTCTGGACTGCGGGTACACCGACGAGTACGGGATAAAGGAACTGGCCAGCAAGGCTGGGGAGGTTCTAACCAACCTGGAGCTGACCAAAGAGAAGGCCGTCGTCCAGCGCTTCCTCTCCGAACTGGTAAAAGGAAGGGGTTTGGCCCTCTCTGGGGAGGAGGAGGTGAGGCGAGCGCTCGAGAACGGCACCGTGGACGTCCTCCTGGTTTCGGAGGCCCTCCGAAAATACCGGGTGAGAGTAAAGTGTACCGGATGTGGGCTGGAATTCTCGGAGACTGGGGAAGACCTCCTCTTTCTGGAAAAGAAGACCTCCTCCTCCACCTGCCCCAAGTGCGGGGAGAAAAAGCTGGAAATCGTGGAAACTCAGGATTTAATCCAAGAGCTCTTCTCGGTTGCAGAGAGATTCGGAACGAAGGTTGAACTGATCTCCAGGGAAACCGATGAGGGAGAGCAACTCTGGAAGGCCTTCGGGGGGATGGCTGCCCTCCTGAGATTCGGGGCGCATGCCTAGAAAATTCGGGACACCGACCTTGTGATGGAAGCGGCCGTAAGAGCAAGCCTAGCGGTGGTCTGCTACGCCGCGGCACTGCTGGTTTTCTTTCACCTCCTCCGGAAGCGGGTGGGGCGCTGGGTGGCTATCCTCCTCTCCATCTTCTTGGCTGTTCCTTGCGTGTTGCCCCTGTATCATCTAAGCCCCCAGCTGTACCTCCAAGAAACTAGGGGGCTTCTTACCGAGATGCGGGAGAGGCTGCTACAGCTCCTCGGGGGAGTCCTGACCGCCTGCCTGCTCCTGCCGGTCTGCTACCGGGCCCTCCCTAGGGAGTACGTCCAGTTCTGGAAGATCTTCGGTCCCCCCTCCGGGTATCAGTACCGCTACGTTGCCGTGGGGCAGGCGGCGGTGGGGACGGTCGCTGCCTATTTCATCTGGGTGGGGACGGATACTGCCCTCCTCTTCCTATCCCTGTGCTTTTCTGCCCTAGCTGTGGCGGAGTACTCTAGAACTAGGCCCCTCTCGAAACCTGTGGTCAGCGGGGTGGCCCGAGAGTGGGTGGAACCGGCAACGGTGGGGAGGTGGAGAATCTACCTGCCGGGCTTCCTCTTCCTGCTGGGCTGTGCCTGTGCGGTCCTCCTGGCACCGGAATTCGCCCTGCCCTCGGTGCTCCTCCTCTCGGTCTCGGATCCAGTGGCGGGACTTGCGGGTAGGAGATTTGGGCGCCACGAGCTGCCATACCACCGCCGAAAAACCTTGGAGGGATCACTCTGCTTCCTCGCCGCGAGCCTCTGCGTTCTGGCCCTCTTCCGCCTCTCCCTCCCCAGCCTTTTGCTGGTCTCCGGGAGCGTTGCCCTGGTGGAATCTCTCTCCCCCTCAGGTGTGGATAACCTGAGCATCCCCCTTTCAGCCGCCCTCTTACTACGCTACCTAGCAGGTTAGGTGGAGAGCTACGTGTCTTGATGACAGCGGTCGGGACTCAGGTCTGACTATCCTGAGCTTATCGAGAACCTCGCCGGCGCTACATGCGGTCGGAATAACCCACGGAACTCAACCTTCACGGTGCAGGAATTTTAGAAACGGACGCTCTTCCTTGACAGTGCTGTGAACCACAAAAGTTTCAGTTTCCCTTACCCCCGGCAGTTTGTGGAGCTTTTTCACTAGGGCTCCGATTTCCTCGTTGCTCTCAGCGAATACCTCCAGCACCGCATCCTTGGGTCCCAGCAGGTAGTGGAGCTCGGCAATCTGCGGTAGCTTCCTAACCCTCTTTTCAAAATGTTTCCTGACCTCTGGTCTGGGATCCAGCCGCATCAGGATGTACGCCTTCACCCTGAGACCGAACTCCAGAGGGTTCACGCTTACCGTGAGCTTCACTCCCCTGAGCCTAAGCTTTTCAATCCTCCTCGCCACGGTCTGCCTGCTCGCCCCAACCTTCTTGGCTATCTGGTAAATCGGCTTCCTGCTGTCCTCCACCAGTTCCAGCAAAATTTTCTTATCGAGTTCTTCCATCTTAACATTTTGTTAATCGTTAATCTAATAAATTTCGAAATTTTGTCCAGAAATGGGCGAGGAGGAAATCCTGAAACGGAGGATGGCTGGACAGGAATACGCGAAACTTGTCGCCATACCGCATCCCGAGGCCCGCCGATTTGTTGCCGAGAGCATCGAACTCTGCGAACCTGAACAGGTTTTCATCTGCAGCGACACTCCGAAAGAGATTGAATATATCCGACAGATGGCTCTTGCAAGTGGGGAAGAGAGCTCCCTACTAACGCCAGGCCATACCTTTCACTTCGACGGATATTACGACCAAGGGAGGGACAGAGCTGTTACTAAGCTTTTGGTGCCCAAGGGAGAATCGCTGGGTCCGCTTAACCAAATGGAAAGGGAAGAAGGTCTAAAAGAGATCCTTGGTCTCCTCCGTGGCTCGATGGCTGGAAAAACTATGATCGTCAGGTTTCTCATCCTAGGTCCCCCCAACTCCGCCTTCACCATCCCCTGTGTGGAGTGCACGGACTCTTGGTACGTCGCACACTCGGCCAGCCTCCTTTATCGTCCCGGCTATTCAACCTTTCTCGGACTGACATCCGGGGAGCTCTTCAAAACCCTGCACTCTGCCGGAAGACTGGACGGAAGGAAAAACAGCGTGGAAGTGGAAAAGAAGCGCATATACATTGATTATATAGCGAACACGGTTTACAGCGTGAACACCCAGTATGCAGGGAACTCCTTGGGCTTCAAGAAGCTCGCCCTCCGCCTTGCCGTGCGCAAAGCCCACAAGGAAGGCTGGCTAGCTGAGCACTTCATGGTGGTGGGAGTACGGGGGCCGGGTGGGAGGAAAACCTATCTGGCTGGCGCTTTCCCCAGCGGATGCGGAAAGACTTCCACTGCCATGTTGCCGGGGGAAACCATTCTAGCCGACGACCTAGCTTACGTTAGGAATGTGGGGGGTGTTGCGAGGGCCGTGAATGTGGAATCTGGAATCTTTGGAATAATTCAGGATGTCAATCCAGAAGACGACCCGATAATCTACCAAGTTTTGACGAGCCCCGGAGAAATCATCTTCAGCAACGTCCTCGTAAAGGACGGCAAACCTTACTGGCTGGGAATGGGAAGAGAGCTACCGACAGAGGGGGTGAACTTCTCGGGCGAGTGGTGGAAAGGCAAGAAGGGCCCAGATGGAGAGGAAGTCCCACCCTCCCATCCCAACGCTAGGTATGCCGTGGCTCTGGACCGCCTGCCAAACTGCGACCCCGAGCTTAACAACCCCGAAGGGGTGGAACTGGGGGGAATCATGTTCGGAGGGAGGGATTACCGGGCAAGTGTTCCCGTTCAGGAGGGCTTTGGCTGGGAGCACGGAATTGTCACCTTTGGGGCGGGACTCGAAACGGAGACCACCTTCACCATTACCGAACCGCCCAAGTTCGAGATAAATCCCATGAGTATGAGGGACTTTCTCTCCATAACGCTCGGGCAGTACCTCAAAAACTACCTAGAGTTCGGCCGAAGGTTAAAAAAGGTGCCCCTGATTTTTGGGGTCAACTACTTTCTGAAGGATCTCCAAACGGGGGAGTTCCTGAACAGCAAGCGAGACAAACATGTCTGGGTGAAGTGGATGGAGCTCCGCGTTCATGGCGAGGTGGGTGCCATAAAAATCCCCACTGGACTGATTCCGGAGTATGAGGATTTGGAAGACCTCTTTAAGCGTGTACTTGGGAAGGAATACCGCCGCGAGGATTATGAGAAGCAGTTCACCCTCAGAGTTCGCGAAAATCTGGAGAAGGTGCGGCGCGTGCGCGAGTTCTGGAAGGGCATTCCAGATGCTCCTCCCGAAGTCTTTGAGATACTGAACCAGCAGGAACGGAGGTTGACGGACGCCCTGAGCCTCGGGGAGTACATATCCCCCGATAAGTTTTAAAATATCCGACTTTTTGCATCAATGCTGTTTTTCTAACCCTGAAGAGCTGGAACGCAAACATAGGTGGGCATTCGCTATGAGAATCCTCCCAATGGTTTGGAAGAGAAATTACCCCAGGAAGTCGGTGCCATGTCCACTACCAGCATGACTTTATGGTGCGGGGGAGGGGATTTGAACCCCTGAACCCCTACGGGACGAGGTCCTGAACCTCGCGCCTTTGACCTGGCTTGGCAACCCCCGCTATTAACCTTCGCACGCAAATTTTTAGATGTGGCTACTGATTCTCGCCGGTGGGTGGGGCTTCGAAAACATCCTGATGTGGATAGTGGTTCTTTTGCTTTTCAGCCTTGTCTCGATTCTCTTCACGCCCCAGCTCCTCACTCTTCAGGCCAGAATAGGTATAAGGGAAGCCGCGAAAACGCTGGAGCGGCTGAAGGAGTGGGCGGATGAGAGCAGGAGGATTTCGCTAAACGTCCTCTCCAAGTACGGCAGGCCTAAAAGGGATTTTGAAAGGGATTTCGACAGCTTCTTGGAGTTCTTCACCATCGAACCAGTCTCCGACGATCCGGCGGGAGTCCTCCAGAGGCTCGACCACCTCCTAGATGTTAGGAAGAAGAGGTTCGAGGGGATGATCTCCACCCTTGCCCCCAAGGCCGATCCAGAGACAGCCGCTTCCCTTGAAATGGTGATGGAGGCGGCGATAGCCAGCAACTTCCTCTTCCGGCTGGTTAGACATTACCTCCTGCTCGCGGAGAAGACCAAGAGCTACCAGCTGGCTATGCTCATCCAGATGCAGGCCCCTCTCCTGAGGGAATACGGGAAGGCCTATCTTGAGGCCACCAAGGTTTTTGCTGAGAACAAGCCCATAGGGGACGGGGCGGGACCGCTGGTGGTGGCTAGGATGGGACGGGGGGCGAGATGGAAGGAGGGGATAGAAGAGATGGTCTACGCTGAGAAGGAGTTCGAGGGAAGGAAGTTAATTCTAATAAAGGCACGGGGCCCAGGGGGGAGAGTGGGAAAACCTGGAGAGATGGTGGAGTGGCTGGTGAAGAGGAGGAGACCGGCGAGGATCATCATGATAGACGCTGCCCTCAAGCTCGAAGGGGAGAGAAGTGGAGAGGTTATAGAGGGAGTGGGGGCCGCCATAGGGGGGCCACCCACGGAGAAGTACAAGATAGAGCAGGTGGCGGTGAAGTACAAGATACCCCTCGATGCCCTCATCATCAAGGAGTCCTTCAGGGAGGCCATCACCTCGCTGAACTCCCGGCTGGCCTCGGCCTGTGACCGGGCTGTCGAGCTGGTGGAGCAGGCCGTGAGGAGCAGGACTAAACCGGGGGACACCGTCATCGTGGCGGGTATAGGCAACACCATAGGAATCGGGCAGGAGAAATTCCCGGAGGAGTTCCCGCCGCCGGTGGAGGAGAAGGGGGCCATAGAGTCGGGCAGGCTGTTTTAGGCAGGGAAGCGAATTCTCGAGATGCGCAGGTACAAACACATAGGGGAAGTTCAGAAGCTCATGGAGGATCCAAGCAGCATAAGGAATATTGGGATAGTTGCTCATGTCGACCACGGGAAGACCACCCTAACCGACTCGCTGGTGGCAGCCTCGGGGATCATAAGCTTCGAGCTAGCCGGGGAGCAGCTCTTCACCGACTTTGAGGAGATAGAGCAGCAGAGGGGGATAACCATACAGACCTCTGCCGTGAGCTTGGTGCACACCTTGGATGGAAAGGAGTACCTGATCAACCTCCTAGACACGCCTGGCCACGTGGACTTCACTGGGGACGTCACGCGGGCCCTCAGGGCCATCGACGGGGTGGTCGTGGTGGTGGATGCGGTGGAGGGGGTGATGCCCCAGACCGAAACGGTGGTGAGGCAGGCCCTCTCGGAGCGCACCAAGCCCGTACTTTATATAAACAAGGTCGACAGGCTCATCACAGAACTCAAGCTCACTCCAGAGGCCATCCAGCAACGCTTCGCCAAGATCATCACCAAGTTCAATGAGCTCATCGCGAGATACGCCCCCAAGGAACTGGCCCAAAAATGGCAGGTGAGCGTGGAGGAGGGGTCGGTGGCGTTTGGCTCCGCCAAACAGAAGTGGGGAATCTCCATGACCCAGATGAAGAAGAAGGGCATAACCTTCAAACAGGTCATGGAAATGGTAAAAAACGGTCAGCAGGCGGAACTCGCCAAGCTCTCTCCGGTTTGGGAGGTAATCCTTGACATGGTTGTCAACCACCTCCCCAACCCTAGGGAGGCGCAGGGGGAGAGGATCCGGACCATTTGGGAGGGGGATCCAAACTCCGAGCTGGGAAGGCAGATGATCTCTTGCGACCCGAACGGGAAGGTCTGCATGGTCGTCACGGATATCGTGGTGGACGAGCAGGCGGGGGTGATTGCCACGGGAAGGCTTTTTTCGGGAACCCTCGAAAAGGGCAAGAGCGTCAGGCTGCTGGGGGCCAAGAGCGAGGCGAGAATCCAGCAGGTCTGCATATACATGGGGCCGGACAGGGTGACGGTGGACAAGGTACCAGCGGGGAATATTGCTGCCCTCATCGGGCTGAAGGATGCCTTTGTGGGGGAGACCGTGGTGGAGGAAGGGGCGGAGGGATATCCCTTCGAGGAGCTGAAATACATCAGCGAGCCAGTGGTGACCGTGGCCGTGGAACCCAAAAATTTCCAGGACCTCCCAAAACTCGTGGAGCACCTCAACAGACTGGCGAGGGAGGACCCCAATCTCCGCGTGAAAATCAACGAGGAGACGGGGGAGTACCTCATCTCGGGAATGGGGGAAGTCCACTTGGAAATCGTCCAGTACAAGCTGGCGAAGGCGGGGCTGGAGGTGAAGTATTCCGAACCGCTGGTGGTTTACAGAGAGAGCCCCACCAAGCCAGCTGGTCCCGTGGAGGGCAAGTCCCCCAACAAACATAACCGCTTCCTGATCTCGGTGGAGCCTTTGGAGCCGGAGGTAATCAAGGCCATAGAGGAAAAGAGAATCAGCATGCACCAGGACAAGAAGGAGAGGGCAAGAATTTTGAGGGAGCTTGGGTGGGATGCGGATGCAGCCAAGAATGTGCTCGCCATCGCTGGGGCCAACGTTATAGTGGATGTCACGAAAGGCACCCAGTACATGAGGGAGGTGGAGGATTACATCATCCAGGCCTTCACTCAAGTGGCGGAGGAGGGACCCATCATGCGGGAACCCACCAGGGGCCTCAAGGTGCTCATAAACTTCGCCATGCTCCACGAGGACTCCGTGCACAGGGGACCAGCCCAGATCATTCCTGCCGTGAGGAGACCCATCCAGGCATGCTTGCTGATGGCGGATCCCGTCATCTTGGAGCCTCTTTTCAGGCTAGAGGTGAGGGTTCCTCAAGAGTTCATGAGCGGGGCCCTGAAGGTGATACAGGGAAGGAGGGGAAAGATTCTGAACATGGAGAACGAAGGAGACATAACCATCATCACTGCCCTCCTCCCGGTCGCCAGCTCCTTCGGGCTTGCCACTGACATGAGATCGGAGACGCAGGGGAGAGCCATATGGTCTACCCAGTTTGAAAAGTTCGAGCGCCTGCCTCCAGAGCTGGAAAAAGAGGTAATTCAGGAGACTAGGAAGAGGAAGGGACTGAAGCCGGAAGTTCCAAAGCCAGAGGAGTTCATGGAGAAGTAGTTTTCTCCGAAATTCGAGCCCCGCCCTGCATACTGGAGAGGAAGTCCGAGAGCCTCACGATTTCTTCTGGAGACATGTCCAAGACCCTCTTCTCGGCAAGCTCCGCCGGGAGATGTTGGAGGACCATCCTCCTTTCAGATTTGGATGTCCCCGGCCAGAGGTGTGGGGAGTGTAGAAGGGCATTCCTAACCTGCTGCCTCCGGTGCTGGAAGAGCGCCTTGAGCACTTCCTCAAACTTGGACCAGTCACGGGGCTGAGGGTGGAAGGCTCTAGGTCTCAGCCTCACGACGGTTGCTGAAACCTTAGGGGGAGGAAGGAAACAGGAGGGCGGGATCTCCTCCAGCAGCTCCACCTCTGCCCTCATGCGAACCGCAACCGTTAGCCTGCTGTAATCCTCCGAACCGGGTTGCGCCACCAGCCTCTTCGCGAACTCCGTTTGGTAGGTAAGAACGCCGAGCTTCAGGCCGCTCTGGAGAAGTCTGAAGGTGGCCTGCGAGGAGATCCCAAAGGGAAGGTTGGAGACCACCTTGTCGAAGCTTGGGATCTCCATCTTCAGGAAGTCCGTGCAGCGTAGCTCAACGTTCTTGTAATTCCTCAGCCTTTTTTGAGCAAGCAGGAAGAGCCTGCGATCCTTCTCCACCGCCAGCACCTTTCCTGCCCTCTCGGCCAGCAGGGAGGTTAAGTTACCCACTCCCGCCCCTATCTCCAGAACCGTGTCGCTCGGTGAAAGTTCAGCATAATCCACCATCCTCTCCAGCACGGCCTGATCCACCATGAGGTGCTGACCAGCCCTCTTGCTGAGGCGAATCCCGCTGTCCCGGAGGAGATTTAGTATCTCCACCAAAGTTCTCAGCGATGGAAGTAAAATTCGATCCTGCCAAGCGTGAGGAACTCTTTGGGCTCATCAGAAAGGAGGGACTTTCCTCCGCGGTCGAGCGGGCGGTGGTGGAGGTTTACGGGGAGAGGGGAAGGAAGGCCCTCTTAGCCGTGAAGAGGGGACGAGTAAAGAGGAAGGGAAAGCTCTGGGTGGTGGAGGGAAAAACGGACGAGTATGAGATTGTCGGGGAGCTTTGCTACTGCATGGATTACGCCCTGAACGTGGTGACAGGAAAGGCTGGAGTGGACATGTGCTATCACGTGCTGGCAAAGAAGATAGCTGAAATCCTAGATGAGCGCGGCCGCTGAACTTCTCTCCTTTCTCGAGAAGAGATATAAAAAGGAAATTGGGGGGAGGGAAGATCCCTTCAGGGTTCTGATAAGTTGCATCCTTTCCCAGCGGACGAGGGAGGAGAACACCGAGGCCGCCGCCAGGGAGCTCTTCTCCGTCGCCTCCACGCCCCAGCAGATCTTAAGACTCCCTCCGGCCGAGCTGGAGAAGCTCATAAGGCGAGTGGGGTTCGCGAAACAGAAGGCGGAGAGGATAAGGAAAGTCTGCAGGATTCTTATAGAAAAGTACAACGGCCGGGTGCCGCGCGAGAGGGAGAGCTTGATGGAGCTACCTGGAGTGGGCCCCAAGACCGCGGATGTCACCAGATGCTACGGATTTGGAGACCCGTGCATACCGGTTGACACCCATGTCAACAGAATAAGCAAGAGACTAGGCCTAGTGCGGGAGGAGGCGGATGTGGAGGAAGTTCAGGAGGCGCTACAAAAAATCTTTAAAAGAGAGGACTGGACCCTTCTAAACCGTGGGATGGTTCTCTTCGGGAGGGAAATCTGCCTCCCCAGAAATCCGCGGTGCAGGCTGTGTCCCATTAAGAGCTGCCCATCGAGAAGGGAATGAACTGGATGCTCCTCCTGCTGCTGGGAATGCCCGCCTTCGGCTTGGAGGCCATGTTCCTTGGGCTGGGGGGAAAGGTTTTCGCCCTCTACCGGAGAAGGAGGAGCCTTGTGCTCGGGGGATGCCTGGGTGCCGGTCTCGCCTCCACCCTGCCTCCCGTTCTACTCTCTGGATGGCTGGGGCTCGGGGTCCCTGAGACCTGCCTGCTGCTGGGGCTCTGCATCGGCATCGTGGGAGGAGCGCTTTCCCCTTTCTCGAAGAGGATAAGGGGAGAGTACAGGCCACCCCTTCCCGAGGTAGAGAAAGAACTGGAAAGGCTGGAGAGAAGGCTCAAAACCTCAAAACAGCGCGAATCTCCTCCACAAGTGGCTTGAACTGCGGGAAGGTGGAGAAGTAGGGCTCCAGATCCTTACTCACGTTGTCGCAGAGTTCTTTCAGGATCGGAGATCGGTTCCCTAGGTCAAAATAGTGAAGGGCTTGGAGAAGGATGGCGAGGTAGTCGCAGAAGTGTACCAGCCTAGACTCGGGAGTACGGTCCTCCCGGAATTCTCTCCAGAGCTCAACGAGTTCCCTCTTCCCCCCGAGCAGACGCTGGAGCGCTCTCTCCTCTATCCTCCCCTTGACCTCCCTTCCGCCCAAGTAGGGAAGGGCAGAGTAGGAAACGTCTCCCACGAGGGCCTCCGGCCAGTCATGAATCAGAGCCATTTTGAAAACTTTGGCCTCGTCCAGCTTGAGTCCCTCGGAAAGGAGAAGGGAGAGAGATGCCACCTCGAAGGTGTGCTGAGCCACGTCCTCAATTAGGGAGGAAGGAACCGAGCAGAGGGACCAGCCCACCCTCGGCACGCACTTCAGCCCGTTGAGCCTCCTCAGGAGTTCGAGCATCCCATATTTCATGGACTCTATTTTATCTCAGGGTTTTACCGGGGGTAGTATTCCAGAAGAGTTTTGGGATTAGATGTTTTAAGCCCCACATGCAACTTCTGATGCAGCCTCCAGAAAAAAAGCTGGTCGGGAGGGTTACCCACTACTTCCCAAAGATAGGGGTAGGGGTGGTTGAGCTAGTGGACGAACTCAGAGTGGGCGACACCATCTCCATCGAGGGAGTCACCACAAACTTCCAGCAGGTGGTGGAATCCATGCAGATAGAGCACAAAAACGTAGAAGTGGCTAAAGCGGGGGATGCCATCGGGCTCAAAGTGAAGGAGAGGGTGAGGGAGAAGGATCAGGTGTTCAAACTCCTCCCGCCCCGGCCCTAGTCCAGCGCTCAAGTTCGTTGAGGAAGATGCGGATATCCGTGCGCCTTACCTCATCCAAGTTTGAGGCCTCCTTCCTCAGCTCCTCCGCCAAACGCTCGGGGGTGCCTCCAGACTTCTTTTCCAGCAGGATCTTCAGTTCCTGGGGATAAACCAGGTAGGGCTGAACGGAGGAAAAGACCCTCTGGACTATCTCCTCCATCAAACCACCAGCGGGGACTCCTTGCGCGTTCTGATAACCTCGAGCACCCGTACCTGGGCCTCAGGCACTCTCTCCCTTACCCTATCCTTGAGCTTCGCCAGCGCCCGCTGATCCCTAGTCCTGAGCTTCAGAAGGAGACCGCCCCCCTCGGAAGAGATCTCGTGGATCTCACATACCTCCGGCCAGCCGGCGAGGGTCTCCGCTAGCTCCTTCTCCTTGCTCACCGTCGAACCCACCAACATGAAGGCCAAGACCCCCCTGCCCAAAAGTGCTGGGTCCACGGAGATGGTGTACCGGAGCACACCATCCCTCTCCATCCGCTTGATCCTCTTGCGTGTGGCCGAAATGCCCAGACCGACTGCCGCCCCCAGCCTTTCGAGGGATGTCCTAGAGTTATTAGCCAGAAGTTTCAGAAGCTTCCTGTCCTTGTCGTCGAGCCTTACCTCCTTCATTCCCCCAGCATCTCATACCACGCACTTTTCTCCCTTTCGATGGATCTCAAGCTTTTCCTTCACCACCCGGCAGGCCTTCACCAACTCCTCTCCCACACCCTCGATCCAAAGGAGAATCACTTTCTGGTATTTCTCCCCAAACTTCTTCAGGTATTCTTCGAGCGAGGAAAGAGAGGTGAGCCATTCTTCGCGAGAAAGACTCTTGGGGATCTCGTACTGACCCAGCGGGTAAAATCCAGAGAGTTCCTCTGGAATCACACCAAAAGGGGGGATGACCCTTATCACGTGTCCCTCAAGTTCCGGCTTGCAGCCCAGAGGTGCGATAACGAGGATCTCGGAGGGTGGGGGGGCGTAGCGATCCATGCGCCTTCGATGCCTGATAACCTCTGGTCGATGGGCTGATTCCGGCCCTGTATACAGGAAGCCCGAAGGTTTGGTGACGGGGTCAAACTTTTCGAGCCAGTCAGAATACCGCGCGAGCCTCCTGAAGGCATCTAAGAGCCGTGGATGCGAAGAGCACCTCCGCTGGGCGTACTCCCACAGCCTTCCCTCCGCAATGGCCTGTCTTATCCTCCTCACCTCAACAAGCGAAACATACAGGTTGTGCAGAGCGAGCACCTTGGTTCTCTCCTCAGCCGCCATTTTCCTCACCTCACGGGGAGAGTGACCTAGACAGGCGGGGCAGGGGCAGGGGAACTCCCGCATCTCCTCCAGCCGCATCGTTCCCTCCGGCGTCATGTACCTGCCAGCCTTCGCGAAGAGAGCGTAGGCCGCGGAATCGAAGAGATCACAGCCCATCAGGACTGCAAGAGAAAATAGAATCGGATGTCCGGCCCCGAAAAGATGGACGGGGCGATCGAGGGGGAGGTTCATCTTGGCGGTCATGACGAGATCCACAACCCTGGAAAAATGGTAGCGCTCGAAATATTCCACTGGTCCGCCTATGGCATGAACGGGATAATCCAGCTGTCCCAGTTCACGGGCACACCTCTCCACCAAATCTAGATATCTTCCACCCTGCACGGGTGCCGCCCACAGGATGGAAGGGTTCTGTCTCAGACGGACGGCCTCCCTCGCCCGCTTGAGGGTTATCTCCACCTTCTTTTCAGCCTGCCTGCGGCTGTCTGAGGCTCCCGTCGGGATGTCAAGGATAACAGCGATATCGGAGGAGAGCATCTCCTCAAACCTGACTATCTCCTCCGGATTGACCTTCACCTTCCCGTACCTCAGAATCTGGAAGCCCCCCGAATCCGTGGCGATGGGGCCCTCAAATCCCAAAAGTTCGTGCACCTTGGGGGGCTCCGGCCAGTGGCGGTAGATTATATATGCGTTGGTCATTAGTGCCTCCACGCCGGCCTTCCTCATTTCCTCCACCGGAATCTCTAACTTCACCGGGTTAACCACTGGGAGCAGACAGGGGGTGGAAATGACTCCGTGAGCGGTTTTGAGCCTGCCTATCCTGCCACCCGCATCTCTCTGAAAGATCTCAAAAACTCCCACTCAAAACCTCAGCAGGGGGGTATTTCGCCCCTGATGAGCGCCTCGCAAAATTCTCCCAGCCGTGAGAACTCCTCCGCCACCTCCCTCCTCACCTCCTTTTCAAACCCCCTCCTGTCGGAGATGGCCTTGACGAGAAGGAGGGAGGGTTCATTTATAGGCCTTCCTATCTGGCTCACCAGCCAGACGTAAACCTCCCTGAGGCCGTCTACCTTTTGGTAAATAACATTCGCCAGCCTGTGGGAAAAGAGATTGTAGATTTTCCCTATGTGACTCACAGGATTCTTGCCGGCTGCCGCCTCCGAGCTGATGGGACGGTTCAGCGGGATCACCCCGTTGGGCCTGTTCCCTCGTCCCACCTCCCCCGAGTCACCGCCATCCGCGCTCGTCCCCAGCACCGTGAGGTACGCTCCATCCACTCCCCTCCCCCTCGCATCTAGGGCATTGAGGGTTAGCTCCACCTTCTCGAACCCATAGGCGGAGAGGAAGTTTCTCATCTCTTCTAGGATTTCCTCCTTCTTTCTGAAGTAGTCCTGCTCGCTCTTCACGAACCTGTCGACGAAGGCCATGGCCACCGTGAGGGAGATTCTGTTCTTCCTCCTTACGCCCATCACCTTCACGTCCTCACCAGATTCAGGAAAGCTTTTCTTGAACTCCCTAGAGTTGAGGTGTCTCTCCAGCTCCAGAACCAGCTTCTCCGTCCTGCTCAGGGGGGCGTAGCCCACGGCGGCGGAGGTATCGTTGGCCCCCAGAAATCCTCCTTTCTTCTTCCTCTTGAAAATGTCCACCAGAGCTGCCGAGCCGGGTTTGAGTTCCACCTGGTACCTTACATGCCTGTCGGGGTCCACAAAACGCAGGTTTTCCCTGAACCATTCCTTCGCCGCCCCAACCGCTATTTTCTCGACATCTACCTCCTCTTCCCCCACCCTAGTGGTGGCCCTATCCCCGAAGACCAGCAACATGGGCCGCTTTACCCTTCCCCCGCCAAACTTCGTCTCAACCTCCCCCGCCACCAGCAGGGACTTGTCGGTGTTATGGTGCAGAACGGTACCAAACCTTTTCAGGTACTCCTTACTCAGCTCTACTGACACTCTGTCCAGAACCATGTCGCAGATGGTGTCCGGGTGACCAAGCCCCTTTCTCTCCACTATTTCAAGGTCCGTTTCCTCAATGGGGGGAATCGGCAGTCTCTCGACCGTCAGATTCATTCTTTTCTACCCTGCTACTTTTTTACCTTGTTATTTTCTCTCCCCCCTTTTCTGATGGAGGGGCTGAGGGAGAGGGTTGCTAGGTGGATTGCGGGGGACATCGTCCTCTCTCCAAGACCAGGCGTGGCTCTCAAGAGGTGGAGGGAGATGTTCAACACCAGCCAGACGGCTCTCGCGGTGGAACTCGGGATCTCCCCCTCGGTGATAAGCGACTATGAGAGCGGAAGGAGGAAGTCTCCAGGAATAAGGACCGTGAAGAAAATCGTCGCGGCCCTCATCGAACACGACTCAAGATCTGGCGGCAGGATGCTGGGCTCCCTTTCCCGCGTGCTCGGGGCTCCACTCCCCTCGGAGGTGGTGTTGGACCTCAGGGAGCTTGAGGAGGCGGTGACGGTTGAGAGGTTCTGTGAGCTTGCCAAGGCGGAGATCCTGGTCTGCCCGCAACTCAAGGATAGAAAAATCTTCGGCTACACCGTGATTGACAGTCTGAAGGCCATCCTCTCGCTCTCCTCGGAAGATCTCAGGAGACTTTATGGTATGACGGAGGAGAGGGCGCTCGTCTTCACGGAGGTGGGAACGGGTAGATCCCCTCTGGTCGCGGTAAAGGTGGTGGGTTTGACACCCGGGCTCGTGGTGCTCCACGGAAAAATCGATAAGATAGATCCGCTGGCTGCCAAAATCGCGGAGCAGCTGCACCTGCCCGTGGCCATCTCCCGCCTGCCCAAGGTGGAAGAGATCATTCGGGAACTCAGGACCCTAAAGTGATAGGGTTTAACCAGCATAGCAGGACTAAAATATGCTCGCGGGAATCGTAGGGTACGGGGTCTACCTCCCCCTCTACAGGATAAAGATAGCCGAGCTGGCTAGGGTGTGGGGGAGGAAGCCAGACGTTGAAATAGAGGAGAAGTCTGTGGCGGGGCCTGACGAGGACACTACCACCATGGCAGTGGAAGCAGCAAGGAACGCTCTCAAGAGAGCTGGGATTAACCCCAAGGATATCGGTGCGGTGTACGTGGGCTCCGAATCCCCACCCTACGCCGTGAAGCCCACGGCCACCATCGTTGCCGAGGCCGTGGAGGCCACGCCTGAAACCACTGCCGCCGATTACGAGTTCGCCTGCAAAGCCGGGACCGCCGCCCTCCAAGCCTGCGTGGGGCTCGTCACCTCAGGTCAGATAAAGTACGGGATGGCCATAGGTTCCGACTCTGCCCAGTGCAGACCTGGAGACCCCTTGGAGTTCACTGCCGCGGCGGGCGCGGCGTGCTATATTGTTGGATCCTCGAGCAACGAATGGGTGGCGAGCATCGAGGGTTTCTATTCCTATACCACTGACACTCCCGACTTCTGGAGGAGGGAGGGAAAACCCTACCCCAGCCATGGGGGAAGGTTCACGGGAAAACCCGCCTACTTCAAGCATGTGCTGGCAGCGGCGCAGGGTCTGATGAGGAAGCTCAACCTCACCCCCCAAGACTTTGACTATGTCGTTCTCCACCAGCCCAACTTCAAGTATCCTCTTCAGGCCGCGACCGAGCTGGGCTTCCCCCCAGAAAAAGTCCTTCCCGGACTCGTAGTCAAGCACATCGGAAACACCTACTCGGCCTCCAGCCTAATAGGTCTGGCCTACGTGCTCGATCAGGCAAGGGTCGACCAGAGAATCCTCTTAGTCTCTTACGGTTCGGGGGCGGGGAGCGATGCGTTCAGTATTAAAACCACAGAGAACTTGGAGAGCAAAAAGCCCCTCGCTCCAAGCGTGGAATATTACCTGAAGCGGAGGGTGCTGGTGGATTACGGTATCTACTCCAAGTTGAAATATCTGGGTGGTTAGATGAGAAAGGTGGCTATCATCGGTGTGGGAACTACCAAGTTTGGCGAGTTGTGGTGGAGTTCTTTCAGGGAGCTCGTCATGGAGGCCGGGATAAGGGCCTTGGAGGACGCGGGAATAGGTGGAGACGATATAGACGCCATATACGTGGGAAACATGTCGGGGGGGCAGTTTATAAGACAGGAACACCTCGCCTGCCTCATCGCCGACCACGCCGGCCTCAACCCCCTCCCCTGCACCCGGGTGGAAGCTGCCTGTGCTTCGGGGGGACTGGCCTTGCGGCAGGCCATGATAGCCGTTGCCTCCGGCATGCACGACATCGTGGTCGCGGCGGGAGTGGAAAAGATGAGCGATGTAATAGGTGAGGGAGCGGTGGGCGCTCTAGCCTCGGCCTCTGACCAAGAGTGGGAAGCCTTCGTGGGGGCAACCTTCCCCTCTCTATACGCCCTGATGGCCAGGAGACATATGTACGAGTTTGGGACCACGGAAGAACAGATGGCCCTTGTGGCGGTCAAGAACCACGCCTTTGCAGCTAGGAACCCGTGCGCCCAGTACCACACTAAGATAAGCGTGGAGGACGTGCTCCGCTCCCCCCCGGTGTGCACCCCCCTGAAACTGCTGGATTGTTCGCCCATCTCGGATGGAGCGGCCTGTGTGGTTCTGGCCCCTGCCGAGGAGGCAAAAAGATACACCGACACCCCCATCCTGATAGCTGGCAGCGGGCACGCGACCGACACCCTCGCCCTACACAGCCGGAGGTCTCTGGTACAACTGGACGCCACCGTCGAGGCAGCAAGGGAAGCGTACCGTATGGCGGGCCTCACTCCCTCCGAAGTCCAGGTGGCGGAGGTTCACGACTGCTTCACCATTGCCGAAATCATGGCCATCGAGGATCTGGGATTCTGCAAGAAGGGGGAGGGTGGGAAGATGACGGAAGAAGGACAGACGAATCTGGGAGGGAAAGTAGTGGTAAATCCCAGTGGTGGTCTGAAGGGGAAGGGGCATCCGGTTGGGGCCACTGGAATAGCCCAAGCCGTGGAGATAGTCCTCCAGTTGAGGGGAGAGGCCGGCAAAAGACAGGTGGAGGGTGCACAAGTAGGGCTGACACATAACGTTGGGGGAACGGGGGGGACCGCAGTGGTTCACATCTTCCGGAGGATGGGATAATGGCGGCCCCCAGATTTTGGAGGGAGATACCGAGCAGGTATAACCTTCTGGGGACGCGCTGCAGGAACTGCGGAAAGGTCTTTTTCCCGCCGAGGTACCTCTGCCCCCAGTGCGGAAGAAAGGGAAACGTTGAACCCTATAAGGTTAAGGGAAAGGGGAAAATAATCTCCTTCACCGAGGTTTACTCCCCAGCGCCAGCATTTGAGAAACAGGTCCCGTATATCATCGCACTGATCGAGCTTGAGGAGGGCTGCCGTGTGCTTGCCCAGCTGACCGACACGGCTGGACAAGAGGTGAAGATAGGTGAGGAGGTGGAGATGGTCTTCAGGAAAATAAGCGAGGAGGGGGAAATCATCTGCTACGGGTATAAGGCGAGACCCGTCAAATCCTCCTAGCAAAGGTCAAGTAACTCGTGTGGGCTATCATCTCCGTGCTCGGCCTCGTCGCGCCGGGCCTGACCAGAATCTCCCTCACCAGGCACTCGATGGTTTTCAGCTCGGCGAACCTGCCTCCCCTCAGCGCCTGATAGAGCTGCTGCAGAGTTTCGACGCAGGGCGTGAAGGCAACAAGGTATCCCCCCACTTTGAGAGCCTTCTCCGCGTGGGCGACTACCCGGTGGGGCTCGGGGACATCGAGGGAGACTAGATCTACCTCCATCTCGTCGATCCCCTGATATATGTCCCTCCTCTTCACCGTAACGATTTTTTCCAGCCCTACCTTCCGTATATTTTCCTCAGCCACCCTTGCGAATTCTTCCCTTATCTCGTAGGTGTAAACCCTCCCGTCTGGCCTGACCAAGTTCCCCAGAAAAATCGCCAACCATCCAGAACCCGTCCCGCCATCCACCACCACATCCCCCGGACCCACCCCTGTGTGGGCAACCACCTGCGCGGCGTCCTTGGGAAGCACCACCTGAGGGGCCCTCTTCAGCTTCTCAAAGAAGTCCGGGAGAGAGGGGGGGAGAACCAGGAACTCTTCCCCCAGATGGGATTTGAGGGTCTGCCCGAACTGAAGCTTTCTCAATTCCCCCAGCTTCAGGACCCCCATGCTGCTCTGGAACTCCCGATCCTCCACCCTCACCAGGTACTTGTCACCGGTGCGGTGCAGCAGCAGTACCCACTCTCCCTCTGCAGGCATCCTCATTTAACCGCACGGCAAAAGAAAGATGCTCCTAGAGTTCATCAGAAAACTTGGCAGGCGCAGAATGGTACTTTCTCCCCTCGCGCTGGCGGCCTGCATGTGCCTTTTCATCCTTCTTCTCGGTCTTCCCATGAGCCTTGAGTTCTCAAGCGGGACCCTCATAAGCTATCAAGGACTCGAAAACAAACCGGACGTCGCCTCCATAGAGCGTTCGTTGCGAGGGATGCTTCAGAAGGAGGTGAAGGCCGAAGTCACTACCGACCCAGCCACCGGAAAATTTGGGCTCGACATTCAGACCACTGCTCTCGTATACGAGAATGAAGAGAAAGAAAACCAGATACTCGCACTCCTCTCCAGCTTTGGACTCGAAAACCCCAGTATCCTCCCCTACGAGCCCGCGCTCGGGAGGATATACAAGCGGCAGGCGGTGGAAGGTATCCTCATCGCCTCCCTCGCCATAGGTCTCTGCCTTCTCTTCGTCTATCGAAGAAAAGTAACCCTGCTAACCGTTCCCTGCGTGCTTCTCGACCTGCTGGTCGCCGTGGGCGGAATGTGCCTCACCCGAACACCTCTCTCCCTAGCCTCTCTTGCCGGCCTGCTCCTGCTGCTCGGGTACGGGGTGGACACGAACGTGCTCCTCGCCACCTATGTCCTCAAAAGGTTCGAGGGGGAACCCGAGGAGAGGGTGGCCTCGGCCATGAAGACGGGCTTCACCATAACCCTGACCACCCTGTTGACCATGCTCGCCGTCAACCTCTTTGTGACCAACCCCTCCCTCGACCAGCTCTCCACCGTTCTCGTCTTCGGTCTGGCCGCCGACCTACTAAACACCTGGTTCCTGAACGCCAGCATACTGCTCTGGCATGCTTCCAAGAAGAGGATGTACTATGTCTCTCTATAGGAACTCTAGGATCGTCCTTTTGGTCTCCCTCACCCTCTTGGCCCTGCTTGGGATATGGCAACCCTGGCGAGGCCTGTCGTTTGAATTCAGGGGGATCACCACGGGGCTTGACCTCGCGGGGGGATCCAGAGTCGTGATCAGGCTGGAGACCACGCAGGCAATCATCCGGTTCGCTCAGCCCTTTGATGAGCGGCTCAATTCGGTCAAAGAGATGCGGGATCACCTCGCCGATGCCCTCTTATCGGATGTAAAAGTTCTGGATGTCAACACCGGCACGCGCGAGGTAAAAGTAGAGATCGGTACTGCCGTGAACGAGACGGTACTTGGGGGGCTGGTTGAAAACTTCGGCGAGCTTCTCTCCATCTCCAAGGGGGCGGTCAGCTCAGCCACCATGGACGAGGTGGCCACCACCCTCCTGAACAGAATCGACCCAACGGGTCTCCTGGGGGTCCAAGCGAGGCCAGCCGGGACTGACCTGCTTCTCTTTGAAATCCCAGCCATGGAGCCGGAGAAAGCCAAAACGCTCATAGAGAAGGAGGGAAAACTGGAAGCCTTCATCGAGAACACCCTCGTACTCCGGGGAGTGGATATTGAAATCATTTACTCTGTGCGTGTGAGCTCCACACAGAGGGGATATCAATATGAGGTTCCGCTGCGCATTTCGGCAGATGGGGCAAGAAGGTTCGCCGAGAGCTCCCAAGGAAAGGCAGGCTACCCGCTCGTGATATATCTCGACCGTCCCGTGGATGCGCTGCTGGTGTTCGACCGCGGGTTGCTTGGACGGCTGACCAAAGCGGGCCCCCCCTATCCTCTCGTGACCGATTACTCGGAGGGTAGGAGGCAGTTCTATGCAAAAATAGACGAGACCCACGGCTTCTACCTGCTCGTGCACGCCCTCCCCATTGACCCGCGGAACCCGGGAGAGAACGACATCTCGCTGATTCAAGAGTTCAGAAAAACGAAGAGCAGGTGCATCGTGCTGGGAGACAACTCGATCTTCTCTCCCCAGACCCTAGAGCTCCTCGACAACTTGTTCGACAACCGAGTTGAGCTTCTTCCACAGGGGACCATGGAGATAAGCGATTGGATTTTCAAAGGATGCGGCATGCAGTCCGCCCCTAGAATCATGGAAAGCATAGCTGGAAAAGAGGAGAGGGAGGTTGAGATAACCGGTACGCGGAGCACCGAGGCTGAGGCAACCAGGGAAGCAAACGAGCTGAGGAATGTCCTATCTCAGAGGCTGACAACTAAAACCGCCATAGTCTCCACCACCTTCATCCCCCCGAGGCTAGGGAGCGAGTTCGCGAGGGAGATAAAGAGGGCTGCGTTCGCCGCCGTTATCGCCATCATGGCCGTGCTTTTCGTGAGATACAGGGACCCCGCCATAACTCTCCTCATTCTGACCACCATGGGGTGCGAGCTGATCCTCACCGTCGGTGCGGCGGCGGCCATAAGACAGACGATGGGAATGGCGGAGATCGGCGGGGTGCTTGCCGTGATAGGGACCGGGGTGGAACACCAAATTATAATAACCGATGAGGTTCTCAAGGGAAGGATTCAGGAGTACCGGCCCAGGGGGATAAGGGGGAGGATCGGGAGGGCCTTCCTCACCATCCTGACCGCGGCCCTCACGACGGTGGCAGCCATGTTCATGCTCCTCTTCATCGGCTTCGGGGCCATGAAGGGATTCGCCATCGTCACCATCTTGGGGGTTCTAATAGCGGTGCTCATCACCCGCCCAGCCTACGGGGAAATCATAAATTACATCTTCAGGCGGAGGCTCGAGAAAGCCGGAAGCTCTGGGTAGATTCTTTATCTTACGATGGAAAGGGTGAGCGAGAGAGCAAGCACACCTACAAGAAGCAGGAAACCTGCCACGTACCTTTGAAGGCCCAACTTCTTCAGGGGCTTCCTCCCCATCGAGTAGACGAGAAACAGCCCCAGAAAACAGAACCAGAGGGAAAGGGCAGCCGTGAGGGGGGGCTCGAGACCCATTAGGAGAAGGACCGCAGCCAGAAAACCGGTGAGGGCGAGAACGTTCGCCACCGGATAAAGGGCCACCAATCTCCTCATGCCGTGAAGAGGTATTCGGTGGTGGTCTGAAGCTTCCCCCTGAGCTCCGCAAGTTCCGGGAGATAGAGGACTAGCTCCTCCCTTTCCTGTTTTCCCAGCACCTTAGCGACCACTCTGCACTCCAGCTTCCCCCTGATCCTTCCGGCCCCCCTCCCCAGCTTCGGGTCCATTTCTATCAGAATGGGAATCTTGAGGGAGTCCCAGTCCTCCTCGGGCAGGAGTGATTTTAGCAGCTCGAGTTCGGACCTCCTGAACTGGTGGGTCCCGCCATCCGCGAGCTCCACCACCGGTTTTTCCAGCGCCTCCTTCAGACTCACCCTCCTCTTGGGAAGGTGCGCGTTGAGCCTGACCAGCTCGCGGAGAACTATTTCCTCCACTCCCTCCCCTCGAGCATCGCCTTTATCCTTTTGAGCCTAGCGAAGTTATCTCTCTCCATCTCATCCAGTCTGAAGGCGATGAACGCCACCATGGACTTCAGACGGGGGAGGAGCACGTACTCCAAGGCGTTCACCCTCCTCCTCGTTCTCTCCAGTTCCCGTCCTATCCGCCTAACCGCCTCCTCCATCTCCGCCAGCCCACAAAGAGCGGAAAGCGTCTCCTCGAACTGAAGGGCCGCCTCATCCAGGAGAGCCGATCCGGTGTGAAGCGAGTAGCCCCTTTCCGTGGGCTTCCTGCGGGCTCTGACCTCCTCCACCATGGGGACTCTAACCCCCATGATGGAGCGGCTGGAGACCTCAAGCTCAAGCTCCCTTGCCGTTTCAAGGCTTGCCTGGATTGTTTCAGCCGTTCCCATCCAAGCCATGCAGCGCAGGAGTTTCCTGTGAGCCTCCAGCAGCTTCCCAAAGGCCTCCTTTCTCTTCACCCTGATCCTCCTCGCCAGGCCCAAGAATTCCATCATCAGAGCATCCATTTTCTGCTCCAGCAGATCATGCCCCTTCTGGGCGAGTTCTATCCTCCTCCTCAGCCTTATGAGCTCCATCCTCGTGGGCGAGATTGTTGCAACCGCCTTCGTCATCCCAGCACCACCTCCACTCCGGCCGTCCTCCTCACCAGCCTCTCCAGCTCATCAACGGCGGGAGGGTAGTACCCTTCCTTGTCGGGAATTGTCAGAACCATCGGCAGGGGTCCCTTGAATTTAAGAAGCTCCCCTAGTTCTTCGGAGAGCTCCTCCTTGACCCTTGCAGTGAGGAGAATGAGTCCAACTTCCGGATCGGAGAGGAGGGCCTTTATTTTCTCCAGGGTCTCGGCCCGCTCGCGATGGAGGTGCAGGTGAGTGACACCCGCCAGCCCGAATCCCGTGATCGTTTCCAGGTCCCCCACCGCGGCGATTTTACACTTCATGGAAAACTGCCATCTCCCGGACTTCTACTGACTGAACCCCTCTCGCCCTCAGCCTCAAGAGAATTCTCAGGTTCCTGAGCTCCGCCTCCTTCATGTAAAAGAAGCAAACGGCCGGGGCAGGGCTGAAGAAATCGGCGGACGAGTACCACTTGCAGAGCCTGAGGAATCCTTCCTCTAATTCCTTTTCAAGCGGGAGGAGGGAGCCTGAGGCCTGCACCTGCTGGGAAACCCGCGAAACCGCCTCGCCGTACGGTGTGTCGGAAAGCATCTGCAGGAGAGAGGAAAGATCCTCGGCTTCGGCCATCCGATCTAGCAGGTGGGCGGGGATGAGATGGGAAGGTTTGATCAGGAGCTCCCTTATTTCCTCTGGGGGCACCCCTTCCTTCTTCAGCCTAGCCAGCAGCTTGAGGTTAGCGAGATCTATCTCCACCCCCACCAGCTCCCTCACCGATTTTCTCTGCCTCTGGGCCTCCCTCCAGAGCTTCTGGTAATAGTGATGATCCAGTCTGCGGAGCATGAAGGAGAGCCCCCTCTTTCTGTATCCCTCAAGCGATTCGAGCAGCACCTCTCCGTAGTCCGTACCCTTCAGGAAGTCCAAGAGGTTCTCCACGCTCTTCACCTGTGAAAGGAGCTGAAGCCTCTCCCTGCTGCTGATGGGGGAAGGAAGGAACTGAGGTGGCAGGCCGGTGTGGAGGGAGGTCAGGAGGCTCTTGAGGTTGTAGAGCTCGAAGCGCTCGAGGAGGAGCTCGAAAAATCTCCTCCCCTTGGCCGGGAGATTCTGGCATATCTCCCTGTACCTGGCCGCACACCTCTCCCTCATCTCCTCCTCCACCTTCACCGGTTCTCCCAGCTCCAAGCCCTCGAAATCCGTCCCGGAGAGGGCAGAGAGGATTCCCTCCGGATCCATTTCGGAGAGTTCCGCCACCCTCTTTGAGTCCAGCATCCTGCCCTCCCAGGAGCTGACCATGGCGTTGCAGTAAACGTAGGGAAAGGTTCTCCGGGCATCTAGGAAGACCAGCAGGAGAAGGGCGCCCAAGAGCAGGAAGATTAGAGGAAGAATCATCCGAACATGGCCTTTGCAATTTTCGCCCTAGTTTCCTCCCCCAGCCTCTCAAGTCTCCGCTCGAAGGTTTGGTCCACCAGCAATTTCCCGTCCGGCGTCCTCGCCCTGAAACCGCCCGAGCAATGGGTGGGAGCGCCTACCCTTATCTTGAGTCCCTTTCTTCTGAGGTTCTCCCTCAACCTTTCCAGAAGCCCAAGGTCCTCCTCCCTCACCTCCACCTCCAGCTCGGCACCAAGCTCGGCGCCCGCCCTCTCCAGCTCCCTCTCCATCCAATCGGCATACTCCCTGCTCCCCGCGAAGTCCTTCAGCCTCCTCCTCACCTCCTCCCAGACCCGCAGGAGGAGCTCCTCCCTCTTCAAGAGAAACCGGCGTCTGTTCTCGAGCCTCGCTGCCATGAGCCTCTCCCTGAAGAGCTCCTGCGCTTTGATCCTTCCCTGCCGGAGTATGTTCTCCTTCTCCTCCGCTCCAGAAATCCTGGCCCCCTGTAGGAGGCTTTCCGCCTCCCTCCTTGCGGACTCCAGAATCTCCCCCGCCTTCCTCTCAGCTTCGGCTAGGATGACCTCCACTATCCTCTTGCTCTCCTCCAAGCTAGAGTATGCCAGTGAGAGAAAGCATCAGGATGGTGGAGAGTAGACCCAAGATGGCGTAAAGCTCGACGGCGACCACGTACATGGTCCCTGCAGCAAAAACCTCGGGTTTCTTGCCGAAAGCGGAAACCGCTGCTGAAGCAACCTTTCCCTGGAAGTAGGAGGTTATTCCCTGAAGGATGGCGGGAAGGGCACACATGAGCACCAGAAGCCCGATGTTTGGTATCCCGGCAATGGAGGATTTCAGAAGGATCTCAAGGCCCCCGCCCGCGGACTGTGCCACCTTCAGACCCGTGGTGAGGACAATCAGAAAGGCAGCTACAAAACCGTATATTCCTTGGGTTCCTGGCATGATGACGTAGAAGAGGGCCTTGTAGGCCTTCTTCGGATCCTCCGCTGCGACTGCCGAGGCTGCCACGCCCGTTATTCCCACCCCCAAGGCCGCAAAAATGCCCGGAATCCCGACCGCCAGGGCCGCAGCTAGGGCAACCCACACACCCTCGGCTATCATCCAAACCTCACCAAACCCATTTTAACCTTGAAGGGTGCAAACCCCCTCCCCCCTCCCTCATAAAATTTGCTGAAAAACTCTACGAAGTGAAGCCTCATGGTGTGGACGAACCCCCCCAGAAGTCCCAGCAGGGTGTTCACCAAGTGAAGGAGGACAAAAGCGATACCCAAGGCGAGCAGAGTGGGGCCGAGGAGAAAGAGGGGAAGTCCGGAAACCGAACCGTAGACCATGCCCAAGAGATAGTTGATGGTGAAGCCGATGATCGCCGTAGCCATGCAGAGGGCCATCAGCCTAGAGTAGGAGGCGACGTCCGAAATCCAACCCGTCACCCCGTAGACTGTGTTTATGGGGCCGAAAATCCTCCTCAATCCCCTGCCCGCCAGAACGGAGAGAAAAATCGAGAGGAGGAGTCCGGAGTAAAAGAGAATCCTAAAAAGGAAGGGGCCGGAGGTTAGGGTTGGATTAAGAGCCTCGGAGAGCCCGACCTTGGGAAAGCGGTAATTTATGCCAAACTCGTGCAGACCGATGCCCACGATGGAAAAACACAAACCAAAAAATCCCAAAATCCCAACCGCCTTGGCCAGACCGTCCAGCCCCTCCCTCCAGTCCCTCCTCCACCATCCCTTGAGCGAGGAGAGGAGAAAACCGATCGTCACATGAGTCAGGCCGATGAGGATTGCCAGCTTGAGGATGGGGATGGGAGTCTTGATGGGGTTAACCCACAGGGGACCGAAGCCGAAAACCCCGCCCACAAGCAGGCCGACGGGAACGCTGAACGCTGCCCCCACTAGCAGGATTTTCCTCAGCCTCCCCGTGATCACCTCCTTGAATAGACCGGGAGAGAAGAAGGCGAGGATTCCCAGGAGGAGCCCGTACCCCGCGTCCCCAATGCAGAGGGCTAGGAAGAAGGGAAAGGTGAAGGAGAGGAGGAGAGTTGGATCGACCTCATCGTACTTTGGAAGACCATAAATCTCCGGGAAGAGCTCGAAATCCTTGACAATCGGGGGATTCCTGAGCAGGGTGGGCACCTCCCCCACCTCCGCCAGCGGCTCCTGGACGCGGAAGATCACCCTCCCGCCCGAGGATTCCCGAAGGGCTCTCTCGAGCTCCGCCACCTTCTCCTTCGGCACCCACCCCTCCAGCATGACCGTGGCCTCGGTGTAACCGAAGAGCGAGGAAGCCTCCATCCTCTCCTTGTAGAGGTTCAGAAGCTCGAGAAGGGCGGGAAGATCCTCCGCCTCCTTGGAGAGCCGCCGCAGCCCGTCCTGCACCTCTTTCTCCTTCTCCGAAACTTCTTCCAGCTCCCCTCGTACCCTCTCGAGCGGATTCTTTTCCCCCAAGACCTCCGGGGGCTGGACCACCTCCACGCCGAACCTGTAAAGGAGGGAGGAGACTTTCGGAGCATTCTCCCTCAGGGAGGCAAGGAGAAACAGGGGTTTTCCCCGCTTGGCCGAACGCCCGAACCAGAACCCTCCCCCCAGCTCTTCCCTTAGGGAGCCCAGAAAGGAATCTATTTTCTCCTCCTCCAGCCTGCCGAGCCAAACCGAGATTCTCTCCGTCCCGAACGCTCTCTCCGGCTTTATGCCGAGCGAGAGAACCTCCTTCACGAGCTCGCTCTCCTCGCTCAGCCTCTCCCTTTTGCCCGAGAGCTCCTCTTTCTCCCTCAAAAGTGGATCCAGCTTGGACTCCAGTTGTGAGAGTTTTTCCTCCACCCTCCTCAGGACTTCCTCGATCTTCGGCTCCTTCGTTAGCTCCAGAACCCTTGGGCGTGGTTTCAGTTCCCCTACTATCCTCTCGGCCCTAGCAAGGAGATGCAAGATGGGCTGGAGCTGAACCTCCCTCCTTTTGAGCTGTGGAAGCTTGGTTTCCCTGAACTCAACTATCCCAATACTGTGTAGGCGACCGACGACCTCCTCCTGAAGCCGCTGGGGAATCAGGGCTCTGAATTCCAGCATCCTAGTGCTCCTCAGCATTGACCCAGCACCTCCTGAAGCAGGAGGGTGCAGGCCTTCTCTAAATTTCTGCTGGCCTTCTGCTCCAGCTCCCTCAGCTCCTCCTCCGTCTGGCTTTCTAGCTTCGCTGCCTCCTCCTCCGCCTTCTCCCTCCACTTTTCCATCTCCCTCTTGGCCTCCTCTTCCCCCTCCCTCCTCAGGTTTTCTCTGATCTCCTGTGCCTTCCTCCTAGCCTCCTCTCTCATCCTCTCGGCCTCCTGCTGAGCCTTTTTCAAAATCTCCGCGGCTTTCCTCTCCGCCTCAAAAATTTCGTCCAGTTCCTTCATCAAGGAAGAGAAGGGAAACTATAAACTCTAAACGCGGATTGCCTCCTGGCCTGCTGCTTTCCTCAATCTGTTCATGATGGCGAGCCCCACACCGACGGGCTCCAGCCCCTCGGCTATCACCACATCCACACCTTCCTCGTCAAACTTTCTTAGAACCTTGAACAGATTTTTCGCCACCGTCTTGGGTCGCTGGCGCTCTCCCACCACTTCCACAAGCCCTTCATACTCGGAGGCGTTCTCGGCGGTTGCCATGATTCCCACCTTCTTACCCATCTCTCTGTACCTTTGCGCCAACTCCCGGATCTTGGCTCTCACAGCTTGCACCGGCCCCTCGACCACCACCACTTTAGCCTTAGGAGCATAGTGCCTGTACTTCATCCCCGGGGCTAGTGCCAGTGCCACTTCCGTGGACTCAGCCCTCGCGGCGGGGTGAACTCTGACCTCCCCCAAGATTTCCTGCAGTTCCTCCACCGTGATGGGTCCGGGTCTCAGGAGGGTTGGGGGAGTGGTGGTGAGGCTCAGGATGGTGGACTCCAGACCAAACTCCACCTCGCCCCCATCAATCACCACCTCCACCCTCCCCGAGAGGTCCTCAAGCACATGTGCCGCGGTGGTGGGGCTCGGTCTTCCCGAGAGGTTGGCGCTCGGTGCGGCAACGGGCACATCCGCCTCCTTTATAAGCATCCTAGCCACGGGATGGCTCGGCATCCGCACTGCAACCGTGTCGAGACCAGCGGTGGTGACATCGGGCACGAGCTCCGAGCGGGGCAGAAGGAGGGTGAGGGGACCCGGCCAGAATCTCTCCATCAGCTCCTCAGACCTGGGGGGCAGATGCTCCGCAAGAAGGTGAACATCCTCCAGATCAGCTATGTGAACGATAAGCGGGTTGTCTGCCGGCCTCTTCTTGGCCTCAAATATCCTCAGAACGGCCCTCTCGTCCAAAGCGTTTGCCCCGAGGCCATAAACCGTTTCAGTGGGGAAGGCCACCAAGCCACCGGCACGCAGAACTTCCGCAGCCAAACAAATCTTTCTGGCGTCGGGGAGCTGGGGATCCACTTTCAACACGAGGGTTTCCACCATCATCCACCCGGAGGGAAAGGGGAAAGCTAATCGACTAAATAAACTCGCCGGAAAGGGAGCGATGGGCAAGATAGTTAGGGTTACTGGGCCGGTGGTGGTGGCCGAAGGGATGAAGGGAACGGGAATGTATGAGATGGTCCGGGTGGGTGAAGCGGGCTTGATAGGGGAGGTAATAGGGCTGAGGGGGGAGCAGGCCATCATCCAAGTGTACGAGGAAACCACTGGACTGAGACCAGGAGAACCTGTCGCCTCCACCGGAAGGCCCCTCTCCGTCGAGCTTGGGCCCGGGCTTCTGGGCTCCATCTTCGACGGCATCCAGAGGCCTCTTCCCGAGATAAGGGAAAAAACTGGGGACTTTATCGAAAGGGGAGTCTATCCCCCAGCCCTGCCCAGAAACAGAAAATGGGAGTTCGTCCCCTCCCTTAAGAAGGGAACAGAGGTTTCGGGCGGTGAAATTCTTGGAACGGTGAAGGAAACAGAGCTCATCGAACACCGGATCCTGATTCCGCCCGAAGTGCGCGGAAAGCTGACCGAGCTTGAGGAGGGCAAGTTCAACGTGGAGGAAGCCGTGGGGGAGGTGAAGGGGGAAGGGGGAAAGGTTGAGCTGAGGCTGATGCAGGTCTGGCCCGTGAGAAAGCCCAGACCCTACCGAAAGAAGCTCGACCCCTCCGAGCCCCTCATCACAGGCCAGAGAGTGACCGACGTGCTCTTCCCCGTGGCGAAGGGAGGGACGGGGGCCATTCCGGGGGGCTTCGGTACGGGAAAAACCGTCTTTCTTCATCAGACCACCAAGTGGTCGGACGCCAATGTGATTGTATACGTGGGCTGCGGGGAAAGGGGAAACGAGATGTGTGATGTGCTCACCCACCTCCCCGAGCTTAAAGATCCGAAAACTGGGAGGCCCCTCATGGAGAGAACCGTGCTGATCGCCAACACCTCCAACATGCCGGTGGCCGCCAGGGAGGCAAGCATATACACGGGAGTCACCATTGGAGAGTACTTCAGGGACATGGGATACGACGTGGCCCTAATGGCGGACTCCACCTCCAGGTGGGCGGAGGCCATGAGGGAAATCTCTGGAAGACTGGAGGAGATGCCGGGGGAGGAGGGCTTCCCCGCTTACCTCGCCTCTAGGCTGGCCGAGTTTTATGAGAGAGCAGGGGCGGTGGAGACGCTCGGTGGGCAGAAGGGTTCTCTGACCATCCTGGGTGCGGTATCCCCGCCGGGGGGCGATTTTTCGGAGCCCGTGACGCAAAACACCCTTAGGATAGTGAAGGTCTTCTGGGGGCTGGACAGCTCCCTCGCCGACAGAAGGCATTTCCCTTCCGTGAACTGGCTCACCAGTTACTCCCTGTACCTCGACCAGCTCAAGGAGTGGTGGAACCGGCTCGGAAACTGGAGCGAGCTGAGGGGGAAAGCAATGGAGCTTCTGCAGAGGGAGGCCGAGCTCCTTGAGATAGTGAGACTAGTAGGCCCCGATGCGCTCCCCGAGTCGGACAGGGGATTGCTCGAGGTGGCGAGGATGATAAGGGAGGACTTCCTCCAGCAGTCCGCCTTCGATCCCGTGGACACCTACTGCCCCCCCAGGAAGCAGCTCGGCATGCTCAAGATCATCCTTGACTTCTATGCCATGGCCTCGGAAGCCCTCAAAAGCGGAGTACCTCTTTCCAAGATCAAGTCCCTTCCCGTGCTCGGGGAGATAGCCCAGATGAAGCGCCTGCCGGAGCAGGAGTTTCTGGAAAAGGAGAAGGAGCTGGAATCGCTCATCCAGAAATCGTTGAGGGAGCTGGCAAAATGAGGGCGAGGGAGTACCTGACCATCTCAAGCATCGCCGGGCCCCTGCTCGTAGTTGAAGGGGTGAAGGACGCCGCATACGGGGAAGTGGTTGAGGTCACGGGACCCGATGGCGAGAGAAGGAGAGGGCATGTGCTTGACTCTCACGAGGGTAGGGCGGTGGTCCAGGTATACGAGGGGACCTCCGGCCTCGACACGAAGGGAACCAAGATCAGATTCACGGGCGAAACGGTGAAGTTCGGGGTGGGGATGGAGCTGCTTGGGAGAATCTTCAACGGGAGGGGGGATCCAATTGACGGCGGACCCAAGCCCCTCCCCGAGGAGAGGAGGGACGTGTACGGCGCCCCCCTGAATCCCGCGTCTAGGGAATACCCAAGCGAATTCATCCAGACTGGTATTTCGGCCATCGACGGCATGAACACGCTCGTGAGGGGACAGAAGCTCCCCATCTTCTCCGGGTCCGGTCTCCCCCACAATGAGCTTGCAGCCCAGATCGCCAGGCAGGCCACCATACCTGGGAGAGGAGAGGAGTTCGCGGTGGTCTTTGCGGGGATGGGAATCACCTACGCCGAGGCCTCCTTCTTCAGATCCGAGTTCGAGAGAACGGGCGCGCTGGAAAGGGCGGTGCTCTTCCTCAATCTTGCCAACGACCCCGCCATCGAGCGCATCCTCACTCCAAGGCTCGCCCTCACCGCCGCGGAGTACCTGGCCTTCAAGCAGGGGATGCACGTCCTTGTTATCCTCACCAACATGACCAATTATGCTGAAAGCCTGAGGGAGATCTCGGCCGCTAGGAGCGAGGTTCCGGGGAGGAGGGGATACCCTGGATACCTGTACACCGATCTTGCCACCATCTACGAGAGGGCGGGGAGAGTTCGGGGGAAAAAAGGATCCATCACCCAGATGCCCATCCTCACCATGCCCGGAGACGACATCACCCACCCCGTTCCGGATTTGTCGGGGTACATCTGTGAGGGGCAGTTGATCCTAGATCGGGAACTCCATCACAAGGGGATCTACCCGCCCCTGAACGTCCTCCCCTCTCTCTCCAGACTCATGAAGGATGGAATAGGACCGGGCAAGACCAGAGAGGATCACATGGAGCTCTCCAACCAGCTTTATGCTGCCTATGCCGAGGGGAGGGATCTCAGAGCGCTGGTGGCGGTGGTGGGGCAAGAAGCCCTGACGGATAGAGACCGGAGATACCTAGAATTTGCTGAACGGTTCGAGAGGGAGTTTGTGAACCAGGGGATGTACGAGAATCGCTCGCTCGAAACCACACTCGATCTGGGCTGGGAGCTCCTGCACCTGCTACCCGAAAGCGAACTCAAAAAAGTCAGGCCTGAGTTCATCCGCAAATACCTGAAGGGAGAGGGTGGCGCTCGGCACTCAAAATCTTCATCATGAGTTTCAGCCTAGCCTTCACCTCATCGCGCTGAAAACTATCCCTCCCTTGCTATAAGCCTACTCCCGTTCCGAGTACGAATAGTCACGTGCCCAGTCCTCAGGCACCAAACAAGCAAAACATCACCAAAGGAAGCGACCTGCATTTCTCAGGTACCAAGGATGGTTGAGGAACCTGCCAAGAGGAAGAGTGCTTTCAGCCAGAATTTCTTTCTCTGGTAGCGGTTCGTTTCTCACAGCGTGCTTCCTCTTTAAACCACAGCCCGGGTGTTAGTGGGAAGAAAGAGTGTTTCACCCCCGCAGAAAAAGGGCCGGGTGCCGGGCTCTCCGCGGAGGAAATTCGTGAACTCCAAGAGTACGGCAAACTCATCAGGGAGGGCGTTA